>Ga0154867_1009_pt1 | contig 12889 bp, 12 predicted proteins | sample Rifle2008BG19ft_FD_105839 | JGI IMG/M metagenome (GOLD analysis project Ga0154867, IMG submission 105839) | Candidatus Aminicenantes bacterium RBG_19FT_COMBO_65_30 | reverse complement strand
TGCTGGAAGAAATAGAACAGGCCGAGCCCGATGACGAGGAGGAGAAAGATCAGATTCCCGAGGTTCGGGCCCTTCTTGCCCTTATCCTCGGATATCCCGGTGACGATGGTTTCCCTGATGTCCTTGGTTTCCGGCTTGAGGAGGTTGATCCGTATCATGGTTACTTCTCCACCTTTCGGGTTGCCAAACCGACGGCGACACCGAAGATCGGCGCCATGTCGCTGAAGTAGATGGCGTCGAACTTCTTGTCATCGACCCGGATATTGCGGAAGGGATTGAGGATCTCCGTCTTGATCCGGAACTTGGTTTCAAAGGCGCTGACTATGTTCATGACGTTGGCCAGGCCGCCGCTGAGGACGATCTGCTCGATCTTCCTCTCCCGTTTCTCCGAAGCCTCGTAGAAGGAAAAGGTCTTTTCGATCTCGTCGAGGAGGTCGCGGACGTTCATCGACAGGAGCGTCGCAAACTGGTCCGCGGTCGTCGATTTCCCGGGGATGCCCTTGAGGAGCTTTTCCGCCTCTTCGAACGAGATGCTGAGCTCCTTGCGGATGTTCTCGGTGAAGAAGAAGCCGCCCAGGGACAGGTCGCGGAAGAGCTGGGGCGTGCCCCGCTCGACGATGACGACGTTGGTGATGTTGGCGCCGATGTTGATCAGGGCGATCGTCTTCTCGGAGAAGATCTCGGGGTAGCTCGTCTCGAGGACGTTCTGGAGGGCGAAGACGTCGACCTCGATGCTCTGGAGGTTCTTCCGGGCCTGGTTGACGACGTTGCTGTAGTTGGCGATCTTGTCCTTCTTGGCGGCGACGAGCAGGATGTCCAGGTTCTTCTCGTCGGTCGAACGCGACGGCTTGAGGATCGCGTAGTCGACGTTGGTCTCCTCGTAGGGGTAAGGGATGTTGTGCTTCGCCTCCCAGATGATGGACTCGGCGAGTTCCTGCTTTTCCATGACCGGAAGGGAGATCTTCTTGATGATGACGGAGTTGCCGGAGATGGAGATGGCCACGTCCTTGGTCGAGATCTTGTTCTCCTCGAAGACCAAGCGGATGGTCTCGACGACCGCGGCCGAGTCGATGATGGTCCCCTCGACGATGGCGTCGTGAGGCAGCGGCTCATAACCGATCTTCAGGACTTCGTAGGCCTCGTCCGAACCCTTTTTCCGGGCCCGGAGCTCGACGACCTTGACGGAATAGGAACCGATGTCCAATCCGACCACGCTTTTTTCTCGAGAGATACCGAACATGTTTCCCTGCCTTTATGGATTTTGGACTTTTTTGGGCCTGTTGACCTTATCCCCGAGCTTCCGGGCAACCGGCTCCGGAACGAGGCCCTCGACCGAGCCGCCGAGCGCGGCGACCTCGCGAACCAGGTTCGAGCTGAGGAACGAATAATTGACGCTGGGCATCATGAAAAACGTCTCAATGTCCGGGGCCAGGCTCCGGTTCATCAGGGCCATCTGGAATTCGTACTCGAAGTCCGAGATGGCTCGCAGACCTCGGATGACGACATGCGTCCCCCGGGCCCGGGCGAAGTCGACGAGGAGGCCGTCGAAGGCCCGGACCTCGACCTCCTTTTTCGAGGCAAAAATATCTTGAATCATTCTTACCCTCTCTTTAGTCGTGAAGAGGGGTCGTTTTTTGGGATTTTCAAGGACGGCGACGATGATCCTGTTGAAAACCCTGAGACCACGCTCGATGATGTCCACGTGCCCGTTCGTGATCGGGTCGAAGGACCCGGGGTATACGGCCCTCGTTTCAAGCATCTGGACTCTCAGTTAGTTCCTCAACGCGATTTATTATCCAAATATCAAAAAAAAAGAGGCTTGTCAACGAAAATTCTCGGGGGAACAGGGGCGGGGGAGGCTTGGCGACAAACGGGGATTGTGCCATAATTTAGGGAAGAAGGACAGCCGATGAAAATAACGGGAGCGGAGGGGGGCTCTAAAAGGTGGTCTCGGACGCCCCGGCCGTCTAACCTGATGTCACCGCTGGGGGTGATATTTCTCGGCCTGGGAATCGCCGCCGCGGCCGGTTTGGCGAGGACGCAGGACGACGCGGCCTTCGCCGCGAAACGGAAGAGCATGGTCACCACCCAGGTCGCGGCCCGAGGAGTCCGTGACCCTCTCGTCCTGGGGGCCATGTCCGACGTCCCCCGGCATCTTTTCGTCCCCCCCATGTCCATCGACCGGGCCTACGATGACCACCCTCTCCCCATCGCCGAAGGGCAGACGATCTCCCAGCCCTACATCGTAGCCCTTATGACCGAGTGCCTGGCGTTGAAGAGAGGTGACAAAGTGCTCGAGGTCGGGACGGGCTCCGGCTACCAGGCGGCCGTGCTCGGCCGGATCGTCGATAGGGTCTTCACGATCGAGATCCACGACAAGCTGGCCCGCCGGGCGGCGGAGACGCTCGAGCGCCTGGGCTTCCGGAACGTCCGGGTCCGCTCCGGCGACGGCTTCTTCGGCTGGCCCGAAGAGGCGCCCTTTGACGGCGTCATCGTCACCTGCGCCGTGCCCGAGGTCCCGCCGGCCCTCTTCGCCCAGTTGGCGGAAGGCGGCCGCCTGGTCATCCCCCTCGGCGACACGCAGACCTACCAGCGCTTGACCGTGATCACCAAGACGGGCGGCAAGCCCCGCGTCGAGCAGGTCCTCGACGTCCGCTTCGTCCCCATGACCGGCGAAGTGCAAAAGAAGAAATAATCCGCATTTCCTCTTTCCGTCATTATTTCTGGCCGAACGGGGATAGCCGGAAGGAACCAGATCGCACAGGGATGTTCCCAGAGGAGGCCGCCGGATATAGGGGCTGAGGGTGTCGTCGGAGGGAGCATAAAGCGGCGATTTAGCCGTCCCGGGCCGGATACGAGGAAATTTCCCGCCGAGAATCCGGCCCGGGAACGGCGTTAAGAATCGCCGCAGCGGACGGAGACGATGCCCGCTGCCCCTCCGCGGCCGACGAAGTGGCATCCCCCGAGCAACGTTGCTTTTAGCCGGCGACTATGCTACTTTTTGGGCGATGATGATCCGATTCGGCACCTCCGGCTGGCGGGGGGTCATGGGCGAGGAATTCACCTTCCACAACGTCCGCGTCGTCGTCCAGGCCATCGCCAATCATCTCCGCAAAACCTTCGGGGACGGGCCGATCGCCGTGGTCGTCGGCTACGACACGCGGTTCCTGTCGGATCGCTACGCCCTCGAAGCGGCCAAGCTCCTGGCCCGGAACGGGATCCAAGTCTTCCTGTCCGACCGGGACGCGCCTTCGCAAGCCTTGGCCTGCCAGGTCATCAAGAGAAAGTGCCAGGGCGGGATCAACTTCACCGCCTCCTTCAACCCGCCGCGCTACAACGGCCTCAAGTTCAACGTCGAAACGGGCGCCCCGGCCCTGCCGGAGGTGACCGATGCGATCGAGGAGGAGGTCCGGCGGCTGATGCCCGGCTTCTCCACTCTGGCCGTCCGCGCCCGGGACGAATCCATCTCCCGCATCGACCTCCAGGCGGATTATCTGGCCGACCTCCAGGGAAAGATCGATTTCGGCGTCATGCGGAAGGCCGGTCTCCGGGTCGCCGCCGACCTGCTCTACGGCACCGGCCGCGAATACCTCGACGAGATCCTCGAGGAAAACGGCGTCGAAGTCGAAGGCATCCACGGCTACATCGACCCCTACTTCGGCGGGGTCAGCCCCTCCTGCACGGAGGAGAACCTGGCCGAGCTCAAGACCCACGTCGTCCAGACCAAGTGCCACGTCGGGCTGGCCACGGACGCGGACGGCGACCGGTTCGGGATCATCGACGAAAAGGGGGGATTCGTCCACCCGAACATCATCCTGGCCCTGCTGCTCGACTACCTCGTCAGCGTCAAGGGCTGGCGCGGAGGCGTCGCCCGTTCGATCACCACGACCCACCTCCTCGACCGCATCGCCCGCAAGTACGACCTGCCGCTGACGAAGACGAAGGTCGGCTTCAAATACATGGCCGACCTCTATCTCAAAGGCCGGATCATGTTCGGCGGGGAGGAGAGCGCCTGCATCGCCGTCAAGGACCATCTCCCCGAGAAGGACGGCATCTTCGCCGGGCTCCTGGTCGCGGAGATGATCGCCGCCACCGGCCGGAGCCTGGGGACCCTCCGCGCGGATCTGTTCAAAGAGTACGGGGCGATGACGAGCGGCCAGCGCACGCTCCCCCTGACCCCGGAGCGGGCGAAGAGGCTCAGGGCCCTCATCCAGAACCCGCCGTCGAAGCTGGGGCGCCGCAAGGTCGTGGCCGCGGAGACGATCGACGGCCTCAAGCTCGATTTCGAGGAGGACCGCTGGGTCGTCCTCCGTCTGTCCGGGACCGAGCCGCTCATCCGCTGCTACGCCGAAGCCGAGACCCGTGAGGACGTCGAAGCCATATTGAAAAAGGGGCTGGAGGCCGTCAAGTGAAGAGACAGGCCCCTCCGGCCGGAACGGCGTTCCGCAGGAAGATCTTCGTCCTCGGCGTCGCCTGCCTTCTCCTGATCATGATCGTCACCGCGCTCTTCGGCAAGAAGGGCGTCATGGACCTGCGCCGGGCCCGCCGGACCCTGGAGGCGAGGGCCGTGACGATCCGGGCCCTCGAAGCGGAGACGGCTAAGCTCGAGGCCGAGATCATCCGGCTCGAGAACGACCCCCGGGCCATCGAAAAGCAGGCCCGGGAGAAGCTGGGCCTCGTCAAACCCGGCGAAAAGGTCGTCGTGGTCCCCGCCCCGCCCGTCAAGAAATAGATGCCCCGGCCCGCCAAGACTCGAGGACAGCCGGAAGAGCGGACCCTCGTCGAAGACCTCAATCCCGCCCAGCGCCGGGCCGTTCTGCACGGCGAGGGGCCTCTCCTCATCATCGCCGGCGCGGGGACGGGCAAGACCAAGGTCATCACCCACCGCATCGCCCGGCTCATCGCCGCGAAGGCGGCCCGCCCGGACGAGATCCTGGCCGTGACCTTCACGGAGAAGGCGGCCAACGAGATGGAGGCCCGGGTCGACGTCCTCGTTCCGTACACGTCGTCCTTCGCCGAGATCAGCACGTTCAACTCCTTCGGCGAGAGGGTCCTCCGCGATTACGCCCTGGACATCGGGTATCCCCCGGATTTCCGGCTTCTCGCCGACATCGACCAGGCCATCTTCTTCCGCGAGAATCTCTTTCGCCTGCCGCTCGATTACTACCGGCCCCTCGGCCAGCCGACGCGCCACATCCAGGAGGTCCTCGAAGCCATCCGGCGGCTGAAGCAGGAGGACGTCCGGCCGGAGGACTACGTCCGCTACGCCGAAGGGCTCGGGGAACGGGCTTCGAACGAGAGCGAGAATGAAACGGCCCGCAAGCACCTCGAGATCGCTCGGGTGTTCGCGGCCTACCAGTCGCTCCTGCGGTCGCAGGGCCTCATCGACTTCGAGGACCAGGTGACGCTCGTCGTCGACCTTTTCCGGCGGCGGCCCTCCGTCCTCGAGGAGCTCCGGCGCCGCTACCGGTACATTCTCGTCGACGAGTTCCAGGACACGAACTTCGTCCAGTTCGAGCTCCTCAAGATGCTCGCCGCGGAGCACAGGAACCTGACCGTGGTCGGGGACGACGACCAGAGCATTTTCCGCTTCCGCGGCGCCTCGCTCAGCAACATCCTCGATTTCGAGGAGGTCTTCCCGGAAGCGAAGAGGGTCGTCCTGACGCGGAACTACCGTTCGACCCAGCCCATCCTCGACGCCTCGTACCGTCTCATCCAGCACAATAATCCGAACCGGCTCGAATCCAAGGACAAGGTCGACAAGCGGCTCAAGGCGGCCGCGCGCGGCGGCGGCAAGAGCATCCACATGCTGGCGTTCGACACGCTCTCCCACGAGGCCGACGCCGTGGCTGACCGCATCCTCGAGATCCACGCGCAGGGAGCCGCCTGGAGCGACATCGCCGTCCTCGTCCGCCGCAACACCGATGCCGACCCCTACCTGCGCTCCTTCAACATGAAACAGATCCCCTTCCGCTTCTCGGGCAGCCGCGGGCTCTACCAGCAGGAGGAGATCAAGGTCATCATCGCCTTCATCCGGGCCCTGACCGACTTCGACAACAGCCGCGACCTCTTCTACCTCGCCCTCTCGGACGTCTACAGGGCCGGCTCCTACGACATGAGCCGGATCGCCGGGTACGCCGAGAAGAAGAACCTGTCCCTCCACAGCGTCCTCAAGACGATCGCCGAGGGCGCGAGCCCGGTGGAGATCGCCGAGGACACGGTTGCGACGGTCAAGAGGATCTTCACCGACATCCTGTCGTTCGTCGACCTCGCCGGCGCGAAGAACGCCGGCGCCGTCGTCTACGCATTCCTCGAGAAGAGCGGCTACCTCAAGTCCCTGGTCGGCCCGATGACCCTGGAGTCCGAGGTCCGGGTCAAGAACGTCCGCCTGTTCTTCGACAAGATCAAGGGCTTTTCGGACCTCGTCGAGAACGACTCCATCCGCTCCTTCGCCCGTTACCTTGACCTCCTCGGCGAGGTCGGTGACAACCCGGCGACGTCGGAAGCGGAGCTCGATGAGGACGCGGTCAACGTCCTGACGGTCCACAAGGCCAAGGGGCTCGAGTTCGGCACTGTATTCCTGACCGGCCTCATCGAGGACCGCTTTCCCGGCCGGGAGCGGCGGGAGCGCATTCCGGTCCCGGACGGCGTTCTCAAGGAGAGCCTGCCGGGCCGGGAAAACTATCTCCAGGAGGAACGGCGGCTCTTCTACGTGGCCATGACCCGCGCCCGCCGGGCCCTGTACCTAACCTGGGCCAGGGATTACGGCGTCAAGCGCCCGAAGAAAGCTAGTCCTTTCGTCCTCGAGGCCCTGGACATCCCCAAGATGCCTGAGGACGTCCTGCGGGCCTCCGTCCTCGAGGAGATCCGGCGTTACGCCCTGTCGGCGGGCCGCCCGAAGACGCCGGCCACGATCCGGCCGGCGGGCGCGCTGAGGCTGAGCCACGTCCGGATCGAGGACTATCTCCTCTGCCCGCTCAAGTACAGGTTCCGCCACGTCATGCGCGTGCCCGTCATGCCGCACCATTCGCTCGTCTTCGGACGCGTCCTCCACGCGACGATCCATTCCTACTTGAGGCGGAGGATGAAGGGCCGGAGCACGAGCGAGCAGGCCGTCATCGACGAGTACGGGAAAAATTGGGTCAACGAGGGGTTCCTGAGCCGGGAACACGAGGAACTGCGCAAGGCGGCGGGCGAGCGGGCCCTCCGTCTCTTCTTCAGACGGGAGGAGGAGTCGGGGCGCCGGCCGGCTTTTCTCGAAAAGCCCTTCCGCTGGCAGGAGGGCGGCATCCGCTTCTCGGGACGCTTCGACCGGGTCGATTTCGAGGCGGCCGGGCCGGTCATCATCGATTTCAAGACGACCGAAGCGTCCTCCCAGAAGGAGGCCGACCGCGCCGCCGCCGAGAGCCTGCAGATGGACGTCTACGCCCTGTCCTTTTTAAAGACGGAGGGGATGCTCCCGCTCGAGACGCGGCTCCATTTCCTCGAATCCGACATCGTCGGGCGCGCCGCGAAAGGGGAGAAGGAGCTCGGCCGGGCGGTGGTGAAAATTCGCGAAGCGGCCGAAGGCGTTCGCGGCGGCGATTTCACGGCCCGCCCGGACTGGCACAACTGCTCGATCTGCGAGTTCAAGACGATCTGCCCGTCGTCCTACGCGTATTAGGTAAAAAGTGACTGTTCCCTTCAGGGGGACAGTTGCCCTTGTTTACTGCGGTTTGACCCAGAACGGCATGACCGCCCAGATCTTCGTCTGGTTCATCAAGCGGACCGTCTCCAGGATTTTGTCCCGTCCGGCGGCGCTCCTTAGGTCGAGCCCGATCCCTGGCCGTCCGAAGACGCTCTGCCAGAACGAGCGCTTCCTGGGCCAGACGTCCAGGCGGACGTCCTCGTCGGCGTCGATCCCGGCCTCCTTCTTGGCGATGCCGAGGGCCATCGTCAGCCCGCCGAGCTCGTCGACGAGCTTGAGGTCCCGGGCCTGCCGTCCCGTCCAGACGCGGCCCTTGCCGACGGCATCCACCTCGTCCCGGGTCAGGCCCCGTCCCTCGGCGGCCCTGGCCAGGAACTGCTCGTAGGTCCACAGGATCTCCTCCTTGAGGACCTTCCGCTCGTCGGGGGTGAACGGCCGGAAAGGCGAGAAGACGTCGGCCTTCTCCCCGAAGACGAGCTTCTCCGAGGTCACGCCGAGCTTCGTGAGAAGGCCGTCGATGCTGAACTTGCCGGCCAGGACGCCGATGGACCCCGTCAGGGTCTGCGGCTGGGCGACGATGCGGGTCGCGGACATGGCGATCCAGTAGCCGCCCGAGCCGGCCACGTCCGACATAGAGACGACGACGGGCTTCACCTTTTTGGCCAGGGTGACCTCGCGCCAGATGACGTCCGACCCGACCGAGGACCCGCCCGGGCTGTCGATGCGGAGGAGGATGGCCTTGACCGACGCGTCTTTCCGCGCCGTCCGGATCCATCGGGCCACCGTCGAGCCGCCCATGATCTGGGGCAGGCTCTCGCCGGTCATGATCATCCCGACGGCGTAGACCAGGGCGACCTTGTTCCGGCCGGTATCGAGGCCGACCGAGGCCGGCTTGACCCGCGTGTAGTCGTCGAACCTGACCCGGGCGAGCGGCCGTCCGTCCCGCCGCAGGAGGTCCTGGACCTGGTCCTCGTAGAGGCAGTCGTCGACGAGCCCGGCGGCCTTGGCTTTCTCGCCCTGGAAGAAGCCCCGGTCGACGAGCGCCCGAAACTCGGGTTCGGTCTTGCCGCGGGCCTTGGCCGCCGTAGCCACGTACTGGGCGAAAAGGTCCGAGTAAAGGGACTCCATTTCTTCGCGGTGGGCCGGCGTGAAGCCCTTTTCCGTGAACATGTTGGCCGCGGTCTTGTATTCCTCGACGTGCTCGAACTCGGCCCGGACGCCGAGCTTGTCGAGGGCGCTCTTGAGGAACGGAACATAACCGCCTAGACCGTTGACGCCGAGCCAGCCCAGGGGGTGCAGGATGATCCGGTCGCAGGCCGTGGCCACGAAGTATTCCATGTCGAAATCAGGGGCCTCCTCGATCAAGGCGTAGATCTTCTTGCCGGAGCGGCGGAAATCGAAGATGGCCTCGCGCATCTCGCTGGCCTTGGCCCAGTCGCACTGGAGGAGGCCGAGCCGCAGCAGGACGGCCTGGATCCGGCCGTCGACCTTGGCCTTGCGAAGGTTCATCCAGAAGTCATGGACGGCGAGCGGCTTCGTCCCCAGGAGGAAGGAGGCGATGGCGTTGGGCGGGGCGACCTCGGCGACGGAACCGGAGAGCGGAATGTCGAGATAGCCGCGGGCGGGGACGTCCACGGCCGTCCCGCCGAAATCCGCGACGATCAGGAAGAAGACGCTCGCGGCGGCCAGCAGGAAAAAGAACAGGACGATCAGACCGACATAGGCGGATTTTTTCATGGCGGCTCCTCGTTTCCGGGTCTTCCAATCTATAACAGAAACGCGCTTGATTTCAATCTTTGAATTATGGACAATAAGCTCTCCTTCCGCCGCGTCCTTCCCGCAGCGTGGCCGGCGATGGCGGGAGAGACAGGAGGTATTCTGAATGTCCTTTTCAAAGCTTTATGTCGGTAACCTCAACTACAAGACCACCGACGAGACGCTGAAACAGCTGTTCGCGCAGCACGGCGAGGTTACCTCGGTCAACATCCTGCAGGGCCGCGGTTTTGGGTTTGTCGAGATGGCGACACCGGAAGCGGCCCAGGACGCCAAAGGCAAGCTCAACGGCACCGAGTTCGACGGCCGCAAGCTCATCGTCAACGACGCCCGTCCGAGGGCCGAGAGACCCGGGTCCGACCGGCGTCCCGGCGGCGGCGGCGATAGAAGAGGATTTTCCAGGTTCTGACCGGCTCCTGAGCCCCGCGCTCTTCGCCTAAACCTTCCAGAGGGGACATGCATCCCCCAGGGGTACGTGTCCCTGTTCTTGCCGGTTCCTTTCCCCTGATTGGCCGGTGAACCTTTGGCCATCTCGCTTCGTTGTAACCTGTGAAGTCCCCGGAGAGGAGTTTTAAGGTGTCGGACCGGCTGAGCGTTCCCTTGACCGACGGGGCGCATCGTCATAGAGTTCCTTCAATGGCCGCATAGAGGGCGCGAAAGCTCTGCGGGCGGACGATGATGTACGAACCGAGGGACGCCGAGATCAAGAACGAGCCGGCCGAGATCGGTGCGCTCTTGAAACGGATCCAGGAGGGGGACCGGGAGGCGTTCATGACGATCATCCGGCTCTACCAGCAAAAAGTGTTCGTCATGGCCTACTCCATCCTCCGCGACCGCGAAGACGCCCTCGACGCCGTCCAGGAGACGTTCCTCAGACTCTACCAGAAGGCCGGCCTCTACAAGCCCGGCAATTCGTTCCAGGGCTGGCTCCTGCAGATGGCCAAGAACATCAGCATCGACAGCTACAGGAAGCACCAGATAAAGCGGCGGGAATGGGTGACAACCAAGCCCCTCGATGAGATCCCCATTGCAGCCGAGGACCGGGCCGGCGATTCGGCCGCTTCGGACCTTCGGAGCGCCTTTGCGCGGTCCGTTGAGAAGCTGGCCGAAAGGCAAAAGATGGTTTTCGTCATGAGGCACTACAACGAGCTTCAATTCAACGAGATCTCCGAAGCCATGCGGATCTCGGTCGGGACGGCCAAGTCGCTCCATTTCAAGGCCGTCCAGAATCTCAGGAAGCGGCTGGCGCCGGCATTGGGGATCGAACCATGAGCAAATGCGCGATGACAAAGGTTGATCGGGCGGACTTCCTCTCGAGCGCTCTGGAGGAAGGAAGGAGAAAGGCGATGACCGAACATCTCGATAAGTGCCCGGAGTGCCGGGCCGAGGCCGACGAGGTCGAGCGGCTCCTGAAGGAAACGGACGCCGTCAGATCCGAGATCCGCGCGGCGGTCGCTTCCGTGAATTGGGAGGCGCTCCCCGCCGTGATCGCCGACCGGGCCTTCGCCGCGACCGGAAAGCCCGAGCGCATTTTACCGGCCGTACGGCCGTGGGCCTGGCTGTCCGCCCTCCGCATGAAGCCGGTCCTGGCCGGGCTCGCCGCCGGCCTCATCGTCGGCGCGGCGGCCATGTACTTCGCCCTGAAGACCCCCGGGCCCCGGCCGGGGAAGGATACCGGCTATCATGCCTCCGGAGAATTCCTGGACAGGGCCGAGCTCGAGATGGCCCGCCGGAACACCCTGGACTACCTGGAGAAGAGCCAATTCGTCCTCCTCGACGTCTTCGAATCGGCCGGAGACGTCGCCGCGGGGCCGGCCGCGCTCCGTTCGGAGCGGGCCCGCGACCTCCTGTCGAGGAAAAAGTACCTCAACGCCCAGCTCGAGAGGTTCCAGATGGCCAAGGCCAAGGCCATCTGCGACCAGATCGAGATGCTCTTCCTGGAGCTCTCCCAGATCAGCGACGAGCTGCCCGCGGCCGAGCTCCAAAGGATCAGGGGATTCGTCGAGGAGCGCCAGCTCCTCCTGAAGATCAACCTGGTCAGGAAAGAACTGGAAAGCGAGATCTGATATGAAGAAAACGACCGTCCTCATCAGTTTATTCGTCGTCCTGTCCCTGGGGTCGGGCCTTTATGCCCAGACGGCGCCCGACAAGATCATCTTCCAGGAGGCAAAGATACTCCTGTTCGACAAGGATTGGCGGGCCGCCCTGGACAAGATCGATGATCTCCGCGAGAGGTTCCCCTACAGCCCCTGGGCCGGACAAGCCCTCTTTTATAAAGGAGAGTGCCTGAACGGCCTCGGCGGCCGGGAGAGGGACGCCCTGCGGGCCTATAAGGAATACATCCAGCTCGTCGGCGCCCAAGTCAACCTCATCGAAGAGGCCGAGGGCCGGATCATCGACATCGCCTTCGACCTCTATGAAAGCGGAGACGCCGCGGCGCTGCGCGACATCGAGGCCCGGCTTGGGGCCGTCAACAATGTCGTTCGCTATTACGCGGCCTACAAGCTGAGCTTGGTCAAGGACAAGAAGGTCGCGGCCAAGGCCGCGCCCATCCTCATGAAGATCATCGAAGACGAAAAAGACCCCGAGCTCCTCGACCGGGCCCGGATCGCCCTTCTCCGCGTCTCGCCCGCAAGCCTGAAGTCCGCGGAGGATCGGAAGCCCAGGTCCGAATCTCCCCGGATGATCAGGATCCGCATCCGCAAGGCGGGCCAAAAGGAACCCGCCTTCTCGCTCAACATCCCCTTCGCCTTGGCCGGCCTGGCCCTGAGCGCCCTGGACGAAGACGACAAGGCGGCTATCCGGAAAAAAGGTTACGACATCAACAAGATCATGAACGAGCTGGTCAAGTCCAAGGAGAGCATTCTCCGGATCGCGGGCGACGACGGCTCGATCATCGAGATCTGGATCGATTGACAAAGATAAAGAATAGAGGAGAAAAGTCATGAAAAAAGCGGCACTCATCATCCTGGCCATCATGGTTATCGGCCTTGTCGCCGGCCCGGCCATCGCGGCCAACCGTAACGATTTCAAGGCCATCCAGACGGCCGTCAAGCAGAACCCGGCCTACGAGGAAGGCAAGGAAGTCAAATGGTTCAAGGTCCTGATCACGGACGGCGAGACTAACGAAGCCAAGGTCAAGGTGACCCTGCCCATCGCTCTCATCGAGGTCCTCATCAACTGCACCGACAGCCGGCACTTCAAGATCGACGACGGAGACTGCGATATCGACCTCAAGGCCCTCTGGGCCGCGCTGAAGAAGGCCGGCCCCATGGCCCTCATCGAGATCCAGGACGACGGCGCCATCATCAAGGTCTGGCTCGAATAGCTTGCGGCGAGCCCGCTGGGGCCTCGGGCGTCGTCTCCGTCCGCGCGGACGGAGACGATACCCTGAGGCCTTCCGTTGACAAGGCCTCCGGGCCCCCATAA
>Ga0154867_1066_pt2 | contig 12897 bp, 9 predicted proteins | sample Rifle2008BG19ft_FD_105839 | JGI IMG/M metagenome (GOLD analysis project Ga0154867, IMG submission 105839) | Candidatus Aminicenantes bacterium RBG_19FT_COMBO_65_30 | reverse complement strand
GTGCCCAAATTCGGGCTGGGCAGCTGGTTCACGACCGTCTGGATTTACTTATCCGCCAGATGAGCATAGATTTCCGTGGTTCGATTCGCCAACCCCGATGCTGTTCATCCACGCCACTCGCTATCAGCTAATATGGACACGAGTGTTAATATCTGTTAAATCACCAACACCTTTATATCAGGGTAGCCCATCAGCTTGAGAATAAAATAGTTGACTGCCGCTTCACCGGGATCATCGGAGAAGCAAACGAGCTCCGCATATCTCGGGACCCCGGCCTTGGCCAGGATGTTCCAGATATCTTTCGCGGCTTTGGGCGTGCCGTCGGCATTCAGGAGATCGGTGTAAGGGACATGAACAACTTTGCCGTCCTGAGCTTTAGCCGGCACATCCTTGCCCGAAGCAATCAAGACCCTGGGAAAAGATCCCGGGGTGCTCTTCGGGTCCGCAATGATCACGTCCTTGCGGAAATTCCCGGCATAAGTCGTGGGAGGTATGGATAAGTCTTGGGGGCCCTGCTTGGGGCCCACGACGGTGGCATCCTTTTTCACGGCGAACCCGAGTTTTGCCCATTCATCCATGGAGTCCAAGAAGACAGATGCTTTTTTCTGTCCCAGTTTCTCCAGCACTACGAACGCCAGGGCCGCGTCTTTGGTTAACCCTGCGCCTGAAATTACGACCGCCTCGTGAGACGCATTGACGCCGGCCGGACCCAGAATTTCAGCCAGCTTGTCGGGATTGGTGATGTTGCTTTTAAACACATCGGCCGGGACGTTGAGCGCAAATGGCACATGTCCCTGATTGAATGCGTCTGCAGGCCGCACATCCACGATGCTGATCTGCGCGCCTCCGAACATCCTTATCATCTGGCCCCCCCAAAACTGCAGCCAGTTTGTTTTCCTCATCAGGAACGGGGCATCGTATGTCCAGTAAGGGAGTTCCCTTTCATCGGACAGCCATCCCATCTCGGATTCCGTGTAAAGCTTGACTCTGGGGTAATTCAGCATGAACTTAAGGGCGAAAAACGGCACACTGGCGGCCACTCCGCCCCCGCAATGGGTGTAGATCTGCTGTTCAGGCCTGATGTCCAAATAAGCCAGCATTTTCCTTATTTCATCGGCTGATTTGAAGGTCTTGTCCGGATTGTAAAAGTCGGCACTGGGCAGCAGGATGGAATGAGGGATATGGCCGGCCCTGTGAAAGGGAGCGACTTGCCCAAAATGCCAGTCGGCCCCAAGCGCTTCCAGCAAAGCGTTGTTGACCGGGTCCCCGGATGCGGAAAGGTATTCCGGCAGCCTGGCTCTCACATCTTCGTTAACCTGCTTGATGGTGAAAGAGCCTTTCTTCGGGACGGGCGTAACATCCGTCGTTACCGGCAATCCTGCCTCCTGCCACTTGAAAAGCCCGCCGTCCAGAATCATAAGGTCCTTTGCGGGGAAGCCGTAATAATAGAGGGAGTAAAAGAGCCTGGTGGCCAGCATTGTGCCGCCCTGATCGTACATGACGATCTTTTTCCCGGGACTGATTCCCCAGGACTGGTAGAGTTTTTCCATATCAGCGACCGTCATTTCCCGGAGACCATACCAGGCGAACAGGTCGACGCTTACTGCGCCGGGAATGTGTTTTGCCGTGTAGACCTGAGTGCCTGACGCGTCGAGTATCAGAACATCTGCATTTTTAAGATTCATCTCAAGCCACTTGATATTGACAAGATGGCCTTCGATTCCGTCTGCCGCCATCAAAGGCTGCGCTAGGAGCAGGCCGCCTGCAACGGCAATAAGGAAGCAATACCTCAAAACTTTCGACATGTTGTCCTCCTGTCGCTTCGTTGTTTCTTGTTATGTTCCAAAGTTATTACGACTTTTCCCCGAGCGCGCCCTTCTGCCAGGTACCTGATAGCCTGAAAGATGTGCGGCCGTCCTCTCATTAAGCGCCGGTCAAGTGGATTGACGGAGGCCGCGCGAACTTCTATCAAAACTTCGTTGTCCAGGGGAATAGGCTTTTCGATTTCTTCTAGCCGAAGGATATCGGGTGAACCATTCATGCATCCGCCCTCGACTTGACTAATCCTATCATTTTGCTAGGAGAGAGTCAAGGGACGAAGAACGGGAGGCCCGGCTACACGTCCTCCGGGATTCCTAACCCCCCGATTCATCCTCATGGGCGATTGACCCGGCCTGAGATCCGCTTCACATTGACGCTATGCCCCGCCAAGAAGAAAAATGGGATTCATTCCGCCGGTTTTGGGCGTCGGCTATAATAGAAGTTGAGAGATGGAAAAGAAAATTGTTCAGAAAGAGAGCGATATATATGGCTTTTGTTATAGCCCTTCTCACGGGCCGATGCACGTACTCCCTCGGAGACGGGGGATATGACCTGTCCCGGTTCCGGGAAAACGCCGAGCTGAGTTCCGTCCCCGACGAGCTCCGGGGCATCGTCCAGACCAACGGCGAAGCCGCGCGAGCGATCTCGGCCCAGAACGACGGAGGAGATCTGAGGTTCGTCATCATCGGGGACACGATCTCCGACAACAACGGGACCTTCCGGACCTTTCTCGGCGAGATCGCCGCTCTCGATCCGCGGCCGTCGTTCATCGTCCATCTGGGAGACCGGGTCGTCTCGCCCGTCGTCGATTACTACGGCACGTACCTCAGGGCCATCAGCGATCCCCCCTGCCCCATCCTCCATGTCGACGGGAACCATGACGTCAGGGAAGAAGGCGAGCGGATCTCAAGGGCCTTCTTCGGCGACAAGGATTTCTTCTTCGACAGGGACGACATGCGCTTCGTGTTCATGAGCAACGTCCACGGGGATGGGGATCCCGGTTTCAGCCGGAAGCAGCTGGCCTGGCTCGAGGACAAGCTGAAGGCGCCCTACCCGCCGAGAAAATTCTTTTTCGCCCACGTTCCGCCGAAGGCTCCGTTCAAGAAGATCAATCCGGGCCTTTACTCCCTCTTCACGCCGCGGCTCGAAAACGAGGGGGAATTCCTTGACATTCTCGCCCGCCACAACGTCGTCCTGGCCGCCTTCGGCCACAGGCACGTTCACGCGTCCGTGGTCCACAACGGCGCCCTCATGATCATTACGGGAGGCGGGGGCCAGAGAAATTTCCTGGAGCCCGCCGTGGATGAGCCCCGGTTCACCAAGAAAAACCACTACACGCTCGTGGACATCCCCACGTCGGGGCCCTATGAACCATTCGAGGGAGTCCTATCCTGCATGGGGAAGGGCAAAGAAATCCTGTCCATTTCGTCGTTTTTCCAGGCGAGTCCGTTCGCGAACGGCGGGGACATCTCCGTGGCGCTCCGGCCTTATCCCGCGTCGGCTGGCGGCCCATTTCGGCCGGGGACTCCTGCCTCGACGAGGCTCGGGTCGTCGAGCCGCACTCCCTGAGCCGCCACCCCGCTCCCGACAATAGAAGCCCCGCAACGAAATCCCTCCTTTCCCCTTGACGATTCGAAGTCCCGCGACGGGGCTCTGGTTTCTGTCCTCAAAGTGGTCTTGGCTAGGTATGATGAATAAATCGAAGATTATCGAAGTTGATGCGGGGGCCGCGGGATTCTATAATAGGGTCCATCCACGAGAGGAGGGTCCCATGGACATCAAGGTCGTCCCCATCGACAAGCCCGAGGACATGAACTTCATCCTCGGCCAGGCCCATTTCATCAAGACGGTCGAGGACCTCCACGAGACCATCGTCACCACGGCGCCGCACATGAGGTTCGGCATCGCCTTTTGCGAATCGTCCGGGCTCGCCCTCGTCCGCCACTCCGGGAACGACGAGGCCCTGGTCGAGATCGCCAAGAAGAACGCCATGGCCATCGGGGCCGGCCACTCCTTCCTGATCTTCATGACCGGCGGCTTTCCGGTCAACATCCTCAACGCCGTCAAGGCCGTGCCCGAGGTCTGCGGCATCTACTGCGCCACGGCCAACCCGGTCGAGGTCGTCGTGGCCGAGACCGAAATGGGCCGGGGCATCCTGGGCGTCGTCGACGGCGTCCGGACGAAGGGCATCGAGGGGCCCGACGGCACCCAGTGGCGCAAGGACTTTCTGCGCAGGATCGGCTACAAGCTCTGAACCTCATTGCCCCGGCTCGCTGCCCGTATCGATCATTTTCCCAAGGAGAGGAATCATGAAATCCAACCGCATGCTAATTCTCACAATTGCATTTTTTCTGTGTGCCGCTTCTTGCAGTCCGGGAGATTATGCCCATTCCCGTGGATCGAAAACGATCCGGGCCGAGGACATGAAATTCCACCTGCAATTCCTCGGGGCGCCGGAGTTCCGGGGGCGGAATACGCCCTCGGCCGAGCTCGACATCGCCTCAAAGTACATCGCCCTCACGGCCGAACGGATCGGCCTCAAGCCTCTGATGCCCGGCGGCTCGTACTACCAAGAAGTCCCGGTGGAGGTGGCCACGATCGCTCCACAGGCATCGCGCATGCGCCTTATTACGGGCGCGGGAGAGCGCGTTTTTTATTTCCCCACGGATGCCGCTATCGGCCGGAATTTCGAGGCAGGGAAAGTCTCGGGAGAGGCCGTTTTTCTGGGCTACGGGCTCGGCGCTCCCCAACTGAATTGGGACGATACGGGCGGCTTGGACCCCAAAGGGAAAATCGCGGTCATCCTGGATGCGGCGCTTCCCGATGACCACGTCTTGAAACCGGCCGATAACCGGCGGCTCTTGATGTCCAGGGCCGGCGCGCTAAGAGGGAAAGGCGCCGTCGCGGTCGTCACCATCATCAACCAGGAACGGGAGGCGCGGCTCGCCGAAAAGGGCCTCACTTTCAGCCTTCCGGAAAGGCTCAGATTCCCGGACGTCGTCTCCGGGAGCGGAGCCGTGCCGTCGCCGGCCGCGCCCACGCTCCCCTTCTTCCAGGTCGAGGTCAGGCACGATGCCGGTGCGGCCATCCTCGGCGTCGCGAAGGAGGATCTCGCCAAGATGATCGAGACGATCCGCCAGGGAAAACGGGTGGCTTCTAAAAAGATGCCCGGCCGCAAACTCGAGATCGAGCTCGGGGTCGTGACACGCAAAGACAAGACGTTCAACGTTGTGGCCTGCGCGGAAGGAACGGACCCGGCGCTCCGAAACGAATACGTCACCATCAGCTCCCACCACGACCACAATCCCGTGCGCGAAGGGAGGATCTACCCCGGCTCGGACGACAATGCCTCCGGAGTAGTCGGGATGTTCGAAATCGCTGAGGCCTTGATGGTCGAACGTCCGAGAAGGTCCGTCATCTTCGTTTGGAACACGGCCGAGGAAAAAGGGCTCATCGGCTCCTACTATTTCGTCCAGCACTGCCCGGTGCCGGTCGATAAAATCAGCGCCGACCTCAACCTGGACATGATCTCGAGGAACGACACGAACCACCTCTATCTCATCGGGTCGAACAAGGTGAGCTCGGAGCTCGACGCGAGCATCCAGGCCATGAACACGAAATCGGTCGGCCTGAAGCTCGACTACAAGTACGAAGACCCGGCCCACCCCGACCGCTTCTTCTTCCGGAGTGACCAGTATCCCTACATCCGCTACGGCATCCCCGCCGTGTGGTTTTTCTGTGGTACGACAGAGGACTACCACATGGAGGGAGACATTGAAGCGAAGGCCGATTACGCCAAAATGGGGAAGGTGTCGAAACTCGTCTATCTGGTGGCCATGGATATCGGGAACAAGCGGGCGTTATTGAAGCTCGATCGACATCCGGAGATCAAGGCGCGGGGCGAGGGGAATATGAAGGTTGGGTGGAGATAAGCGTTTTCTTGAGGGTCTGATATCCCCCTTCACCGGGGACGCCCGCCCGGCGGCAGGTTTTCGTCGAGGAAGCGGGCGAACATCGTGTAAAGGTGGAGGGTCGTCCCCTTTCCCTCGGAAATCCCGTGCGACCGGTTCGGGTAGGCCATCATGGTGAAGACTTTGTTGTTGGCGACGAGCTCGTTTACCAATAGCTCGAAGCCCTGATAGTGGACGTTGTCGTCGCCCGTGCCGTGGACGATGAGGAGGTTCCCCTTGAGCTGCTTGGCGAAGGTGATGGGCGAGCCGTTCTTATAGCCGTCCGGATTGTCCTGGGGCAGGCCCATGTATCGCTCCTGGTAGATCGTATCGTAGAGCCGCTGGTCGGGCACCGAAGCCACGGAAATGCCGGTCTTGTAGAGGTCGGGGTAGCGGAACATGGCGTTGAGGGTCATCGAGCCGCCCCCGCTCCAGCCCCAAACCCCGACCCGGTCGGGGTCGACGTAGGGCCAGGCGGCGACGGCCGCCCGGACCGCGGTGGCCTGGTCGGCCGAGGCCAGGATGCCAATCTGCCGGTAGATGCTCTTGCGCCAGGCCCGGCCGCGCGGCGACGGCGTGCCGTGATTGTCGAAGCTGACCACGACATAGCCCTGCTGGGCCAGCATCAAGTGCCAGAGGTAGCCGCTGCCGCCCCAGCCGTCCTGGACGGTCTGCCCGGCGGGTTCGCCATAGACGTAGACGAAGAGGGTATATTTCTTGGCCGGGTCGAAGTCGGGCGGAAGGATGCGCCAGCCGTCGACCTGGACGCCTCCGCCGATATCGAGCTTGAAGAATTCCGCCCTTTTTCGTGAGAGGGCCTCGACCTTCGCCTTCACGTCCTTGTTGGCCGCCAGGGTCCGGACGGTCTCGCCTTTGGGCAGCCGTACGAGATCGGTCACGGGCGGCGTGTCGAGCGTCGACTGGGTGTGGAAGGCCCAGCGGGCCGCGGGTGAGATGTCATAGCGATGGACCCCGGTCTGTCCGGCCGGGCCGACGAGCTCAGGCTTCCCCTTGCCGTCCATCCGGACGCGGTAGAGGAAGCGCTTCGTGGCGTCCTCGGGGGAAGCAGTGACGTAAAGGAGGCCGTTCTTCTCATCGATCGCGTTGACGCTCAGGACGTCGTAATCGCCGGGCGTCAAGAGCTTGATCTCGCCGCCGTCGCGGCCGACGGCGTAGGCGTGCCGCCAGCCATCGCGCTCGCTCAGCCAGAGCAGGCTCTTCCCGCCGGCCAGCCAGACGAAGTCGTCCATGACCTCGACCCAGGTCTCTTCCGTGTCGGTGAAGACCGTCCGGACCTCGCCCGTGGCGGCGTCGCCGATGAGGACGTTGAGCATATTCTGCAGGCGGTTGAGGTGCTGAAGGATGACCTCGCGGGAGTTGCCGGCCCACTCGAGGCGCGCGATGTAGGCGTTGCTCGGGTCGCCCGGCGTCCGGATCCAGACGGGATACCCGCCCGCGACCGGGACGATGCCGACCTTGACGGCGGAGTTCGTCTGCCCGGGCTTGGGGTGCTTAAAGCTCATCGTCCTCGGGTAAAGAGAGTCGGTGTTGTTGATCATCGAGAAGACGGGGACGCGCCGGGTGTCGAACCGCCAGAAGGCGATCGCCGCGCTGTCGGGGCTCCAGCGGAATCCGTCTCGGATGCCGAATTCCTCCTCGTTGACCCAGTCGGACGTTCCGTTGATGATGTCATCACCCCCGTCGAAAGTCAGTTGAGTGACCTTGGCCGTGGCCAGGTCTTCCGCATAGATATTGTTTTTAACGACATAGGCGGCCCTCCGGCCGTCGGGCGAGAGCTTGGCGAACATCAGGCTCGAAGGCTCGAATTCCGGCCCGAGCCGGCGGAGCCGGCCCGCGGCCAGGTCGTAAGTCCAGAAATCGCCGCGCGTGTTCTGCCGCCATACGCGCTTCGAGTTGGTGAAGATGATCAGGATCTTGCCGTCGGGAGACCAGTCGTAGTTCTCGATCGCCAGCGGCCGGGACGCTCCCGGGGGGACGAGACGGGCCGCGGAGACCAGGACCTCGCGTTTTCCGGTCTCGGCGCGATAGAGGATGAGGTCGCGACCGGCCTTGGCTTCGGCGCCCGGCTCGAGCGTCGTGTAGGTCTCGCCGTCGCGCATCCAGCGGGCCGGGCCGAATCGCTCGGCGGCGAATTCACGGCCGGCGAAGATGCGGTCCAGAGTCAGGACGCGGTTCGCGGCTTTGTCCTGGGCGACTGACCCTGCGGGGACGGCGGCCCCGATCGCCAGAACGATCAGAACGATGATGGTTAGGCGTACTCTCATGGAAACCAGCCTCCTCTAGAGATTCTTCCGACCGTCCGTACGGGACAGATCTCGGCGGGCTGCTAAAATATAGATTCCCCCGGCGCCTGTCTCAAACTCAATGACCCCGTTCGCCGGGGACGAAAATCGGACCTTCTTTCCTTCCGAAGCGACATTGACGGGAACGCCCGCCCGGATCCGGCATGTCCCGCCTAGCGTGGAGAGGATCGTCGCCTGTTTCAGCCGCCCGCCCGACCAGTTAAGGCTCACTTCGAACCCGCCCCGGGCCCGGAGGCCCCGGACCTCCCCCTCGCTCCAGGAAGCGGGAACGGCCGGCAGCAGATTCAGCTCGTCCTCGTGCGACTGGAGGATCATCTCGGCGACCGCCGCCGCCATGCCGAAGGCCCCGTCCACCTGGAGGGCGTTGCTGCAGATCGAGAACAGGCTGTCGGTCGTGTACTTGTGCATCGCGTAGGTGAAGTTGTCCACGGCCTTGTCGGCGTTTCCGAGCCGGGCCCAGCAGGCCGCCTTCCAAGCCGAGGACCAGCCGTTGCCGGGAAGTCCCCGCTGTTCGAGGACGACCCGCGCGCCCTCGGCCAGCTCCGGCGTCCGGCGGGGCGAGATCTGACGGCCCGGGAAAAGGCCCCAAAGCCCGGAGATGTGGCGGTGGCTTTTTTCCGTCTCGTCCCAGTCCTCGAGCCATTCCTGGAGGTTGCCCTTGCGGCCGATCCGCATCGGGACCAGTTTCGCCCGCGTCTCGAGGACCCTCTTCTTGAAATCCTGATCGACACCCAGGATGTCGGCGGCCTGGGCGACCTGGCCGAAGAGGGCGTCGAGGACCTGCATATCGATCGTCGAGCCGGCGCAGATGGACGTCGTCGTCTTGAAGGTCGTGATCTCGTCGAAGAACGGGACCTGGCCGGCGACGGCCGGGAAATTCTCCGGGGAGGTCGACGGGTTCGTCACGAGCCAGCCGTATTTCGGATGGGGGACGAGGAAGTCGAGGAAGAACTCGGCGCTCCCCTTCATGACGGGATAGTAGGCCCTCAGAAACTCCCTGTCGCCGGTGTAGAGATAGTGCTCCCAGAGATGTGTCGCCAGCCAGGCGCCGCCCGTCGTGAACGTCCCCCAGCTCGGGCCGTCCATGGGCGCGGCCACCCGCCAGAGGTCGGTGTTCTGGTGGTGAACCCAGCCGCCGGCGCCGTAGTTCTCGCGGGCCACCTGACCGCCCTGGTCCGTGAGCTCGCGGATCATCCGGACGAGCGGCTCGGCGCACTCGCCGAGGTTCCCGACCTCGGCCGGCCAGTAGTTCATCTCGGTGTTGATGTTGGTCGTGTACTTGGAATCCCAGGACGGGTTCATCTCGTCGTTCCAGATCCCCTGGAGGTTGGCCGGCTGGGTCCCCGGGCGCGACGAAGAGATCAACAGGTAGCGGCCGAACTGGAAGACCAGCCCGGGGAGCGCCGGGTCGTTCGTCCCGTCGAACTGCTTGATCCGCTCGGCCGTCGGCAGGTCAGCGTTCGGGGTGCGCGGGAACCTCACCGCGACCCGCCGGAAGAGCCTCCGGTGCTCGCGGACATGGGCCTCCCGGAGCGCGTCGAAGGACTTTCCGGCCGCCGCCTTCAAAGCCGCGTCGACGCGGGCGGCGGAGTCGCCGGTCACGTCCTTGTAGCTCGTGAAGTTGGTCGCCGCGGCGACGAGCAGGGTCACGGCGTCGGCGCCGCTGACGACGAGCTCGTCCCAGTCGACCGTTATTTCGCCGCCCTCGGGACGGGCTAGGAGCCGGGCCTCGTAGCGGAGCTTGCCCTCGACGCCCATGTAGTCGGCCGACTTGCCCCGGAGGACGAGGCCGTTCGGGCCGAAGCCGTCCATCCGCATATAGTCGGTCGCGTAGTTCGAGTGGGCCTCGTTCCTCTCGCCCCGCAGCTGGGCCCGGAAGGAGATCCGGCCGGGCCGGTCGGCCGTGAGGCGGACGACGATAACCTGGTCGACGGGGCTCGAGAAGACCTGACGCGCGTAGCGGACGCCGCCGAGCGTGTAGGAGGTCGTGTCGACGGCCGTGTCGAGGTCGAGCTCGTGGCGGTAGCCCGTCGCCGCGTCCGTGATCGGGAACTGGATGACCAGGTTGCCGAGGGCCTGGTATTTCTGCTGTTCGACCGGGTAGCCCATCAGGTTCCGGCCGAACAGGATGTGGGCGAGCTTGTACTGCCCGTCGAACACGAGCTTCCGGATCTCGGGCAGGGCTTTGAATCCGCCCTTGACGACCGTGGAATAGGGCCCGCCCGACCAGATGGTTTCCTCGTTGAGCTGGATCCGTTCTTCGTCGGTCTTGCCGAAAACCATGGCCCCCAGCCGGCCGTTCCCGACGGGAAAAGCGTTCTCCCATTTCTCGGCCGGACGGGCGGACCAGACGAGCGTCGTCAAGTCAGGGGCCTTCCCGGCCTCTTCTCCGGCAGCGCCAAGCAGGACGCCGCAGAGGACCGTCCCCATGACGGCGACAATAATGACCTGGGCTCGCCCGAGGGGAACCCGGCTCATTCGGGACAACATGGCCAGACCTCCTGGGCACGGCCGTTAGGGATCCTCGGTGATGGCCGCGATGTCACGGCTCGGCCGGCTCGGTGATCCCCGGGTAGTACTTACGGACGAACCCCTCCTGAACCTTGAAGGACCAGTGGACGTCCCGGACGTGATTGGCCGCGTCCTGGCAACGGCCCGCGCGGAGGAGGTCGATGAGGGCCTGGTGCTCGAGGATGGAGGACTCCTCCCATTCCTTGACGAACCCTTTCGGCCGGGGGAAGTCATAGAGACGCTTCTTGAGGTTGTTGACCAGCTTGACCAGGCTGTCGTTGCCGCAGAAGTTGAGGAAGATGTTGTGGAAGGCCAGGTTCCTTTCGTAGTAGAGGTCGAAGTCGTTGGCCGCGATGGCTTCCTTCATGCCGTCGTTCAGCCTCTGCATGGCGTCGATGGCGGACGCCTTCAGGCCGTCGAAGGCCTTGAGCAAGGCCATGCTCTCAAGCGAGCCGATGATCTCGTAATAGTTCCGGATGTCGCACTCTGTTAGGGAGTTGACGATGATCATCCGCCGCGGCAGGATGGTCACGAAATCCTCCATCTCCAGCTGGAGCAGGGCGTCCCGGAGGGGGGTTTTGCTGACGCCGAGCTTTTTCGAGGTCACCTCCATGTCGATGGCCGACCCCGGCAGGATCTCCCCCCTCCTCATCTGTTCGCGCAGGTACTCGTAAACTTGTTCTTTGAGGGACTTGACGTTAAGAACAGGCTTGCCATCCATGACCTGGGTCCTTTCGAGCGGCGCGATCTAGCGGACGTAGGATATTAAACATGCGCTCCCCAAGTCAACAGAATCTCCTCCGGCTCGCCGAAACCCATTACTATCATTCCGCGTGTCTGGTAGAATGGGCACCGAGGTGACGACCATGGACCCCAGAACCCAGTTGAGATACATCACGGATGCAGAGGTCCGGCGGGCCCTGACCATGCCCGCGGCGATACGGGCGGTCAAGGAAGCCTTCATCCAGCTCTCCATGGGCCAAGCCAAGGTCCCCGCCCGGACCAGCCTCGAGATCCCCGAGTACCGGACGACGGCCCTGGTCATGCCCGCCTACCTGCCCCGGACGAAGCGGCTCGGCCTCAAACTGATCTCGCTCTGCGAGGACAACCCGGCCAAGGGGCTTCCCCTGGCCCAAGCCGTGACCATTATCATGGACGCCGAGCTTGGGGCTCCGCTGGCGGTAGTGGACGCGTCCTATCTCACGGCCGTTCGGACGGGAGCGGCCTCCGGCGCCGCCACGGACGTTCTGGCCCGTAAGGATGCCCGGGTCGCCGCGATCTTCGGCGCGGGCGTTCAAGGGAAAACACAGCTCGAGGCCGTCGCCGCCGTCCGTCCGATCCGGAAAGTACTGGTCTTCGATGTCGACCCCCGGGCCGCCGCGGATTACGCCAAAGAAATGGGGCGAAAGCTCGCCCTGGACGTGGAGCCCGCCTCCTCGCCCGAGACCCTGCGGGAGGCGGACATCATCTGCACGGCGACGACCTCCGCGGTGCCGGTCTTCTCGGACGCGAACCTCAAGCCGGGCGTCCACATCAACGCCGTCGGCTCCTACAAGCCGCACGTCCGCGAGATCCCGGGCGAGACCGTCCGGCGGGCCAGCGTCTTCGTCGACCAGAGGCAAGCCTGCCTCGAGGAGGCCGGCGACCTGATCATCCCCCTCCGCGAGAAGCTCATCGCCGAGGGCCACATCCGGGCGGAGATCGGCGAGGTCCTGGCCGGGCTCAAGCCGGGCCGAGGCTCCGACGACGAGGTCACCGTTTTCAAATCCGTGGGCAACGCCGCCCTGGACCTGGCCATGGCCAGCTTGGTTTTCGGCTGAGGGAGAACGATGGAATTCATAAGCATCTTCAACGACGTCCTTGGTCCAGTCATGCGCGGGCCGTCCAGCTCGCATACGGCCGGGTCCTACCACATCGGCCGCCTCGTCCGCTCCCTGCTCGGGCAAGACGCCGCGACGGCTGCGTTCGCGTTCGACCCGGACGGCTCCTATGCCAAGACGTACCGTCAGCAGGGGGTCGACCTGGCCCTCGCCTCCGGCCTCCTCGGCTGGCCGATCACCGACGGCCGGTTCGCCCGGGCCCTGGCCGTCGCCCGCGAGCAAGGCCTTAAGCTCCGTTTCCGGATCGTCCGGCTCGACAGAGCGGACCACCCGAACACCGTGCGGATGGAGCTTGTCTCCAGGAGCGGTAGGAGGCTGGAAGCCACAGCCAAGTCGGTCGGCGGCGGCATGATCGCGCTCACCGAGCTCGACGGCTGGCCGGTCCTTCTCGACGGCAAGAGCCACGAGGTC
>Ga0154867_1055_pt1 | contig 12959 bp, 10 predicted proteins | sample Rifle2008BG19ft_FD_105839 | JGI IMG/M metagenome (GOLD analysis project Ga0154867, IMG submission 105839) | Candidatus Aminicenantes bacterium RBG_19FT_COMBO_65_30 | reverse complement strand
TGGATCGAGGCCAAGCTGGCGACCAAGGGCTGATCATTTTATCGGCCGGCCTCGGCCTGGAGAATTCGCGAATCGAGACGGCGCCGGAGGCGCGGCGCAGAGCGTGAAACTCTTCGCCCAGTCCGGGCTGATGAAGAGTCCCGGCTAAAAGGGCATCGAGGCCAAATAGGCCCCGACTAAAGCCATGATGACCGCGGCGATCTTCCATCCCGTCAGGCGTTCCTTCAAGAAAACGGCGGCGATAATGACGATGAAGATCGTGTTGAGCTGGTTGAGGACGGCCGCGACCGAAACCTTGGCGTATTTCATGCCGCCCATCCACAGGACGAGCGACAGGTAGGAACCGAAGAAGGCCGCCGGGATGAGGGCTTTCCAGTTGCGGCGCTCGGCCAGGGGGGCGAAAATGGCCCGCCGGTTCCTGAGGAAGGGGACGATGAGGACGAGCGCCATCGAGCCGCCGGCGAGCCGGACGAGGGTCGCCCAGAAGACCGAAACCGTCCCCAGGACGGGCTTGACCATGACGATGCCGAAGGCGACGAAGAACATGGCCAGGACGCCGTAGAGGATGCCGACGACGAGGTTTTTCCCGTCCAGCTTCTCCGCGCTCTTTTCTCTCGAGATCGTCAGGACCGCGGAGACGACGAGCGCCGCGCCGACGAGCTGCCAGACCGTCAGCCGTTCGCCGAGGAAAAGGAAGGACAGGCCGATGACGAACGGGCTGTAGAAGCAGTCGACGATGGCCGTAAGGCTCGCCCCGAGCCTGTTGAGGGCGTGAAAGAAAAGCGTGTCGGATACGGCGATGCCCAGGATGCCGCTGAGGAGGAGGAGGCCCGTGGTCGCGGCCGGGACGTCCGGGAAGAGCGGCTCGCCCAGGACGAGCAGGGTCGGGGCCATGATGACGAGGGCCAGGGACGTTTTGAACAGGTTGAGCCCGATGGGATGGACGCGTCGGCCGCTGATGCGGAACAGGATGACGGCCACGGCCCAGACGAATCCCGAGGCGAGGGCGAGGATCTCGCCGAGCGAGCGGGACGCCGCGAGGGATTCGAACATGGATGTCATCGTATAGCAGAGACGCCCTCGCACGTCAATCCCATACAGCCGCGCTCTGTTCCCGTATGATTGACCATGATATCAAGGGCGTGCTATAAACGGGCCTTGAGTATTGTGTCCCCGAATTAACATGACGATCGTCGGATTGCACGTCCTCGATTTCGCCATCGTCCTCGTCTTCATCCTCATCGTCCTCGGGCTCGGCTGGCGGGCCTCGCGCAGGACGAAGACGACCGAGGACTTCTACGTCGCCGGCCGCCGCCTGGGCAAGTTCTACCAGTTCTTCCTCAACCTGGGGACGTCGACCAACGCCGACCAGGCCATCATCGTCTCCCGCGAGGTCTACCGTCAGGGCATCGGGGGCATGTGGATCCAGTACCTCGTCCTCTTCCTGACGCCGTTCTATTGGTTCACCACGGCCTTCTTCCGCCGCGTCCGGCTGGTGACCATCGGCGATTTCTTCGCCGAGCGCTTCAAGAGCCGGTTCCTGGGCGCCGCCTTCGCCGTCTTCACCCTGTTCATGGCTTTCCTCGGCAACGGCGTCGGCTACATGGTCGCGGCCAAGACGATGATGGCCCTGACGCCCAAGCCGGTCGAGAAATACACCCTCCAGGAGAGACAAAGCGTCGACCTGTTCAACGAATATCAGGCGCTCAAGGCGAAAGCGGAGAAGTCCGATCTGGCCCCGGCCGACGAGGAACGCCTGACCGAGCTCGGCGAGCGCCAGAAGAAGGGCGAGCTCAAGGCCTTCATCTCCTACACCGATTCGGTGGGGATCTACCTCGTCTACACCGTGATCGTCGCCGTTTACACGATGATGGGCGGCTTTCTCGCCGCGGCCATCACCGACGTCATCCAGGGGTTCCTCCTGACGACGTTCTCGTTGATGCTCATTCCCATTGCCCTCCACCGGGTCGGCGGCTTCGCCGGCCTCCACGCTTCGGTCCCGGACTTCATGTTCCGGCTCTTCGGGTCGGCGGCGACGAGCGAATACGCCTGGTACACCATCCTGGCCATGGTCCTGGCCAACCTCGTCTCCATCATCGCCGTCGCCTCGGGCATGCAGACGGCCGGCTCGGCCAAGAACGAGATGACGGCCCGCGTCGGCATGATCGGCGGCATGTTCTTCAAGCGCTTCATCATGATCTTCTGGGCCCTGACCGGTCTCCTGGCCATCGCCCTCTACTCCGGCAAGCTCCACGACCCCGACCTCATCTGGGGCCACATGACGATGGACCTGCTCTTCCCGGGGGCCATCGGGCTGATGATGGCCGGCGTCCTGTCGGCGAAAATGTCGAGTCTGGCCGGGTCGAGCGTCGCGTATTCGGCGCTTTTCATCCGCAACCTCTACCAGCCCTTCGTCAAACCCAAGTCCGACCGCCACCTCATCAACGTCGGCCGCGTCGCCATCGGCGCGACCCTCCTCGGGGGCGTGGGCGTGGCCCTCTTCATCGGCAACCTCCTCGACCTCTTCAAGTATTTCATCTCGCTCCCGGCCATCTTCGGCGCGGCCATCTGGCTGGGCTTCCTCTGGCGGCGGGTGACCAGGACGGCCGTCATCGCCCAGGTCTTCATCTGCTTCGCGATCTACGCTTTCGTCCCCAATGTCTTCCAGTCGCTCGAGTGGGCGAGGACGCGGCCGGGCTTCCTCCGCGAAACCCGGGCGCAAACGGTCACCATCACGACGCAGGCCGTGCGGGAGGACGTCGAAGCGGGCCGGGCGGCCAAGGTCGGCGAGGTCATCCGCAAGGAGCACACCAGCCCGCCCGAGGGCATTTTCTACGAGAAGGTCGCCCGCCGCGACGCGACGGACCCGGCCTCGCCGCGCATCGGCATCGGCCGCTTCCACGCCGAGCTCTGGGTCCTGAGCTGGTTCGGCGCCGACTTCTCGGGTTCCTCAAAGGCCCAGCTGAGCGCGGTCCGCTTCGGCTTCGACGCCCTGTTCCCGTTCCTCCTGCTCTTCCTGCTGAGCGCCGTGACGAAACCGGTGCCCAAGTCCGACCTCGACCGCTTCTTCGCCCGGGTCCACACGCCGGTCCAGCCGACGCCCGAGGAGGAGGAGCGGGCCCTGCGGCACGCCGTCGAACACTACGAGGAGGTCGAAAAACGGAAGCTCAAGCCGGGCTCGAACTGGGAGATCATGAAGCCGAAGCTCATCGACGTCATCGGCTTCGGCGGCTGCTGGCTCCTCGTCGGCGTCATCATCCTCCTCCTCTGGCTCATGGTGAACATCCGGTAGAGCCGAGGGGACGCTGCCCGGGCAACGTCCCTCGGCCTATTCTTTTCAATTGGGGAGGGAGGTATAATGAGCCGCGCAAGATGAAATCGCCTCAAGAACAAAAAGACATCCGTGACTTGAGCCTCGAGGAGCTGCGCGCGGAGCTCGAGCGGATGGGGGAGAGGCCGTTCCGGGCGTCCCAGATCTTCGATTGGCTTTACAAGAAGAGGGCGGCGAAGTTTGAGGATTTCACCAGCCTATCCAAAGATCTGCGCGAGAAGCTCGCCTCCCGCTTCCGCATCGGCGCCCTCGAGCTCGCCGACAAGCGCGAGTCCTCCGACGGGACGACGAAATTCCTCTTCCGGCTCCGCGACGGCGAGCACATCGAAACCGTCCTCATCGCGGCGCGGAAGCGCTTGACGGTCTGCCTCTCGACCCAGGTCGGCTGCAAGTTCGCCTGCGCCTTCTGCGCCAGCGGCCTCCACGGCTTCAAGCGCAACCTCGCCCCGTCCGAGATCACCGGCCAGGTCCTCTATCTCCAGCACTCGCTCGGGTTGGAGCCGACGAACTTCGTCTTCATGGGCATGGGCGAACCCCTCGACAACTGGGCCAACGTCGAGAAAGCCCTGCGCATCATGAACGCGCCCGAAGGGCTGGGCATCGCCGCCCGGCGCCTGACCGTCTCGACGGCGGGTTTCGTCGACTCGTTCAAGCGGCTCGCGGCCCTCGACCTCCAGGTCAACCTGTCGCTCTCCCTCCACGCCGTGACCGACAGGCTCCGCGACCGGCTCATGCCCATCAACCGCCGCTTCCCCCTCGAGGAGGTCGTCCGGGCGGCCGAGGAGTACGTCCATTCCGGCGGCCGCATGATCACGCTCGAGTATATCGTCATCCGCGGCCTCAACGATTCCCTCGACGACGCCGACGGCCTGGCCGCGATCGCCCGCCGGCTCCGGGCCAAGGTCAACCTGATCGCCTACAGCCCCGTAGAAGGCCGGGAGTTCGAGACGCCGACCGAGGCCGACGTCGCCCGCTTCAAGCGCTGGCTCGAGGAACGGAAAGTCAACACCATCCTGCGCCTGTCCAAGGGCAGCGACATCGCCGCGGCCTGTGGTCAGCTGGCCGGGCGTTTCAAGGAATAGCCGGCACCGCCGCCCGGCTGATGAAGGGCCTGGTGGCCCCGATTCAGGAGAGGGACCCACGGCGTTCGAGGATCGCCAGCGTCTCGATGTGGGGGGTGTGGGGGAAGAAGTCGTAGACGCGCAGGTCGGCGACGGCGTACGCCTCGAGGAGCCCCTTGAGATCACGGGCCAGCGTCGTCGGATTGCACGACAGGTAGAGAAGGAGCGGCACCGGGTCCTCGACGAGTCCCCGGACGATCCCCGGATCGACACCCTTGCGCGGCGGGTCGAGGATGACGACGCCGGGCGTCCTCTCCAGGATCTCCGGGAGCCAGTCCTCGCTCGTCCCTTCGCAGACGGCGAAGTTCCCGACGCGGTTGAGAGCCAGGTTCTTCTTCAGGAAGGCGATGTTCCCGGCCTCCGACTCGACGCCGAAGACCTCCCGGGCCTTTTTCGCCAGGAAGATGCCGAACGTCCCCAGGCCGCAGTAGAGATCGGCGACGACCGCCTCGGCTTGAGGGGCTACGGCGGCCGCGATGTCGTCGAATACCCGCTCGAGGATGCCGATATTGGCCTGGAAAAAGGACCGGGCGCCGATCCGGAACGTCAGGCCGCGGACGCTCTCCTCGATGAAGTCCCGCCCGAAGAGCCGCTCGTCCCGGAACTTTTTCCCATCGTAGATCGAGGCGACCGCCCCCGCCAGGACGAATTCCTTCTTGATCCCGGCCAAGGCCTCTCCCAGCCCCGCCGCCTCGGCTCCCGCGGCGAGGTCGCAGACGATGAGGGACTCGCCGCTCGACCGGCTCGTCCTGACCTCGACGCCCTCGACGGAGGCGAACGGCCCGCCCTCGATGATCTCGAGGATGCGGGCCAGCAGGTCGTTCACCCTGTCCGGGACGAGATGGCACCTGTCGACGGCCACGAACGAGGCCCGCTCTCCGGGCTCGTTGTAGACGAACCTGGCCGCGCCGCCCTCCCTCAGGACCCGCAGCCGGATCCTGTTCCTGTAACCCCAGATCTCGGGTGACGGCGTCACGCTCAGGTTCTCGAAGGGGCGCTTGAGCTCGCGGGACATGATCTCCGCGACCTGGGCCCTCTTCACCTCGAGCTCGAGGGCGTAATCCATGTCCTGGTAGGGCGAGCAGGCGAGATAATGGGCGCAGCGCGGTTCGACCCGCGACGGCGAGGGCTCGACGATCCGGACCGTCCGCGCCTCGGCGTAGCTTCTCCGGTCTTTGAAAACCTCGACTTCGACGGCTTCGCCGGGAAGCCCCCGATCCGTGAAGACGACCTTCCCTTCGGCCAGGCCCAGACGGCGGCCGGGGTAGACGATCTTCTGGATCTCGATCCGCATGCCGCTCAATGCGAGGGGAAGGCCGCGTATTCCCTGAGGTCGATAGCCGTCCCTTTCGCGCTCCACGGAACGCCCAACTCGGACGGGAGCCGGCCGGCTTCGTAACAGCTCCCCAGCGCCTCGTCGAGCCCCTCCACGACCATCCGGCGTTTGCCCTCCGCTTCGACGGCGCGGACGAGCCCGGCCGGGAAATCGCGGATCTCCGGCATGGACTCCTGCATGCCGTTCATGCACAGGATCTGGCTCGAGGCCGCCTCCAGCCCGCAGAGCGGCCGCGTCCCGTCACGGACGCCGGCGATCGACCGCCAAAGCTTGTTCATGGGCTCGGCGTCGGGGACGCCGTAGTCCTTGCGCGTCCCGTCGGCGAATTCGGCCCACAGGCCCGAGGTCCGGCTGTCGCAGCGAACGACGGCCTTGTCGAATTCGTAGCGCGCGACCGGCCCCCTGTCCTCGCTCGAGGCGTGGCTCGCGAGGAAGAGGATCTCGACGCCCTCCGCCGTCCGGACGCGCGCGGCGGCCGTATCGAAATTCTCGATGGCATTGGCCCGGTAGAGCTCGGCCTCGACCTCGACGGGCCTGGCGCCTGCGTCCGTCCCCTGTCCCAGGAGGTAGAACATGTTGTGAAGGTCGTGGGCCATGGCGTTCTGGGCCGGGCTGTCGAGGACCCAGGCGCCCTCGGCGTCGCGTTTCTTTCCCGCCCAGTCGTTCCTCCGGTAGTAGGCCTCGTCCCTCGGCCAGAGGTAGAGGCACTTGAATCTTTTTGCCGCGCCGAAATGCCCCGACCGGATGTCGTCTTTCAGCGCCTGGACGGCCGAGCTGAAAGACCACTGATAGCCGACGGCGACGAAACGGGACGAGGCCTTCTCCGCCCCGATCATCTCGCGAACGTCCTGGATCGTCGCCGCCGCGGGCTTTTCGCAGAGGACGTGACTGCCCTTGGCCAGGGCGAACGAGGTCTGGGGCTTGTGCCACTGGATGGGGGAGGAGAGGACGGCCAGCTCGGCCGTCCGGTTCCTGTAGAAATCCTGGAGGCTGACGAAGCACGGCACGCCCATGGCCCGCATCTCGACATATTGCCGGCAGCGGTTGGGCATAGGGTCGACGGCGCCGGCGATGCGGAAGAGCCCGGCATCCTTATTTTCGAGGAGCTCTTTGACATAGACCGCGCCCATGCCGCCGACCCCGACCATCACCAACGATACGGGCTCAGGCATGATCCGCTCCTCCGCGTCAATACTGGCACAGTTTCCCGTGTTCGTCCAGCATGGCCATGTAGTTGTCGTATCGCGTGCCCACGGCGATGCTGTGGCTCGCGCCGAGGATGAAGCGGCCGCCCGGCTTGGCGCATTCCATGGCCCGGCGGACGTCGGCGCGGACGTCCTCCGGCGTCCCGCCGACGAGGTTCTCGACGGCGACGCCGCCCCAGAGCGCGATCCTGTCGCCGTAATCCTTCTTCAAGCGGCAGATGTCCATTCCGGCCGTCGGCTGGATGGACTGGTAGGCGTCGAAGCCGATCTCGACAAAGAAATCGAGCAGCATGTTGATGTTGCCGCAGCAGTGCTTGAGGATCTTCTTGCCGTACTTGCCCTTGACGTTCCGGGCCCGCTGCTTGTTGGCTTCGAGGAAAAAATCCTTGAACATGGCCGGCCCGATGAGCGGCCCCGTCTTGTAGCCGAGGTCCTCGGCCCACATCACGGCGTCGGAGTCGGGGTGGATGAAGACCTCGTCGGCCAGGTCCTGCCGGCGCACGAGGCACCGCGTGGCCGCCCGGACGGCCTCAGGGTTCGCGGCGAGCTCGAGAAGCCCCCGCTCCATGCCGCCCAACAAGACGATGCCGACCGAGCCTCCCGACGGCCCGCAAATGAACTTCTCGTCCCGATATTCCCGGACGACCGCGTCGAGGATCCGCCAGGACCGCTCGTCGCGCCGCGGCGGCTCGGGCTCCTTCTCGAACTCGGCCGCGGTGAAGACCCGGGCGTCCCGGACCGGGTCGTGGACACAGGTGATGTCCTGGGTCGCCTCCGACCGCTTGTAGACACGGCCTTCCCGGTCCTCCCACGTGTTGGCGTCGATCCGCCGCGGCGGCGGTCCTTCGCCGGGGGGCGGCATCTCCCACGTCGCCATGGGGAAGGTGACGATGTCGAGCGGCAGCTTCCGATGGAGCGCGATATGGTCCTCGAGCCAGCTCGCGGCGACCTCGTCGTGCCGTCCCTCCCAGAAGGCGATCTGGGACTTGGCCTTGGCCCGGAGGAACGTCTCGTGGCCGAGGACGCGCTCGACCGTGTCGAAGTCGACGGCGAATTCCCCATAGGGAACCCGGTCGGGGATCCTCCCTTCGAGAGCCGCGTAGACCCTTTCCTTGGAAGTCAAGTCTTCCCCGTTCTCCGCTCGAGAAGGTCGGTTTCGGCGAATTTCCCCGTCCGCCTGTTGTAGCGGAGCGTCCGGAGCTCGAAGCCCTTGAGACCGACCCTCGTGACGGCCCCGAAGGCCGGCAGCTTGACGACGGCCTTGCGCGCGGCGCCGGTCGGCTCGAACAGCCGGACGACGACGTCCCGGCCGTCCTCGGATCTCTTGAAGGCCGTGACCTCGACCGCGCCGCCTTCGACGACGACTCCCGGGAGCGCCCGCTTCCCTCCGCCCGGCGGGAAGTAGGCGAGGACGTAGGGCGCTTCGTTGTGGACGAGGGCCTCGCGGTCGATCTTCTCCATGCGCTCTCCGAGCGGGCCGCCGTCGAGCCAGAAGCGGAACGTCCGCTCGCCCGTGTCCTGGCGGGGGATGAACCGGTCCCGGGCGACGGCGAGATTGTCCTCCCAGGTGTCCGCGGCGTAGGCGGGGGAACGCAGGAGGGACAGGCGGAGCTCCGTGCCGTTCCAATCCGAACCGTAGACGCCGTCGTTGACGACGGTCAACGCGGCCCCGTCCTTCTCCGATACGATGGCCAGCCATTTCTGGGCGACGGCCTCATCGCCGTTCGAAGGCAGCTCGTCGGCGCCGTAGGCGACCTGGCCCATGAAGCGCGGCGCCCTGAGCTTCGGCGCCAGGCCGAGCTTCAGCATCGTGTCGCGCTCGGCCCAGAACACGCGGACGTCGACCTCGATCTCCGTCCCCCTCTTGGGGATCTTGTAGCGGAGGGCGATGCGCGAGGCCCCGTACGAAAGGATCGATTCGACGACGGTCCGGACCTCGCCGTCCTCGATGACGCGGACCGGGGCGAGGCCGCCTTCCCGGATCCCGGCAAAGCGGGCGGCCTCTTCGGGCGAGGCCGGGGCGAACGCTCCCTCGAGCGCCCGAAAGCTCCGGACTTTCATGCCCCAGGGGTCGGCGTCATCCCGGATGACGAGGGGCGCGAACGCGCCCGGCTTGAGGAATTCGATGTTCCCCGCCCGATAGACGTCGAGGAGACCCGTGCGGGCGTTGACCGAGGCCGTGAGGCCGGCCGTCGTCACGGTGACGGCGCCGTCCTTCTCTGCGACCGCCGCCTTCGGCTTTTCCGGCGCTTTTTCGAGGCGGCAGGCGAACCTGTTCAGCCGGCCGGGAGCGAGCTCGGCCTCGAAGACGACGCGCTTGCGCCACTCGACGCTGAGGTTGCTGTCCTCTTTCTCGGCCTGCGAGGGGAGCGCTTTCCCCCGCGCGTAAACCCGCGGCTTCCAGACGGTCTTCTCGAAGTTCGGCTCCCAGGGCTCGAATTCGCACTCGACGAGCGTCCGGACGGGGTACGGATGGGGATTGAAGGCGAAGATGGGGATCTCCCCCGCGGCCGCTTTGGGCTCGCCCGCGGCCAGGGCGAAAAAGGCCCGGGCCTTGAGCCGGGCCAGGATCTCGAGGCCGTGACCGATCATGCGAACGGCGCCCTCCTCGCCGGCTGGGATGGCCGAGCCCGGCAGGATGTCGTGGAACTCGGTGAAGGCCAGGTCGCGCATGACCTCTTCGAAGGCGGCCCGCGGATAGGGCATGAGGCCCTGGAGCCAGGCCGTCGTGACCATTTTCTCGGCCGAATAAAGCTCGTTCTCGAGCCGGCGGTGGCCCTGCTTGACCCTGGACATCGACGTATAACAGCCGACGGCCCAGGGGTTAAGGTCCTTGTCACGGCGGGGGAGCGTCGCGCGCTCCGCTTCGAGCTCCCGGAAGTAGGCGTCCGGCGTCGAGTGGACGAGCTCGAGGTCCGGGCGCTCTTTCATCAGGGCGGCCAGGTCGTCGAGGTCCTTCCGCGACGGTCCGCCGCCGTGGTTGCCGATGCCCCAGAGATGGATGACCAGGCCGCCTTCCGGGTTCGCCGCGAGCCAGTTTTCGAGCCGCTCCCGCTCCTTGCCGCCGGCCGAGCAGTAATGGGCCGAAGCGCGGTTGGCCAGGACCTCGGAGCCGTCGTAGCCGACCCAGACGAATTCGTCGCGAGGAAGCGGACATTCCTTGTTGCCGGGACGGCAGCAGAGATAGGCGCTGTAGCCGCTCTTGGCCAGGATCTGGACGAGGCCCCGGGTGTGGCCGAAGGGGTCGAGGTTGACCGCCGTCCGCGGCTCGACGCCGAACTTTTCGGAGAAATAGCGCCGGCCGAGGAGGACCTGGCGGACGAACGACTCGCCGCTCGGCATGTTGCAGTCGGGCTGGACATACCAGCCGCCCATGACGTGCCACTTTTTCTCCCGGACGAGCTTGCGGATCCTCCGGAAAAGGGCCGGCTCGTACTCCTCGACCCATTGGTAGAGCACGGCTTCGTTGTGGCAGAAGACGAAACCCTCGTGCTTCTCGCAGAATTCGGCCGCCTGGCGGAACGTGGACAGGGCTTCTCCGGCGCCTTCCTGCCACTCCCAGAGCCAGACCGGATCGAGGTGGGCGTTCGAAACGAGGTGGATCCTTCTCTTGGCCATGGGCGTCCTCTCTCAGGGAATGATGCCGCGGACCGAGATGCGGTCGAATTTTTCGGGGAGCTCGACCCCGATGCGGTAACGATGGTAGGGGACCTTGCGGGAACCGACCTTGTACCCGGGCTCCTCGCCGCGCCGGGCCCTGCGGACGGAGAGCTCCAGCCGGCCGCCCCGGAGCGGCAGGTCGGCTTCCATCCGCTCGAATCCCTCAAGCAGCCTCGGCCGCAGGCTCAGGGTCTTTTCCCCGGGCCTCACGCCGAGCATGTGATGGATGAACAGGAAAACGAGCTCCGCCCAGGTCCAGGGAATGATCCCGACCTGGGGATAGGGCGGGACGGGCCGCGGACCGTAGAACTCGAACCAAGAGGCGGCGCGCGAACCCGGGACCCGGCCGAGCCAGTCGAGGACGCGGCGCGTTTTCGCGTCTTCCCCCGCTTCGAACGCGGCCCGGGCGACGAAGAGGGAGGCGAACGGCCACGGCCCGGGAGAATCGGGCTCCGAAGTGACGTGGTAGCGGCCGTAGCCGCCTCCCATCCAGCGCTGGTTCCACAGCGTTTCCATCGAGGCGAGCGTCCTCCGGGCCAGGCCGCCGGCCGGGTCGATGAATTCCCAGGCGATGGGCAGCGCCGCCGAGGTGTCCGGGTTGAGCAGGTGCCGGCCCGGCTCGAAGAGGGGAGCTTGGCGCGGCAGGGAGGAGCCAGCGAGAGGGACGATCTCATCTTGGACATTCCCATCGACGCCGCGGCGCTTGATGAACGCCCCCGACCCGACGAGGGAGTATCTCTCGTCCCCGAGCATGGCTTCTCGAAGGCTCCCGGCGGCCTCCGTCCAGACTCGGGCCTGTTCGGGCTTGCCGAGAAGGCTGGCCAGGCGCCCGGCCGACCGGAGGCCCATGGCGACGAAGAGCTGATGGGCGAGCTCCATCCCCATCCGGACCCCGTGGGCCTCGTGCCGCTCCCAGAACTCGCGGCGGTTGACGAGAAGCCCGGACGGTCCGTGCCGGAACTCGCGCCGGAGGGGGAACGCGGCCGCCTTTTCGATCTTCTTCCAGTTGTCCCGGATGAGCTCCCGATCGCCCGTCCAGTGGAAGTAGGATTCCAGGGCGAAGAGCAGGACGCCGTTCTGGTCGAACTCGCTTTCCTCCCAGGGGCGGAGGCGGCTCGAGTCCAAGGTCGCGCCCTCGTCGCTGACGAACTCGGAGAGAAGGCGGGCCAGGATCGTCCGGGCGGGTCCGGCCTCGCCGGCCATCGTCAGGGCCAGGGCGATGAGCGCCTGGTCGCGGACCCACTCGAGGTTGTACTGCCAGATACTGCCGTCGATCCGGCCCGAAGCCGAGACCGCGGCCCGAAGCTGGAACTTGGACGCCGCGAAGAAACGGTCGAGGAGCGGGTCGGAGAAACGGCAGACGGCGGTCGTCTTCCAGTGAGCGGCGGACCCGGGTTCGGAACCCGGATCGGTTCCGAGCCGGATCCCGACGGCCGGCCCTCCGCCCCGTTTCGAGAGCCGGTATTCGAATACGACCGGTTTCGCGGCGCGGCCGCGGAAGACGAGATCGGTTTCGATCACGTGCCCCCTGACCCCTGTCCTCAAGCGGACTTTGGAGCCGCCCGCCGCCGGCCTGGTCACGGTGACCCGGCGCAGGAGCCGCGCTGACCTCATGTCCGGGCAGAAAAAGAGCTCCGTGACGCGATAGGCACCACTGCGCCAGGCGACCTCGACTCGCGGGTCGGCCGCTCCCGGGAGCCAGCGGGCCCGGACGGAGCCGCCGCGCGCTCTGCGTCCGGTCCCTCGGTCGACGAGCGCGAGAGCTGTCGCCGCGATCCCGGTATCCCCGTCGAAGGTCAGGGCGGCCCGCTTGGGCCCCAGCCGCTCGGGGTCCATGACGAGAAGGCCGACGGGCGTTGCGCCTTCGTCCGGTGTGACTTGAACAGCCGCTTGGATGAGCCCGTTGCCGAGGAAGAAGTAATCGACGCCTCGCAGAGTTGTTTTACCGTCAGCCGGGCCGCGGGCAGGATCGTCCGAATAGAAGTGTTCCTGGACTTCCATGGAGACGGCTATTATATGGAGAGGGGAGAGCGAAAAGCAAACCGGCCGCGGCCGGCCGGGCTCAGGTCCGGGCCGGCCCTCGCAGCAGGCGCGCCGGAAGGGTGATGACCGCCTTGAACAGGTCCAGGACGGCGCTCACGGTGATGCCCAGGAGCCGGAAGGGGATGAGCAGGAGCCAAACGATGGGGAAAAGAAGAAGAGCCATGAGGGCGATCGGCCAGCAAATCACGAGCAGGATGAGCCAGAGCAGAAATTTTATCATCTTCGCGCCTCCTCACCCATTATACGACGGGATACGTCAATAG
>Ga0154867_1006_pt4 | contig 13106 bp, 9 predicted proteins | sample Rifle2008BG19ft_FD_105839 | JGI IMG/M metagenome (GOLD analysis project Ga0154867, IMG submission 105839) | Candidatus Aminicenantes bacterium RBG_19FT_COMBO_65_30 | reverse complement strand
CAGGCCGCGGCCGACGGCGGGAATACCCCGAGCGGTGGAAGTGGGCTTGTCATCAGCCTGCCGATAGAAACGCCAGTCTCGGTCGAACGGCGATATTGTCAAAGCCCCGGGTCTCGTGTAAAATAGGGAAAACTCCGAATGCATTCTGAGAGGAACACCGTGCGCGAACAACGAACGAAAAAGGACGAGTACCAGAAAGCCCTGGCAGCCTACAGCCTGGCCGTCAAGGAATTCCGCAAGGGCGACTTCGACAAGGCCGTCGAGTCGTTCAAAGGCTTCATCGAGAAATTCCCGGTCGACCGCGAGATCGTCGACCGGGCCAAGGCCTATCTCGCCATCGCCCAGAAGTGGCCCAAAAAAGAGGGCGTATCTCTGAAGGGCTTCGAGGACCACTATCGCTACGGCGTCGTCAAGATCAATCAGGGCGATTACCCCGGGGCGGTCAAGGTCCTGGTGAAGGCCCTGGAGTTCAAGGAGAACGATGGGCTCGTCTATTTTCTGTTGGCCGACGTCCACACCCTGATGGGCCAGGGCGACGACGCCCTCGACTTCCTCAAGAAGGCCATCCAGAAGGACAGGCATTTTTCCGTGCTCGCCCAGAACGAACCCGATTTCGAGTCCCTCTGGGAAGACAAGAAGTTCAAGCTCATCACCAAGCTCTTATGAAAAGAAAAGCCGTCGTTCTCTATTTGGGGGGTGGAGAAGACGCGGTGTTCCAGCCGCTTCTCGGACGACCGCTCGGCGCCTACGCTCTCGAAGCCGCCTGCCGGCTCGACCCCGACGCCGTCCTGGTCCTGGCCGACACGGGTGCCGATGTGCGGGACGGGTGGGAAAACCTGATCAAGGGCGTCGAGACGAAAACACCAATCTTCTTGCTCGCCGGCAAGAAGCGGAAAGCCGGTCGGCGGGAGGGCCTTCTGACGGCCCTCGGTACGGCGCGGGCCGTCCTTGAAAAATACCCGGACTGCGACGTCTTGGTCGTTCCTGCCGGCTTGCCCCTGCTTCGCGACCGGACGCTGAAGGCCTTGCTCCGCGTCCACGCGGCCAAGGACTCGTCCCTGACGTTCATGAGCGGGGGAGGGGAGGCCGGGCTCACGGGGATCCTGGCCCTCCGTTCCGCGGACGCTTTCCCGCTTCTCCGGGGCATCTCCCCGACCCGTGCCGCGGCCGGTTTCGAATCCTTGGCCCTGCGTCTGACGAAAGCGGGGAGGAAAGTCGGCTTTACCGAATGCCTGGAGCCCGAGGAAGTCCTGCCGGTCGAGAAGGGCGTGAACATCGGCCGGACGGCGGGACGCCTCCGGGAACGGAAAAACGACGCCCTCGCCCGCCGTGGCGTCATGTTCCTCGACCCCGCTTCGGCCTGGGTCGATTGGGCCGCGGAGATCGGCCCGCGGACCGTCGTCTATCCGTTCGTGGTCATCGAAGGACCGTCGAAGATAGGCGCCGACGGCCGCATCTATCCCCACGTCCACATCATGAGCTCGACGCTCGGCGCCCGGGTGAAAGTCCTGAGCTCCACGGTCATGGAGGACACCGTCCTCGAGGATGACGCGCAGGTCGGACCCTTCTCCAGGTTCCGGCCCAAGACCCGGGTCTGCTCCGGGGCCAAGGTGGGCAACTTCGTCGAGATGAAAAATACCGTCTTCGGCCCGCGCTCCAAAGCCCAGCACTTGAGCTACATCGGCGACAGCTGGGTCGAGGAGGACGTCAACGTCGGCGCCGGGACGATCACCTGCAATTATGACGGCGTGTCGAAGAGCCCCACCCGCATCGGCGCCGGGGCCTTCATCGGCTCCGGGACGGAGCTCGTCGCCCCTGTCAAGGTCGGGCGGGGCGCTTATATCGCCGCGGGCTCGACGATCACCAAGGACGTGGCCGCCGGCGCCTTGGCCATCGCCCGGGCCCGTCAGGTCGAGAAGCCGGGCTGGATCCTGGAGAGGGTCCGGGATCGGAAAAAAGCAGGCCGGAGTCACAGGTCATGAAACGCGGCGACATCCTCACCTACTTCAAGAACGGCCGGGCCGTCGTCTCCGCGGAGACCTACGCCATCATCAAGACGACGAGGGCCTGCGCCAACGCCTTCGCCGTCATCAAGGACGACCGGGAGACGACCTGCATCATCGACGAGTCGAAGGTCGGCGCCCAGAAGTACCTGGGGTTCGAGGGCGACTGGCGGATGATCACCTTCGACATGGTCCTGCCGCTCAGCCTGGTTGGATTCATCGCCTCGGTCTCCGGGGCCTTGGCCGACGCCGGGGTCAACATCTTCGCCGTCTCGGCCTACACCACGGACCACGTGTTCGTGAAAAACCAGAAACTCGATATCGCCGTCAAGACGCTCGAGAAGCTGGGCATGTCCGTCAGGCGACTTTGAGCCTGGCCCGGTCGGATCCCATTGCCGGACGAAGGAGGACCGGGATGCCGGTCGTCGTTCCCCTCGCCGAGATCAAGAAGGCCCTGGCCGCGATCGACCCCATCCCGTTGATCGAGGAAGGATTCGTCGCCTATTCGCGCGGCGAAGTCGTCGTCCCGCCGGTCGGGGAGCTCGTTTTCAACGATCCGCCGGGCGACGTCCACATCAAGTACGGTTACATCAAGGGCGACGATTTCTACGTGATCAAGATCGCCTCCGGATTTTACGACAATCCGAAGTTGGGTCTTCCGTCCGGCGACGGCCTGATGCTCGTTTTCAGCCGGAAGACAGGCGTTCTCGAGGCCATCCTCCTCGATGAAGGCTACTTGACCAACCTGCGGACGGCGGTGGCCGGCGCGGTCGTCGCCAAGTACCTGGCCCCGCGCGAGGTGACGGCCGTGGGCATCGTCGGCGCGGGCGTCCAGGGGCGGATGCAGCTCGACTGGCTCCGCCGGGTGCGGAAGTTCGAAGAGGCGGTCGTCTGGGGAGTCAACGAGGAAGAGCTCGTCGCGTATCGCCGGGATATGGAATCACCCGGCTTGAAGATCCGGACGACGCTCCGGGCCGAGAAGGTCGCGGCCGCGGCCAACCTCATCGTCACCTGCACGCCCGCGACGGCGCCCGTCCTCAAGGCGGAGTGGATCCGGCCGGGGACGCACATCACGGCCGTCGGCTCCGACACCGCCGCGAAGCAGGAGCTCGACGCGGCCATTCTGGCCCGGGCGGACCGGGTCGTCGTCGACAGTCTCAGCCAGTCGGAGCTGAGGGGGGAAGTTTACCAAGCCGTGAACGCCGGCGCGATCGGGAGGGACCGCCTGGTCGAGCTCGGGCGGGTGATCGGGGACCAAAAACTGTGGCGGGCTTCGGAGAGCGAGACCACCGTGGCCGACCTGACGGGTGTCGCCGTCCAGGACATCCAGATCAGCAAGGCCGTCTGGCTGGCGATCCGTCCGGCCGTTTGGTCCGCCCCGAAGGCGACGTGATGGTTGGTCAGGATGGGGCCGTTATCGCTCGGGCTCGGCCCGGACGAGGGCCCTCCGGACGAGCTTCCGGCCGGCGGCCTCGAGCGGGACCACGTACTCGCCGGGCGGCACGAGCCGCGGCCGCGCGAACCTCCCGGCCTGGGCAGGCTCTCCGCCGCCCGCCGCCTTCTTCGCCGGCGGCCGGCGCATGTCCCAGACGACGGATTGGAGGCCGGCCGTTCCCTTTCCCTCGATCGCGGCCATCTCCTCGCCGTAGGGGTCGGCGATCCGGATGACCGCCTTGTCCTTGTCCTTCAGCGCGGACTTGAGGTAATAGTTGATGACCATGCCGGCGGGCTCGTTGGGCGCGCTGAACTTCCGGTCGCCGTCCGACCCTTCGAGCTTTCTCCGCCGCGGGGTCCATGGAATTTTCGGCTCGATCTCGAAGAGGGCCAGGTCCTCGGCGAAGAACTTGTCGTTCATCTCCTGGAGGGGACTGATGTCGACGACGAAGAGCCCGCGGCCGTGGGTGGCCACGACGAGGTCGTTCGCGCGCGGATGGATGAGGAGGTCGTGGACGAGGGCGTTGGGCGGCAGCCCGCTGCCGAACCCGCGCCAGGCCCGGCCGCCGTCGACCGAGGCGAAGACGCTCATCTCCGTGCCGGCGAAGAGCAGGCCGGGATTCCTGCGGTCCTCGGCAATGACGTAGACGGTGCCTTCGGGCAGGTCGGCGGTGATGTTCGCCCAGGTCTCGCCGAAATCCTCGGTCCGGAAAACGAAGGGCCGGTAGTCGTCGCGGTGCCAGCCGGCCTTGGCCGCGTAGGCCGTGCCGGGCTTGTGGGCCGAGGCGAAGACGCGGGTGACGTAATATTCTTCGGGCGCGCCTGCCGCCGTGAGGTTCCCGGTGACGTCCCGCCAGGCGCCTCCGCCGTTGCGGGTGACCTGGACTTTCCCGTCGTCCGTGCCCACCCAGATGAGACCGGCCTCGAGCGGCGACTCCGCGATCGAGGTCAGGGTGCAGAATTCGATGTTGCCCTTGAGCTTGACCGGGTCGTTGGTCGTCAGGTCGGGCGAGATCTCCTGCCACGTGTCCCCGCGGTTGAGGGAACGGAGAAGGACCTGGGCGCCGATGGTGATGATCTGGCTGTTGTGGGGCGAGACGGCGATCGGCGCCGTCCAGTTGAAGCGATAGGCCGGCCCTCCCGCCGGCGGTCGGGGCCTGATCGATTGGGACAGGCCGAGCTTCTGGTCGACGCGCTGGATGGCCCCGTTCTGGGAGGCATTGTAGAGCCAGCGGCTGTCCGCGGGGTCGACGACGTTGACCATGCCGTCGCCGCCGCCGACGGCGGTCCAATCGTCGCGGGTGATCATGCCGGAAGGGCCGTTCGACGGGATCTTGACGGAGCCGTTGTCCTGGAGCCCGCCGTAGATGTTGTAGGGCTCGTCCATGTCGACGCCGACGGCGTAATACTGGGCGAGCGGCAGGGAGTCGAAAGCGTCCCAGGTTTTCCCGAAATCGTAGGAGACGGCCAGGCCGCCGTCGTGGCCGAGGATGATATGCCGCGAATCGGCCGGGTCGATCCAGATGGCGTGATGGTCGACGTGGACGGAGCCGGCCAGGTTTTCCGGCGCCTTGGCGCCCCAGGTCTTTCCGCCGTCGAGGGAACGGTAGAGAGGCGTGTTGGGCACGTAGACGACCTTGTCGTCGTTCGGGTCGATGTAGATCTGCCCGTACCACTTGCCGCCGCCGACGGGTTCCTTGGCGGAGTTCATCTTTTTCCAGGTCTCGCCGCCGTCCTCGGAGCGGTAGACCTCGCCGCCGACGCGGGGGACCTGGGCGGGCCTTGGAGATGGGGCGCCCGCGGCCGCGGCGCGCTTGGCCTCCTCCTCCGTCCGGGGCCGCTCATTGGCGTTGTCGATCGTGGCGTACATGATGTCCGGGTTCTTGGGGGCGATGGCCAGGCCGATGCGGCCGAGGTTCCCGGAGGGGAGGCCTCCGGCGAGCTTGCGCCAGATTTCTCCCCCGTCCGCCGATTTGAAGATCGCGGTCCCGGGGCCGAAATCGTCGAAGTTCCAGGGGACGCGGGACTTGTCATAGGACGCGGCGAAGACGACGTCGGGGTCGCCCGGACGCAGGACGACCTCGACGAAACCGACCTTGTCGCCGAGGTCGAGGACCTTGGCCCAAGTCCGGCCGCCGTCCCGGGTCTTGTAGAGGCCCCGCTCGGAGTTGGCGCTGAAATGATAGCCGAGGGCGGCGATGAAGACGATGTCGGGGTTCGACGGGTGGATGGCGATCCGGCCGATGTGGCGCGTTTCAGCCAGGCCCATGGATTTCCAGGTCTTGCCGCCGTCCACGGATTTCATCACGCCGGAGCCGCGGATGGGGATGCGCCCGGAGGCCGGGTCGCCCGTGCCCACCCAGAGGATCTTCGGGTCGGATGGGGCGATGGCGAAATGCCCGACGGGGACGTTGCTTTCTTCGGGGAGGAGAGATTCGAAGGTCGTTCCGTTGTTCGTCGTCCTCCACAGGCCGCCCGTCCCCGGCGAGATATAGAACGTGAACGGTTCGGACGGGTGGGCGGCGACGTGCAGAATCCGGCCGCATTGCCTGGCCGGGCCGATGGCGCGGTAGCGGAAAGCCCGGGCCAGGCCGTCGTCGAGCGGCCCCGGTCCGGACGCCGGCCCCTGAGTTTGAGCCGCCATCACGGGCATGACGAGGATGAGAAGCGCCGCTGATTTCGCAATACGACGGATTGTCATGGCCACCTCCTGGAGAGATGGAGTCTATAATAAGGTGGACACACAACTCAATACGCGCTATTCGCGTGTTTAACGACGGGACGGTGGCGATGAAATCGAAACTAGAGATATTTATCGACGACGGCGTCCATGGCCGCCATCTGCCTCTCCATCTCGGCAACCATCTTGAACTGCGTCCGGGCGCGGTCGAGGTTGTGACCCTCGCGATGGATCTTGAAGTAGACGTCGCCCTTGAGATAGTCGGTGAGAAAACGGATGCCGCACTCGAGCGTTAGAAGCCTGGCTGAGAACGCGAGGAGCTCCGTCTCCGCGGGGACGAGGAAGTCCCGGGCCGCGCTGAGGTAGCCGGCGGCCAGCCGGTCGAAGAGCCCGAGCTCGAAGCCGACCTTGCCCAGGTCGCGCTCATCCTCGGCCGCCGTCGCCGCCCCGAGCCGGACCGAGTCGCCGAAGTCGTAGAGGATCGATCCCGGCATGACCGTGTCGAGGTCGATGACGCAGACGCCTTCGCCGGTCCGGTCGTCGATCATGACGTTGTTGAGCTTGGTGTCGTTGTGCGTCACCCGCTCGGGGATGCGGCCCGAACTCATCCCCTCGACGACCTTCCCCGTGTCCTTCTCCCGGGCGGTGACGAAATCGATCTCGGGCTTGACGGCGGCGGCCCGGTTGGCCGGGTCGAATTCGAGCGCCGCGAGGAACGCGCCGTAGCGCTTCCGGGTGTGGTGGAAATCGGGGATCGTCTCGTGGAGCCGCTCGCCGGGCAGACCGGCCAGCATCTTCTGGAAATTGCCGAAGGCCTTCGAGGCCGAGTAGACGTGCCTGAGGTCCTCGACCCGGTCGTAGGTCCGGGCGCCGTCGATGTAGCGGAACATCCTCCAGTAGGTGCCTCCCGGGGTCCGGTGGAAGGACTCTCCGTCGCGCGTCGGGACGATGGTCAGCGTTTCCCTGGCCGGGTCGCCGCCCGCGGCGAGGATCCGCTCCCGGGCGAACCGCGTCACCCGCTCGATATTCTCCATGAGCAGTTCGGGCTCGCGGAAAACGAGGTGGTTGATCCTCTGGTTGACGTACTTGACCCTCCGCCCCGCCGCGCCGAACTCGGAGCAGTAGGTGTCGTTGATGTGACCCGACGGGATGGGGCAGGACGAGATCCAGGTCCCTTCGCAGTCGAAGGCGGCGCAGATCCTGTCCAGTTCGGGTAACGGCTTCTTTTCCACGGACAACCTCGGCCTTGGGTCTCCCGGGCCCCCGGGTCAGGCGCCCATTCTAATAAAGCCGCGGAGGGCTGTCAACGCGGCCGGCCGCCGCTCCTCGCCCGCCCGTAGCTTGCCCCGGCCCGGCGCCCCGCGCCTCCGCCGCCCCGCCGTCCCGAGGAGCTTCCGCCCCGGCCCGAGGGCCGCCTTCTCTCGAGGTGCTGGCCGGCCAGCTTCTCCAGGCTCAGGTCCCTCATGAAGAGGTCGTCCGTCACCGGGAGCACCGGGATCTTCTGCCCGATGAACTTCTCGATGGCTTCGAGGTGGTCGGCCGTTTTCTCGCTGGCCAGGGTGATGGCCAGGCCCGTCGCCCCGGCCCGGGCCGTCCGGCCGATCCGGTGGACGTAGTTCTCGCAATCCTGGGGGATGTCGTAGTTGATGACCATTTCCAGGTCGTCGATGTGGAGCCCCCGGGAGGCGACGTCGGTGGCCACGAGGATGGGAAAGCGTCCGGCCATGAAATCCTCGATGATCTTCAGCCGCTCGCTCTGGGGCAGGTCGCCGTTGAGGAACTTGGCCTTATGGCCGTTCGCTTGGAGCTGTTTCGAGACGAGGAACGCCGTGTGCTTCATGTTGGTGAAGATGAGGACGTTCTTGGGCGCGCGGCGCCGGAGCAGGCCGAGGAGGAGGTTGAGCTTGATGTGGCTGCCGACCCGGTAGAGCTCCTGGAGGACCGTATCCACGGTCAGCTGTTCGGGAGTGACCTCGATGAAGGCCGGCGCGTTGAGGTAGGCCTCGGCCACCCGGCGCGAGAGCTTGTTCAGCGTTGCGCTGAAGAGCATGCTCTGCCGGTGCTCGCGATCGGGCATCTGGCGGACGATGTCGCGGAGGTCGGGCAGAAAGCCCATGTCGAAGAGGCGGTCAGCCTCGTCGATGACGAGGAAGCCGCACTCCTTGAAGTTGAGACGCTTCTTCTCGGCCAGGTCGAGCAGGCGCCCCGGCGTGCCGATGATGATGTCCGGGCCGGCCTTGATCTGGGCCAGCTGGACGGCGTAGCCGACGCCGCCGTAGAAACACCCGATCTCCATTCCCAGGGGCCGGTTGAGGAGCAGGGCCTCGCCTTCGATCTGGACGGCCAGCTCGCGCGTCGGGACGATGATGAGGGCCTTTCTCCTCGATCCCCGGTGATGCCGGAGGAGATGGGCGAAGAGGGTGATCAGGAAAGCGGCCGTCTTTCCCGTCCCCGTCTGGGACTGGACGGCCACGTCCTGGCCTTTCAGCGATCTGTCCAGGGTCAGCTCCTGGACGGGAGTCAGGTCGGTATAGCCCCTATCCGCGATGGCCAGCTGCAGCTTGGGATCGAGGTCGAGTTCCGTAAAACGCATGTTCTTTCCTTCTTGGACTGGGGGTCAACCCTGGAGGATGAATACCGCAGGGAGTGATCTCACGGGCGGGAAGTTCTTTCCGCTTCGTTTCTGTCCTATGGTCTAATCAGACGATCATAATACCATAAAAGGGCGGCCCGGCTCAAGGGCCAAATCGACTGGTCAGGAGGGGAAGGCTCATACGCCCCCGCCCGGGCCTCTTTTTAGGGCCGAAATTCCGCCTTGACAAGACCGCCCCCATGCCGTATTTTCTCTGCGTCTCCGAGGGCCTGAAAAACCGGCCGGGGCCGGTACCCGGCCATATGGGAAGGGGCGCTCCCTGACGGCTCGACCTCCAGAGGGGCGGCCCAGGGGGGCAATTCGAGGGCGTGATGAGCGGCAAAACCATCCAATCTCTCGTCCAGAGCTGGGAAACGGTCAGGTTCGAGCTTTTGAACACCCGCATTTCGCGCCTCCGCCTGGGCATCGAAGGCTCCCCCGTCGAAGGGTCCGTCCGCCGCCTGCGCCGGGAAATGGAAGCCAAAAAGCTCCGTTTTAAGCCCGAGGTCTACCTGACGGACGGCTGGGGCTGTCCGGACCGCACCCCCGTCATAGGCATCCCGTTCTACCTGGCCGACCCGCGCCTGGCCCGTCTCGAGGAGGAGCAGACCGGCGATGTCGAGGACCGCCGGACGATCATGATGCTCCTCCGCCATGAAGCCGGCCACGCCGTGAACTACGCCTACCGCCTCTGGAGGCGCCCGAGCTGGGGCGAGATCTTCGGGCCTTTCACCAAGCCCTACCGCGACTCCTTCCGGCCGGACAGGATGAGCCGCCACTATGTCCGCCACATCGCCGCCCACCCCTACGGCCGGACCTACGCCCAGAAACACCCGGACGAGGACTTCGCCGAGACCTTCGCCGTCTGGCTCGCGCCCCGCTCCGGGTGGCGGCGCCGCTACCGGAACTGGCCGGTCATCCGCAAGCTCCTTTATGTCGACCGGCTCATGAAGGACATCCGGGAGAACGCCCCCGAGAGCCGCCGCGGCCGGCATCTCCGTCCCGTCGACCGGATGAATCTGACCCTGGCCGAATACTATGGAAAACAGGCCGAGCGGTTCCGTCGGGACGCCCGTGGTTACGTCGACGACAGTCTTCTTGAGGCCTTCCCGGCATCCCGGGGACATGTCCTCCGGCCGGCCTCGGCCCTGTTCAAACGGTATCGCGACCGCCTGGTCGAACGGGTGGTCCATTGGTCCGTGCTGACTCCTCCGGAGGCGGACGCCCTCCTCCGCAAGCTCGAAGCGAGGGCTACCGCCCTCGGGCTGAGCTACAGGCCGGGCGCGGAAGGGGAGAGGCTGATGGACGTCGTGTCCCTGGTCGTCGCCCTGGCCCTCGACTATGCCTATACCGGCCGGTTGACGGGCTGACGCCTAGCGGCCCCTGACCCGCCCGGAATTCCCGAGGTTGAAGATCGGCAGGTGCATGTCGTAGGGCGGGCCCTCGAACGCGGCCTTGATGATAGCCTGGAGAAGCTGGGGATATTCGATCCCCGCCTGTTCCGCCGAGCGCGCCAGGCCCATGCCGCTGTCGAGGCAGGGGTTGCAATTGACCTCGAGGATGATGGGCTGACCACTCTCGTCGAGCCGGACGTCGACGCGGCCGTAGCCCCAGCCGCCGACCGCCCGGAAGGCCTTGACCGCCGTCTTGCCGATGAGGGCGGTCAGCGTGGCATCGACCCGGGCCGGGCAGATGATCTCGGTCCGCCGGTATTCTACGGACGTCTCGACCCACTTGGCCGCGTACGACATGATCGGCGGGATGGCCCGGGGCAGGCGCGAATAGTCCACTTCGGCGAGCGGCAGGACGCGGACGGTCCGTCCGCCGATGAGGCCGACGTTGAACTCCCGGCCCTTGAGGAAATGCTGGACGAGGGCGGGCTGTTTATAGGTGCGGAGGATCTCCCGCGACTTCTCCTTGAGGGCCTTCTTGGTCTGGACGACGGAGCCCCTGTCGAGGCCGATGCCGGCGTGCTCCTGGGCCGCGTGGACGATGAGGGGGAAGCTCCACTTGAGCTCATCGATGTCCGAGAGCCGCTCGATGAGGGTCGTCGACGGCGGGATCGGCAGGCCGGCGCCCTTGAGCAGGCTCAGGGACATGTACTTGTAGCGGCTCAGTCCGAGGCCCAGGGCGGGGGAGCCGGTCATGGGGTAGCCGAGCATGCGGATGAACGCGGCCACGCGCATCTCGTAGAGGGCGCCGTGGACGACGTCGTCGTACTGGTTGAAGACGATGTCGGGCCCGAGACGGTTGAGCTTGCGCTGGAGGACGGACAGGTCGCCGGCGAGGGGCATGACGACGACCTCGTGCCGGAGGCGCCGCAGGCCGCGGGCGATGCCGCGGATCATCTGACGCAGATAGTGAAGACTCCCCGTGTCGGCTTTTTCGTCCGGCTTGGAGTCCGTGTAGGCGTTGTAGATGAGCGCGACACGGAGCTTCTTCATGCGCCTTCCGATAACCCTTCCGGCCTATTTTAAAATAATCTAGAGGGCTCCTTCAAGCGCAAAGAAACACGCCTGCGAAAAAATCGGGCGATGGGCGATCGAGCCGGGGCAATTCCTAAATCCAGTGTTTTCTCTTAGCTTTTTATTTGTCGGCGAAGGCGAAGACCGTCAGGAAACCGTGCTGGCTGATCTTGGCGATGAGCTCTCCGCTGACCTTTTCCACGCTGTCGCTCGTCTGGTGGTAGTCGGGGGGCATGCCCGCCATGTAGTAGATGAACGGGAGCTTGACCGAGGCGAACGAAGCGTGGTCGGAGCCGCCGCCGCCGGCGCCGAGCGCGTTGAAGCGGAAGGCCAGGTCGAGCCCGACGTACTGGTTCATCTCCCGGGCGATGTCGGCGAAAGGTGTGCCCTCGGTCACGCTGGCCGTGACGAACCAGGGAGCGCGGACCTTCTTGACCAGGTCCTCGGCGCCGGGGACGCCGTAGGCGCGCATCGTACGGGTGAGCGACTCGGCATCATAGGGCCGGCTGATCATGTCATAGTTGAGGTAGCCGACCGTCTTCTCGATGGGGAAGCTGGGGTTCTGGACGTAATAGCGCGATCCGAGAAGGCCTTCCTCCTCGCCCGTCCACAGGGCGAAGACGACGGAGCGCTTCGGCTTGACCGGATTCGCGGCCATGGCCTTGGCGATGTTCAGGACGCCGACCGACCCGGAGCCGTTGTCGTCCGCGCCGTTATAGATGTATTCCTCCCACATCCCCAGATGGTCGTAGTGGCCGCCGACGACGAAGACCTCGTCCTTGAGCTTGGGGTCGGTGCCTTCGATGACGCCGATGACGTTGGTGCCGCGGACGAGGGCCGTCTTTGATGTCGTGGCGATTGTCATCTTCGCGCCGGCTATGTCGAATGACGCGGGCTTGAAGGTCGATTCGATCTTTTTCTTCAGGTCGTCGATCGTCTGGCCCGTCCCCTCGAGCAGGAGGTTGGCCATCTCGCGGGTGATCGTCGTCGCCGACCCGCCGCCCATGCCCATGGGCGTGCCCGAGTCGCCCGCGACCGACAGCCGCCGGCGGGGCTTGTTGACGATCGGACGCTCGTCGTTGGGCTTGCGAACCATGGACAGGGCCTTGAAGACGTCGCTGTCCTTGCCCTCGCTCGAGACCTGGACGATTGCCGCCGGGCCGAGCTTGTTGATCTCGGCGACCTTGTTGAACCGCTGCGGGCCTCCCCGCATCATCCTGGCCATCATATCGCCCTGGGGCATGGCCGGGAAGTACTTGTCCTTGAGCTCCTTCTTGGCCTGGAACGGGGACAGAGGGTTGTCCCGGCCCGGCGCGTCGCTGAGCAGGAGGACGATCTTGCCCTTGAGGTTCATCCCCTTGAGCTCATCGAAGCCGATCGAGGGCTCGGAGATGCCGTAGCCGACGAAGACGACGGGTGCTGTCAGCGTCCCCTCGGGAAGGGCAAGCCTCCGCTCGTTTTCATCCTGAGCCCGAAAATCAAGGTCGTTCCGGAAGACGCGGCTCTTGAGAGATCCGCTCTTGTTGACCTCGATCGTGACCAGGGTTTGGGAGTGCAGGACCTCCTTCATGGCGAATTCCTGGAAGTAGCTCCGCTCCCGGGGGGCTTGCGGCGCCCTGCCCCTGGGCCTCATGCCCATGCGGCGTCCGTCATCCGCGACAGGCATGTCGCCGGCGGGCTTGACGCCCCACATCTTGAATAAGGAGGCGGCGTACTCGGCGGCCAGGGCGTAGCCGCGGGTCGCCGTCTCCCGGCCTTCCATGAGGTCGGACGAGATATAGGTCAACATCGCCAGGGTGTCCTTGGCGGTGATGGCTTCGAGCCCCGCCTTGAACTTGTCGGGCGCGGGCTGGGGCTTGTCGACCAGGCTTAATGCTTTCTGGACGTCCTCG
>Ga0154867_1130_pt1 | contig 13124 bp, 11 predicted proteins | sample Rifle2008BG19ft_FD_105839 | JGI IMG/M metagenome (GOLD analysis project Ga0154867, IMG submission 105839) | Candidatus Aminicenantes bacterium RBG_19FT_COMBO_65_30 | reverse complement strand
CCGCCGAGCCGCGCCCAGGTCTTTCCGGCGTCGGCCGTCTTGTAGATCGCGCTTTCCGGCCCGCCGAGCTCGTAATGCCAGGGCAGGCGGACTTTGTCGTACATCGCCGCATAGAGGACGTCGGGCGCCGACAGGACCATGACCAGGTCCACGGCCCCGATCTTGTCATTGACATAGAGGATCTTCTGCCAGCTCCTGCCGCCGTCCGTCGTCTTGAAGACGCCCCGCTCGGCGTTCGCCGAAAAAAGCCGTCCCATGACCGCGACGTAAACCGTGTCCGCGTCCTTGGGGTGGATGACGATCCGGGCGATATGGTGAGAATCCGGGAGGCCCATGTTCGTCCAGGTCTTGCCCGCGTCGACCGATTTCCAGACGCCGTCTCCGGAGCTCGAGCTCCGGGCACAGTAGGGTTCGCCCGTGCCGACCCAGACGACGTTCGGGTCCGACGGGGCCACGGCGACGTCGCCGATCGAAAGCTTGGGTTGGGCGTCGAAGACGGGCTCGAAGGTCGTGCCGTTGTTCACCGTCTTCCAGACGCCGCCGTTCCGCGTCCCGACGTAGAGCGTGTAGAGGTGGTCGCGGACTGGTGAGTCCGGCACGGCGAAGCTCGTCACCCACGACCCGGCCCGGTAGGGGCCGAGGGCGCGGCTTGTGAAGCCCTTCAGCAGGTCTTCGGTGAAGCGGCTTGGGGCCTGCTGGGCCTCGCCGGCCGCGAGGATTAATAAGAGCGCGGCCGCGATGGCGGCGGGCGCGCAGAGACGAGTTTTCATGGCTCCTCCTCTGTCCGGAACTTGTTTTGCCTGAAATATTATATTTCAACCGCACGCCGGAATTAAAGCAAAAGCGCAAACGCCCCCTCTATGAAGCGGGAGTTGCCCCCGGCGCCCTGGTGGGTATAATAAGGGCTGACGGCATCAGGCAAGCTCGTCCCGACGGAGGTCCACGGTCATGAAAACCGCCAAGTACGCCCTCGGCCTCGATTTCGGCACCAATTCCATCCGGGCCCTCGTCGTCGACGTCGGCAACGGCGCCGAGGTCGGCACGGCCATTTTCAACTATCCGGGCGGCGACGCCGGCATCCTCCTCGATGCGAAGGACGCGAACCTGGCCCGCCAGAACCCGGCCGACTGGATCCTGGGCATCGAGAGCGCCGTGCCCGCCGCCCTGGCCGAAGCGAAAGCGAAAAACAAGGCGTTCGACCCCTCGGACATCGTCGGGATCGGCGTCGACACGACGGGCTCAACTCCCCTGCCGGTCGACCGGGCCGGCAAGGCCCTGGCCCTCTACAAGGAATTCAAGAAGAACCCCAACGCCCACGCCTGGCTCTGGAAGGACCACACCGGATACGCCGAGGCCGCGGAGATCACCGCCCTGGCCGCCGCCGAGCACCCCGAATACCTGGCCAAGTGCGGCGGGACCTATTCCTCCGAGTGGTTCTGGAGCAAGATCCTACACTGCCTGAGGACGGACCCGAAGGTCGGCGCGGCCGCCTATTCCTGGGTCGAGTGCGCCGATTACATCCCCGGCCTGCTCACCGGGATCGCCGACCCCTTGAGAATGAAGAGGAGCCGCTGCGCGGCCGGCCACAAAGCGATGTTCAACGACCGCTGGGGCGGCCTGCCGGCCAAGTCGTTCCTGGCCGGGCTCGACCCGGGGCTGGGCGAGCTCCGCGACCGCCTCTACCAAAAGACCTATACTTCCGACGTCGCCGCCGGCGGCCTGACGAAAGAGTGGGCCAAGAAGCTCGGACTGCGGCCGGGGATCGCCGTCGCCGTCGGCGCCTTCGACGCCCACCTCGGCGGCGTCGGTTCGGGCGTCGAGACCGGTCGCTTCGTCAAGATCATCGGCACGAGCACTTGCGACATCTGCGTCTGGCCGACCTCGAAAAAGCTCCCCGATGTGCCCGGCCTTTGCGGCATCGTCGACGGCTCGGTCCTGCCGGGCTACCTCGGGCTCGAGGCCGGACAGTCCGCAGTCGGCGACATCTTCAACTGGTTCGTCAATTCGATCGAGCCCGGGGGGCCGAAGAAAGGCTCCCACGCCGCCCTGACCCGAAAAGCCGCCGCGCTCAAACCCGGCGAATCAGGACTCCTCGCCCTCGACTGGCACAACGGCAACCGGACCGTACTCGTCGACCAGCGCCTGACCGGCCTTCTCATCGGGATGACCCTGCACACCAAGCCCGAGGAGATCTACCGGGCCCTCATCGAAGCCACCGCCTTCGGCGCGCTGACGATCATCCGGCGCTTCGAGGAGTACGGGGTCAAGATCCGCGACGTCGTCAACTGCGGCGGCATTGCCGAAAAGAATCCCCTCGTCATGCAGATCTACGCCGACGTCACCGGCCTCGAGATGAAGATCGCCCGCTCGGGCCAGACCTGCGCCCTGGGTGCGGCCATGGCCGGAGCGGTGGCCGCCGGCCGCAAGGGGGGCGGCCACGAGACGTTCGCCGAAGCGCAGGCGGCCATGGGCGGGATCAGGAGAACGAGCTATAAGCCGAACGCCGCGAACCACAAGGTCTACCTCGAGCTCTACGGCCTCTACCGCGAGCTCCACGACGCCTTCGGCACGAAGGAATGGACGGGCGGCCTCCACAACGTCATGAAGGACCTCCTGGTCCTCAAGGACCGCCAGAGGAGCCGGAAGCCATGTTGATCGAACTCAAAGAAGCCGTTTGGAAAGCCAACTTAGAATTGGTGAAGTCCGGGCTGGTCATCCTGACCTTCGGCAACGTCAGCGGCATCGACCGGCGCCGCGGCATCGTCGCCATCAAGCCGAGCGGCGTCCCCTACGACAGCCTGAAGGCGGACGACATCGTCCTCGTCGACCTCGAGGGGCACGTCGTCGAGGGCTGGCTCAGCCCGTCCTCGGACACGCCGACCCACCTCGAGCTCTATAAGGCCTTTCCCCAGGTCGGCGGCGTCGCCCACGCCCACAGCGTGTACGCCACGATGTTCGCCCAGGCGAGGCGGGAGATCCCTTGTTTCGGGACAACGCACGCCGACCAGTTCCACGGACCCGTCCCGCTGACCCGGCTCCTCGTCGAAGCCGAGGTCGCCGGGGATTACGAGCTGAACACGGGGAAGATCATCGTCGAACGGTTCGCCGGGATCGACCCGCTCGGGCTTCCCGCCGTCCTCGTCGCCGGGCACGGGCCGTTCGCCTGGGGCAGGACCCCGGAGGAAGCGGTCGAGACCGCCCTCGTCCTCGAGCACGTGGCCAAGATGGCCTACGGCTCGACCATCCTCGATCGAAACCTCGCGCCTCTTGACGGCTACATCCTGGAGAAGCACTTCCGGAGAAAGCACGGACCTCAGGCTTACTACGGACAGAAGAAGGAGAAGGACCATGCATAACATCCCCAAGGTGCGCCTTGGCATCATCGCCGTAAGCCGCGACTGTTTCCCGATCGAGCTCTCCCGCAAGCGGTCGCTCCGCGTCGCCGCGGAGTGCCGCAAGGCCGGCCTGGCCGTCGTCCGGATCCCGACCATCGTCGAGAACGAAAAGGACGCCCTCCAGGCCCTCGAGGAACTCCGGGGGAAGGGCGTCAACGCCCTGGTCATCTACCTCGGCAACTTCGGACCCGAGGGCCCGACGACCATCCTGGCCCAGAAGTTCGGCGGGCCGGTCATGGTCGCGGCGGCCGCCGAGGAGTCCGGCAAGGACCTCATCAACGGGCGGGGCGACGCCTACTGCGGCATGCTCAATAACTCCTACAACATGGGCCTGCGGAAACTCCGGCCCCATGTCCCCGAGTATCCCGTCGGAACCCCCGAAGAAGTGGCCAAGATGGTCGTCGGCTTCGTGCCCGTCGCCCGCATCATTCTCGGTCTGGCCAAGCTCAAGATCTTCTCTTTCGGCCCGAGGCCGCAGGACTTCCTGGCCTGCAACGCGCCGATCAAGCCGCTCTACGACATCGGCGTCGAGGTCATGGAGAACAGCGAGCTCGACCTCTACGATATCTTCCGCAAGGCCGAGGGCGACGCCAAGGTGAAGGCCGTCGCCGCGGACATGGGCCGCGAGCTTGGCGCCGGCAACACCTATCCCGACATTCTCCTCAAGTTGGCCCAATTCGAGGTCGCCCTGCTCAGGTTCATGGAGAAAAACCTGGGCGCCTCGAAGTACGGCGTCTTCGCCGACAAGTGCTGGCCGGCCTTCGAAAGCTATTTCGGCTTCGTCCCCTGTTACGTCAACTCACGGCTGGCCGCGCGCGGCATCCCGGTCGCCTGCGAAGTCGACATTTACGGCGCGCTCAGCGAGTACATCTGCACTTGCGCGACGGAGCTGCCGGCGACGCTCCTCGACATCAACAACACCGTCCCCTACGACATGATCGCCGGGGCCAAGAAGGCCCTGAAAGGCCACAAGCCCACCGACCTATTCATGGGCTTCCACTGCGGCAACACGCCGGCGCCGTGCATGCTCGACCCGGCGATGCGCTACCAGCTCATCATGCACCGGCTGATGGAGCCCGGGAAGGACCCGAACGTGACCCGGGGGACGCTCGAGGGCCGGATCCGGACCGGGGAAGTGACGATCTTCCGGCTCCAATCGACGGCCGACGCGGTCCTTCGATCCTACATGGCCGAAGGCGAGGTCCTCGACATCGATCCCAAGTCGTTCGGCGGCATCGGCGTCATCGGTATCCTGGAGATGGGGCGGTTCTACCGGCACGTCCTCATCGAGAAGCGCTTCCCCCACCACACGGCCATGGCCTTCAAGCATGCGGGCCGGACCTTCTGGGCGGCGATGCGCATGCTCGGCGTCGAGGACATCTCCTTCAACCGGCCGGCCGGCATGCTCTACCCGACCGAGAACCCGTTCTAACGGATCTCCTCCCGAGATAGGAGAAGTCCCTCCGCTTTCGTTCAGCTCAGGATATCACCCCTAGCCCCATCCATCGCTACGTCGCGAGGGACTTCTCTAATTTTAGAGAATAGCCGTGTTAATTCCTTCCGCGCGCGGGCGCGGGCGCGTTCGGGTCGAAATATTTTCTCGGCAGTTTCTCCTCGCTCATCGCCGCGTTGTAGACGAACCAGGCCATGACCGTCGCCGCCTGCATCAGGTCCCCGCGGGACAGGTGGTCGTAGACGTCCATGTTCGAGTGGTGGGTGAGCGTGTCGTATTCGAGGTCGTCCTGGATGAACTGGAAGCCGGGAAGGCCGACCGCGTCGAAGGACAGGTGGTCCGTGCCGCCGGTGTTGCGGAGGGTCACGGTCGCCGCCCCGAGGTCCGCGACCGGCTTGAGCCAATCTTCGAATATCGGCGCCGCGGCGCTGTTGCTTTGGGCGTAGATGCCGCGGATCTTGCCGCTGCCGTTGTCGAAGTTGAAATAGGCGGCGAGCTTGTCGTAGTCCGGCTTCTTCTCCTTCTTCGCCCTATCGAAGAAATGGTTCGTGACGTAGCCGCGCGAGCCGACGAAGCCCTGTTCCTCGGCGTCCCACATGGCCAGGCGGATCGTTCGGCGGGGCTGGACGCCCAGCGCCTTCAGGATCCTCACGGCCTCGAAGGCCACAGCGCAGCCGGCGCCGTTGTCCGTGGCCCCTGTGCCGGCGTGCCAGGTGTCGAAATGGCCGCCGAGCATGACGACCTCGGTCTTGAGCTTCTTGTCTACGCCCGGGAGTTCGGCGACGACGTTGTAGCCAGGCTGGTCGTCGTCCGTGAACCGGGCCTGGACCTCGACCTCTATCTCCACCGGGATGTCCTTTTGCAGGATGCGGGCGATCCGATTGTAGTGTTCGACCGCGACGACGACCGATGGGAGCGGCATCACGGCCCCCTTCATACGGGAGCCGCCGCTCCCGACGAAGACCGTCCCGTCCTTGCCGCGGCTCGGCTCGAGGACGACCCCGGCGCCCTCGGCCAGGAGGAACTTGCCCACGGCCTGCTGGAGTTGTTGTTGAGCGGCCATCTCCGCCATCCGGGCGGCGTAGGGCGAGCGCGCGCCGGGCTCGGGGGCCAGAACGAGTTTCTTGAGGTCCTCGTCCGAGAGCCGCGACGCGGCCGGATCGAAGGAGATCGGGAGATCGAGCGGGCCCTGCGTCAGGACGATGGCGTCCTTGAGCTTGCCCTTGTACTTATCGAGATCGGCGGCGTTCCGGACGTTGAGCAGGACCGCGTTCCCCTTGAGCACGCCCTTCGTCCCGGGCGTCCAGGCCTTCGGATAGCCGATAATGGGCATGTACTGGGGAGTGGTCATCGCGGCGTAGAACTTTTGGAGCTCCCAGCTGCGGCCGAACGTGCCGTAGGACTCCATCTGCGCGTTCTCCAGGCCGAGCTCCTTGGCCTTGGCGACGACCCATTCACCCGCTTTGATGTATTGCGGGGAGTCCGCCAGCCGCGGGCCATAGACGTCGCAGAGGTAGATGAGGAAATCCGTGATCTTGGAATTCACGAGCCCCTCGTCGCGGATGCGCTGGACCATCTGGAAATCGAGCTTTTCCTGAGCGCCGATCTGGACGGCGAAAAGGACGAGCAGGATGACGATGGCGAACGAACGCCCCGAGAGATGCTGTTTCATGCGTGCCTCCTCGAAGACGCCGGAAATATATCAGCCTGCCGGGCCGGTGTCAAAGGCGCGAGCCGGCCCGGGGGACCGGCGCCGGGCCGCGACCCAGCTTTCCCTTCCCGTATCCGGCCTATCTGCTCTATAATAAGAAAGCCATGAAAGCCGCCTTCCTGACCGGAGTCCGGACGATCGAGATCCGCGAGATCCCGGCGCCGCGCCTCGTCCGGGACGACGACGTCCTCGTCCGGAGCAAAGCCGTGGGCGTCTGCGGCAGCGACCTCCACTACTACCTCTCCGATTCCGTCGGCATGGACCGCGTGTCTTACCCCTTCATTCCCGGTCACGAGTGCGCGGGAGTCGTCGAGGAAGTCGGGGGGGCTGTCACCCGGGTCAAACCGGGGGACGCGGTCGTCGTCGAGCCGGCCGTCTCCTGCGGGACCTGCGATCAGTGCCGGACGGGGCGGCCCCACACCTGCCGCAAGCTCCTCTTCCTGGGGCACTACGGCGAGCTAACGGGGGGGATGGCCGAGTTCGCCCTGGCTCCGGAGAGGAATTGCGTACCCCTGCCGGCGAAAATGAGCGTCGTCCAGGGGGCGCTGGCGGAGCCTCTGTCGATCGCCCTCTACGCGGCCGGGTTGGCCGGGTCGGTGAGGGGAAAAACGGCGGCCATTCTCGGGGCTGGGCCGATCGGGCTGTGCGCGGCCATGGTTCTCAAGGCCGAGGGCGCCGGGGCCCTTTTCATGACGGACAAGGTCGAGGCCCGGGTCAAGGCGGCCGGGACGGCCGGGGCCGAATGGGCCGGCAATCCCGACCGCGAGGACATCGCCGCCGAGATCCTCGGCCGCGAGTCCATCGGCCTCGACCTCGTCTTCGAGTGCTGCGGCGACCAGGCCGCCCTCGACCAGGCCGTCGCCGTGCTCAAGCCCGGCGGCACGCTCGTCGTCGTCGGCATCCCCCTCGAGCCGCGGGTGTCCTTCGACAGTGGCAGGATCCGCAGGAAGGAGATCCGCGTCCAGAGCGTCCGCCGCCAGAACAAGTGCCTGGAGAAGGCCGTGGGCATGATCCATGCCGGCCGGGTCAAGGTCGATTTTCTGGCCACTCACGTCTACAAGCTCGAGGAAGCCCGCGAAGCCTACGAAACCGCCGCCGCCCGCCGCGACGGCGTCCTCAAGGCCATCGTCACGCCCTGAGGCACCGGGGCGCCTTACCAGGTCATTTCATCTTCGCGCGCATCTTGGCTTCGGCCTCCGGGCCCCAGCAGCCGCAGTCGAACTCCTGGAAGACCGAAGTGTAGGGGACGGTGAGTATCGTCCGCTTATCGATTTCAGCCGGCGATGAGCCGGTACTTGGCCATGATGGGCACGCTCGTCTTGAGCATGACCCAGACGGGGCAAAAGCGTTCTTCGGAGAGGGCCAGGGCCTTTTCGACCGAGGCGCCGTCGAACTTCCCGCCGCGGAACTCGAATTCGAGCTCGATCGAAGTGAGCACGGTCGGGTGGATCTCCTTCTTGACCCCGCGGGCGTGGACGGTCAGCTCCTTGACCTCCCGGCCCATCCGCTTGAGGAGCCCGACCATGACCTGCCCGCTGCAGCCGGCCAGGCTCGCGAGCAGCAGCTCGAGGGGCGAGAAGCCGTCGATCGCCTCCCCTTCCGGCGTGAAATCGATGGCCACGGACTTCCCGGCCCGTCCAGATATACCGTCGAACTTCATCCCCTCTTTGAAAACGACGTTCGCCTTGACCTCTTTGGCCATCTCCTCTTACTCCTCTCGATTCCTGGATGTCCTTGATGCCGTTCTTTTCTTTTTATTTTGACCGAGTGTTTTCAACGTATCGCGCAGTACGGGCAGGATCAGCAGGTCCTTGGGCCGACGCACGGCTTCCTTGCTGGCAATGATCCGGTCCAGCGCCAGTACTCTGACACATGCCGATCCGAGCCGCAAACAGAACGAGTTTTTTTTCTCATCGGCGAAGCTCTCGAGACCGTGCATTGTCAGGACGATATCGAAGAGCTTGACGGCGTCTCCGGCGAACGTGGGCGGATTCTGCCCGAATGAGGGCACCATGATCCCGCCCGACTTTCGGAGGGCCTTTTGGATGCCCGGATCTTTCAGGTCTTCGAACCACAGATCCACGTCCTGCGTCACCACGGGCGCCCCTTGGAGCGCCGCGGCGGCCGCGCCGACGAGCATGAATTCGACGTTCTGCCGCGCGAGCTCCCGGAGGAACTCGATTTCCCTACGGCTGAAGATCAGGTCTTCGGGCACGGAGAAGACTCCTTCGCAGGCGGTCGATCGGTTTCTCCTCAAGGAGAAGGAGAGTATGACGGACGTTGTCCCGGTCCATCGACGGATCGCCCGCGACGATCCGATCGGCCGCTTCGAGAAGCCGGATCGCCCGGCGCGATTCCCGGTCGGCTTCTTCGAGAAGGACCGAAGGCCTGACATCAAGGGCGGCGGCCAGGGCGCCGATGGAACGAGGAAAGACGGACTCTTTAGCGATCAGATGATAATATGCGGTCTTACTGACTCCCGCGTTCTTCAGGAGGGCGTTGAGGGATATCATGCGCTCGCCGCAGAGTCTCCTGATGTTCTTCCCCGAGAGCCTCATGTCCGAATGGTACTAAATATTAGTACCGATGTCAAGTTTCCGATTCTCAGAGCTCCTGGTGTTCGGTGCGGTGGATGATCTCGTCCTGGAGCTCGGTGCTGCAGTCGACGAAGTAGTCGCTGTAGCCGGCGACGCGGACGATGAGGTCACGGTACTTCTCCGGCTGGGCCTGGGCTTCTCTCAAAAGGTCGGCCGTGACGACGTTGAACTGGATGTGGTGACCCATCAGACGGAAGTAGGACCGGACCAAATCTTTGACCGCAGCCAGGCCCGTGTCATCGGCCAGGAGCTGGGGCGTGAACTTCTGATTGAGGAGCGTGCCGCCCGTCCGGATGTGGTCCATCTTGCCGAGCGACTTGATGACGGCCGTCGGGCCCTTGCGGTCGGCCCCCTGCACCGGTGAAACGCCTTCCGAGACCGCGTCGCCCGCCAGCCTGCCGTCGGCCGTGGCCCCGGTCATCTTCCCGAAGTAGATGTGGGCCGTCGTCGGCAGGAGGTTGATCCGGTAGGAGCCGCCGCGCGGCGTCGGCCGTCCGTCGATCGCTTCGAAATAAGCCTCGAAGATCCGCTTCATCAGGCCGTCGGCGTAGTCGTCGTCGTTGCCGAACTTGGGCGTCCGGTTGAGGACGCGCTGGCGGAGCGCTTCGTAGCCCACGAAATTGCTTTTGAGCGCCTCCAGCAGCTCCTTCATCGTGAAGTGGCCGTTGTCATAAACGTTATAGCGGACGGAGCTGAGGATATCGGTGATCGTGCCCACGCCGACGCCCTGGATGTAATTCGTGTTGTAGCGGGCGCCTCCGGCGTGGTAGTCCTTGCCGCTCTTGACGCAGTCATCGACGAGCACCGAGAGGAACGGCGCCGGCAGGTAGATCGCGTAAAGTCTTTCGATGACGTTGCTGCCGCGGACCTTGATGTCGACGAAGTGGCGGACCTGCTTGCGGAAGGCCTCGAAGAGCTCGTCGAAGGTCTTGAACGCAGTCGGGTCGCCGGTCTCGAGGCCGATCTTTCTCCCCGTCCGCGGGTCGATGCCGTTATTCAGCGTGATCTCGAAGACCTTGGGCAGGTTGAAATAGCCGGTCAGGATGTAGGCCTCTTTGCCGAACGCTCCGGACTCGACGCAGCCGCTGGCGCCGCCGTTCCGGGCGTCGACGACGGACTTGCCCTGGCGGACGAGCTCCTGGACGATGGCGTCGGTGTTGAAGATCGAGGGCTGGCCGAAGCCGGTCTTGACGATCTTGAGGGCCCGCAGGAGGAAAGAGTCCGGCCCCTTGGCGCTGACCTGGACCATCGAGCTCGGCTGGAGGATGCGCATCTCCTCGATGACGTCGAGGAGGAGGAAGGATAGCTCGTTGACGCCGTCGGTCCCGTCTTCTTTCAAGCCGCCGACATTGATCAAGGCGAAGTCGGTGTAGGTGCCGCTCTCCTCGGCCGTGACACCGACCTTGGGAGGGGCAGGCTGGTTGTTGAACTTGACCCAGAAGGCCTGGAGGAGCTCCCGGGCGCTTTCCTTCGTCAGCGTGCCGTCGGCCAGCCCCGTTTGGTAGAACGGCCAGAGGTGCTGGTCGAGCCGCCCCGGGTTGAACGAATCCCAGGTGTTGTATTCGGTGATGACGCCGAGATGGACGAACCAGTAGGCCTGGAGGGCCTCCCAGAAGTCGCGCGGCGCGCGGGCCGGCACCCGGTCGCAGACCTCGGCGATCCGCTCGAGCTCTTTTTTTCGGGCGGGGTCCTTCTCCCCTTTCGCCAGCTCCCTCGCCTTCTCGGCGTGCCGCCGGGCGAAGGCGACCATGGCCTCGACGCTCACGGCCATGGCCTTGAGCTCTTCCTGCTTGTCGTAAGCCGCCGGGTCGTTCATGAAATCGAGTGCCGCCAGGGCCGCTTCGATATCCTTCTTGAAGTCGAGCATGCCCTTCCGGTAGATCTTGCCGTCGAGGACGGTGTGGCCCGGGGCGCGCTGCTCCATGAACTCGGTGAAGACGCCGGCTTCATAGGCGTCGATCCATTCCTTCGTCATCTCGGCGAAGATGCGGTCCCTCTGGGAACGCCCCCGCCAGAAGGGGATGATCTCCTCGGCGTAGACGCGGCGCGCTTCGTCGTCCGAGGCGAAAGCGGTCTTTTTCCGGTCGTTGAGGTAGCGGAGGTCCTGGAGGGAGTGGATGCAGACCTCGGGGTAGGTCGGCGTCGCCTTGGGCGCCGGGCCGCGTTCCCCGACGATGAGTTCGCTGTCGTTGAAGACGATGCTCTTTTTCTCCATGATGTGCTTGAAGGCCAGGGCGCGCTGCATGGGAGTCGACAGGCCGCGCGTTTCCGGCTTTTTGTAGAACTCGGTGACGAGCTTGGCCCGCTCGGCGCTGATCGTCGGCTTGGCTTCGAGCGTCTGTCGCCTCAGCTTCTTGATGCGTTCGTTCATGGTCATCCTCCGCGCCGGACCTCGAAACCCGCCTCCCGGAAGGCGGCCTCAACGGCGGCGATCCGCCCTTCGGAAGGGGTCTCGAATTTCCGGAAGTGTGATTCCCGGCCGATCCTGCGGGCCTTTTCCAGGCCGCCGGAATGGTAGGGCAGGATGCCGACCCGCCGGATGGTTTTGAGTGAAGAGAGAAAGGCGATCGTCCGCCGGATGTTGTCGTCGTCGTCGTTGACGCCGAGGACGAGCGGGATGCGGGCCCAGATTTCTGTCCGGCCCGCGGCCAGGCGTCTCAGATTGTCGAGGATGGGCGCGTTCGAGACGCCGGTGAATTCCCTGTGCCGTGTGTCATCCATGCATTTCAGGTCATAGAGGATGAGGTCGGCCTTTGCCGCCAGCCTGTCAAGGACGCCGTTCTGCGAAAGCCCGGCCGTGTCGACGGCCGTCCGCATGCCGCGCTCCCGGCAGCCGTCGAGGAGCGCTTCGGCGAACGCGGCCTGGACGAACGGGTCGCCGCCGGAGAGCGTGATCCCGCCGCCGGATTGCTCGTAAAAAACCCGGTCCTTTTCGACCTCCGACAGGACGTCCTCGACGCTCATGTCACGGCCGACCATCTGCATGGCGTCGTAAAGGCAGGCCTCGGCGCACTCGCCGCAGAGATCGCAGGTTCTTCTGTCGATGACGACGGCGCCGGCGGCGTCCTTGGAAATGGCGGCCTTCGGACAGGCCTTGATGCAGGCGTAACACCGCGAACAGCGCGCCGGCCAGTGCATGAGCTCGGGTCCGGCCTCGACGCTTTCGGGGTTGTGGCACCAGAGACAGCGCAGGGCACAGCCCTTGAGGAAGACGGTCGTCCGGATGCCCGGCCCGTCGTGGATCGAGTAGCGCTTGATGTCGAAAACCCTGCCTGTCACGCTGAATCCTCTGCAGTTCAAGTCAAACGGAGTCTTTCGACCCTCTATTTAGTCGTAATATATCACATATCAGACCACAAATCAAGCACTTTTTTAGACGAAACTCCTACACTTTTCCCCTGATTTGTTATAAAAAGCCCTCTTCGGGGTCATCCGGCCGCCCTGAGCTTGCTGCCCCCCGCGCCGGACGCTAGGAGACGCCATGGACGAACGCCCCGCCTTCAACATGCGCTACATCTGGCTGACGACGCTTGTCTCGGCCATGGGCGGACTCCTCTTCGGCTACGACTGGGTCGTCATCGGCGGGGCCAAACCCTTTTACGAAAAATTCTTCAATCTGACGACGCCGTCCCAGGTCGGCTGGGCCATGTCGAGCGCCCTCGTCGGGTGTCTCGTCGGATCGCTTGTCTCCGGCGGCCTCAGCGACCGTTTCGGCCGGAAGAAGCTCCTCATCCTGGCCGGGTTCCTTTTCACCATCTCGGCCGTCTGGACCGGACTGGCGCCAGATTTCTCCGTTTTCGTGGTCTTCCGCCTCCTCGGCGGCGTCGCCATCGGCCTGGCCTCCAACCTCTCCCCGATGTACATCGCCGAGATCTCGCCGGCTTCGATGCGCGGCAAGTTCGTTTCCGTCAACCAGTTGACCATCGTCATCGGCATCCTGGCCGCCCAGCTCGTCAACTGGCTCATCG
>Ga0154867_1109_pt1 | contig 13181 bp, 9 predicted proteins | sample Rifle2008BG19ft_FD_105839 | JGI IMG/M metagenome (GOLD analysis project Ga0154867, IMG submission 105839) | Candidatus Aminicenantes bacterium RBG_19FT_COMBO_65_30 | reverse complement strand
GGCCGTCCTGTCCGCCGTCCCCGCCCCTGTTGATGAGCGAGACGATCCCGACGATGACCAGGGCGCCGACGAGGAGAGCCGGGACGAGGATTTTCTTGAGGCTGAATTTGACCGTGATCTCGCGCGTCGTGATGGGCTTGCTCTTCACCGTGACCTGGCGCGTCACCGGCAGGCCCTTCTCGACCGCGGTCAGGTCCTCGAGGACCTCGGCCGCGGTCTGGTAGCGGCGCACCCTGGATTTTTCGAGACACTTCAGGATGATCCGGCTCAGGCCCGCCGAGATCTGCGTGTTGATCGTTTGGGGATCGGCGGGCGGCTCGCTCCGGTGCTTGAGGACGATGCTGAGGGGCGTTTCGCCCTCGAAGGGGACGCGGCCCGTGACCATCTCGAACAGGATGGCGCCCAACGCGTAGATGTCGGCCCGGTGGTCGACATCGCGGGCCTCGGCCTGCTCCGGGGCCATGTACTCGGGCGTCCCGATGATGACGCCCGCGCCCGTGACGCCCTTGGTGTGGAGCGAGCGGGCGATGCCGAAATCCATGATCTTGGCGTTCCCCTCTTTATCGATCATGATGTTCTGCGGCTTGAGGTCCCGATGGACGACCCCGAGGCGATGGGCCTCGACGAGACCCTCGAGGATCTGCTTGGCCAGATCGAGGGCCTTGGCCTCGTTGAGGTGGCCCGACCGCCGGATGAAGCTCTTGAGGTCCTCGCCGGCGACGTATTCCATGGAGATGTAGATCAAGAGCCACTCCTCGCCGAGGTCGTACATCCGGCAGACGTGACGGTGGGAGACTTGGCGGGCCAGCTTGAGCTCGTTGCGGAAGCGCTCGATGACCTCGATGTCGGAGGCGATCTCGGGCTTGAGGAGCTTGAGGGCGACGACCTCCCGGATCTTGCTGTCGTAGGCCTTGTAGACGGTCCCCATGCCGCCCTTGCCGATCTCCTCGATGATCTCGAAGCGGCGGGCGAACGTCGTCCCCCGCTCGAGGCCCTTCGAGGGCGTTTGGAGGGTCGCCGTCCCCGAGGCGACGGTCTCGCCCGATCCCGGGAGCTCCCGGCCGCAGCGGCCGCAGAAACGGGTCCCCTCGGGATTTTCGTTCTGGCAGCGGGGGCATTTCATGGGTTTTTTCGGACTCTTATATCAAAGGATATCAATTCAGGTTGAATATATCAAACCCACCTAAAAGTACGTTCAGCCGCCGGAATTGGTTTCCCGGCCTCAGCGCGCCCCTCCGGCCGCGGCCGCGGGGTCGTCGCCCGGTTTGAGCGGTTGGAGACGGAAGGTGTAGCTGTAATCCTTGGCCGGCAGCGTATATTGGGGATGGACCCTCTCCCCCCAGGAGTCGTCCCCGCCGACGCCCATCTGGGCATGGTCGAGCGTCAGGCAGACGAAATCGCGCTTCTGGACTTCGGGCGGGTGCATCGAGCCGCGGCTCTCCTGGGTCAGGTCCTCCGGCCAGTATGGGTGGGCGGAGAATTCGAGGATGGGGTCTCCGGCGACGAGGAGGCCCCAGCCGGCGGCGTCGCGGACGGCCACCCAACGCGTGTCGGTCCGGTTGCCGTATTCCTGGGGGCTGACATAGGGAAAGGGCTCGCCCGCCGTCGTCTCGTAGAGGCCGACGAAGGCCGCGGACTTCCGGTCCCGATAGCTCTCGAACGGCCCGCGTCCGTACCACAGGAGCTTGTCGAAATCCCCGGGCATGGCCATTTTCAACCCGACCCGCGGCAGCTCCGGCAGCTTGGCGCCGGCTTGGATCGTCAGCTTGGCGGTCACGGCCACATGGCCGTCTCCGTCGATGGCGTATTCGAGGGTCTGCGCGGCGGCGCCGCGAGCGAGGCCGTATTCGACGGTGACCATCACCCGGCCGGGTCCGTTTCCCCGGGCTTCAAGCGACCTCAGGTTCCGGTAGAGGCCGGCCTGCCTCCAGACCGCTAAGCGTCGGGGCATGCCGTTCCCGAAGTCGTTGTCCGTCGGCGCGCGCCAGAAATTGGGCTCGAGGCCGGACGCGAGAAGCTCGCGGCCGCCGTAAACGAAGGAATCGAGAGATCCCGTCAGCCGGTCGAACCGGAGGACAAAGTCCCGGCCGACGACGCGGATGAACCGCGGCCCGTCGTCGACCGCGAGAGGCGAAGCCGGCACGGCTTCGCGGGAGGGCTCGGCCGCGGGCCGGAGCGGCAGTTGCTCCGCGGCGGCGACGTGTCCCTTGGGGAGGCCCGGCGAGGCCTCGCGGGTCCGGAGCGAGAGGTTGAGGAAGTACTCCGCGCCCGACTTGAGAAGGCCGGAGAGAGGGATGCGGACGACCGCCGCGGCGCGCGGCGCCCCGGCGAGCCTCTCGATCGTTCCCGAACCGACGGTCCTGCCGTCCGCGACGACCTGCCAGTCGAGGTCGAAGCGGTCGAGGGCGATGAAATCGTAGCGATTGCTGAGCTCGATCTTGCCGGCCGCGAGGTCGAGAGCACGGAACTTGACGTGCTGATAGACCTTCTTCACTTCGAACAAGGCGGGGTGGGGCGTCCGGTCGGGCGCGACAAGGCCGTTGCAGCAGAAATTCAGGTCGGACGGGACGTCGGCCGGGCCGTAGTCCCCGCCGAAAGCCCAAAAGAACTCGCCCTTCGCGTTTTTCGCCGCGTAGCCTTGGTCGACCCAGTCCCAGATGAACCCGCCCTGGAGCTGGTCGTGGGACTCGATGGCGTCCCAGTAATCCTGGAGGTTGCCCGTGGAATTGCCCATCGAGTGGGCGTATTCGCACTGGATGAGCGGACGGTCCTGTCGCTTGGACGCGTACTTGACCATGTTCTCGATCGACTCGTACATGGGACAATAGATGTCGGTGTGCGCCCTGAGATCGGCCCGCTCGTACTGGACCGGGCGCGTCGGGTCCCGCTTCTTGAGCCAGGCGTAAGCATTTTCGAAGTTGACGCCGTCCCCGGCTTCGTTACCCAGGGACCAGATGATGACCGACGGGTGGTTCTTGTCCCGCTCGACCATGCGGACGACGCGGTCGAGATGGGCCGGGCCCCACTCCGGGTCCTTGGCCAGGCTCTCGGGGCCGTAGCCCATGCCGTGGGATTCGATGTTGGCCTCGTCGACGAGGTAGAGACCGTATTCGTCGCAGAGCTCGTACCAGCGCGGGTCGTCCGGGTAGTGGCAGGTCCGGACGGCGTTGATGTTCGATTGCTTCATGAGCTCGATGTCGCGGCGCATGGACTCTTCCGAGATGACGTGGCCGGTGTAAGGATCGTGCTCGTGGCGGTTGACGCCCTTGAGAAGGATGGCCGCCCCGTTGACGAGGAGCTGCCCGTTCTTGATCTCGCTCGTCCGGAAGCCGACCTTCGAGGTGACGGCCTCGAGCGTCTTGCCGGAGGCGTCCCGGAGCTCGAGGACAAGCCGATAGAGGTCGGGCGTTTCCGCGCTCCAGCGGGCGACAGCCGCGAGGTCCGATTTGAAACGCACCCTGGCTGGGCCGGCATCGCCGAGGTTGGCCACTGCGAGATCCTTCGCGGCCAGGACTTTCTTGCCCGAGGGATCCCATAGGGTCAGGGTGACAGTCCCGATTGAGGAATCGGTCGAGGCGAGACCGGCCAGTTCGGCCGTCACCTCCAGCTCGCCCGTCCTGTAGGTGCCGTCGAGTCCGGCCCGCACTTCGAAGTCGCGGATGTGGACCTTCGGCGCGGCATAGAGATAGACATCACGCTCGATGCCGGCCAGCCGCCAGAAGTCCTGGCATTCGAGGTAGGAGCCGTCCGACCAGCGGTAGACCTCGGCCGCCAGGACGTTTTCGCCCGGCCTGAGGTAGGGGGTGATGTTCCACTCGGCGGGCGTCTTCGAGTCCTTGCTGAGGCCGACCTTCTCGCCGTTGACCCAGACGTAAAAGAACGATTTGACCGCGCCGAACTGGAGGTAGACGTCCATCCCCGCCCAGTCCTTCGGCAAGGTGAAGCTCCTGCGGTAGGAGCCGACCGGATTGTGATCGTGCGGGACGAAGGGCGGCCTGGGGTTGCGGGCGAATTCGTAGGACCCGTTGACATAGATCGGTATATCGAAGCCCTGGAACATCCAGTTCGAGGGGACGGGAATCTCTTTCCAGCCGCCGACGTCGGCCGAGAGTTTCCAGAAATCGAGAGGCCGGGTCGCCGGCCGGGGCGACCAATGGAATTTCCACGGTCCGTTGAGGGAGAGGTACCGGGGCGATTCCTTGGGGCCGAGCCGCAAGGCCGCGGCGGCGTCCGGAAAGGGGACGAACGTCGCCCGGGGAGCCTCCGTGTTGACGCCGAGGAGGCGCGGATTCTCCCAATCTTCCGGCCGCGTCTGCGATGGGGCCGTGGAGAAGGCCAGCAGGCCGAGGCAAACGATCGTGACCACCGTTTTTTTCATGGTTTTTCCCTTCGCGCCGTCGACGCTCCGGCCCAGAGGTCACGAGGGTAGATGCCCGCGTCGATGAGCTCGAGGATCGCCGACCGGAAGAGGGGCCGGTCCTCGGGATAAGTCACGCCGAACCAGCGTTCCCGCGTCGGAAGGATCTTGACCCGGGCCCGGTTCTCCCGGAGCAGGTCGCCGATGACCTCGGGGATGAGGAACTCCGCTTTGTGGATGTCCGCTGCCCGGGTCCGCAGGAACTCGGGGAAGCGGCGCTCGAGCTCGGCGAAAAGACCTGTGGTGAAGCCCCAGAAGTTCATGGACGTCCAGCTCTCCGGGTCGAGGGGCATCCAGTCGACGTCGTTCTCCGTGTGCTTGATGCCGTCCGGGAAGCTCCGGATCTTGAGGAGCTCGCGGATGCCGACGAGGTAGCCTTCGGCCGTGGCCGTGCAGACGCCCCGGGCGACCGTGCCGTGCTCGGACAGCGTGTTGGCCAGCCGGTAGCCGACCATGGCGAATTCGCAACCTTCCCCGCCGCCGGACTCCCGGCCGAGGTAGCCGGCCATGGCTTCGAAAGCCGTCCGGCCGTAATAGTCGTCGGCGTTGATGGCCAGGAACGGCGTATCGACGGCGTCCTTGCAGGCCAGGATGGCCTGGGCGGTCCCCCAGGGTTTCTTCCTCTCTTCCGGGACGCGGAAGCCCGGCGGGACCCGGTCGAGGGACTGGACGACGTAGGCCGTGTCCGCGGCCCGTTCGATGCGGCGGCCGATCCTCTCCCGAAAGGCCTCCTCGAGGTCCTTGCGGAGGATGAAGACGACCCGGCCGAACCCGGCCCGGAGGGCGTCGAACACGGAGTAATCGAGGACCACTTCGCCGCTCGGGCCGACGGGGTCGATCTGCTTCAGCCCGCCGTAGCGGCTGCCGATGCCCGCCGCCATAACCACCAGGGTCAGGGACGACATGGGGCCTCCTCTCGAGGATCGGTTTTCCCGTATCTTAATGAATCGGTCCGGCCAGGTCAAACACCCCGGGATGGAGGGGGAAGGTCGGCTTTACTTGTCCCCGCCTATCTTATATCATTATTCCCTATGAGGAAGGTGCGCCCATGATCCGTTCGACGACCGTCATCTGCGTCCGCCACAAGGGAAAAACGGCCATGGCCGCCGACGGCCAGGTGACCATGGGCCAGACCGTCCTCAAGCAGACCGCCCAGAAGATCCGGCGACTGGCCAAGGGGGACGTCCTGGCCGGTTTCGCCGGGGCCACGTCGGACGCCTTCGCCCTGTTCGCCCGCTTCGAGATCAAGCTCGAGGCGTACCGCGGCAACCTCGCCCGGGCGGCCATCGAGCTGGCCAAGGACTGGCGCATGGAAAAATCGCTCCGCCAGCTCGACGCCCTGCTCGTCGTGGCCAACGCCGAGACCTCGCTCCTCATCTCCGGCACCGGGGACGTCGTCGAACCCGACGACGGCATCATCGCCATCGGCTCCGGCGGATCCTACGCCCTGGCCGCGGCCCGGGCCCTCATCCGGCACACGGACCTCGGGGCGCGGGCCATCGCCGAAGAGGCCCTGGGGATCAGCGCCGATATCTGCGTCTACACCAACCACGAGACTACCGTCGAGGAGCTCTGAATGCCGATCGTCCTTCCCGAGAGCTTCGAGCGGCCCGCGGCCGACATCCCCGACGCCGAACTCACCCCCCAGGAGATCGTCGCCGAGCTCGACAAGTACATCATCGGCCAGAAAGCGGCCAAGAAAGCCGTGGCCATCGCCCTGCGCAACCGCTTCCGCCGGCGCAAGCTCCCCCCGGACCTGGCCGACGAGATCGCGCCCAAGAACATCCTCATGATCGGCCCCACGGGGGTCGGGAAAACCGAGATCTCCCGGCGCTTGGCCAAGCTGACCGCCTCGCCCTTCCTCAAGATCGAGGCCAGCAAGTTCACCGAGGTCGGCTATGTCGGGCGGGACGTGGAGTCCATGATCCGCGATCTCGTCCGCATCTCCGTGGACATGGTCAAGCAGGAGAAGGTCGCCGAGATCGTGGAGAAGGCCCGGGCCAACGTCGAGGAGAAGCTGCTCGACATCCTCCTGCCGCCTCAGAAAAAGCGCGACGACGCCTCCGCCGACGAGGAGGAAAGGAGATTCCGCGACACGCGGGAGAAGCTGCGGGCCCAGCTCCGGGAGGGGCTCCTCGACGACCGGCCGGTCGAGATCGAGGTCAAGGAGAAAACGACGCCGCCTCTCGAGGTCGTCTCCAACTCCGGGATCGAGGAGATCGGCTTCCAGCTCCAGGAGTTCCTGCCGGGGTTCCTGGGCGGGCGGACGAAGCGGCGGCGGATGAAGGTCAAGGAGGCCCGGGAGGTCATTCTCGAGGAGGAGGAAAAGCGGCTGGTCGACATGGACCAGGTCTCCCGCCTGGCCATCGAGCGCGTCGAGCAGTCGGGCATCATCTTCCTCGACGAGGTCGACAAGGTCGCCGGCCGTGAGTCGGGCCACGGGCCCGACGTCAGCCGCGAGGGCGTCCAGCGCGACCTCCTGCCGATCATCGAGGGCACGACCGTCAACACGCGCTTCGGGCTCGTCCGGACCGACCACATCCTCTTCATCGGCGCCGGGGCCTTCCACGTGTCCAAACCCTCCGACCTCATCCCCGAGCTCCAGGGGCGCTTCCCGATCCGGGTCGAGCTCACGCCGCTCAACAAGGACGATTTCGTGCGCATCCTGACCGAGCCGGAGAACGCCCTGATCCGCCAGTACGAGGCCCTCATGGGCACGGAGGGCGTCCACGTCGCTTTCACCCCGGACGCCGTTGACGAGATCGCCGACATCGCCGAAAAAGTCAACGCCGAAGACGAAAACATCGGGGCCCGCCGCCTCCACACCGTCGTCGAGAAGGTCATGGAGGACATCTCCTTCGCCGCCCCGAACATCGCCGAAAAGTCCATCCGGATCGACAGGGAATACGTCCGGGAACATCTGAAGGACATCCTCGTCAGCCAGGACCTGCGGCGCTTCATCCTGTGATGGCCAAACCGCTCGCGACGCTCCTCATCGGGCTGTGCCTCGCCGCCGGCCCGGCCTGCGGCCGCAAGGGGCCGCTCGAGCTCTCGCCGGGGCGCGCGCCCATGGCCGTCGACGGCCTCGCGGCCGTCCAGCGCGGCGAGGCCGTGGTCCTGGAATGGACGAACCCCGGCCAGGCCGTCTCCGGGCGCCCCTTGGGGCCGTTGGGATCGGTCGAGATCTGGGTCTTCGACCGGGGCCTGCCGGCCGTCGGCCGCGCCCTCACGTCGTCCGAGGTCGAAAAAACGGCCCGGCTCGTCCGGCGGATTCCCGAAGGGGAGTTCGCGAGCTTCAAGGTCCGTGACGGCGCGCCGGCGTCCGCAATGGCCTTTCCTTTCGTCTTCGATCCGGGGCCGGCCGGCCCAAAGAGCCTGGCCTTCACCGTCCGGGTCCTCGACGCGAAGGGACGGGCTTCCGATTTTTCGCCGCCGGTCACCGTGGAGATCGTCCGGGAGCGCTCGTTCGTCGACCGGTCGGCCGTGAAAGGTGTATGCTAGTGAAAGGAGCGAGGCCTTGAAGATCTACCGGTTCCGGTACCGTAAGAAGATCCTCCAGGGCATCCTCAAGGAGGAGTATCTCTTCCCCATCGTCGGGTCGATCTTCGGCGACTTCCGCATCGGAACGAGCCCCGTTCCCATCGGCGACGTCCGCATCCTGCCGCCGGTCCTGCCCTCGAAAATCATCGGCATCGGCCGCAACTACCGGGACCACGCCAAGGAATTGGGCAACCCTCTGCCCCAGGAACCCCTTGTCTTCCTCAAGCCGTCGACGGCCGTCATCGGTCACCTGGAGCCCGTCGTCCAGCCGCCGTCGGCCGGCCGCGTCGACTACGAAGGCGAGGTCGCCGTCGTCATCCGGAAAAAGACCCGCAAGCTCGGCGACGACGATCCCGTCGCCGACTGCATCCTGGGATACACCTGCTTCAACGACGTCACGGCCCGGGACCTGCAGACGAAGGACGTCCAGTTCACCCGGGCCAAGGGCTTCGACACCTTCGCCGCCGTCGGGCCCTGCGTCGCCACGGGACTCGACCCGGCCGGGATCCGCCTGAAGACCTTCCTCAACGGCAAGCTCGTCCAGTCGGGGACGACCGCGAACCTGATCTTCTCCATCCCGTACCTCGTCAGGTTCCTGTCGCGGATCATGACCCTTAATCCCGGCGATATCATCGCCACGGGCACGCCGGCCGGGGTCGGGCCCACATCGCCCGGCGACCGGGTGGACGTCCAGATCGAGGGGATCGGCGTACTCTCGAATACGTTCACGCGCCCAAGCGGCAAGGAGGACACATGAAGCTGTTCTTGGATTCGGCGAATCTCGAAGAGATCCGTGAAGTCGCGAGCTGGGGGGTCCTCGACGGGGTGACCACCAATCCGTCCCTTTGTTCCAAGGAGACCGTGACCTTCGAGGACAACATCCGCGCCATCTGCGCCGTCTGCCCGGGCCCGGTCAGCGCCGAGTGCGTTTCGCTCCGCGCCGCCGACATCGTCGTCGAGGCCCGGGCCCTGGCCGGGATCGCGCCCAACATCGCCGTCAAGATCCCCGTCTGTCTGGAAGGTCTCAAGGCGACGAAGACGCTTCACGGCGAGGGCATCGCCGTCAATATGACGCTCGTCTTCTCCTCGGGCCAGGCCCTCCTCGCGGCCAAGGCGGGGGCCCGGTTCGTCAGCCCCTTCATCGGCCGCCTCGACGACGTCTCCGAGGACGGCATGGCCCTCATCGAGGAGATCGTCCAGATCTTCGAGAACTTCCGGTTCGAAACCGAGGTCATCGTGGCCAGCGTCCGCCACCCGCGGCACGTCATCGAAGCGGCCCTGCTCGGCGCCGACATCGCCACCGTTCCCTACGGGGTCATGGAAAAGCTCGTCAAGCATCCGCTGACGGATATCGGCATCGAGCGCTTCCTCGCCGACTGGAGGAAAGTCAAGACGTGAGGTTTCCGACCATCTTCCGGATCCGCGAGCAGGTCCGGGCCCTCGTCCGGAAGATCCGGAGGGTCACGGTGTTCGTCCTCGTCCTGGGCGTCCTCGCCGTCAGCCTGATCGTCGGCAAGAACGCCTTGCTGGCCGAGGTCCGCAAGGAAATCCAAAGGACGCTCGCTTACGACCGCCTGAAGCTGTCCTATTTCCCGCCGGCTCTCGTCATCGAGAACCTCCGCTCCCGCGCCGATCCGCCGGCTTTCCGGGCCCGCCGGGTCAGGATCGAGATCCCCTATCTCTCACTCCTGCGGAACCGCAAGACTCTGTCCGTCGTCCTCGATTCCCCGGAGATCCGTCTGGCGCCGGCCGCGGCGGGCGAGCCGCGCCGGAAAGCCCGCCGGCCGCTGTCCGTCCTCTCGCTCCCGTTCGTCATCGAACGGGGGATCGTCGAGAACGGCTCGTTCGTCTTCGAGGCCGGGGGGGCGACGCTCGAGGCCCGGGGAATCCGGGCGCTCGTCACCCAGGAGGGGGCGGATTTCACGGTCCGGGCCACGGCCGAGCGGAGCGGGTATGCCTCGCCCCGGCTGGGCCTGCAGTCCATCGGCGCCCTGACCGTTCTCGTCGCCGGCAAGGGCGAAGACGTGACGATCAGCCGGCTCACCGTGGAAGGGCCCGCCGTCACCCTCGCGGCGGAAGGCCGCTTCCGGGATTTCCTCGACCCGATGATCGAGCTCGACACGCGCTTCGACGTCGAGACGGAGTTCCTCGACGCGATCCTCCGCTTGCCCTTCGACTGGAAAGGCAGGACGAGCGGCGAAGGGCGGCTCGAGCGCAAGGGCGGCGGGCTCTCCATCGCGACGAGCCTCGAATCGGAGACCCTGGCGATCTGCGGCGTACCCATGGGCAGCGTCCGGGGCCGCTTCGAGCTCGCGCCGGCGACGGGCGGACGGATCGACCTCGGCATCCAGAAGCCGGGACTTCCCGCCGAAAGTTTAAGCTTGACCCTCCTCGACGGCCGGGTGGAGGGCCGGGCCGCGCCGGTCTTCGTCGACCCGGTCTTCCGCGAGCTGAACATCCCCTGGCCGGTCCTGTCCCCCGCGTGGGGGACCTTCACCCTCGAGAACCGGAAGCTCGCGGTAGACGCCGAATTCCGCGACGCGTCGCTCGAGAGGCAAGGGGACCTCTTTTCCTTTCGCGGCGGCGTCGAGGTCGGCGTCGATTTCGCGACGGATGATATCTCCGTCCGGACTCGCGACCTCGAATCGAGCTTCGGCCGCTTCGAAGCGAACGCGTCGATCGACCTGCGCGGCGAAATCGATGCCAGGATCCGGGGAACGGTCTCCGACGTCAAGGCGACCCGGGAATTCGTCTCTCTCGTCCTCGGCGAGACCTTCGGCTTCGGCGAGATCCGCGGCGCCGGATACGCCGACCTCCGGTTTAGCGGCAAGTCCGCCTCTCCGTCCGTCTCCATCAAAGCCACCCTGTCGCCCGGCGGATTCGACTTGTTCGACGCGGCTTTTATCGAAACGGACGCCGTCATCGACGGGGCCGGCTTCGACGGCCGGTTCGACATCGACGATCCGGAGGTCAAGGGCCAGGTCCGGGTCAAGGCCGCCGCCGACGCGTTCGAGGTCGATGTCCGCAACGGAGAAGGGGAACTGACCAGGATCTTTTCCGCCCTCGGCATCCCCGTCCTCCTCTCCGGCCGGGCTTCGGGCGATTTCCGGATGGTCGACAGGGCCGGCATCCAGGAGTTTTCGGGGACCTTCACCAGCCCCGAGATCCAGGGCTACGGCCAAAAGGCCGGACGCGTCGCCGGCCGTCTCGAGTGGAAAGAGGGCATCCTGTCGTTCCCCGAGCTGGCCATGGATTTCCACGGCGGACGTTTAGAAGGCCGCCTGCTCGTCGGCACGGTCAACGGCGAGTTCGATGTCGACCTCCGCGGCGAAGAGCTCGACTTCGGGCAGGTGGTCTCCTCGGCGATCGGGCGGTTGTCTCTGGCCCTGACCGGGCGCGGCGTCTTCGGGCGGGACAAGCTGGGCGGACTCTTCAGCGTCAAGGACATGATCCTCTCACCCCTGGAGAAGACGGAGGCCCGGGGCGACCTCCAGCTGGACGTGGCCGGGGGAAGGGTCAATCTGAACCTGAAGGGGGGGCTCGTCCCAGGGGACAATCCTTTCGAAGCCGCCTTCGTTTTCCCCCTTTCCGGCGAGCCGTTCTCCGGGATCGTCAAGGGACGCGTGGCCAACCTCGACCTCCTCATGCCGTGGGACGGAGCCCAGGGGCACGTCGATTACGTGGCCGATGTCAAGGAGACCGAGGAAGCGGCCCGGGTCGCCGTGGCTCTCGACGTCCGGGCCTCGGTCATGCCCCTGCCGGGTTTCGCCTACGCCGTGACGGATCTCACCGCCGCCATGAGCTACCTCGACGGCGTCCTGACCGTCACCTCGCTCGGCGGAAAGCTCGGCGGCGGCGACCTCGCCGGCTCCGGCGAGGTCGGCATCGGCGAGGGCGGGATCGCTTCGATGGACATGAGTTTCGAGGGCAGGGACATGGTCCTCTCGCCGATGGAGCGGGTGCGGGTCCAGGCCGACGCCTCGCTGCGCCTGCTCAAGGACGAGAAGCGCTTCGTCACGGAAGGTGAGATCCTGTTCAAGCGGCTGACCTGGCGCCGCGAGATCTACGAGGAGTTCGGCTTCTCCTCGCAGGCCGAGCCGGCGGAGTCGTCGGGGCCTTCGTTCTTCGACGGCATGTCTTTGAACATCCGCCTCCGGGCCGACGAGAACGCGGTCATCGAGAATTCCCTGGGCCGGTTCAACGGCCGGTTCAACCTGACCGCGACCGGCGCTTTCGACGCGCCCGTCCTCCTCGGCGACCTCGACCTCGGGAGCGGCGATTTTTATTTCCAGGACCGGAGCTTTCGCGTCATCCACGGGCGATTGAGCTTCACCGACCCCGTGAACACGGAGCCCTTCCTCGACTTCCGCGGCGAGACGTACGTCAAGGACTTCCGGGTGACGCTGAGCATGAGCGGCCCCGTCAGCCGCCTCAAGCCGGAGTTCACCTCCTCGCCGCCGCTGCCGCCCGAGGAGATCCTGTCCCTGCTCGCCCTGGGCGAATCCTTCCGGCGGATGTACTATTCGTACTCGGGGGACCGCAGCACGGCCTTGAACACCGCCTCCCTCCTGACCTACCAGATCGCCGACCTGGCCAAGAAGGGGGCGGGCGGCCTCTTCTCCCTGGACCGTTTCCGGATCGATCCCTACATCCCGGAAAGCACCCCGGGCGGCATCGCCGCCCGGATCACCGTGGGCAAGAAGGTCTCCAAGAACCTCCTCTTCATCTATTCGACGATCCTGGCCAATTCCACCGTCATGGCCGGGATCGACGAGGTCCCGATATTCCGCATGGAGTGGGACATCAGCAGGAAATTCTCGCTCGTGGGCGGGCGGGACGACCGGGGAAGGCTGGGCATCGATGTCAAGTTCCGCAAGCGCTTCTAGACTGCCCCGCCGGGCCAGCCGGGCCGGGACCGTCCTGGCCCTCACCGCCGCCATGGCCTTATCCGGGGCCCGGAACCTCCCGGCCCAGGACGCCGGGGCCGCCGTCGTCGTCCGCGTCATCGTCGAGGTCGACGGGCGGCCGGGGGAGCCGGGGCTCCTCGACCTCATCCCCATCCGGCCGGGAGATCCCTTCTCGCCGCGGCTCGTCGACCAGGCCGTCAAGCAGATCTTCCGCACGGGCCTGTTCGCCGACATCCGGGTCCTGAGACAGGGAGAGGAACGGATCGAGCTCGTCTTCGAGCTGGTCGGGAACGTGTTCATCAACGCCGTCCGCTTCC
>Ga0154867_1109_pt2 | contig 13351 bp, 10 predicted proteins | sample Rifle2008BG19ft_FD_105839 | JGI IMG/M metagenome (GOLD analysis project Ga0154867, IMG submission 105839) | Candidatus Aminicenantes bacterium RBG_19FT_COMBO_65_30 | reverse complement strand
AACGCCTACACCAAGAACTACTTCCGCTACTCCCAGAATGCCCCCCTGACGATGTACGACGAGAAGAACACGGCCACGAACCTGCCCGCCCAGATCGACATCAGCGCCGTCGACGGCGACGAATACGGCTTCCTATTCATCTCCAAGGGCGGCGGCTCGGCCAACAAGACCTATCTCTTCCAGGAGACCAAGGCCGTCCTCAACCCGGAGGCCCTGAAGAAGTTCCTCGTCGGTAAGATGAAGGGGATCGGCACGGCGGCCTGTCCGCCCTACCATCTGGCCGTCGTCGTCGGCGGCACGTCGGCCGAGCTCGTCCTCAAGACCGTGAAGCTCGCCTCGGCCCGCTATCTCGACCACCTGCCGACGTCGGGCGGTCCGGGCGGGCACGCCTTTCGCGACCTCGAGCTCGAGGGACAGCTCCTCGACGCCTCCCGGAAGCTCGGTCTCGGTGCCGGCTTCGGCGGGAAATATTTCTGTCTCGACGTCCGGGTTATCCGGCTTCCCCGCCACGGCGCTTCCTGCCCCATCGGGATGGGCGTAAGCTGCAACGCCGACCGGAACATCAAGGCTAAGATCACCCGCGACGGGATCTTCCTCGAAAAACTCGAGAAGGAACCGGCCAAGTACCTTCCCCAGCCGGCCGCGGCGGACGTCCCCGCCGTCCCGGTCGACCTCAACCGGCCGATGTCCGAGATCCGGGCGACGCTCAGCAAGTATCCCGTGGCCACGCTGCTCTTCCTCAACGGCCCGATCATCGTCGCCCGCGACATCGCCCACGCCAAGCTCAAGGAGAAGGTGGATCGGGGCGAGGGCCTGCCGGCCTTTTTCAAGGACCACATCATCTATTACGCCGGCCCGGCCAAGACGCCGCCCGGCTACGCCTCAGGTTCCTTCGGGCCGACGACGGCGGGACGGATGGACGATTACGTGCCCCTCTTCCAGAAAATGGGCGGCTCGCTGGTCATGCTGGCCAAGGGCAACCGCTCCAAGTGCGTGACCGAGTCGTGCAAGACGAACGGAGGCTTCTACCTGGGCTCGATCGGAGGGCCCGCCGCCCGGCTGGCCAAGGACTGCATCACCAGCCAGGAGGTCGTGGCCTACCCCGAGCTCGGGATGGAGGCCATCTTCAAGATCACGGTCAAGGATTTCCCGGCCTTCATCATCGTCGACGACAAGGGGAACGATTTCTTCGAAAAAATTCTCGCCTGACGGCGGCCCGGGACGGGTTCCCGCATGGGCATCATGATCTTCCTGCGGCCGAAATGTCCCGGGCGTCACCATAGCCCGTCTTCCAGGTAGGCGTCGATCGCTTGGGCCGCTTTTTTGCCCGCCCCCATGGCCAAGATGACCGTGGCCGCGCCCGTGACGATATCGCCGCCGGCAAAGACGCCCTTCTTCGAGGTCTTGCCCGTGGCCTCTTCGGCGACGATGTTGCCGGTCTTGGTGAGCTCCAAATCGGGTGTCGTCGAAGTCAGCAAGGGATTGGGGCCCTGGCCGATGGCCATGATGACCATATCGACATCGATGACGTGTTCCGAGCCTTTCTTGGGGATAGGCCGCCGGCGGCCTGATTCGTCGGGTTCGCCCAGCTCCATCTCCAGGCACTCGATCCCCTTGACCCAGCCCCGCTCGTTCCCCAGGATGCGCGTGGGTGTCGTCAGCAAACGCGGCTGGACGCCCTCCTCGAAGGCGTTCTCGATCTCCTCATCGCGGGCCGGCATCTGTTCTCTCGCCCGGCGGTAGATCAAATAGACGTTCTCGGCCCCCAGGCGGAGCGAGGTCCGGGCGGAATCCATGGCCACGTTCCCGCCGCCCACGACGGCGATCCTCCGCCCATAGTGGACGGGCGTATGGAATTCGGGAAAAAGATAGGCCTTCATGAGGTTCACCCGAGTGAGAAACTCGTTGGCCGAGTAAACCCCGTTGAGGTTCTCGCCGGGGATCTTCATGAAGTGCGGCAGGCCGGCGCCGGTTCCGATGAAGACGGCGTCATAGCCGTTCCGGAGGAGGTCATCAATGGAGAAGGATTTCCCGACGACCTGGCTGACCCGGATCTCGGCTCCCAGCTTGGCGATATATTCGCTCTCGCGCTGGACGATCCATTTGGGCAGACGGAACTCGGGGATCCCGTAGACCAGAACGCCGCCCGACCTGTGGAGGGCCTCGAAGACCGTGACGCCGTGCCCCATTTGGATGAGGTCGCTGGCCGCCGTCAGGCCCGCCGGGCCGGCCCCGATGACGGCGACCTTTTTTCCCGTCGGGCTCGGGGTCTTCGGCACGCGGACGTCGCCTTGCTGGAGCTCGTAGTCGGCTGCGAATCGCTCCAGCCGGCCGATGGCGACGGGCTGGCCTTTCTTGGACAGCACGCACGAGGCCTCGCACTGGACCTCCTGCGGACAGACGCGTCCGCAGATGGCCGGCAGGCTGTTCTTCTCCTTGATCTTGTGGATGGCCCCGATGAAATCGCCCTGCCGCATGAGCGCGATGAAACCCGGGATGTCGATATCGACGGGGCATCCGGCAACACAAGGCGATTTCTTGCAAGCGAGGCAGCGCGAGGCTTCACGCAGGGCCCGGTCCCTGGTGTAGCCCAGGGCGACCTCGTTGAAGTTCTGGACCCGGAGCTTGGGGTCCTGCTTCGGCATGGCCTCCCGCTTGTTGGCCTTTTCCAGCATTTTCTCGGCGGCCGAGAGCCGGCACTCATGGTCCCACATGGCCCGGTGCTCCTCGCGCTTATACATTTCCGAGCGCTTGAGGAGTTCCTGGAAATCGACACGGTGGCCGTCGAACTCGGGGCCGTCGACACAGACGAATTTCGTCTGGTCGCCCACGGTGATCCGGCAGCTACCGCACATGCCGGTCCCGTCGACCATCAGGGAGTTCAGGCTGACGATCGTCGGGATGCCGCTTTTCCTGGTCAAATCGCACACGGCCTTCATCATGATTCCGGGACCTACCGCGGCCACGAGGTCGATCGGCACCTGGGCGGCGATGATCCGCCGGAGCTCGTCGGTCACGAACCCATGCCGGCCGGCCGTGCCGTCGTCCGTCGTCACGAATAGCTCATCGCTCGCGGCCCGCATCTCCTTTTCCAGGATGATCATCTCTTTGTTTCGGGCGCCGATGATGGAGATGATCCGGTTCCCGGCCTCTCGGAAGGCCTTGGTGATGGGGTAGACGGGCGCGACGCCGACGCCCCCGCCGATGCAGACGACGGTCCCGGCCTTCCGGACTTCCGTCGGCCGGCCCAGGGGTCCGATGATGTCGAGAAACGCGTCGCCGACCTGAAACCGCTCCATTTTTCGCGTGGACAGGCCGACGATCTGGACGATGAGGGTGATCGTCCCGTTCTCGAGGTGGCGGTCGGCTACGGTCAACGGGATTCGCTCCGCATAATCATCGGCGCGAACGACGACGAACTGGCCGGCCAGAACGGTCCGGGCGATAAGGGGCGTATAGACCTCGAAAAGCGCGATGCCCGGCGCCAGATGTTCCTTTCTAAGGATCTCGTTCAACTGATGTTCTGCGGCGGGAATCATGGCCGTTCTATGCGCCTTTCGTTCATTTCTTGCGAGGAAGGTAGACGGAGAACGTGCTTCCTCGGTCCGGCTGGCTCTCGACCTCGATATGCCCGAAGTGGGAGTCCACGATCTTCTTGGCGATCGTCAACCCCAGGCCGGTCCCGCTGATTCTTTTCGTCCTCTTCGTCTCGGCCCGGAAGAAATCGTCGAAGATCCGCGGCAGGTCGGCCGGGGCAATCCCGACGCCCGTGTCGCGGATGTGGATGCCGACGAAATGGGCATCCAGGGACGTTTCGATCGTGACGGAACCGTTTTCCACGTTGTATTTGATGGCGTTGCTGACGAGGTTCGTGAAGAGCTTTTCCATATCCTGGATGTCGGCCTGAATGGCCGGCAGCGCGACGGACGGTTTCATCTCGAGCAAGACATGCTGCCGCTCGGCTTCGGGCTTGAAGAATTCGACGATCTTACCGATCATGTCGGTCAACTGGACAGATTCCATCTTCTGGGCGACCTTCCCGGCTTCGATCTTGTTGATCTCCAGGAGGTCCTGGACGAGGGCCAGCAGGGAATTGGCCCGCTCTTTCGCCCGCAGCAGCCATTTTCGCTTCTGCTCCTCGTCGCCGGCTGCTTCTCCGGAGAGCACGACACCCAGCCAGCCTTCGATCGCCGCCAGCGGCGAGCGGAGCTCGTGGGCGACCATCGAGACGAACTGGGATTTGATCGTCTCGATCTCCTTGAGATTCGTGATGTCCCGGATGACCGTGACGGCCCCCAGGAGCCTGCCGTGTTCGTCCCGGACGGGGGCCATCTGGGCCATCAGCACCGACTTCGGGTCATCCGTCCGGATCTCCTGGCCGATCATCGAGAAACTCTCGTCCTTTGAACCCAGGATCCGGTCAAGAGATTCGATGAGGGCGCGGTTCTTGAGGCAATGATCCATGAGCCTGCCGGGCTCGTCAGTATCGCTGAGCCTCAGCATCTTCACGGCCGCGGCGTTCCACAGGACTAATTGCCGCTGCAGGTTCGTGACCAGAACGCCGTCGGCCATACAGCCGATGATGCTTCGCAGCCGGCTCTTTTCGCCGGCCAGCTCGAGGAGCCGCTGCTCGCGCTCGTCGTGGAGTCTTTGAGCCTCGAGCCGCAGCTCACGTTTTTCGATCCCCCTCTTGACCAGGACGGCCAGGGCTTCCGGAGTGAAAGGCTTCGGCAGATAGTCGTAGGCCCCCCGCTTGGTCGCCTCGACGGCCGTCTCGATGGTCGCGTACCCGGTGATGACCACGAGGATGATCTCGGGATCGATCTCATGGATCTTTTTGATCAGGTCCAGGCCTCCGATGCCCGGCATCATGAGGTCGACGAGGATGAGGTCGTAAGCTTTCTCCTGGACCCTCCGGAGCCCGACCGTCCCGTCCTCGGCCAAGTCGATGTCGTATCCCTCCTCTCCGAGGACGCGGCGGCATCCCTCCCGGATCCCCATCTCATCGTCGACGACCAGAATTTTAGCTGGCGTGTTCAATGTCCCTATTCTCGCTTCCGCAGGAGTTTATCGACCCGCTCCAGCAGAACCTCGGGCATGACGGGCTTGTCCAGGAAATCGTCGGTCTTCATCCAATACCCGTCCTCTTCCAGGGAGAAGCGGAAGCCGGTGGCCTCGGCCACGGAGGTCACCATGAGGATGGGGATCTTCCTGAACAGCGGATCGGTCTTCACCGTCTTGCTGAAAGAGAAGCCGGCGTCGTGCTTCTCCATCATGAGGTCCAAGATGATGAGATCCGGCATCTCCGCCCGGACGCGCTCGAGCCCTTCCTGCCCGCTCGTCGCCGTGAGCACATCATAGCCATGGTTCTGCAGGACGGCCGTGTGCATCTCCAGAAAATCAGGATCATCATCAACCAATAAGATCTTTCCGCTGGCTTTCATAACTTTTTCCTTCGGGAACGTCCCTTAGCTCCCCGACCGGGCCCTCGCTCTTATTCCATTCGTCCTGGCCGAGGACGGGCAACAGGATGATGAGCGTGGTCCCTTTTCCCAGCTGGCTCTCCACAGAGACCGCCCCCTTATGCTTGGAGACGATGCTGTAGACCAGGGCCAGGCCGAGCCCCGTTCCCTTCTCCTTGGTCGTGAAGAACGGATCAAAGAGCCGGGGGATGTGCTTTTCGGGGATCCCCGTGCCCGTGTCCTCGATCCGGATCTCAATCCTTCGGCCATTGTCGGCCCTCAGGCTCTTGACGGTCAGGACTCCTCGGCCGTCCATGGCCTGGGCGCCGTTCAGGATGATATTGAATAAGACCTGCTTCAGAAGGTCCGGATCGGCGAAGGTCGTCGGGAGCGAGGGGTCCAGATGGGTGACCACTTCGATATTGTGGAAGAGAGACTGTTTGACCAGGAGGGAGAGGGCTTCTTCGATGACCCTGTTGATGCTGACGAGTCCCGGCCGGACCTTGGTCTCCTTGGCGAAACTCAGCAGGTCCTTGACGATCTTGGCCGCCCGGTCCGCTTCCTGGACGACGAGGTTGATATCCTTCTGCCATTTCTCATTCTGATCCATCTCCCGTTGCAGGACGCGGCTGAACATCATGATCGTTCCGATGGGATTGTTCAGCTCGTGGGCGACGCCGGCCGCCAGCTGCCCGAGAGACGCCATTTTTTCGGTCTGGATGAGCTGCCGCTGGGCTTTCTCCAGCTCTTCATGGGAGATCTTGAGCTGGGCGTGGGACTTTTCCAGGCGGGAATAAAGGCCCTGGAGGCTCTCCAGAAGATAGTGATAGCACATCTCCGTCTCGGCCAGGCCCTGGACGACGGCCCTGGCCTTCTCCCAGCAGGAACTATAACCGCAAGCCCCGCAGTCTAAGTTCTGAAGGGGATAGGCTTTCCCGATCTGGTCCAGGATGGCCTCGATCTCGGCGGCCGCGGGGTCCGGCACGGAAACGTCGCGGGCCGCGAATTTCCTGGAGAAATCCAAATGCTCCACCGCCTTGAGGGCATTTTCTTCCTCGGCCGGAACCGGCTTATCCTGAGCGTTGATGTAGTTCACGAGGATCTGCTTACGGCTGGGGCCCGAGATCTTTTTGTCCGTCACGGGGCCGTTGATGCAGCCTTGGCAAAACAACAGGTCCAGGAAATGGGAGCGGATCTTTCCCTCCTGGAACTGCCTCACGGCCTGCATGGCCTCATCGGCCCCCGATTCGACCACGTGGTCCAGGCTCAGGAGGTCTTGATCAAAGCCGGCGCACCTGCTCATTCCTCCGGAAACACTCAGGACTCGGCCCAGGCTGCTCGCCGGTCCGTCGAAATCCGACGGCTCTTGCGCTTCGCGGTCGATCCCCTTCGCCTCGAGGAGGCTCGTGATGTCGTGGTAGATCAGGACATAATCGATGGCCTTTTTCCCAAAGCGGTCCATGCGCTCCCAGATCCTGGAAATGCAAGATCCGACAAAGACAACTTTCGTATCGGCCCCCCTGAGGTGTTTGATCGCCAGGCCGCAGGCGATCATCGGGGATACGATCGGCACGAGCCGGTCGACCAGATGGGGCGCGAACTTCTCGATATAGTAAACCAACGACGGGCAGAACGACGAGATCCAGGAAGACTCCGGGTTCCGGGCGAGCCAGGAACGGTAAGCCCCAGCCACGAGGTCGCCACCGACCGCCGACTCCCAGACCTCGGAGAAGCCGAGCTTCTTGAGGGCCGTGACGAGTTGGCCCGGAGTGCCCCGGTCCAGGATCGCCGGAAACGTGGGGTCCAGACAGACGACGACATTCTGACCGGATTCGAGAAGCGCCTGGACATGCTTGACGCCGGTGTGGGCGCTCACCGCATCGTGGGGACAATGCCGATAGCAGATCCCGCAAAGAATGCACCGGCTCCAGCTGCGCTTGACCGTCCCCCGGTCGATCTTCAGGGCATTGGTCGGGCACTCCCGGACGCAACGGTAGCACTTGCGGCATCTCGTCTCGGAGATGCTGAGGATGTCCATGGAATTCCGGGATCTCTGTCCGCTAGTCCTTGGCCGCGGTCAATTTTTCGATCTCGGCGACGAAGACTTCGGGGCTGACCGGCTTATCGAGAAGAAGATCGGCTCCGGTGACCTCCAAGACGTCGGCGTTGGAAGAGAATTCCAGGCCCGTTTGAATCCCGATGGACGTCAGGAGTATCACGGGCAGGTCGCGGTACTTCTTCTTGATCTTCTTGCTCACTTCGAAGCCGGCGTCGAACTGTTCCATCATGACGTCCAAAACGACCACGTCGGGCCGGCCCTTCTCCAACTTTTCCAGGCATTCTTTTGAGCTCTGGGCCGTAACGACCTCGTAGCCTCGGTTCTTCAGGACAGTGGAGTGGATCTCCAGAAAATCGGGGTCGTCGTCGACGATGAAAACTCTCTTCGCCCTTTTGTCGTCGGGCTTTTTCGCCTGTTTCATCACCACGGAGAGGATTCGCCGCAGGCCCTCCTGGTCCTCGACGGACTCCTCGACCTTCTGGATGAGCTTGCCCCCGTCGTAGTATTGATAGAGGATTTTGCAGTCGCACTGAACGTGACAGCGGAAGATCTGCTTGAGGGCCTCTTCCGTGTTCGAGAGATCGAGCTTCTGGCCACGATAAAAAGGACAATCCGTCCATTCTCCCGGTGTGATCGTGTCCATCAATTCCGGACAGTAGACCCGGATGAAGGAATCCTTCTTCTTCTCCATGATCATGCGCTCCGAGGTCCGTCTTGTTCGTTACCGGCCATGCTTTTTCCGTACTTTCTGCCTCGCCACTCGAGCCTGGTCGGCGCCTCTTCTTGCCCGCGTAGAGAACTCAGTATAAGCCAAAATCCGGCAATTCGTCAACCCGGCCCCTGAGTTCGAACATGACGATTTCGCTTTCGCCCCCTTGACCACTTGGTTATGGTGCGCTCCCTTCGTGACGTGCGCCGGGAATCCGTCCTCCCCGGCGGCGCCGTTGTCGATGGAGGCCATCTTCAAGATCACGGTCAAGGATTCCCCAGCCTTCATGATCGTCGACGACCAGGGGAACGACTTCTACGAGAAGATCCTGGCCGGCTAAATCACTTCCAGTCTGAGATGATAGCAAGGATGAGGTCGGTGAGGGCCTCGAGGTCGCGGCGGTCGATCTTCTCGATGAGCGAGTGGGCGTAAGAGCCCGGCCAGGAGAGGGGGATGTCGACGGCGCCGCCGGGGAGGAAGACCGAGCCGTCGTTGCCGCCGCGGGAGTTTCCGACTTGAACCGGGATGCCGCGCTTTTTAGCGATGGCCATGACCTTGCGGATCTCCGTTTTGGGCGTGACGTTGCTCGAGTCGACGGCCCGGATGACCGCTCCTTTTCCCACGGGGAGGAAGGCGAAACGCTTGGATTCGAGCGGCGAGTCCGTCGAGACGAACGTATCGATAGCGAAGACGTAATCCGGTTTCATGGTCTTGGCCAGCTCGGTCGCGCCGAAGAGGCCGGTTTCCTCCTGGACGTCCCAGGCGAAGGTGACGGTCTTGCCTTTGACCGCGTCCGGCCTCAGGCGGAGGGCCGCGTCGAGCAGGGCGGCGCAGCCGGCCCGGTCGTCGACGGCCCGCGTGGCCATCAGGCCCGGGGCGAAGTCTGTGACCGTTTTTTTCGCCGTGACCGGGTCGCCCTCGGAGACGCCGAGCGCCCGGGCCTCGGCCTCGGTCGCGACGCCGAGATAGATGTCGAAGCTTTCGGTGGTGAAAGGCGCCTCCGGCTCCTCCACATTCGGCCGCCGCTCGTCGTAGCCCGGCCGCGGCGCCACGATCCCGGCGACGGGTCCGCGGCCCGCGTGGACGAGAACAGGCCGGGCTTCGACCGTCTGGGGCAGCAAGCCGCCGCCCGGCTTGACCCGCAGGCGGCCCCCCGGTGTTATCCGGTCGACGATCCAGCCGAGCTCGTCCGTGTGGGCCACGAAGAGGATGTGCGGTTTCCCCGAGCCGACGGTGAACCAGACGTTGTGCATCGCGTCGCGCTGGACCTTTAAATCTGCCGGCAGACGGCCCAGGATGAAGTCGGAGACGGGGCCCTCGTGACCCGAGACGCCGGGGACGAGGACGATCTCCCTGAGGATGTCCCAGGCCTTTGACTGGGCTCCGGCGGACGCGGTGGTAACGACAATGACCAGGGCGGCGACCATGATCCGCTTGTTCATCGGCCGCCTCCCTTCGCCAGGAACGCCGCGAGGAGATCGCGCAAGGCCTGGAGGTCCTTGAGGTCGACGATCTCCGAGGGGGTGTTGAGGAACCGGACCGGCAGGGCGACCGTCAGGACTTCGGACGACGGGCCGGCGAAGGGGAGGGCGAGCGGCGAGTCGGCCACGGTCAGGAACTGCAGGGAGATTTTCGTATCGGCTGCGAGCTTGACGAGGGCCTGCCGCAAGGACGAAGGCTCGTCCTTGGCCTGGATGAGGACGGGACCCCCTCCCGGGAACGGGAAACCGTCGCTTTTCCCGGCGGCGACGACGTCGACGATGACGGTCCTCCGCGGCTGCCACTTCGCCTTGGCCCGGGCGGCTCCCAGGGCTGGGCGCGCGCCCCGGCCGCGCGCCGCGAATTTGGTCTGGGCGGCCCAGGCGACAACGGTCTCTCCGCCTGGCGGTTCGGCGGCAGGCGCCGCCGCGATGTCGACGAGGACGGCTGCGACAGCCTTCATTCCGAGAGCCGGGCCGGCCCACTGGTCCCCGGCGAGCTCGGTCAAGACCGGCGGGCAGGTGACGGCGTCGAGAATTTCGACGCCCTTGGCTCGGGCCTCCTTCTCCGATCGGACGCCGATGTCGATGAAGGCGTTCTCAAGCGAGAAGCCCTCGACGAGCGCTTTCCGCCGCTCTTGGGTCAGGAGGTGGAGGGCGGGCTGGGAAACGACGCCCTGGACCGGGCTGCGCGCCGTCGAAACGACGACCGGCTGACCGAGGAGGTAGGCGTCAAACCGGGCGTGGGGCGGGGCGACCGGCCGGTCCACCGTCAGGTAGCCGTCGGGTGTAATGCCGCTGACCATGTGGCCGTAGCCGTCGAGCGCGGCCAGGACGAGCGTCGGCCCCTCCGGTCCGCGGAACCGGACGGCGATCGTGCCCAGGCCGTCCTCCTCGACCACAACGTTCTTGGGCAGAAGCCCGCGGATCTTCGCCGCCAACTGGTCCTCGTTCCCCGTCGTCGACGGAACCGCGAACAGCTCCTTCGTCAGGCTCTTGACGTCCGCCGCCCGGACCATCCCCGCGGTCAGGCAGGCGAGGGCCATGATCAACCCCAGTGTTTTAGTGGCGCGAACTGCCATCGTTCTCTCCCTTCTATCCGCATATCCCCGCGCGACACCGTATACCACAGCCCGCGAGACATCGTCAAACCCGTCCAACTAAGATCAGGGCCGAGGGGCATCGTCGACGGTAGCATAGAGCGGTGATTTAGCTTTCTCGGGACGGATACGCGGACTCCCCCCATCGGATCCGGACCGGGAAGGCGTTAAGAATCACCGCAGCGGACGGAGACGATACCCCGCGGCCCCTCCGCGGCCGACGGGGTGGCGCGCCCCGACCCTCATTCCTTTTTAATGCGGTTTTCGCTATGATGGAGGGACTGGAGGGCGCGTGGACAAGAACAGGTTCCTCAAGTTCGGTGTCGGGATCGTCGTCCTTTTCCTGTTGGGGGTTTTCCTGAAGCTGGCCAGGCCCGTCCTCATCCCGTTCAGCCTGGCCTTCCTGTTTTCCTTCGCCGTCTCGGCCGTCCTCGATTATCTGGTACGCTGCAAGGTCCCGAAGTCCGTCGCCCTGATCCTCATCCTGCTCGTGACCTTCACCATCTTCTACCTCATCGGGACCGTCTTCTATGCGGGCGGCAAGTCCCTAGCCGCCGAGCTCTCGTCCTACACCGAGATGGTTAAATCGTTGGTCGAGAGGATCGACCGGATCGTCCCCGACCCGCACTTCAGGGCCGGCCTGACGGACTGGATCAACTCCTTTAACGTGGACCGGTTGGGGGCATTTTTCGTCTCCGCCCTCGGGCCCTTCTTCTCGTTCATGTCCCAGCTGCTGCTCGTCTTCGTCTTCATGATCTTCATCCTGGCCGGGCGCGGCCGGATGGCGAAGAAGTTAGCCGAGGCCTTCCCGCCCGCCGAGGCCTCGACCCTGAGCCGGGCGGCGGTCCAAGTCCACTGCGAGATCCAGAAATACCTGGCCGTCAGGACCCTGGTCAACCTCCTCATCGGGACCCTGACCGCGGCCGTGCTGGCCGTCTTCGGGGTCCGCTTCGCCATCGTCTTCGGCGTCCTGGCCTTTCTCTTCAACTACATCCCCACCCTCGGCGCCATCGTTTCCGTCGCCCTGCCCGTCCTCCTGGCCTTTTTCCTCGAAGGGTCGTTCAGCCTGAGGGTCGGGCTCATCCTGGTGATCCTGGCCGCGATCCACTTGTCGCTTCACAACTTCCTCGAGCACCGGCTCATGGGAAAAGGGTTCGAGCTGCCTCCGCTCCTCCTCCTGTTCTCCCTCTTTTTCGGGGCCTGGCTATGGGGGATCCCGGGCATGATCCTGGCCGTTCCCATACTTACGGTCATGAGGATCGTTTTTGAGAACGTGCCGTCGCTGCGCATTCTCGGGACGATGATGGACAAGTAGGGCGGGGGAGGGGCTTCAGCCGTCGAGGCCGGCCGCGACCAGGAACTGTTCCAGCCGCCGTTCGATCTTGAGGGCCGACTCCTTGAACGTGTCGTAATCCGAACCCAGAGGGTCCTCGATGTCCCAGGCGTAGAGGACGGGCTCCGGGACCTCCCAGATGTCCCGGAGATGGTTGTAGATGGAGACGTCCATGGCGACGACGTGATCGAAGGTCCCGAGGTCGAAGATGCCGACGGGACGGGCGACGTGGGACGAGATATCCGTATTGTAGACGAGCTTCATGACCAGGACGGCCTCCTCCGCGGCCGGGCCGCCCGTCGCCCCGATCCCCGCGCTGGCGACCTCCGCGGCCGGGCCGAGGCGCTTGCGGGCGATCCCCTCGGCCATGGGGCTGCGGCAGATGTTGCCGTAGCAGACGAAGAGCAGGCGCTTTTTTTTCCTTTTCATGGTACGGGCCGTCAATCCCGTCCGGCCTGGGCGCTCTCGAGCGCGACCTCCTTGGCCTTTTCGTAGAGGAACGCGGCCAGGATGTACTGCTCGGCGGCCTGAGGGATAAGGTTGTCCTTGGCCATCACGCGGGCGCCGTCCTCTTCCGCCTTGGCCCGTTCGTAGAGCCAGGCCTGCTTCTCGGGCGCGAGAGCGGTCTCGGCCTCCCGGCGGATCGAGGTCGCCAGCTCCTGGAGGGCGGCCAGGGCCCGGTTCTCGTCGTCGACGTTCAGGCTCAGGACGTGGACCTTGGTCAGGATGACGTAGAGGATCCGGGCGCCGCCGAAATCGTTTTTAGCGAAGGCGTCGACGGCGTCCTTTTCCTTTTCCAGGGCGATCCAGTTGAGGAGGTTCGGCCGGTCCCGAAGCGCCGAGCCGGCGATCTTCTTTTTCGTGTCTTGCAGGTCCAGGAAGGCCTTCTCCGCCCGGTCGCGCTCGTTCACCTGCGTCAAGAGTTTGCGCATCTCGGTTTCGCCCCGGTCGTAGCTTTTCCTCGAGGCCTCGACGTTGCCCGCCTCCCGCTCTTTGTTGCCCTGCTGGATCCGTGTCTGGATGTTGTCGATGTAGTGGGAGAACGCGGCCGCTTCGGCGGGGTATTTCGCCTTGACCGCGGCCAGGACCTTCTCGACCTCCTGGGCGTCTTTCTCGCTGAGGAACTTCGCCGGATCTTTGAGCATGGGGGAGAGGAAGGTCATGATCCCGGATGGCGCGCCGCGCGCCGGCCCGGCGGACTGCGTTCCAT
>Ga0154867_1100_pt1 | contig 13490 bp, 11 predicted proteins | sample Rifle2008BG19ft_FD_105839 | JGI IMG/M metagenome (GOLD analysis project Ga0154867, IMG submission 105839) | Candidatus Aminicenantes bacterium RBG_19FT_COMBO_65_30 | reverse complement strand
GAGAGGAGGAGCCGCATGAAGAGATTCGCCCCGTCTGTCCTCATTCTCGGCGTCCTGACGCTGGCCTTCCTGCCCGGATGCAAGACCATGTCCAGCGAGGAGCTGAAGAATTCGATCGAGGTCCTGGATTACGGATCCAAGTGGGTTCACACCTTTTATCAGGCGTGGCCTTCACGCCTCAAGCTCGCGCCCCAGATCTCTTTCCGGGTCAAGAACATCAGCGCCAAGCCCATGAATTACGTCAATTTCAGCGCGACCTTCGTGTCCAAGACCGACCAGAAGAACCTGGGGGACGCTTTTCTGGCCGCTATCCGGGGAAAGGCCGTGGCTCCCGGGGACACGAGCAAGACGTTCGTCTTGACAAGCAACGTGTCCGTGGAAGGCAAGAGCAAGAAAGATTTCGAGACCAATCCCGGATGGGAGTCCTACCAGGTCAAGCTGTTCGCCCACTCCAAGGGGTCCCAGCCCGTCCTTCTCGGCATCTACGACGTCTCCCGCGACATCGACTTCAAGGAGGACGAGCCGGTGGGGGACAAGATCGGGGAGATCAAGAAGTAGGCGAGGCGGCGACATGAGCATGCTCGTCCCCTCGAAGGTCTTCCTGACCCGCGGCCAGGGCCGGCACAAGGAGAAGCTCGTCAGCTTCGAGAAAGCCCTCCGCGAAGCGGGCATCGCCCCCTTCAACCTCGTCCGCGTCTCGAGCATCTACCCCCCGCACGCCCGATTCGTCTCGAAAGCGGCGGGCCTGCGGCTGCTCAAGCCGGGCCAGATCCTCTTCGTCGTCCTCAGCGAGAACGCCACCGACGAGCCCCGCCGCCTCATCTCGGCCTCCATCGGCATGGCCGTGCCCGACGATCCGTCGCACTACGGCTACCTCGCCGAGCACTCCGATGTCGGGAAATCGGAAATGGAGACCGGCCTCCACACCGAGTACCTCGCCGCCGAGATGCTGGCGACCAAGCTCGGAGAAAACCTGAAGGAGCCGGCGCCGGGCAAGCCCGCGAAGTCGTTCCGCGTGTCGAACGGCCTGTCCCTCAAGACGCGGAGCGTCACCCAGACGGCGACGGGAGAGGCGGGGTTGTGGACGACGGCCCTGGCTGCCGCCGTCCTCATCCTCGAGCCGTAACTTGGGCTATCTTTCGAGGGGGTCGGGCTTGAGGATCCTGACGTAGCTCCGTTCCCGGAGCGTCTTGATGTATTCCTCGCCCTTGGCGACGCGCTTCTCGTCGTAGAGCTTCTCCTCGACTTCCTTCTTGGCGTCCTCGAACGGACGCAGGAAGCTGTCAGTTTTTTCCGCGAGCAGGAGGAGATACCAGCCGTTCTTGGTGTTGACCCAGGCGCTCGTCTCGCCGGCCTTGAGCTTTTTGACGGCCGATTCGAGGGTTTCGTCGAGCTCGCCCGCTTTGAACGTCCCCAGGTCGCCCTTGGCCTCCTTCATCGGCGGGTCGGAGAGCTCCGCGGCCGCGTCGGCGAAGGGGGCGCCCCCCTTGAGCTTGGCGTCGACCCCTGCCTTGAGGGTTTCGCACTCCTCGGCCGTGCGCCCCTCGGTCGCGAGATAGACGGCGCTAAGCTTGTATTCGGTGGGCGTCGTGAACTCGGCCGGGTTCTTCTTGTAGTACTGGACGATCTCGGAATCCTCGAGGACGATGGCCCTCTCCACCTCGGTATAGAGGACGCCCTGCCGCATCATGCCCTCCTCGTACTGCTTGAGCCACGTCTCGTAGGACATGCCCTGCTGCTCGATGGCCCGGCGGAGATCGGCGTCGGAGGTTATGTTGTTCTCCGCCTTGATCTTCTCGATCATCGCCTTGAGCTGCTCGCCGACGTTCAGGCCGAGCTCCCGGGCCTTCTGGAGAAGGAGGATCTCGGTGATCATGGAGTTGAGGAGCTCCTTTTTGATCATCGCGTACTGCTTGTCGTATTCCTCCTGGGGCAATTGGGCGCTCCGAAGCTGGGCGACCGTCATGTCGAACTGCTGCCGGTAGTCCGAAAGAGTGATGATGTCGTCGTTGACGACGGCCACGATCTCCTCGACCACCTCCTGCCCGCCGGCGAAGACGGCCGCCGAACCGAGGATGCCGGCCAATACCAAACCCGTGATGATCTTTTTCATTCGTCCAACCTCTGATAGGCGAAGAATAGGTTCTCGGGGAGGGCTTCCCAGCTCAGCGTGTCCTTGAGCCCCCCGAGGTGGGAGCCCAGGGCGTCCTTCATCTTCTGGGCCATGATCCGCTTCTGGATCTCCGGGGCCGCCTCGCTCTCGGTCTGGAGAGCGGGAGGATATTTCCTGTCCAGCCGGAAGATGTGGAAGCCGTAAGCCGACTCGACGACTTGGCTCGTCCTGCCCTCATCGAGCGAGAAGATGACCTTTTCCATGTCCGCGGGGAGGTCGCCCTGCTGGAAGACGCCCATGATCCCCGCCTTCGAGGCCTCGGGACCGAGCGATTCCTCGGCGGCGATCTTGCGGAATTCCGGCTCGCCCGTCCGCTCGAGCCTGCGGAGAACGGACACCGCCTTCTCTTCGGTGGCGACGAGGATCTGGCTGACCTGGGCCCGCCCCTGCAGCAGGAAGTCTTTCTTGTGGCGTTCGTAGTAATCGAGGACTTCGGCCTCATCGACCCGGGTGTCCCGGACAACGAGGAAGATGTATTTCTCGACGAGAAGCCGGTCGAAGGCGCCTTCCGTCGGGACGGTCTCGGAGCGTCCAGGCTGGCTCGCCGAGATGGCGTCGACGGCAAGCCTGGCCAGGTATTCCTTCTTTTCGTCCTCGGTCAGGGAGATGCCGCGCTCTCGCGCCGCGCCGAGCAGGATCATCTCGTCGACGAACCTGTCGTAGAGCCGGCTCAGGGACTCGGGCGGAAGGCCCTTGGCGTCCGCGCCCGTCGCTTCGAGATAGGCGCGAAAATCGGCGTTGTAGAATTCGCTCTTTTCGACGCGCAGGACCGGTCGGCCCCGGAGCCTGCCCTGGACGAGCCCGGCGACGCGGGAGACCGGTCCCCGGCCCTCGTCTCTCCCGCAGGCCGCGGCGGCGACGAGGCCGAGGGCGCAGAGGACGGCCATGGCCGGGAACGGCCCCGGCGCCCGCCGCCTCTCATGGATCCGTCGATATCCGTACATCTTTTTTAATATCAACTCATTATATTCTAATTGGATAACTCCATCAAGACCCCGACCGTTTCATCGAGGAGGGCCCGCTCGGTCGTCCCCCGGAAGGCGAGCGACATGACCCCCTCGGGCGAAAGGGAACCCGAGCGCCTCTTGAGCAGGGGCGTCACCCGGGACCAGTCGACGGGCGTCTGCGGCCGGAATTTGAATACGACCCGGTGTTCGGTCCGGTCGATGGACAGGATGCGGAGCTTCGTCGCCAGGTGCTTGAGGGCGCCGTAGCGCAGGAGGTTCTCGATCGAATCCGGGACCGGCCCGAAGCGGTCGAGGATCTCCTCGCGGATGCGGTCGATCTCGGCGAGGTCCTCGACGGAAGCCAGCCGCTTGTAGAGATTGAGCCGGAGGTTGACCTGGGGCAGGTAGTCCTCGGGAACGCGGATGTCGACCTTGAGGTGGATCTCGGGGTTTTCCTCTTCGACCGGTTCGCCCTTGAGCTCGCGGATGGCCTGGTCGAGCAGCTGCATGTAGTATTCGAAGCCGACGGCCTCCATCGTCCCGTGCTGGCGGTGGCCGAGGAGGTTGCCGGCGCCGCGGATCTCCAGGTCCCGGGCCGCCAGCCGGAAGCCCGAGCCGAGCTCGCTGAACTCCTTGAGGGCCTTGAGCCGCTCCCGGGCGAGGGGCGTCAGCTCGAGGTAGGGCGGGACGAGGAAGTAGGCGTAGGCCTGCCGCGCCGACCGGCCGACGCGGCCCCGGAGCTGGTAGAGCTGGGCCAGGCCGTAGAGGTCGGCCCGGTCGACGATGAGCGTGTTGACGAGAGGGATGTCGATGCCGTTCTCGACGATCGTCGTCGAGACGAGGACGTCGTATTTCCTCCCGACGAAATCGAGCATCCGCTTCTCCAGGACCGACCCGGTCATCCGGCCGTGGACGGCGACGACCCGGGCCTGGGGGACGAGCTTGGTGATGAGCTCGGCGACCTTGTCGATGTCCTCGATGCGGTTGTGGATGACATAGACCTGGCCGCCCCGGCCGAGCTCCTGGCGGACGGCCGCGGCGATGAGCTTGGCGTTGAAGGGCGTGACGACCGTATGGACGGCCAGCCGGTCGCGCGGCGGCGTCTCGATGAGGCTGATGTCGCGCAGGCCCGACAGCGACATGTTCAGCGTCCGCGGGATGGGCGTCGCGGTCAGGGTCAGGACGTCGATCGTGGCCTTGAGCTGCTTGATCTTCTCCTTGTGGCCGACGCCGAAGCGCTGTTCCTCGTCGATGATGAGCAAGCCCAGGTCCTTGAAGCCGACGTCCTTCGACAGGATCCTGTGCGTGCCGATGAGGATGTCGACGAAGCCCTTGCGGCAGTCCTCGACGATGGCCTTCTGCTCGCGAGGGCCCTGGAGGCGGGACAGGGCCTCGACGCGGACCGGGAAGAGGACCATCCGGTCGCGAAAGGTCTTGAGGTGCTGGCTGGCCAGGACGGTCGTCGGGCAAAGGACGGCGGCCTGCTTGCCGTCCATGACCGCCTTGAAGGCCGCCCGCATGGCCACCTCGGTCTTGCCGTAGCCGACGTCGCCGCAGAGCAGCCGGTCCATGGAGCCGTCCGCCTCCATGTCCTCGCGGATCTCGACGATCGAGCGGAGCTGGTCCTCGGTTTCCTCGTATTCGAAGGTCTTGCCGAACTCCTCGTCCCACTCCCCGCCCGGCGAGAAGGCATGCCCCTTGACGGCCCGGCGCTTGGCGTAGAGCTCGACGAGCTCCTTAGCCACGGCCTCGACGGCCTTCTTGGCCCGGGTCCGCGTCTTCTCCCAGCTCGTCGTGCCCAGCTTGTCGAGCGGCGGGAGCTCCGGGCCGGCCTTGGAGAACTTCTGGACGAGGTTCAGGTCCTCGACGGGCACGAGCAGCTTGTCGCCATCCCGGTAGTGGAGCTCGATGAACTCCCGGCCCTTGCCCTCGACCTCGACTCTTTGCAGGCCGCGGAAGACGCCGATGCCGTAGTCGGTGTGGACGACGTAGTCGCCGGCGCCGAGGTCCTGGAACTGGGAGAAGAAGGGGCGCCGCGAGGAGCGGCTGACGATGACCTTTTCCTCGGTGAAGATGTCCTTCTCGGCGAAGAAATCGAGCTTCTCTTTCGGATAGCTGAAGCCTCCCGGCAGGGCGCCGAGGAGGAGGGCGACCTCGGAGCGCGGCGGGACCGCGAGCGGGGAATCGGTCTCGAGAACGGGGATGTCGCTCTCCCGGAGCAGCGTGGCCAGGCGCTGGCGCGTCCCCGTGTTGGACAGATAGATGTAACAGAGATCGCGCTCGACCTGGAGCTTCTTCAGGTATTGAAGGAAGAACGGGATCCGGTTGTCGAAGCGCGGCACGGGCTGGAAGGAGAAGGAATAGGACTTCTTCCGGGCCGGGGCGCCGAGCTCCTCGAAACGAACGGCCTCCTCGCGGACCCGCCGGAGGAGCCGCGGCGGGAAGATCTCCTCCGGCGGGAGGCTGAAGACGCCGTCGGCGAGAAGGTCGGCGTACTGGCCGCCGAGCTCCTCGAAGAGCGCCTGCCATTCGCAGTCGACGGCTTCCGGGTTGTCGACGACGAAGACCGGCTCGCGGAGGTAATCGGCCAGGGGGACGAAGCGGTCGTGGAGAAGGAGGGCCAGGGCGGAGAAGCTCGGCCCGAAATCCCCCCGCGAGACGGCGGCGATCTTGGCCTCGAGGTCGCGCCCGGCTCCCTTGGAGCGCTTCCGGGCGGCGGCTGTCCAGCGGTCCAGGAACTCGGGCGTCGCCGGGAACTCCCGAAGTCCCGGGATGGTCAGCCGCTCGATCCTTTTCAGGGACCGCTGGCTGGAGATGTCGAACTCGCGGAGGGAGGCGACCCGGGCGCCGTCGAGCTCGATGCGGAAGGGATTCATTTCCCAGGGCGAGAAGACGTCGACGATGCCGCCGCGCCAGGCGTATTCGCCGGGCGAAGCGATGAGGTCCTCGCGGGTGTAGCCGTAGCGGGCCAGAGTCTCGAGCAGGTCGCCGTGGTCGGCTTCGCCGCCGACTTCGAGGGTCAGGAAAAGCCTGCCCATGTCCTCGGGCGCGGGCACGGGCTTGAGCAGTCCGCCGAGGTTCGTGACGACGATGGACGGCGGCGGTCCGAGGAGCCGGCGGAAGAGCTTCATCCGCGAGGACACGGCGTCGAGCGGCGGCGGGACCTCGAAATAGGGATTATCGGAGAGAGGCGCGAGGGTGGCCAGGCCGGCCTCGGGGGCCAGGCGCGACAGGAAGAACCGGCAGTCCCGCTCGACCGGGGCCAGGGGGGCCGACCCGGCTCGGACGAAGACGATCGGCCGTCCGGCCGTCCGGGCCAGGCAAGCCAGGACGTAGGCCTTGGCCGGCTCGATGACGCCCTGGACCGAGAGCGGACGCTCAGGCGAGGCGACGGCCCGGACGAGGTCGCCGTACTCCGCCGTGCGGAAGAGGAAATCGAGGCTCACCGCGCTATTCTAACGATGGACCGGGGCGCGGTCAAACGTGGGTTTGGGTTATAATGGCCGCATGAGAAAAACGTTCCTCTTCTTTCTGAATCTGGCCGTTCTCGCGGCCGCCCCAGCCCTCCTCCCCCAAGGCCCGGCCCAGGCCGAGGACGCGCTGACGCTCAAGGCCCGCGCGTTCCTGGCGACCATGGAAAAGGGCGATTTCGCGCTGGCCGCCCGCGACTTCGACGAGACGATGCTCAAGGTGTCCGGGCCCGACAAGCTGGAGACGATGTGGAAGAAGCAGCTGCCGGCGCAGCTCGGGGCGTTCAAGAAGCAGGACGGGGCGCGGCGCGACGAGCTCCAGGGCTACGAGATCGTCCTCGTCACCTGCGAGTTCGAGAAAGCGACCCTGGACGCCCGGGTCGTTTTCGACAAGGCCGGCAAGATCGCCGGGTTCGGCCTCGTGCCGACGGCGCCGCCGGTGAAATACGGGCCGCCCGCCTACGCCGACCCGGCCGAATTCGAGGAAAGCGAGACGACCGTTGGCTCCGGAGACTGGCAGCTCCCGGCTACGCTGACCGTACCCAAAGGTGCGGGGCCCTTCGCGGCCGTCGTCCTCGTCCACGGCTCCGGGCCGAACAACCGGGACGAGGAGCTCGGCCCCAACAAGCCCTTCAAGGACCTGGCCTGGGGGCTGGCATCGCGGGGGATCGCGGTCCTTCGTTACGACAAGCGCAGCAAGGTCCACGGGGCGAAGATCCTGGCCGACCCCAAGCTCGAAGCGCTGATGACGGTCAAGGACGAGACGATCGACGACGCCCTGGCCGCCGTGGCTCTGCTCAAAAAAACAAAGAAGATCGACGGCAAGAGGATATTCATCTTGGGCCACAGCCAGGGTGGATTCCTGATGCCCCGGATCGCGATAGCGGCCAAATCCCTGAATGTCGCGGGTTTCATCATCATGGCCGGCCTGACCCGGCCCCTCGAGGGGACCATCCTGCGGCAGATGACCTATCTCACGGGTCTCGCCGGCGGCGCCGCCACGGAGGAAGACAAGAAGAGGCTTGAGGACATCAAGGACGGCGTGGCCAAGGTCAAGTCTCTCACGGACGCCGACAAGGGATCGACAGCGAAGCTCCTCGGGGCGATGCCCGCCTACTGGCTCGATCTCCGCGGCTACGATCCGCCGGAGATGGCGAAAACGGTCGCCAAACCCATGCTCATCCTCCAGGGCGGGCGCGACTACCAGGTGACGACGGAGGACCTCGAGAACTGGAAAGCGGCCCTGGGCGGCCGGAAGGACGTCGAGTTCCACCTCTACCCCAAGCTCAACCACCTTTTCTTCGAAGGGCAGGGGCTCATCACGCCGCTCGAATACGTCCAGAAGCACGGCAGCGTCGCGGGCTATGTCGTCGAGGATATCGCAAACTGGATCGAGAAGCGCTGACAGCCGGCGCCTAGTCGCCGATGATCTCGTCGAGCCCTTCGAGGGCCCGGGTGAGGTCCTCCGGAGGCAAGACGGCGGCCAGCTTGCCAATGCGCTCGATGGCCAGTGTCCGGACCTGGCTGATCTTGACCCAGGACCGCTTGGGAAGTCCTTTCGGCGCGATCTCCATGGTCAGCGGGAAGCCGGCTTTCTGGGGCCGGCTGGTGATGGCCATGGCGATCACCGTCCCCGAACGCTCGTTGAAAACATCGTGACTCAGGATGAGAACGGGGCGACGCCCGGCCTGTTCGCGGCCCTGGCCCGGGCTGAAGTCGGCCCACCGGATCTCCCCTCTCAGTAGTCGGGCCATCCGGACGTCTCCTTGGACAGCCCCTCCTCGGCGAGTTCCTTCTCGCGGGCCGGGTCGAGCTTGGCGCACTCTGTGGCCAGACGGATCCTGTCCAGCCGTCCGATCTTGTCGATGACCGCGTTTTCGATCGCCTGGCTCCGGTTGTCGAAGACGCGGCGCCGGACGAGACCGTCCACACGGTCAAGAACCTTGGCATCCAGGGAAATGGCGATCTTGGCTTTGGGCATTCCGCACCTCTCGGTATTACCATAAGTAATACCAAGGAGCTTGTCAAGGCTAGAGGATTGGTCTGTCACATTTATTAAGACGCCGCGCCGCGCGACATCGTCTCAGAATGCGAGGATCAGGCGTGTCCGATCGAGGTGTGCGCGGAGATCTCGGAGCTCGTCGTCGCCAGGTCGCGAACCGAGAGCTTGTGGACGCTGTCGTTCCCGGTGAGGCGGGCGAAGTCCTTGAGCTCTTCCGTCGAAACGCGCAGGAAATTCGTCAGCCAGCGGGCCGATTCATCGACGTCGAGCCGGGCCCGCAAGCCCGGGTCCTGCGTGGCGATGCCGACCGGACAGCGGCCCGTGTCGCAGATCCTGTACTGCTGACAGCCGATGGCCATGAGGGCCGCGGTGCCGATGGCCACGGCGTCCGCGCCGAGGGCCAGGGCCTTGGCGAAATCCGGCGAGACGCGCAGGCCGCCGGTGACGATGAGCGTCACGTCCTTGATGCCCCGGCCGTCGAGGTACTTCCGGGCCCGGCTGAGGGCGTAGATCGTCGGGATCGAGGTCGCGTCCTTGATGAGCTTGACGGCGGCGCCGGTCGCCCCGGCCCGGCCGTCGATGGTGATGAAATCCGGCTCGGCGTGGAGGGCGAACTCGAGGTCGGCCTCGACGTTGCCGGCCGCGAACTTTATGCCGATGGGGCGGCCCTTCGAGAGCTTCCTCAGCTCGTCGACCTTGCGCTTGAGGTCGTCGCGCGTGGCGATGTCGGGAAAGCGCGACGGGCTGACGATGTCCGTCCCTTCGGGGAGGCCGCGGACGGCGGCGATCTCCGCCGTCACCTTGCCGGCCGGCAGATGCCCGCCCAGGCCGGGCTTGGCCGACTGGCCGAACTTGATCTCGATGGCGTCGACGCGCCTGAGGTTCTCCTCGGTGACGCTGTAGCGGTTGGGGACGTATTCGAAGACGTACTTGTGGGCCATGCCCAATGCTTCGGCCAGGATGCCGCCTTCGCCCGAGCACATGGCCGTCGCCGCCGCGCCGCTGCCCAGGGCCAGGGCGGACTGGGCTTCCTTTGAGAGCGCCCCGAACGACATGTGGCTGATGATGATGGGCGTGCCGATGACCAGGGGCCTCTTCGCCTTCGGCCCGATGACCGTCTTGGTGTCGACGTTCTCATCGCGGTTGAGCGGCAGCCGGGCGAGCTGGGCCCCCTTGATGAGGATGTCGTCCCAGGAAACGACGGGCTGGCGCGAGCGCATCGGCTCGATGACCGACTCGCCGGTCAGGGCCATGCGGTGGATATCGGCCATGAGGGTTTCGAGCTCGTCGGAGGAGCGGCGGAAGTCCTCGAGGCTTTTCCGTTCCCGGACGGGCTGGGACGGGGCGGGAGGGGGAGGCGGGAGCTCGTCCTCGAGCCTTTCGAATTCGGTCTTGGCCGCGCCGCAGACGGGGCAGGTCCAATCGGGGAAAAGGTCGTCGAAAAAGACGCCTTCCGTCTTCTCGATGTAGATGTAATGGCAGATGCGGCAGCGGTACTTGGCCATGGCCGTCTCCGGCGCGGCTATCTTAGCGCAACGCCGGAGGGGTGTCAAAACGTCCGCTTGAAAACCAGATCGCGGACAGGATCGCTGTCGATGATGAGCCCGGTCACCCGGTTTTGCCCGTCCCGCTGAAAGATCACCATCGGGATAGCGCGTGAGCTCGCGGCAAAATGATCCTTTTCGTCGGGCGCCAGCCGGATATCGTTCTGCCCCGGCGCGGTGACGATCAGGGCATCGCCGCGCAGCTCAACGGCATAGCGGAGATCCAGCTCTTCATTGAAATAGGAGCCGGCAAACTCCTGCAATTCTAGGGGAGTCGGTTTGACCAGCACGATCTTCGGGGCGATCTGCTCGTCTCCGCCCTGTTTCCAGACGAATTGCCGGACGTTCCCGTCCTTGTCCTTTTGAAAAGTGATCCGGGCCTCGGCGACGTCCAGCAGGAATTCGGTCTCCGACAGGGTGGTCAGCACGAATTTCGCCCCGGGAACCGTCAAGCTCAGCCGGTCGCCCGCGCGGCTGATCGAAAAGACCCGGCCCGGCGCGATCCGGTAATCGCCGGCGTAGGCGTCCAGCTTTTCCGGCTTGACCTTGACCGCCTTTCCGGCCGCGGCCGGCGGGCTCTTCTTCACCGGTTCGGCCGGGAGCGGAAGGTAGGTCTCGATGATGCCCTGGACGAACCCGGCCACCGGAGTATAGTCCCAATTGGCGAGCACGACGAATCCGAATTTCCGGTCGGGGATATGGACCAGGACCGCTCCGGAGCCGGCCCAATCCCCCGTTTGCGATACCTGCCGCCCCCCCGGCCCGGCCCCGACGTTCAAGCCGTAGCCGAAGCCCGCGCTCCGGTCGTTGTTGAGCCGGCCGGGCGTGAACATCTTGGCGAAGATATCCGGACCGCCCACCTGGCCGGTCTCGAGGTTGACCAGCCACTTGGCCAGGTCGGCGATCGAGGTGAAAAGCGAATGCGACCCGGCGAGCGACAGATTGTCTATGCCCTTCAGGTATTCCCGCCGGGTGAAGTTATAGGTGAAAGCCTGGTCGTCGAAGATCGAGCGGGAGTTGTCGCGAAACTGGGTCCGGGTCATTTTCAGGGGCTTGAAGATGTTTTCCCAGGCCCAGTCGGAGAACGGCCGGCCGCTCGCGCGCTTGATCGTTTCGGCCAGCAGGTCGTAGTTGGTATTGGAGTTCTGGAAGCGGTCGCCGGGAGGAAACGCAAGCTGCTTCTGGGCTTTGACGATCTTCAGCACCTGCTCGAATGTGACCTCCTCCTTGTCCCGGCCGCTCAACTGGAGCACGGACAGCCAGTCCCGCAGCCCGCTGGTTTGATAGAGCAGGTGGCGCACCTTGACCGGGGTCCCGAAATCGGGGATTTCCGGAATGTATTTGCGAACGTCATCATCCAACGATAGCTTTCCTTCTTTCTCCAGCAAGGCGACGGCCATGCCGACGAACGGCTTGGCCACGGTGGCGACGTTGAAGACCGTCTTCGGCGTAATGGCCACGGCGTGCTCCTGGCAGGCCAGGCCGAACACTTTCTGATAGACGACCTGGCCTTCTTTGACCACGACCACGGCAAAGCCGGGCTGGTCCAGCCGGTTCCAGAAGTCGAACAGCTCGTCCATCTTTTCGCTCGGCGACAGAGGTTTTTCCTTTTGTCCGGCGCTTTGGCCGACGGCGAAAAGAGACAGCAGTAAAGAACACGTCGCAACTGTCAGAGTGATCTTTTTCATTGGTACCGCCCCCATGAATCTTCTCCTCCCCATTTTAAGGAAAGACAAACCGTTTTTCAATACGGTCATCGCCGCCTGAGCGCGCTTGAAACGAGGGCTTTTGAATTTTTTTTCAAACCTGTTACCATAACGGTGCCTGAAAGAGAGATCGCTTTGCCAAAGATCCAGGGCCGTCCGCCTGTCGCCGGGTTCGTTCTTTTCTTTTTATTTATCAGCTTGATGGGGATGACCGCCATGCCAAAGGACATCAACGAATTTTTTAGAATATTGCCGGATACGATCGCCGGCTGGGAAAAAGCCGATTCGCCCGACCTGTACACGCCCAAGAACCTGTCGACCTATATCGACGGCGGCGCCGAGCTCTTCCTCTCTTACGGGTTCCGGAACGCCCTGTCGCTGAAATATCATGATCCCGCCGACAACGAGATCAACGTCGACATCTTCGACATGGGCTCCGCCCCCGACGCCTTCGGCGTCTTCGCCCATTCGCGGGAAACGATCGACAACCGCTTTGGCCAGGGTTGCGAGTATGCCGCCGGCCTTCTGACCTTCTGGAAAGACCGCTATTACGTCTCGATCCTCGCCTATCCGGAAACGGCGGAAAAAAGGGACGTCGTTTTCAAGTTGGGCCGGGCGATCGCCGGCGAGATCGAGAGCGACGGTCCCTTGCCGCCGATCATCTCGCTGCTCCCGACCGAGAACCTCCTTCCCGAAACCGTTCGCTATTTCCATCATTACATCTGGCTGAACAGCTTCTATTTCGTCTCCAATGAGAACGTCTTGAACATCGGCAACGATACGCCGGCGGCCCTGGGCAAATACCAGCGGAACGGCGCCGCTTTTTTCCTGCTCCTGGTCCGCTATCCCGAGGCCTCCAGGGCCGAGGCGGCCGCCGGGCGATTCCGGCGAGAGCTCCTGGACGGCGCAACCGATGGGATGCGGGAGACGAAAGCGGGCCGCTGGACGGGCCTTCAATGCCGGGACGATCTGGTCAGCATCGTTTTTAACGCCCCGGATCAGACGACCGTCCGGGCTATTTTCGCCAAGATCAAGACATGACAAGGAGGGGACGATGAAGCCAAAAGAATCGATCAGCAGACGGCAATTCATCAAGAGCGCTTCGGCGGCCGCCATCGGCACGACGCTGCTGCTCTCCGGACAGGAGACGACCGCTCCCGTCAAGAGCGGCAAGAGCCGGGTCGTCCTGGTGCGCGACCTCGACGTCCTGGACGAGAACGGCAATCCGAAATACGCGGTGGTCCAGGAAATGCTCGATGCCGGGATCAAGGCCCTGACCGACAGGCCCGATCCGCAGAGCGCCTGGAAGACGATCATCAAGCCCGACGATATCGTCGGCATCAAGAACAACCGCTGGTCCTATCTGCGCACGACCGCCGAGGTCGAGAACTCCCTTAAAAAGCGGATCATGGAGGTTGGCGTCAAGGAAGCCGACATCAGCGTCGATGACCTGGGCGTTTTGCGGAACCCGGTCTTCCTGAAGGCGACGGCCTTGATCAACGCCCGGCCGATGCGCTCGCACCATTGGTCCGGCGTCGGTTCGCTGATCAAAAACTACATCATGTTCATTCCCGAACCGATCACCATCCACCCCGACTCCTGCGCCGACCTGGCCTCGATCTGGGACCTGCCGGTGGTCAAGGGCAAG
>Ga0154867_1058_pt1 | contig 14111 bp, 9 predicted proteins | sample Rifle2008BG19ft_FD_105839 | JGI IMG/M metagenome (GOLD analysis project Ga0154867, IMG submission 105839) | Candidatus Aminicenantes bacterium RBG_19FT_COMBO_65_30 | reverse complement strand
CCCGAGGCTCCCGTGTCGGAAGTGATCTTCCCGCCCTTCTCGCCGCTGAAGACGGGGTCGAGCCGGAGAAAAGGCCAAGCGTAGTGAACGTCGTCGCTCGTGAAATGGATGTCGCCATGCGATGCCGTAAGCGTCCAGGTCAGATCGAGGAGGTATTCCCCCGCGCCCAGGCTATGGACGACGAGCCGCCGCCGCTCGTCGATGACCGGCCGTCCGTCCGTCTCCCAGACGAGCTCGGCTTCGATGTCGGCCCGGCCTCCCGCCGCGGCGAGCCGGGAAAAGGCCTGGTGACGGATCCTGTCGCGGAACGGAGGGCCATACTCCCCGGCCTCGGTCTTGGCGCCGCTGGTGAGGGCGTTGTAAAAGCTCGCGTCCCTCTCGCTTGCCTCGGGCCGGACGGTGTCGGCGAACCAGAACGAGCGGTGGTGGGGATAGGGCTCCGTCTTCTGGACGAGCATGTTCTTCCCGCTCGGGCTTCGCATCGGCCAATAATGGGGCAGGTCGAGGCCGGCGCCGTACTGGAAAACGAGGGCCTCACGTCCGCCGACGAGGACCGCCAGCGTTCCGGAGGCGTCATCCCGGAGGAGCGTAACCTCCGGCTTGGCCGCGCAGCCGGAGAAAGCCGCGGTAATAATGGAGAGAAGGAAAAGAACGGCCGGGCGACGGGCGCTCAGACGGTCCATGGCTCCCGGTGCGGGTAGTCGAGCCGGCCGTTGGCCTCGTCGTCCCCGACGAACCGCTCGGCGGCCGGGTCCCAGGCGAGCTTGCGGCCGAGCTTCATGGCGATGTGGGTTATCATGCAGATCGTGTTCGAGCGGTGGCCCACTTCGACCGGCGCCGCGGGATCCTTCCGGCTCCGCACGGCCTCGAGGAAATTCTTCATGTGGTTGCCGCTCTGAATGAGCTTGACCTCGCCCTGGCCGGGTTTCCAGCGCAGGATCTCCGGGTCGGAGGCCTTGATCGCGCCCCGCTGAACGAAGACCCAGCCCTGATCCCCCTCGAACCGGACGCCGGCCGGGTCGCCGGTTTCCATGATCAGCCGGAGGCCGTTCGCATAGACCGCCTCAGCCTGGAACTTGGTATGGACATTGAAAAGGCCACGGTCGGGGAACTCGGCCTTGGCCTCGACGCTGACGGGGCCCGTCTCGTCGGTGCCGTTGCCCCATTGGGCGATATCCATCATGTGGGAGCCCCAGCCGGTGACCATACCCAGGCAATACGGTTCGATCTGGAGCCAGCCCGGCCGCTCGTAGCTCGTCTGGGGATGGACCCGGTCCTCGGCGAACGGGGCCGGGGCCGTGGGGCCCATCCAGGCGTCGTAGTCGAGGTTCGACGGCACGGGCGAGGGCCGCGGGTCGCCGCTGCCCTGGTCCTCGGGCAGCCGGACGCGGATCGTTTGGAGCTTGCCGACGCGCCCGTTGCGGGCGAGCTCGCAGGCCATGAGAAAGTGGATGGAAGACCGCTGCTGAGAGCCCACTTGAAGGATGCGCTTGTTTTTTTCGACCGCCGCGACAAGCTTGCGGCCCTCGGCGATGGAGTAGGTCAGAGGCTTCTCCAAATAAATGTCCTTGCCCGCCTCGGCGGCCGCGACGCCCATCGCCCCGTGCCAGAAGTCGGGCGTGACGATGAGGACGCCGTCGATGTCCTTGCGGGCCAGGAGCTCGCGGAAATCGCGGTGGGCCGCGACGCTTTTCGCCGCGTCCTTGCCCGTCTCGAGGGTGTAGATCTTTTCGGCCAGCCACTGGGCGTCCTCGAGCCGATGGGAGTCGGCGTCGCAGACGGCCGTGACCCGGGCCCCGGCCTCGAGGCCGCGGTAGATGAGCTCCTGCATGTCGGCCTGACCCTGGCGGCCGACGCCGATACAGCCGAACTGGAGAGTGTCGCTCGGCGCGGGCCGGGCGAACACCGACGACGGGACGATGGCCGGAGCGACGGCCGTCGCCGCCACAGCCTTCAAGAAGCTCCTTCGGTTCATGGTCGCCTCCCCGCCCAGAACCTATCACGGTGAAAACACGCTGTCAACGCCTCGGGGAATCACCTCGGTCGGCTGCGGAGAGGCCTCGAGGATCATCTCCGTTCGCTTCGTAAATATCTGAAGCGAGTTGCGGCTTAAAAGAGCGAGAGGATCTTGACGACGGCGCCGGCGGCGACGACCAGGATGGCCAGCAGGAGCAGGACGTTCCAGACTGTTCCCTTGAGGCCCTTGTTGACCTCATCGCCGAGGTAGCTCCGCTTGTTCTGGAGGATGAAGAAAGCGATGTAGGCGATGGGCATCATGATCAGGGCGATGGAGGACGCCAGGACCGGCAGCCAGAACGGCGTGGGATAAAAGGCGCCGAGGATGCCGATATTCGCCGTCATGGTCGCCGCGCGGTAGGCCCAGCCCCGGGGCTCGAAGCCGAACATCTCGCTGAGGACGAAGCCGCAGATGACCATCTCGATGGCGAGCGTCGTGAAGCACATGCCGAGGACGCCCAGCGAGAAGATCACCCGGCCCGCGGCGACCCCGGCCACGGGCGCCAGGGCATGGGCGGCGTCGACCGCCTCCCGGACCCGGATCCCCTGGACGTGGAGGGTGTTGGCGCAGGCGATGACGACCAGGCTGGTCGTCAGGACGAACGGCGCGAACATCGAGACGCCCAGGTCGAAGTTCTTGAGCCCCCGGTGCTCCTTGCCCCAGCCCCGGGCGAGGAGCGTGTAGGGATAGAGGAAGGTCATGTTGACGCCCACGGCCGCGCCCAGCGCGCCGAGCACGATGGTCAGGCCCTCGCGGTCGCGGGGGATGTGGAAGCCGAAGAACCCTTTGAGCAGGGCCTTGAAGTCGACGCCCGTTTTGACGACGACGAGGAGGAAGAAAAACGCCATGAGGAGGACGAGGTACTTCAGGGCGCGCTCGAAAAGACGGACGGCCCGGCGGCTGCCCTGCCCGTAGCTCCAGCAGAGCGCGGTGGCCGCGGTAAGGAGGGCGAGCGCGATGGGCGCCCTGGGGACGGACAGGCCGGCCACATCGAAGATGTCCCGGCTGACGCTGACGGCCAAAGCGTACTGGGGGAACTGCCAGATGATGGAGGCCAGGAGCACCACCGCCCCCCACGAAACGGCCAGGGCCGGGTGGAGCTTTTTCCGGAACACGTCGTAGGGCCTGGCTTGGGTGACCAGGAGCTGGTGGCCGATGGCCGAGAACACGACGACCCCGAGGAACATGGCCACGGGTTGGACCCACAGCAGATCGTAACCGAAGACCGCGCCGGCGAAGATGGACGACCCGGCGGAGCCCGCGCCCAGGGTCAGGGCGCTCTGGACCCAGCCCGGCCCGGAAAGGGACCAGTAGCCCCGCCACCGGCGCCAGAAGGCGGGTCGGGCGTCGATCTCCCTGAGACGGGCTTTCTCGCGCTCCAGGGCCTCGGGATCGCGGGACTGGACCATGGGCAAGCCGCGGCGGAGGCCGTCGGCCCGATATTCGGTCGGCAAGGTCCGCCCTCTATCGCCGCGGCTCGGCGTCCTTGCCCGGCCCCACCGCTTCGAGATTGGTCACGGGACGGAGGATGCCGCACATGCCCAGGGTCGGTGTCTCGGGCGGCAGATGCAGGACGGGCGAAGGCTCGCCGCCGGTCCCGGGCAGGTTCTCGAGCCGCTTTTGGAAGCGCTCGCCCCAAGCCACGGGGCCCGCCTCGACGGCTTCGGAGAAGCCCTCGCGGAGAGAGGCGGCGGCTTTCATGTGGACGCCGATGAATCGTTCGAGCTCCCGGAAATAGGCCTTCCGGTCTTTCGTCCAGAGCTCGAGGAGCCCGGCATAGGCCCGGATGGCCGCGTCCCTCCGGTCGAGGGCCCCTTCGAGCCCTTTCGTCTTGGCCAGTCCGGCGAGCCGGGCGAACTCGGCCGGGTCCCCGTCGACGGCCTTTCCGAAATAGATCCGGGCGTCGCCGCGCTCGGCCAGCCCGGCGTTGCCCATGACCACGAGAAGGACGAGATGTTCCGTGTTGACCAGCCGGTGCACAACCCCTGGCGGGAATTGGACATACCGCCCGGGCGAGAGCTCGACCGACCGAAAACCGTCCTTGAGGTCGTGGAGCTCGACCCTCCCCTGCCCGCTCACCACGTAATACCCCTCGTCGGTCACGGCGTGGACATGGGGAGAGCCCGACATGAGCCCGTCGGGGGCCGGGCGCTGGTCGTAGACGGTGAGGTGCGTCAAGCCGATGCCGCTGATGAGGTCCTCGGCTCGGCCCGGCGACGGCCGGGCAGCCAAGGCGACGAACGCCAGGGCGACGACCGCGGCGGACAGGATTCCTGATGACGGCGGCGAGAGCGGGATGTTCGACCGGAGCATGGGTCCCTCCTCATACTCCCCCATTTTTATCAGAAGCCGGGAAAAATGCCAATATTCGATCGAAGCTTACGGAGCAAGAGGCCCGGAGGGGACCACATAAAACGGCGACGGATAGAAGGCGTCGACCGCCGCGCCCTTGGGACGGGCCGTCTTGGCCTTCAGCTGGGACAACTTCTTTCGGGCGGCCGCGACCCCGGGGAGTCCCGGGTCGGCCTGCTTCCAGGTTTCGAGCAGGCTTTCGTACTGATCGACGGCCCTGTCCAAGTCTCCCTTGGCCTCGTATAGGGCGGCCAGACGGTAGCGGCTGAACGGATGGACCAGGGCGCTCTCGCGCGCCGCGGCTTCGGGAGACACCAGCCGCTCGTATTCCTTTATGGCCTTGTCCGTTTCGCCTTTTTTCAGGAAGGCCCGGGCGACGAAGTCGGCCTGAAACGGCACGTTTTTCTGCTGGACCGTCATGGGGGAGCTGAAGTTGATCTTGACTGGAGGGCCGGCCTCGAATACCTTGATCGCGTCGTCGTAGGCCCCCTCGGCGAAAAGGACCTCCCGCTTCAGATGGTTGGCGGCCATGAGGTTGAAATCCTTTTCTTTTTCTCCGACCGCGGCGGACAGGGACATGATCTCCTCGAGCTTCTTTTTCGCGGCCGCGACGTTCCCGTTCCCGACGTCGAGAAGTCCCGTATACAGGAGCTCATAGATCTTGTTCAAGCCCGGCGTCGCCTGTTTGCTCTCGGCCCTGAAGGCCAGCCGCTTATCGAGGTAGGTCTTAAAGAGGTCGAACCGGCCCCAATCGTAGCAGATCCAGAGGGCGTCCCGGAGGGTGATGTCGGCCAGCTCGAAGTTGCCCGAGGCCTTGGCCAGGGTTTCTGCCGTGCCGAGCTCGCCCAACGCCTCGTTGAAACGGCCCATAACGGAATAGTAGAGCCCTTTCCACTGGTGCCCGTCGGCTTTCATGCCGTCGGTCTGGGCATGGGCGATGAGGTGGTCGATCCAGCGCAGGGTCTCGTCGTAGTCCCCCTCCATGGCGTAGAGATAGGCCAGCTTCCAGGTCGAAGGGAACTCGGGCCGGAGGGCCAGGGCCTGTTGATACTTGGCCCGGGCCTTGCCGAATTCGCCCGTCAGGAAATAGAGGTCGCCCATGGAGTCGAGGGGGTTGGCGTCTCCCGGCTGGGCCGCTGCGTAGCGATCGAACGTCTTGATCGCCTTGTCCGTTTGCCCCATCTCGGCGTAGGTGTAGGCCAGCAGGTTCAGGGCATAGCCGAAGACGGGGTCGATGGCCAGGGCCTTGTCGAATTCGGCGACAGCCTCGGGATATTTTTTCTCGTTCTTGTAAAACCAGGCGAGGTCGGCGTGGGCCCGCTTGTCGCCGGGATCGGCCCGGATGACGTCTTTCAGGCCCCGCACGTATCCTTCGATGTCTTTCTCCATGAAGGCGGACAGTGCGGCGACGTAGAGGCCGTCCTTGCCCTTCCCCGGGCTGACCTTGCTGAGCTTCTTGAATTGCTCCATTGCTTTAGCCGCCCGCGGCGCGTCGGCCAGGCTGTTATAAACGCGGGTCAGGTAGTAATACGGCAGGGCGAATTCCGGGTCTTTCTCGGCGGCCTTCTCGAGGGACACCCGGGCGTCCTCGAAGTAATAGCGCTCGAAGTCCTCCTGCCCCTTGAGGAAGAGCTCGTAGGCCTCCATGGAGGCCGTCGTGACCTGGGTGATGGGCATCGCGTCCTTGGCCGCCGCCCGCTCCGAAAGTCCGACGCCCTTGGAGATCTCCCGGCTCAGCTCGTCGATCTGGGTCCTGAGGATGCTCGCGACCCCCTCTCCCCGCGAACCGGTGCTCTTGAGGAGGTTCTTCGTTTGGACGTCGTAGATCTTGGCGTCGGTGGCGAACAGGTTCTCGGCCTTGGTGAAGCTCCCCAGGACGATGGCCTCGACCCCCTCGCGGCGGCATATCTCGAACCACTGGTCCCGCTCGGCGGGCGTGACGATATCCCTGTCCCTGTGGCCGGCCAGGTCGTTCAGCCGCTCCCACGACATGACCTCCAGGTATTTCGACTGTTCGAGGCTGGTGATGAGGAGGTTGGGGATGGCCTTCCTCAGGTATTCGTAGGCCGCCTCCCCGGTCAGGTTCTCGAAGCCGACGACGGCGACCGTATGGACGGCGCCCTTGGCCTTGGGGACGATTTCCCGGATGACGATGCCCGCCACCATGATGCCCAGGAAAGCGAGGACCGGGATGAGCGCTTTCCTCCAGGGAAAGGACGGAGCGGCGGCCGGCCGCGGCGTTTTCCGCGTCGTGGGCTTGGCCCAGGGGGCGGGCAGCGGCGTTGTGTGGATCGTCTCCTCAACTTGACTGAGGTCGCGGCAGATCTCCTCGGTCGACTGGTATCTCTTCTCGCGGTCCTTCTCCATGCACCGGAGAATGATGGCGCTCAGCTGGGGCGGCGTCTGAGGGTTCAGATCCTCGGGCAGAGGCGGCCTCTCGGACTGCTGCTTGAAAGCGACGACAAAGGGCGTGTCGGCGGCGAACGGCAGCCGCCCGGTGACCATCTCGAAGAGGATGACGCCGAAGGAATAGATGTCGGACCGCTTGTCGGAGTCCCTGCCATCGACCTGCTCGGGCGACATGTACTCGGGCGTGCCGATGACGCTCCCCTCGGCCGTGACGCCCTGGGTTCCGACGGCCCGGGCGATGCCGAAGTCCAGGATCTTGGCGTTCCCTTCCTTGTCGATCATGATGTTGCCGGGCTTGAGGTCGCGGTGGACGATGCCCGCGTCGTGGGCCTCGTTCAGGCCGCTGCAGACCTGCTTGGCGATGGTTACGGTCGTGGCTATGTCGAGCCGCCGCGAGCGCCGGATGAAGCTCTTCAGGTCCTCTCCGGGCACGTACTCCATGGTGATATAGTGGAGGCCCTGGTCCTCGCCGAGATGGTACATCTTGCCGATGTTGCGGTGGGAGATCTTGTGGACGAGCTTGATTTCGTTGACGAAACGGTCGAGTGTCCGCTTGTCCTCGGCGATGTCGGGGCGGATGAGCTTGATGGCCACCTCTTCGCGGGCCTTCGTGTCGATGGCCCGGTAGACGCGCCCCATGCCTCCCCGGCCCAGCTGTTCGATGATCTGATAGCGGCCGCCGAAGATCGAACCGGTCGGAAGGTCCCAGGACCGGGATTCGTAGGTCTGGGTGACCGAAAGCGGCAGGGCCTCGGTGCCGGAGCCTTTGCCGGTCCGGTGCAAGGAGGTGGCGCAATGACTACAGTAGTTCGCCGTCTCCGAGTTCTCGGTTTGGCAGGTTGGGCAGAGGGTGGCCATCGTCCGTCTCTCTCTCGACTTCGTTCTCCGAGCCCGTTCTCCTCGGATCCTCCATGTCTAATTCTCGCCCCTCACCTGATATTACGTTTTCAAGGGTTATAAAGTTGCAGTGCAAAGAACATGCCAAGAGCCCAGCCTCCGGCCGACCCTCTTCGCCTCCGTAGGCGGGGCCGCGCGGGGCGCGCATTTTTACACCTCTTTACACATCTCTTTACACAGTTTTTTTATAATCCGAATTCCTTTATAATCCGCCTCTCCGCCTGAAGAAAGCGAGGTCGCCGATGAAAGCCCTGTCCCGCATCCCTCTGATCGCCGTGGCCGCGGCGTTCCTCCTCCTCCCGGCGACGCTCCGGGCGGACATCCTCGAGAAGGGCCGGCCGGTCAAGGTCGCCGACAAGGTGCCCCTCAAAGCCTACGCTTTCCCTCTCACCGACGTCCGCCTTCTCTCGAGCCCCTTCAAGGCGGCCATGGACCTGGACGTCGGCTACATCATGTCGCTCGAGCCGGACCGTCTCCTCTCCCGCTTCCGCAGGTTCGCCGGCCTCGAGCCCAAGGCGCCCGAATACGCCGGCTGGGAGAGCCAGACGATCTCCGGGCACACGCTCGGCCACTACCTGACCGCCGCCGCCAGGCTCTACGAGGCGACCTCGGACGAGAGGATCCGTGACCGCATCGCCTACATCGTCGCCGAGCTCGCCGCCTGCCAGGCAAAATGGGGCAACGGCTTCGTCGGCGGCTTCCCCCGCTCCCAGGAGGTCTTCGCCGAGATCAAGGCCGGCGACATCCGCAGCGCCGGCTTCGACCTCAACGGCCTCTGGGTCCCCTGGTACGTCCAGCACAAGCTCTATATCGGCCTCGTTGACGCCTTCTACGCGACGGGGATCGCCGGGATCAAGCCCCTCCTCGTCGGTTCCACGGACTGGGCCTGGAACGCCGTCGGCGGCCTCACCGAAGAGCAGTTCCAGAGGATGCTCAACTGCGAGCACGGCGGCATCAACGAGGCCTTCGCCGAGATCTACGCCCTGACCGGCCATCCCCGGGCCCTTCAGCTAGCCGAGCGATTCTACCACAAGCGCATCCTCGACCCCCTCGGCCAGGAAAAGGACATCCTGACCGGGATCCACGGCAACACCAACTTCCCCAAGCTCATCGGCCTCGTCCGCCTCTACCAGTTGACCGGGAAGCCCTCCTACGCCAAGGCCGCGTCGTTTTTCTGGGACAGGATCGTGAACGATAGGACCTACGCCACCGGAGGGAACACCGACGAGGAGTACTTTTTCCCGCCCGACCAGTTCGCCCGGCACCTGACGACCCATACGACGGAGTCCTGCAACACCTACAACATGCTCAAGCTCACCCGCCAGCTCTTCGCCATCGACCCGCGGGCCGCGCGGTTCGATTACTACGAGCGGGCCCTCATCAACCACATCCTGGGCATGCAGGACCCGGAAAAAGGGATGTTCACCTACTTCACCCCGCTCCGGGCGGGCGGCTTCAAGGTCTACTGCACGCCGTTCGACTCGTTCTGGTGCTGCACCGGGTCGAACCTCGAGAACCACGTCAAGTACGGCGACAGCATCTACTTTCACGACGCGTCGGGCCTCTACGTCAACCTGTTCATACCGTCGGTCCTCGATTTCAAGGCCCGCGGCCTGCGCGTCATCCAACAGACGAATTACCCCGACGACGGTCTCATCCGGCTCGAGATTTTCGCCGACCGGCAGGTGAAGACGGCCGTTCGGATCCGCCGGCCCGGCTGGGCGACCGACCCGGTCACGGTCGAGGTCAACGGCAAGCCTTTCGCCGCGACGGGAGGGGCGCCGGGCGACTACCTCGTCCTCGACCGCGTCTGGAAGAGCGGCGACGAGGTCCGGGTGACGCTGCCGATGAAGCTCAGGACCGAACCGCTCCCCGGCGCGCCGTCGATCGTCGCCTACTTCCGCGGGCCCGTGCTTCTCGCCGGGCTCCTGGGCAAGGAGGGCATCGAGACGCTCAGCCCCTGGACGAAGACCCGGGTCGATTACGACCAGGTCCCCATCCCGCCCGCGCCCGTCATCGTCGGCGCCGATGACGATCTCGACGCCTACGTGCGCAAGGGCGCGGCGCCGGGGACGTTCATCCTGGAGAGCGGCGTCCTGAGGACGCCGGGAAAGATCACGACGCCCTCCATCACCCTCGTCCCCTTCTACAAGGCCCACTTCGAACGCTATGCCGTCTACTGGAACAAGTACTCCGACGAGGAGTGGCGGACGGTCAAGAAGGATTACGAGGCGGCCCAGGCGAAGCTCGCCGCGCTCGAGGCCCGGACGGTCGATTCAATCCGGCTGGGCGAGATGCAGCCCGAGCGCGAGCACGCCCTCGAGAGCGACAAGTCCCGGGCCGGGGTTTTCGAGGATGTCCGCTGGCGCGAGGCGGGCGACGGCGGCTGGTTCGCTTTCGACTTGAAGGCCGATGAGACGGCGGCCGAGCTCCTCTGCGCTTACTGGGGAAGCGACAAGGGCCGCGAATTCGACATCCTCATCGACGGCGTGAAGCTCGCCGGGGTCAAGATCGAGGGCGAGGCCCCGGGCAAGTGGTTCGAGGAGGTCTATCCGGTCCCGGCCCAGCTCGTCAAAGGCAAGACGCTGATAAAAGTGAAGTTCCAGCCGGCCGCCGGGAAGCGCACGGCCCGGGTCTCTTCGGTTCGTTTGATGCGTCCGGAAAAATAAAGCGGGCCCGCGGCCGAACGGCTAGGGCCGGATCGACAGCGAGATCTTGACGACGCCCCGTTCCCCGAGCGAGGCGAAGCGGCTCATGGGGTCCCAGCGGCGTTCCCAGTTTCTATTGTAAACCAGGTAGATCTCGTTGCCGGGCGTGATCTGCCAGCGCAGCCGGGCGCGGACGAGGTTCATGTCGAAGGCCAGCGTGGCATAGCCCTTGAATTTCAGCGTCAGCCCCAGGTTGACGTCGTCATATCGGCCCGAATAGAACTCCCCGAAATTGTAGCCCGCGTCGAAGACGATGGGCCGGTGATTAGCCGAGCTCGCATCGAGCCGGCAGCTCATGAAGCTGTAAGGGCCGGCGGGCAGGACGACGCCTTCGGCGATTTCGAAATCGTACGGCAGGACGTCCCGGTTGGCGACGACGCTGAAGCCGAGCCTCTCCCCGCTCTGAGTCCTGAAGCCGAGCGGCGAGGCGCTGATCCGGCTCGTCTCCAGGCTCCCCGAGAGGTCCCAGTAGTAGTCGGCGCTGGCGGCGGGTCTCTTCATGGTCTTCTTTCGAAGCTTTGTTTCTTCGTCGCGGCCGGATAGCCGGGCCAAAGAGGCCTATTCTAGCGGCCGGGCCCGTATTCTTCAAGAGCGTCCCGGATTTGGGAATATTATCCTCCATGAAGAATGGGGGAGAAAAATTGGCGTTAAGAATGTTTGACCAAACGGTAAGGCTATTACTCAGCCGGGCCGACTATTCTGTGGAATTGGTTATTCCGGTAAACTGGCGCATGTTCATTCTCATGGTCAGGTTCTGACGTTCTACGTAACTGGTTGAAACCTTGTCAACATGAACTCTCAACGGCATCCAAGTACATCTTGTATCCGTCGGTGGTTAGTTGAACCCTATTTGCAAGGCGTCCGGGCCAAAATCAGCCAGGAGCTTGACAACGGTATTTTTGGCTACCCCGGTCATTCTGACCGTAGCCCTGATAGAGTTGCCCTCAAACAAGGCGGCAACAACCTGGGGTTGCCTTTCTCGCGTTAGCTTGTTCATGTATACAATATACTTGACCGATCAAGTATTATTTTTAAATTATTATTGGTAACGACATGGCGGCAATGCATTTTATATCTTGACAATAGCGACAATTTAAGGTTAACATGCGTTAACCTTATTGTGATCGTTCTACTGGATGGGTAAACCATGAAAGAAAAAAAGACTCAAACCGGCCAATATCTATCTATTCCCAAGGCTGCGGCCGCCCTTGGGATGAGCAGGGTGGCCATCTATAAAAAGGTCAAAAGCGGAGATATAGAGTCCATAAGGATAGGCAAAGAATATGCAATCCACCGATCCTCTCTATCCGACATTGGTGGGAAAACAATAAGCTCGGGCAGAAAAAAGAAGATCAATCGTGCGGTTAAAAAGGTAGTTAAAGAATACGGAGAATTGTTGCGAAAACTAGGCAATGAGTAATGCAGAATATTTCCATCGGAGATGTCGAGCAGATAGCTTTTGAGTTAGCCCGAAGGCTGATGTCTTATAATGAGCCCATCCCCGATTATTGTACCCGGTTCCCCAACGTATTAGAAAGCTGTCTTGCGGCCCCGTTTCAATGGTTTGGGGGCCGTTCTCTTTATCGGGGATTAATTTCTAAATCAAGCTTGCTTTTTTATCTAATGATAAAAAATCATCCTTTTCAAAACGGAAACAAGCGCATTGCAATAACGACTATGCTAGTATTTCTTTATTTAAATGGAAAATGGCTTCGCGTAAATCTACAAGATTTTTATAATTTCTCTACTCGCGTCGCATCGAGCAGGGCGGAAACGAAAGATGCCACCGTTTTTGAAATACGGGGATTCATACGCGGCCATATCGTAGATGTGGGGTCGCAACAAGAGCACTAATCTTGCGTTCTTTTCCACCTCGCAAGGGCTGCTTGTCTTGCTATTTCTTTTCTCTGTTCTGCCGTTAATTTTTTTGCCCTCGCCTTTCCGCCCTTAAGCCCACCAAGATGTCCCATTCATTGTCCATAGGAAGAAAATTCAAACTGACCCACTACCCCGGATTTGGCCGTTTGAACGGCCGCTCTGGAGAAGCGCCGTGCGCCGCCGCGGTTACTGGGGAAGCCAGCCGACGATCCGGCGCGCGGCCTGGCCAGCCGTGGGTGGGTCGAAGTTGGTCAGAACGATCACGATATAGCCGCTGCGCGGGTCCCATTCGAGGGCGGAGTTGATCCCGGGCGCCCCTCCGGCGATCCCAAGTCCCGACGCGGCGTCGGGCAGGTCAAGCTTCTTGTCCTTCAAAGCCAGCACGTATTTCAGCATGTCCTCCGCCGTGGAGTAACCGCCCCCGGCCGAGCTCCCCCGTCCGGGAAGCGTCGCGTGGTTGAGGACGCGCGCTCTCGCCGGCTCGTCATCAAGGGTGTAGCCCCGGGCCAGGTTGGGCACGTCCGCGTCCCGGGCAAAGGAGTCCGTGTTCAACATGCCGCACGGCTTGAAGATATTCTCCCGGACGAAGCTGTAATAGTCGACGCCGCTGACCTTTTCGATAATGAGCCCCAGGACGACGTAGCCGCCGTTCGAGTAGCGATTGTTCGTCCCCGGTTCGAATTCGAGCGGCCGGTCGGCGAAGAGCGGGAGATAGTCCTGGAGTGTCCGGATCTTTTCCTTGGGCGTCGCGTCGTAGCGGCTGCCGAAGAAATCGCCGATGCCCGAGGTCATGTTGAGCAAGTGCCGGACGGTCACCTTCTCCGCGGCCTGGGCGTTGGGGTAGTCGGGCAGGAACTTCCCGATCGAGTCGTCGAGCGAAAGTTTCCCTTGCCTCGCCAGCTGGTGGATGGCGACGCGGGTGAAATTCTTGTTGATCGAGCCGAGGTTGAACTTGGTGTCCTTCCGGTTGGGGATCTTCATCTCCCGGTCGGCGTTGCCGTAGGCTTCGTGGAAGAGGACGCCGGAATCAGCGGCGATGAGCGCGACGCCGGAGAATTCGTCCGCCCGGGTCCTTTCCTCGAGGAAGCCCCGGACGGCGGCGATGAATTCTTTCTCGTCGGCTTTGGGCTCCGGGACATCGATGTTCGCCGGGTCCTCGACGAGCTCGGCGAAAATGGCCACGAGCTTGTGGGGCGGCGTTTTTTCGACCATCGCTCGGAGAAGGATGTCGTCGCCGTTGCCGGCCCTGGCCAGGATGGACGTCTGGAAGGGCAGCTCGGATACAGTCTTTTCCACCGCGAACGATTTAAGCTGGGCCTTTCCGCCCTGGTAGCGGGCCAGCCTCTGGGCGACGGGAGTTTCCTTCAGCGCCGAAGAAGCGAAGTGGGCTTCAAAGAAGGCTTTCATCCGGTCCAGGCTCCCGGAATTGAAGGCTTCGATATACGCGTTGAGATGGACGGTAGCCGGCCTATCCGTGGATTCCGCTTCCTGGCCTAATCCCGGCGCGGCCGGGGCGAAAATCGCGGCAAAGGCAACCGTCAACAGGGCTATGACTCGGGTGCGTGTGTTCATGTGTCCTCCTCCGGACACGGACGTCCGATAATCCGCATCCTGGAGGTATAACACGAGAGCCGAAAAAAACGTTGCCGTTCGCCGGCGAGCGCGCCCGGAGGGGTTTGAATCCCCGGCCTTGAGAACGATCTGCGGACGGCGCACCATTATTTCTTGTAGTGGTCGGGAAAGGCGGGACGCTTGGGCTTAACCGGGGGGTTTTTGGCCAGCTCCGCCATCACGACCTCGATGGCCTTGTCGAGCTGCGGGTCCTTTCGCGCCCGGACCAAGGCGGGATC
>Ga0154867_1022_pt1 | contig 14590 bp, 9 predicted proteins | sample Rifle2008BG19ft_FD_105839 | JGI IMG/M metagenome (GOLD analysis project Ga0154867, IMG submission 105839) | Candidatus Aminicenantes bacterium RBG_19FT_COMBO_65_30 | reverse complement strand
TACTGCTCGCGGATCTCGGCGGGGAGCCGGCCCTTGTAGGGCTTGAGGAACGTGCGGACCTCGTCGACCTCTATCTTCCACTCCTTGATGTTGACCTCGAAGAGCCGCTCGAGCTTGTCCTTGGGGAGGTCGAGGCCGGTCATGTCCAGGTCCTCGATGCGCGGCACGAGGCCGGCCGGGGTTTCGCGAGCCGGCACGGCTCCGGTCACACGGTCGATGACCCATTTGAGGACGCGCATGTTGTCGCCGAATCCCGGCCAGATGAATTTCCCGTTGTCGTCCGTCCGGAACCAGTTGACGGAGAAGATCTTGGGCGGCCGGGAGAGGCGGTTGCCGACGTTCAAGTAGTGGCGCCAATAGTCGGCCATGTTGTAGCCGCAAAAGGGGAGCATGGCCATGGGGTCGCGGCGGACGACGCCGACCTTTCCGGTGGCCGCGGCCGTTGTCTCCGAGCCCATCCGCGCGCCCATGAAGACGCCGTGGGGCCAGCTGAAGCTCTCGGTGACGAGCGGGATGAGCTGGGTCCGGCGGCCGCCGAAGATGATGGCCGAGATGGGCACTCCCTGCGGGTTCTCGGCTTCCTTCGAGAGCATGGGCGAGTTGATGATCGAGGCCGTGAACCGGGAGTTGGGGTGGGCGCCTTTTGACCCGCTGGCCGGCGTCCAGGGATTGCCCTGCCAGTCGAGGAGGTGCTCGGGGACGGGCCCGTCGAGCCCTTCCCACCAGGGCTCGTTCTTATCCGTGTCAAGCGCGACGTTGGTGAAGAGCGTCGGATTGAAGGCGCCGCGTTTGATCGTCTTCATCATATTCGGGTTGGTCTTCATCGACGTCCCCGGCGCGACGCCGAAGTAGCCGGCCTCGGGGTTGATGGCCCAGAGCCGGCCGTCCGGGCCGATGTTGAGCCAGGCGATGTCGTCGCCGAGCGTCCAGACCCGGTAGCCGGGCAGGGCCGACTCCATCATGGCCAGGTTCGTCTTGCCGCAGGCGCTGGGCAGGGCGGCCGTGACGTAGGTGACGTTGCCGCGGTGGTCCTCGATGCCCATGATGACCATGTGCTCGGCCAACCAGCCCTGCTTATAGCCAAGGTAGGAGGCGATCCGGAGAGAGACACACTTCTTGCCGAGGAGGGCGTTGCCGCCGTAGCCCGAGCCGACGCTCCAGACCAGGCTTTCGCGGGGGAAATGCATGATGTAGCGGCGGTTGGGGTCGAGCGTGCCGATCGAGTGGAAGCCCTTGATGAAGTCATCGCGGTTGCGAAGCTTCTCCAGGATGGGCGTGCCGATACGGGTCATGATCCGCATGCTCACGGCGACGTAGGTCGAGTCCGTGATCATGAGGCAGGCCTTGGCGTAGGGCGACTCGGGATGGCCCATCATGTAGGGAATGACGTACATCGTCCGGCCGGCCATGCAGCCGTCCGAGAGCTTGGCCATGAGCTTCTTGGCCTTCGCCGGGTCCATCCAGTTGTTGTTCGGGCCGGAGGCTTCTTTCGTGGGGTGGCAGACTAAGGTCAGGTGCTCGACCCGGGCGACGTCGGTCGGCGAGGAGCGGTGAAGGTAGGCTGTCGGCCAGGTCTTGTGATTCAGCTCTTGGAAAACGGGGCCGTTCAGCCGTTCTTCCATCAAACCGATCTCGAGGAGGCGCCAGGCCTCACCGTCGGAGCCGTCGCACCAATAGACGCGGGCCGGCTTGGCCAGGCGCTCCTGGTCCTCGATCCATCGTTCAGCGGCGGATACCATGATCGACCTCAGTCCCCCTTATTATCAGTAAAAAAACACCCTGTCAAACGGGCGGAAAATCCGGTGGATTTTCCGCGTCAGACCTGTATTTCGTAAACGACCGGGATTCCCTTGAGCGAGATCTCCGGGTTGAACGTCCAGGAGACGAGGTTGACGGCCCGGGGATAGGGGATGAAGCGGGCCCGGTAAAAAGGGCCCGCCGGCCAGCCCCGTTTGGTGAAGTCGATCGTCCCGATGAAGCCCTCGTCCCGGATGCGGGCCAGGTAAGCCCAGAGGAACGAGACCCGCACGGCGAGGGAGAGGTCGGGGAAGGCGACATGGTTGATCCAGGCCCATCGTTCGACCTTCTTGCCCAAGTGGTCGTGGAGGATGAAGTTGATCATCGCCTGGACGCGACCGTCCTTCTCCCAGACGAGGGTCCGCGCGACGTCCGGATATTCGAGCTCCGGGGCGAGTTCGGCCTTGTCGCAAACGCGGGCCAGCGCGACCGTCTGCCTGTAGCGGTCGAGCAGGGCGTGACAGGCGTCGAGGTCGGCGGCCCGATATTCTCTCAGGACGACGCCTGGGGCGGCTTTGGGCGGCCGGTGGGCGCCGAGGAGCCGAATGGCCGCCTTCTCGTATGTCTTCAGGTCCTCGGAGGCGCCGACGCGGTCGATATCGAGGATGCGGGCCATGACGCCGGACTTGCGGACGCTCTCGATCCTGTTCCCTTCGGCGCGGAGCTTGTCCATCATCAGAGTCGAGCGATGCCCGGTCTCGAGCGTCAGGAGCGAGAAATCGTAGCCGTATTTCCTGTTGAGCTCCACCGCCGCCCGGATGATGTCGAGCGCGATGCCCTTCCGGAAGAATTCCTTGCGGACGACGAGCAGGCAGCTGTAGATCGCGTCGCAGATGCGGCCGCGCAAGTCGAAGCGCTGGGGCAGGTTGGCCAGGAAAGCAACGATCTCGCCGCCCTTGTAGGCGGCCATCAGGTGGTCCTTCTTCGCCTCCGGGATCCTGTCGAAGAGATAATGGAGGAACGCGGGCCGGTAGAAATTGGGAAATGAGGCTTGGCCGTACTCGTCGCGCCAGGAGGCGTGGGCCATCCTCTCCAGCCCTTCGAAATCGCCCCTGAACCGTCCGATGGATAAGCCTTCGAGCATGGGTGTCCTCCCGCTCCCTCGTTCGCCCGAATAGGTTAGCACGGGGTGGACGGCCGGTTCAAGGTCGAGCGGAGACCTTCTTCCCTTGAAAACGAGGGCGGCAGATGATATCTTTACCGTCCTGGAGGCCCATCATGATCGGCGAAAAAGACATCGAGGCGTTGTTCGAGAGACAGCTCGCCCGGATCAACGACGGAGAGCTCCGCGGCAAGGTCGTCAAAACCTTCGTTCTAGCCTGCCGACGGGGTCATTGGGAATCCCTCGAGGCGATGAAAAAGATGCCGTTCACGCTCCTCACGGACACCCTCGGGGTCGGGTTCGTCGAGCACACGATCGCCGTCACCGAAGGGGCGGCCGCCTTGGGGCGGGCCCAGGCCGAGGCCTATTCCCGGCTGCCCTACGCCATTGACTTCGACCGTCTCTACGCCGGGGGCCTGTTGCATGACGTCGGCAAGCTCCTCGAGATCGAGCCGGACGGCCGGGGGGGCTACCGCAAGAGCCTGCCGGGCAAGTTTACCCGCCATCCCGTCTCGGGCGCTATCCTGGCCGCTGAATGCGGACTGCCGGGGGACGTCATCAACATCATCGTCTGTCACGCCAAGGAAGGGGAGGGCCGGCCTCAGGTCGTCGAGGCCGTCCTCATCCACCAGGCGGACTTCGCCACCTTCGACCCCCTGGTGATGAAGCAGAAAGGAACCCTGATCGAGCCCTGAAGACCTACATGAGCGAAACCATCATCGAGAAGATCCTTTCCCGGCACGCCGGCCGGCCGGTCCGGCCCGGCGACATCGTCGACATCTCCATCGACGCCCGGATCGCCCGGGATTTCGGCGGCGCGAGCGTCGTCAAGAATCTGAGGGAGCACCGCCTGCCCGTCGAGGACGTCTCCAAGACCTTCTTCACCTTTGACTGCAACCCGGGCGGGTCCGACCAGAAATACGCCGCCAACCAGCACCTCTGCCGGCTCTTCGCCCGGGAGCGCGCGATCAATCTCTTCGATATCGACGCCGGCATCGGCACGCACATCGCCATCGACGAGGGGCTCGTCGTCCCGGGCGGCACGCTCGTTTCGACCGACTCCCACGCCAATATCCTGGGGGCTATCGGGGCCTTCGGCCAGGGCATGGGCGATCAGGACATCGCCGCCGCTTGGGCCTTCGGCAGGGTCTGGTTCAAGGTCCCCGAATCGGTGAAGATCATCCTCAAGGGCGCGCCGCCCGCCGGAGCGACGGCCAAGGATATCGCCTTGCGGCTCCTCCGTGAATTCGGCGCCGCCGGCCTCCTCGGCCTGAGCGCCGAGCTCTGCGGCCAGGCCGTGGACGAACTGGATTTGAGCGCCCGCATCACCATCGCCTCCATGGCTACTGAGATGGGCGCCATCATCCTCTTCTTCCCGCCCAACGAGGCCGTTCTCGCTCACTTCGACAAGCTCGGGAAAAAATATGCCGCGGCCTATGCCGACGCCGACGCCGTCTACAGCCGCGTCGTCGAGATCGACGTCTCGGACCTCGTCCCGCTCATCTCCCGCCCGGGGCATCCCGAGGACGTCGTCACCGTCCGGGACGTCGCCGGGACGAAGATCGATTCGGCGTTCATCGGATCGTGCACGAACGGCCGTTTCGAGGACCTGGCGGCGGCCGCCGCTTTGTTGAAGGGCCGCCGGGTCGCTCCCGGCGTCGTCCTCAAGATCGTTCCGGCCACCCGCCGGATTTGGAAGCAGGCCCTTGACGAGGGCCTCATCGACGTCTTCGTCGAGGCCGGGGCCCTCGTCGGCAATCCCGGCTGTGCCGGATGCGCCGAGGGCCAGATCGGCCAGAACGGCCCGGGAGAGGTCACCGTCAGCACGGGCAACAGGAACTTCGCCGGCAAGCAGGGCCGGGGAAGCGTCTATCTCGCTTCGCCCGCGACGGCGGCGGCTTCCGCCGTGGCCGGCATCATCGTCACCGCGGCCGACATCCCCGCGACACCCGTTGCGTTCTCCGGCGGCCCGGCCCCGGCCGGTCCCACGCGGCCTCCTCGAGCGAAGGCCGGCGCGCCCGGTGCGGCCGACGCGAAGCCGACCCGCGTCCGCGGCCGGGCGTGGGTCGTCGACAAGGACAATATCGACACGGACATGATCTTCCACAACCGCCATCTGGCGGTCACGGACATCGCCCTGATGGGGCCGTTCACGTTCGGCAACCTCGCCGGCTGGGAGGACTTCTCAAAGAAAGCGGTGCCCGGCGACATCGTCGTCACGGGGTCGAACTTCGGGGCCGGCTCGTCCCGCCAGCAGGCCGTCGACTGTTTCAAAAGCCTCGGCATCGCGGCCATCGTCGCCCGGTCCTTCGGCGCGATCTACGAGCGCAACGCCGTCAACGCCGGCCTGCCCGTTCTCGCCGGCGACCTCATCTCCTCCGGGCTGCGGAGCGGCGAAGAGATCACGGTCGATTTCGTCACGGGAGAGGTTATGCGCCACGAGACCGGCGAGGTCTTCCGGATGGCTCCGTTTTCGGAGATCCAAATGGCTATTTACCGGAGAGGCGGGTTGTTCGGCGAGGACTGAGGTTTTCATGCGACTCTACGAGAACGAAGCCAAGACTGTCTTCGAGAGGGAAGGCATCGCCGTCCCCCGATCCCACGGGGTCTTCGAGCGGGCCGATGGCGTCGAGCTGGCGATAGGTCCGGATTCCCCCGTCATGCTCAAGGCCCTCGTCCTCGTCGGGGGCCGCGGCAAGGCCGGCGGCGTCCGAAAAGCGAGAGGAGGGCCGGAAGCCGCCGCCCTGGCCAAGGAGATCCTCGGCCGCCGGATCCGGGATTACGTCGTCGACCGTCTCCTCGTCGAGGAGGCCGTCGACGCTCCCGGCGGCGCCTGCTACGTCGGGGTGACCATGAACCCGGCCGATTTCAACGTCACCGTCATCGTCAGCCCGGCCGGCGGCGTCGACGTCGAGCAGGTCGCCCGGGAGGCGCCGGACAAGATCATGCGGCTGGAGCTCCCCGGGAACGACGCGATGCTGCCCGATGCGGACGCGTCCCGGTTGGCCGGCTTCCTGGCCTCCGGTCTCGCCGGGGGCCCGGCCCGGATCGACGCCCTGAAAGAAGTCCTGGCCCGGGTCTACGCCGTCTTCCAGAAGTACGACTGCAAGATCGCCGAGATCAATCCTCTGCTTCTCACGGCCGCGGGACCCGTGGCCGCGGACGCCAAGATCGTTCTCGATGACAACGGCCTCTACCGGCAGGGCGCGCTCCTCCGCCTGCTGGGATTGACCGAGGTCCGGCACGACGTCTCCGAGCCGACCCGGAACGAGGTCCGGGCCCGCGAGGCCGGCTTCCGGTACGTCGACCTTCTCGCCGAGGACCACGCCAAGGACCCGGACCGGCTCTACGTCGGCCTCGTCCCCGGCGGGGCGGGCTACGGGATCTTCTCCATCGACGAGGTCGCCAACGTCGGGGACAGGTTCTTCGGCGGACGGGTCGTGCCGGTCAACTTCATGGATTCGGGGGGCGGGCCGACGGTCGGCCAGGTCGTCGAGATGTTCGGCCTGCTAATGGACTACGAGGCCGTCGACCTGGTCATCACCTCGCGTTTCGGCGGCATCTCCTCCTGCGACATCTTCATCCGGGGCCTCATCGAATGCTTGAGGGAGAGGCGGGCCGAAGGGCGCCGCGTCGTCCCCGTCTTCGGCCGGATGGTCGGGACGGACCTGCCGAACGCCCGCGACTTCCTCGAACGGGCCACGCGGGAGACGCCCGAAGCGCTCGCGGACATGCACATCACGGTCGGCAACCGGACGATCATGGCCGAGGTCATCCGCGAAGGGATCCGCTGCGCGTTCGACCGGAAAGGGTGGACGTGATGGACGCCAGGATCAAGGCCACCGACGGATTCCTCTTCCATCTCGTCCGCAAGCTCCGGCCGAAGCTGGCCGAACGCGTGGCCAAGAGCGACCGGCTCGACACGATCATCCTCGGCCTCGGCGGGCAGGGGACCAAGCATGCCGGCCTGATGCACGATTTCGGCACGTCCATCGTCGCCGGGATCGCGCCCGGCGGAGCGGGGACGCGGGTCCACGAGGTCATCCCGGTCTTCGACTCCGTGAAGGACTGCCTCGTCAAGTTCCCCGACGTCGTCGCGGCCAGCGTATGGCGCCATTATTCGACGGCCCGCGAGGCCGCGCTGGAGGCCATCGAGGCGGGCATCCCGCTCGTCGTCCTGATCTCGGAAGGGCTCCCGCTCAGGGACGTCCGGGACATCATCGTCGCGGCCCGGAAGAACAAGACCGTCCTCATCGGCGGGAACACGCCGGGACTGATCTTCCCTCCCGAGCGCATCAAGATCGGCATGCTGCCGGACGTCTTCTACCCTGAAGAGATCGCCCCGGGACGGTTCGGGCCGCGGGGTGTGACCATCATCTCCCGAAGCGGCGCCATCCTCTACCACATGTCCGACGCCATGGCCAGCGTCGGCATCGCCCAGAACGCCGTCATCGGCATCGGCGGCGACGGGGCCATCGGCTCGACGTTCCGTGATCTTGTCCCCCTGGCCATGGAGTATGAGAACACCGACCTCGTCATCGTCGCCGGAGAGATCGGCGGATGCCAGGAAGAGCTCCTCGCCCAGGACGTCCGGGCCAACCCGAAAAAGTACCCGAAGCCCCTCGTGGCCCTCATCTCGGGCGCCCACGCGCCGGAGGGCAAGACCATGGGGCACGCCGGGGCCATCGTCACCCCCGGTCTCGAGACGGGCACCTTCGTCTCCAAGAAGAAGGCCCTGGAGGCGGCCGGGGTTCCCGTTGTCAACAGCCAGCTCGACCTGATCGAGGTCGTCAAGACGAAACTTAAGGGGAAGGCATATTTTTCGCCCGAGCGGTATTACGCCAAGATGAAATCCATCTGGGACGCGCCTCCCCCCAAGCCGAGTTGGACGACTTTTATCACCAAGGTCGAACCGAATCATCTCGTCGTGCGAGGCTATCGGGTTCAGGACCTCATCGAACGGGCTTCCCTCGTCGAAGCCGCCCACCTCATCACATTGGGCGAGCTGCCTGACGCGGAGCGTGCGGCCTCATTGACATACCAGGCCGTAGAGGCGGCGAAAAGGCCCGTTCCGCCGGTCGTCCGAAATCCCGGAGAAGACCTGTCCAAGACCTTCCAGAAATACCTCCTCATGGACGAGGACCTCGCAGCCTTCGAGCCCGCGGGGAAAGCGGCCCAGGCCGAAAAAACCGTTTTCGCGCTGGGGCGTTTCACGGCTTATCTCGCCGGGGTCCAAGCGCAGGCCGCCGCCCTTGCCGCGATAGACCCCGGAGCTCCGCTCGCCCACGCCGTTTACAGAGCGGTTTCGGGCCCCGGCGACTTTGACGCGAAGAGGGCGCGCCTGCTCGAGGCCGTCATCGTCGCCTCCATCGACCACGGCGTCACTGCCCCTTCGGCGCAGGCGACGCTCATCGCTTCTTCGGTTCGCGCGTCCTACGAAGTGGCCGTGGCCCAAGGCGTCGGCGCCATCACCGACGTCCACGGCGGGGCGGGGGAGAAAGCGGCGATTTTCTTCCTGCAGTGCGCCCGCGCGGCCTCGGAGCAGGGCCTTCCCCTGAGAGAGGCGACCGGGGCCGTCATTCGACGGCATGTCCAGGAAGGGAAGCGCGTCGAGGGCATGGGCCATCGCGCCCACACCCAGGATCCCCGCCGGGACGTCCTTTGGGCGCTCGCCGAAAAAAGCGGCCTGGCCGGACCGTGCGTGGCCGTCTCGCGAATCGCGGAGGACGTGCTCCGGGAAGTCCGGGGCCTCAGCCTGCCCATCAACGTCGACGGCGTCATCGGGGCCGTTATCGCCGACATGGGGCTCGATCCGAGGCTGGCCAAGGCCCTATTCATCTTCGGCCGGATCATGGGGCTTTCGGCCCACTACTTCGAGGAAGTGGCCACCCAGCCGCCGATGCGCCCGATCGTTTTCGGCCAGGCGGTCTACCGCGGCATCCCCGAGCGGCCGTTCCCCCGCTAGCTCGGGGCCGTTCCTCTCGCGGCATATCCCCCATCCGTGCTCGCCGCTCCAAAGATCTCACAGGCATCAGCGGCTCCGCGCGGGTGGGGGGCCCCCATGCCGCTGCGTCACCGCCCCTCGCTTCGGCAGTTAAAAAAGCGGCCGAACGGATCAAGCGACAGCGCGGGGCGGTGCGATGACCGCCCTGAGGCCCCCGTGATGGAAGGGGGACCCACCGAAGGTGGGGGAAACCGGATACGCAGGTTTCCGGGGTGCGGGGGCAAGGGGCGGCTTCACGCCGCCCAAAACGTGCGGTCGCTGAATCCGGCAGGCCCACCTAGTTTATCGGACGACGAGCTTGGTGAAGGGGAAGACATAGGCCTGGAGGAAGACGAAAAGACCCATCAGGGCGGCCAGGGCCAGGCTGTGGAAGAAGACGTAGCGAAGGATATCGCCCTCGTGGCCGTACCAGCGGGTGGCCGTGCTGGCGACGACGATGCTCTGGGCGTCGATCATCTTGCCCATCACCCCCCCCGAGCTGTTGGCCGAGGCCATGAGCACAGGGCTCAGCCCGAGCTGGCCGGCCGTGATCTTCTGTAGACTGCCGAAGAGGACGTTCGAGGACGTGTCCGATCCGGTCAGGGCGACGCCGAGCCAGCCGAGCATCGTCCCGAAGAAAGGATAGAGAACGCCGGTCCGGGCGAAGGCCAGGCCGAGCGTCGCGTCGAGCCCCGAGTAGCGCGTTACGTATCCCAGGGATAGCATCGCCGCCACGGTCAGGAGCGAGAACCGGACGCGTTTGAGCGTCCGGCCGTAGGCCCGGAGGAGCCGGCGCGGCGAGAATGACATCAGCAGTCCCGACACGACCGCCGCCGCGAAGATCCCCGTTCCGGTGAATGAAAGCCAATTGAAGGTGAAGACGGCCGGCTCCGCCGTCGCCCCGGCCACCACCGGCGGCATCCGGAAGACGAGCTTGTCCAAGCCCGGGACGTGGAAACGGACGATGGACAAACCATCGAGCAGGGCTTTGAACTGGGGAACGCCCCAAAGGAAGACGATAACGCTCAGCACGAGCCAGGGCATCCAAGCCCGGGCGAGCTCGCCGGCGGTCAGACGGCGCGGGGCGCCGACCAGGGCGTTGCTCTCCGCGTCAGCCTCGTTCCCGAGTATCGTTTTCGGGCGCCACTTCAGGAGGAAAAGGACGAGCGCGGCCATCGAGACGACCGCCGCGCCGACCCCGGCCAGCCAGGGCCCGTGGAAGTTCGAGATGAGGAATTGGGGGACGGCGAAAGAGACCCCGGCCACGACAAGGGCCGGCCAGACTTCCCTCATCTTCCGGAAACCGCAAAAGGCCCAGACGAGCCAGAAGGGGATGAGGAGGGAGAAGAACGGCAGTTGCCGCCCGACCATGGCGCTCAATTCGCGGATGTCGAGGCCGGTCACGCCGGCCAGGGCGACGATGGGCGTGCCCAGCGCGCCGAAAGCTACGGGGGCCGTGTTGGCGATGAGGGATAGGCCCGACGCGGCGAGCGGGGCGAACCCGAGCCCGATGAGGATGGCCGCGGTCACGGCCACCGGCGTGCCGAAGCCGGCCGCGCCTTCGAAGAACGCGCCGAAGGAGAAGGCGATGAGCAGGAGCTGGAGACGGCGGTCGCGGGTGATGCCGGTCAGGCTCTCCTGCATGACCTTGAAGTGGCCCTTCTCGACGGTCAGGTCGTAGAGGAAGATGACGTTGAGGATGATCCAGCCGATGGGGAAGAGGCCGTAGGCGGCCCCGAGTCCGGCCGTCCGGAAGGCCATTCCCGCGGGCATGCCGAAGGCGAAAACCGCGGTCAGCACGGCCGCGGCCAGGCCGAGCAGGGCGGCCACGTGGGCCCGGAGCCGGAGGAGGGCCAGCCCGCCGAGAAGGATGACGATGGGCAGGGCGGCGACGAGCGTCGAGAAAAAGGCCGCCGCGAGGGGGTTGTAGACCTGGCGCCAGCCCATGTTCAGAGTACCCCGTCCGTCTCCTTGTTGAGACGGTCGAAGAACGCGGCCATGAAACGATGCCGCTCGGCGGCGATGCGCTTCCCCTCGCGCGTCGTCATCCGATCCTTGACGCCGCCGAGCTTGACCAGGTACTCCCGGTAGGCCGTGTCCTCACGCGTGTAGGGCTTCGTTTTCCCGACATCGATCGCCTTGTCGTGGAGCCGGGCTCCGACTTCGCCGGCGAAGAGGAAGGCCCGGCCGATGCCGACGGCGCCGATCGAGTCGAGCTTGTCGGCGTCGAAGAGGATCCTGGCTTCGAGCGTCCGGGGGGCGGCCCTTTTCCGGAAGCGGTGGGTCCGGATGCAATGGACGACGGCCCGGACGGCCGCGGCGTCGCAACCGTGGCATTCGAGGAGCGTCTTGGCCAGAGCCGCGCCGCTCCGGCCGTGGCAGATCTTGCCGTGCGACCGGTCCTCTTCTTCGCGGCCGACGTCGTGGAGGAGGGCGGCGAGCTTGAGGATGCCGAGGTCGGCTTTTTCCTTGCGGCCGATCCTCAGGCAGAGCCGATAGACGCGTTCGGTGTGGTCCCAGTCGTGACTGCCCCGGGCGCTCCGGAAGAAGGCCCTGGCTTCCTCCCGGATTTGGGAGACGAGGGCCGGGGAGATGGCGGGCGTCATTCGTCGATCATGTGGACGACGAGTCCGTCCTTCAGCTTCGGCTCGAACCAGGTGGATTTCGGCGGCATGACCTTGCCCCCGTCGGCCACAACGAAGAGCTGTTCAATCGTCGTCGGGAAGGAGGAGAAGGCGATGCGGAACTGGCCCGAGAGGACCTTCTTCTCGAGTTCGGACGTGCCGCGGATGCCGCCGACGAAATCGATCCTTTTATCCGTCCGGGGATCGGTGATCCCGAGGACGGGCGCAAGGAGGTTATTCTGCAGGATGGAGACGTCGAGGGAGCCGATGGGGTCGGCCGGGTCGAACGTCCCGGGCTTGGCTTCGAGACCGTACCAGCGGTCGTCGAGGAACATGGCATACTCCCGGCTTTTCGCCGGAGCTTTCGGGCCGTCCGGGCGGACGACGAACTTCTCGCCGACCCTGGCCAGGAAGGCCGAGGAGTCGAGCCCGTTGAGGTCGCGGACGACACGGTTGTAAGGCAGGATCTTCATTTGGCTGTGGGGGAAGATGACGGCCAGGAAGAAATTGTCCTCTTCCCGGCCGGTCCGGCCCGGCCGCTCGCGGTCCCGCTTGACCTTGATCCGGGTCGCGGCCGCGGAGCGGTGATGGCCGTCGGCGACGTAGAGGTTAGCGAGTCCGGCGAAAGCACCCTGGATCCTGTCGACGAGGCCCGGGTCGTCGACGACGAAGAGGACGTGCCGGACGCCGTCGGTGGTCGTGATGTCGACCGTGGGCGCTTTATTCATGCCTTCGGCGACAAGAGCGTCGATAGAGTCGTTCCGGCGGTAGGTCAAGAAGACCGGGCCCGTCTGGGCGCCGAGGGTCTCGATGTGGCGCATCCGGTCGTTCTCCTTGTCGACCCGGGTCAGCTCGTGTTTCTTAATGATGTCGTCGAGATAATCCTGGCACGAGGCCGCGGCGGCGAGGCCGACCTGGACGTGATCCCCCCAGATCTGCTTGTAAATGTAGAAGTTCCGGCTCGCGTCCTGGGCGATCGTCCCTTCGCGGAAGAAGCGGTCGAAGTTCTCTTTTCCCTTGGCGTAAACGGCGTCCGCGTAGGGGTCGGTCGCCGGCGGCAGGTCGATTTCCGGCTTGCCGACGTGAAGGAAGGAATAGGGATTTCCGGCGGCCATCTCCCTGGCTTCGTCGGACGTCAGGACGTCGTAGGGCGGAGCGGCGACAAGGTGGGCGATGTCCTTGCGAGGGCGGACGCCCCGGAACGGTTCGATGTGAGCCATGAATGCCTCCAAAAAAGGGGTTATTATAGCACAGCCCGCGTCGGGGGGGCAGGGTCGGCCGCGGATCGTTCCGGCCCGATATTCAAAACGGGCCGTTTCACGATTCGTCGGGCGCTTGCTCCTTGTCCTGCTCCTTGTCCTGGACGAACGTGCCGGCGATCTCGAGGAAGTTCTCGACGACTTCGGGATCGAACTGCGTACCCGAGCAGCCGATGATCTCCTTGACGGCATATCGGTGAGACGCGGCCTTCCGGTACGGCCGTTCCGAGGTGATCGAATCATAGGTGTCGGCGATAGCCATGATCCTGGCCCCTATGGGGATCTCCCGGCCTTTCAGCCTGTCGGGGTAGCCCGCCCCGTCGTACCGCTCGTGATGGGCCCGGACGACCCGGGCGATCTCCTTGAGCTCGATGACCGGACTGAGGATGCTCTCGCCCCGGGCGGGATGCTCCTTGATCAGCCTGAACTCCTCGTCCGTCAGCTTGCCCGGCTTGTTCAGGATGCTCTCGGGGACGGCGATCTTGCCGACGTCGTGGAGGACGGCGGCCAACTCGAGGTCCCCGAGCTCCTTCTCGCTGAAGCCCATTTTCCCGGCGATCTTCAGGGAGAATTCCGTGACCCGGGTTGAGTGGTGGCGCGTGTATTCGTCCTTGGCGTCGATGGCCGAGGCGAGGGACTTGACCGTCGATAGGAAAAGGGACCGCTGCTGGTCGACGAGGTCGGATGTCCTCATCCTGAGATTGCGGTTGACCAGGGCCAGCTCCGACTCCATCTGGCGCATGCGGAGCTGTGATCGGATGCGGGCCTTGAGCTCGGTCGAGTCGAACGGCTTGGAGATGTAGTCGTCGGCCCCGGCCTTGATCCCCTCGGCCAGCATCTCGGCCCCGGTCCTCGCGGTCACCAGGATGATGGGGATGTGCTTTATAGAATCATCGTTCTTGACCGCCCGGGAAAAGGCGTGACCGTCCATGCCCGGCATCATGACGTCGCAGAGGACGAGATCGGGATTCTTGTCCCTGAGGAACTTGAGGCCCTGTTCAGCCGAGGTCACCAATTCCAGGTCGAACTCGTCGGCGAGGAGCATCTTCATCAGCTTGAGGACCTCGGGATTGTCGTCGATGCAGAGGATCACGGCGTCGTGGACCTTGGCTTGGTCAACCCGTCCGCTCTCGATGTCCACTTTTTCGAGGTCGACGAGCTGGAGCCGGCGGAAGTCCGTGATGATGTCCTGGACGCGCGGCTCCTCGGTGTCGGTCAGCCGCCGCTTGAGCCCGATGGGCAAGTCCTCTGTCCGGCGGTCGAGGACCTCGTCCTCGAAATGTTCCTCGCCCTTGCGCATCTCGACGACGAACCGGGAGCCCTTACCGAGCTCGCTCTCGGCGCGGATGGTCCCCTTGTGGACGAGGACGATCTCGCGGGCCAACGCCAATCCGATCCCCGTGCCCTCCTGGGCCCGGGACTTGGACCCGTCGACCTGGGAGAAGCGGTCGAAGATCGTCTCGAGCATGTTCTCCGGGATGCCGATGCCCGTGTCCTCGACGACCATGGTCACGGTGGCGTCCCTCTCCTCGATGTAGATCGTGATCTTGCCGCCCTTATTTGTGAACTTGAGGGCGTTCGACAGGAGGTTGAAGAGGAGCTTCTCGAACTGGTCCGGGTCGAGGGTCAGTTCGACCGGATGGGGAGGATGCTGGTAATAGAGACGGATCTGCCTCTGGTCGGCAAGGGGCTTGACCGAGGCCAGGAGTGGCGGGATGAACTCGACAAGGTTGACGTTCTTGAGTTTGAGCCGCATCTTCCCCTCCTCGAGCTTGCTCAGGTCGAGGAGGTTGTTGATGAGCTTGAGCAGCTTATAGCCGTTGCG
>Ga0154867_1127_pt1 | contig 14617 bp, 9 predicted proteins | sample Rifle2008BG19ft_FD_105839 | JGI IMG/M metagenome (GOLD analysis project Ga0154867, IMG submission 105839) | Candidatus Aminicenantes bacterium RBG_19FT_COMBO_65_30 | reverse complement strand
TCTATGCCCTGAACAGGGCGCGGAATTACGCGGATTACGTCCAGGCTCTCGAAACCTGGGATTGTCCGGCCCAGAACATCGTCTACGCCGACCGGGAGGGGACGATCGCCCTATGGCACAACGGAAAATTCCCCCTCCGGTGGAAGGGCCAGGGTCGCTACGTCCTCGACGGCGCCGACCCGGCGGATGAGTGGCAGGGCTGGATCCCGCACGGCCACGTCCCCCACGTCAAGAATCCGGAAAGGGGCTTTGTCAGCTCGGCCAACCAGCTGCCCGCCGGCGCGGCGTATCCTTATTACATCGGGTGGGATTTCGCCTCCTTCGAACGGGGGGCGCGGATCAACGAGATCCTCGCGGCGGCGCGAGACGTCACGCCGCCGGACATGGTTCGGATGCAGGCCGACGTCATGGACATCCAGGCCAGGGCGGTTCTGCCGGGCCTGCTCGACATCCTCCGGGAGAAGGCCGGGACGGACGCGGAAATAAGGAGCTACGAGGAGCTCCGGGCCTGGAACTTCGAAGCGCGGGCGGCTCTCGTCGCGCCGACGGTCTTCCGGGAATTCTGGATCACGCTCAACCGGCTGACCTGGGATGACGAGAAGAGGGGCGACCTCGAAAGAATGACCTGGCCGGCGAGCCAAATCTTGATCGACCTCATCACGAACAATGCTGACGCGGATTCCTTCGATGACAAGACGACACCCGGGCGAGAAACGCTTCTTGAGATAGCCCCCCGGGCTTTCCGCGAAGCCGTCGAGAACATGGAAAAGCGTTGGGGCCCGCCGGGCGAAGGATGGAGATGGGGCAAGGTCAAAGGGACCGAGATCGGTCATCTCGGCGAGATACCGGGCTTCGGCCGGGAGAAGATCGAAGCGGACGGCGTCGGCCACGCCATCAACGCCATCGGCGCCGGCTGGGCGCCTTCCTGGCGGATGGTCGTCGAGCTCGGGCCCGAGGTCAGGGCCTGGGGGAATTATCCGGGCGGGCAGTCGGGCAATCCGGGCTCGCGGTTTTATGACGACTTCGTCGACGACTGGGCTGCCGGAAAGCCCTGCGAGCTCGTCTTCCTCAAATCGGCCGACGAGGCGAATCCGGCCGTCGTGGGACGTACGGTGATGAGAGGTGGAAAATGACGGCGGTTCTCATATTCCTCCTGGCCACGCTGGGTCTCCAACTCCTGACGCCTTACTGGTGGTGGGTGATGATCGTTCCTTTCGCTTACGGCGCGGCGGCGGCGCGCTCGGGCTGGAAGGCCTTCCGGACGGGCTTTTTCGCGGCGGGGCTGTTGTGGCTGGGCTCGAGCCTTTTTCTCTATCTCACCGGGAGCGGGATTATCGCGACACGGATGGCCCGCATGTTCGGTCTGGGAAGATCGTGGTTGATGATCGCGGCGACCGCGCTCGTCGCGGCACTCGCGGCGGGCCTCTCCGGGTACGCCGGATATGCGGTCAGGGGATTGTTTAAAAAACCGGGAAAGAAGGAGTCGACATGAGCGGACAGGAGTGGGTGGAGGGATTCCCGGGAGCGGTGACCGTGTGCGACACGGAGGGCCGGATCCTCGAGATGAACGCCAAATCTCTCGAAGTGTTCGCGGCCGACGGCGGAGCCGGGCTCATCGGCACGAACGTCCTCGACTGCCATCCCGAGCCGAGCCGGTCCAAGCTCAAAAAGATGATGGACGAGCGCCGGGCGAACGTCTACACCATCCAGAAGAAAGGGAAGAAGAAGCTCATCTACCAGGCGCCGTGGTACAAGGACACGATTTACGCCGGCTTCGTCGAGCTGTCCCTGGAGATCCCCTGGGACCTGCCCCACTTCAACCGTGACAAGGAGGATTAAGAAGGGGTCAAACCTTAATTCTTATACTTTCTCTGGCGCGGCTACCCCGGAAGACCGATAATCGAAAAAAATTATAAGAATTAAGGTTTGACCCCTTCTTTATAGCAGCGCGGTTGTCAGGAGCGGCACGTAGGTGATGAGCAGGACCGCGGCCAGCCCCAGCGCCAGAAAGATCAACACATCCCTGTATACCCGGTGGATGGGTTCATTGAACCTGTAGGACGCCAGGTACAGGTTCATCCCGACGGGCGGCGTGAGATAGCCCAGCTCCAAGTTCGCTAAAAAGATGATGCCGAGATGGACGGGATGGATCCCGAAGATGTTCCCCAGCGGGATGATGAGCGGCACGACGACGAGGATGGCCGAGTAGATGTCCATGAAAGAGCCGACGACGAGAAGGGCCAGGTTGAGGATGAGCAGGAAGACGTACTTCGACGAGATCGTCGCCGCGACCCAGGCACTGAGCTTCTGCGGGATCTGGGCGTCGATGATGTAATACGACAGGCCGTTGGCCATGGCCAGGATGATCAGGACGCCGCCGATGATGGGCAAGGACCGGAGGAAGATCCGGGGCAGGTCGCGGATCTTCAGGTCCTTCTTGACGAAGGTCTCGACGACCCAGACGTAGAGCAGGGCGGCCGCGGCGCTCTCCTGCAGGCTGGCGATCCCGCCGAAGTAAAGGCCGAAAACGATGAGCGGCAAGAGGAGCTCCCAGAAGGACTCCCCGAGAGCCGTCACGGCCTCCCGGACCCTCAGCGCGTGCCGGGGCATGCCGCGCTTCCATGAATAGAGGATGCCGTAGGCCATGACGGAGACGACCAGGAACATGCCAGGCACGAGGCCGCCCACGAACATGTCCTTGATGCTCGTCTGGGCGGTCACGCCGTAGATGATGACGGGCAGGCTCGGCGGAAAAAGCAGTCCGATGCTCCCGGAGGCGGTCAGGAGCCCGACGGTGAACCTCTTGGGATAGCCGGCCTTCTCCAGGATGACGGCAAGGAGCCCGCCGAGGGCCAGGATGGTCACGCCCGAGGCGCCGGTGAAGGTGGTGAAAAAGGCGCAGACGATGACCGCCATGACCGTCAACCCGCCCGGGAACCAGCCGAACACGGCCTGGAAGAACCGGACCAGCCTCTCCCCCGCCTTGCTCTCGGAGAGGAAAAAGCCGACCGCGGCGAAGAGCGGGATGGCCGGTATGGCGTTTCCGGTGAGCACCGCGTAGGCCTGGTTGGGAATGATCTCCAACGGCTGGCCGGCCTTGGCGAAGAGGAGGAACGCGATCCCTCCGAGGACGACGAAGATGGGCAGCCCGAGAAACGCCGCGCCGACGAGGACGACGATCAACGGCCCGGCCGCCCCCGTGAGAGCGGGCCGCAGGAGCTCCTCGACCGACGTGAGCGCCGGCAGGGAGACGGCGCCGCCGCGGGTCAGCAGCTGGACGAGCGGCCCGAAGCCGAGGAAAAGCCCCAGGACGACGGCCGCGGCCGCCGCCGCGAACCGCGCCCTCTTCTTTTCGAGCCCGGTGATGAAGCGCACGCTCATGGCCAGAAAACCGGCGGCCATGATCAAGACCACGAGACGCTTCGGGAGAAAGCCGACCTTGTCCGTCGGAACGAAGGCGTTCCAGGCGAAGGACAGCGCGCTCAGTCCGAAGGCCAGGGTCAGCGCCGCCGACAGGACGGCCGTGACAGTCCCGGCGAACGCCTTCAGGGACCGGGGCAGGAAAAGACCGGTGGCCAGCGCGAGGTGCTTTTTCTCCCGGGAGGTGACGGCCCCGGCGATGAACGTGGCCACGAGCACCAGGTGCTCGACGTAAACGCCCGAATCCCGGATCCCCGTGTTGAACGCCTTGCGGGCGACGGCCTCGAACAGAAGGACCGCGGCCAGGAGGAAGATGGAGAAAAAGGCCAGTGAGTCTTCGACGGCGCGGACGAGCCTATTGGCCACGGGTCTTCCGGTACTCCTGGACGTACCCGAGGATCTGGTCGTAGATCTCCTTGGAGAAAACCGGCCCGATGAGCCCGTCAGCGGCCCGCGCGGCGGCCTCCCGCCACTTGGCCAGCGCGGCGGCCGGAGGATCGTGGACGACGAGCCCGTTGTCCTTCATCATCTTCACGGCGTCAGCCTCGAGGACCATCGTTTCGTCGTAAAGTCCCCTGGCCGCGACGGCTACGGCGTCGATGAGCGGCTGGCGCAGGTCGGCGGGGATCGCCGCCCAGGCTTTGTCGCTCAATAAGAGCCCGCCGACGAGTGGGGCCAGGGACGGCGAAAGCATGTGGGGGACGAGGGCGAAGAACTGCCCCGACCCGGCCACGAGGGCCGGCAAGTAGGCGGCGCTGACGGCCCCGCTCTGGAGCTGGATCATCAGGTCGTTGAGGCCTCCCGGGACGACCTCATAGCCCATCTTTCTCCAGAGTTGCTCGATCTCCGGGAAGTCCGCGGTCACGGCGATCTTGAGTTTTTTCAGGTCGTCGGGGTCGATGACCTCTTTCTTGGTGAAAAAGTTGACCCACCCGGCGAGCGTCCAAAGCATCACCTTGAAGCCTTTCCCTTCGATCATCTTCTCGAAGGAGGGCTTCATCCGGTCGAAGACGACATTGAATTCCTCCCTGGAATGGAAGAGGAAAGGGATGGTGATGGCCGTAACGGACCCATCGATTTTTGCCAGGCCCATATTTGAGAACACCCCGCCCTGGAGAGTCCCCAGCCGGATTTTTCGGATCATGTCCTGTTCGGAACCGGCGATGCCGCCGGGGTAGATCCTGACCTGGACGGTCCCGTTCGAGATCCGCTCCCAATCCCTGGCCACTCGTTCCAGGGCCTTGTCCCAGGGCGAACGGCTGGGGGCGATGCTGCCGATCTTGATGACGACCGGGCCGGAGGAAGCGGGAGCGGCCGGAGCGGCGTGTGCGGTGAGCGCGACAAGTATGAGGGCGAGGACGGCGGCGGTTTTCTTTATCATGGGCGTTCCATCTCGATGAAGAAGTCGTCGATGTGTTCGAGGAGCCAGCGGGCCTTCCGCTGGTTGAGGATGTTGACCAGGCGGTTCTGCGGGCTACTGTCCGGGTCGAATTCGAGAACCCGCCCGAGGAGCCGCTTGAACTCCGCGGCGTTCTGTTCCTTGACGCATACCGTCGTGGCTAGAGCCATCAAAGACGAGGTGTCCGACGTTCCGGCGACGGCCTGCGCTTTGGCGAAATGCTCCCGGGCCTTGGCCGCGTCACCCCCGAGGTACTCGGGGAGCGACCCGTAGTAGCTGACATAGAACGCATCGAGGGCGCCCCGTCCGAAGCCGGGCTCGAGCGCGGCGACCCTATCCATCATGGCCGTGGTCTGGGGCACCGTCTGGCCGAGCGCCATGTCGAAGGGGTTGACGGCGAAGGCGGCGACCCAGCCAACCGCCGTCCAGTAGAGCAGGGGCACGTCCTCCTTGGCGAAGGGCGCCATGGCTTCTTTGTATTTCCGTTCCTTGAGCTGCCGATGGATCAGGGGATTCTTTTTTTCCAGGGCCGCAAAGAGGATGTCCCGTCCCCGCAGGTAGAGGTTCTTGGCCCGCCCCAGGAGATAGTCCTTCGTCTCGGCCTCCCGGCGAGGCGTCATGTCGGCGGGCGTCTGGACGAAGGCGTTGGCGTACATGATGTAGAGGCTGCCGGTGCGGAGCCGGAGACCGGCGTGTTCAGGGAGCGAGGCGAGCAGGGATTCGTAGAGCTTGATGGCGAAGGGCAGGGCGTCCCCGACGAAGTCGGGATCGTTGTCCGAGCTGAATACATCGGCCGACGAGGAGCCGGAGAGCATCCCGGCGACCTTCTTCATGGCCAGCTTCTCGAGGGAGCAGGCGCCCAGGAAAAGAACCAGCGCGAGCGCCGTTCCCGCGGCGGCTCCGTTAATTCTCCGCATCGTCATCCTCGGACTCCGCGCGCATGACTCCGAAAATAAATCCGTCTTAGCCTCGACCCCGTTCCAACCTTATCAAGGATATTCCCAAGCCCGGGTTTAGTCAAATCGGCAGGACGCGGGACGCGGCCCGGGCGGGCTCAGCTCCCCTTCCCGGCGCTCCGCTTGAAGAAAAAGTACACGGGGATGCCGGCCAGGGCCGTGGCCACGGCGATGAGCGACTCGATCGGCCGTTCGAGGAAGGCTAGGACGAGGATCGTCGCCCCAACGAGGATGTAGCCGGCCGAGGCCACCGGGTAGCCGGGCAATTTGACGGCGCTCCGGCCCGTCCGCCTCAGCTTGAACACGCCCACTACGGCCAGGAGCGGGAAGATGCCCAGAGAGAAGCCCATGTAGGTCAGGAGCTGCTCGAAGGTCCCGAAGAGGACCATGATCGCGGCGATCCCCCCCTGGAGGACGATCGACCGCGTCGGCACGCAGCTTTTCGGGTCGACGTAGGCGATGGATTTAAAGAAGATGCCGTCCCGGGCCATCGAGTAGTAGACGCGCGGCCCGAGAATGAGATAGGCGCTGAGCGAGGAAAAAAGGGCGAAGGAGATGAGGACCGAGAGGACCATCTCCGCGGATTTCCCGAAGAGGTTGCCGGCGGCCAGGCCGCCGACGGATATGACGCCCTCCATCTGGGCCGGGGGAATGGCGTAGATGTAGAACAGGTTCAGGGCGATGTAGAGCAGCATGACGATGCCCGTCCCGAGCAGGAGCGAACGCGGCAGGTTGCGGGACGGCTCCTTGACCTCCGATCCGACGTACGCCGAGGCGTTCCAGCCGCTGTAGGCGAACATAATCCACATCAGCGAGAGCCCCAGAGTTTTGATGCCGCCGAAGTCGAAGCGGAATGGCGCCGCGGCCGTGAGGTGGCTCATGCTCCCCCGGCCGACGGCGAATCCCGCGGCGACCAGACCGACGATGAGGAGGATCTTCAGTCCGGTCAGGGCGTTCTGGACGCGGGCGCCGGCCTCGAGCCCGCGGGTGTGGAGGAAGGTGAAGGCGGCGATGATGATGATGGCGTAGAGCTTTTTCATGATGGCCGCTTCGGCGGGGCCGCCGACGAGGCCGGGAGTGAGCAGGCCGGGGAAAGCCCGGGTCAGGTATTCGGAGAAGCCGATGGCCGACGCGGCGATGGGCGCGGAGAAGCCGACGAAGAACGAGACCCAGCCGGAGAGGAAGCCGAGGACGGGGTGGTAGAGCCTCGACAGGAACGCGTATTCGCCGCCGGCGTGCGGGAAGGCGGCGCCGAGCTCGCCATAGCTCAGGGCGCCGCAGAGGGCGACCAGGCCGCCGACGAGCCACAGGGCGAGCATGACGACGGGATGGTGGAGGTCCTTCATCAGCAGGCCGGACGTCGTGAAGATGCCGGCGCCGATCATGTTGGCGATGACGATGTTGGTCAGCGGGAAGAGCCCAAGCTTGCGCTCGAGCCCGTTCCCGGGAGCCTCAGGGGTCATGTTTCAGCCCTTTCTTCACCGGTCTCGCCTATTCTAACGACGCGACAGCGGCTCCGATTCCTCGCCGTTGCCGGAAACTCCACTTTATCTGCCGCGGGAAACCCTGTCAAACGAGAGCTGGTTAAACAAGAAGGGGTCAAACCTTAAATCTTATAATTTCGTCTCTTGCCATTGAGAGAGCCCGTGAAATCAGGCCTTGCCAATATCGGAAATTATATGATTTAAGGTTTGACCCCTTCCTAGGTTCCGAGGGACTCCGGAGGGAAGAAAGTCCCCGGGCCAACGTCAAAATAATGCCGGTGAGGTATAATGTACCGCTAGCGGCAACGGCAGGAACGTCCTCAGGTGAAGAGGATGACAAAAGCCCATATAAAAAGGTGACAGACGATGAGAAAACAAACGGCCTTGCTACTGACCGTGATCTTAGCCCTGACCTGGGCGTGCGGAAAGTCGGGTAATGGCGACCCCGCCGCCAAAGCCGCGGCCAACGGCCAGACCCCCGCCACGAAATCCCAGCCGGGAAACCCGGCCGGCAAGGCCTCCCCTGGCGCGAAGGGGCCTGGCGGCGAGCCCCAGCTAGAAGCCCTGCCCGTGAACATCGAAACCGTCAGCCGCCAGAGCCTGAACGCCTATCTCGTTCTCAACGGCATCGTCGAGCCGGAACGGAAGGTCGAGGTCTTTTCGCGCTTGTCGGCCTACGTCAAGCAGATCGTCAAGGAGGAAGGCGCCTTCGTCAAGGAAAACGACGTACTGGCGATCCTTGACGACACGGAGATCCGGATCAGCCACGAGCAGGCCCGGATCGCCCTAGAGCAGGCCAAGCTCAGCCTGGACGAGGCGGAGAAGAACCTGGCCCGCAGCCAGGAACTCTTCAAGAAGGAGCTCATTTCGGAGCAGGAATACCAGACCGCGGAGGCCTCACACCAGCAGCGCCGCCTCGATTATCAGAACCGGGAGCAGGTCTCCAAGGACCTCGAGCTCCAGCTGAACTGGACGAAGATCCGGTCCCTTGCCGAGGGCTACGTCACCGAACGCCTCATCGAGGTCGGCGGCCGGGTCACCAGCAACCAGAAGGTCTACACGGTCGAGGACTTCAAGCCCCTGCTCATCCGCGTCTTCGTGCCCACGAGCGACGCGCTCCGGCTCAAGACGGGTCTTCCCGCCGAGGTTTCGACGGAGATCATCAAGGGCGAGGCCTTCAAGGGAACGGTGACCCTGATCAACCCGCGGATCGACGTCCAGACCGGGACGATCAAGGTCACCGTCGAAGCGTATGACGACACGCTCAGGCTGAAACCGGGCATGTTCGTCGAGGTCCGCATCGCCACAGGCAAGAAGGACAACGTCCTGGTCATCCCGCGCAAGGCCATCCTCTATAAGCAGGGCAAGACCTACGTCTTCATCCTCAAGGACGGTTTGGCCGGCCAGAGGGAGATCACCCTCGGCCTGACCGAGGAGGACCTGGCCGAGGTCGCCTCGGGTATCGCCGAGGGCGACGTCATCATCTCGGTCGGCGTCGAAAACCTCAAGGACGGCCAGCCCGTCACCGTGCTGAAATGAAGCTCGTCAAGTTCTCCATCAACCGGCCGGTCACCGTCTTCATGTTCACCGTGGCCGCGGTCATCTTCGGCTTCATCTCCTACTCACGGCTGAACCTCAACCTCCTGCCCAAGATCTCCTACCCCACCCTGACCGTCAAGACGGAATACCCGGGCACGGCGCCCTCCGAGATCGAGAACATCATCTCCAAGCCCATCGAGGAAACGTGCGGCGTCGTCGACAACGTCATGCGCATCTCCTCCGTGTCCCGGGCCGAGTTGTCCGAGGTCACGATCGAGTTCGCCTGGCACACGAACATGGACTTCGCCACGCTCAAGGTCCGGGAGAAGCTCGACCTCCTCCGCTTCCCGACCGGGGCGACGAAGCCCGTCATCCTCCGCTACGACCCCAACCAGGACCCGGTCATGAAGCTCGGCCTGACCGGCGACGCCGACCTCTCCCGCATCCGCTATGTCGCGGAGAAAGAGGTCAAGCAGGCCCTGGAGAGCATCGAAGGGGTCGCCGCCTGCTCCATCTCGGGCGGCCTCGAGGACGAGATCCACATCGATATCGACGAGCAGAAGCTCAGCCTCCTCAACATCCCCATCACCACGGTGGCCAGCCGCCTGAACCAGGAGAATGTCGACCTCTCGGCCGGCATCCTCAAGCAGAAGGACACCCAGTTCCTCGTCCGGACGGTCAACCAGTTCAAGGACGTCGAGGAGATCAAGGGCATCATCATTGAGAAGCGCGGCGACGTCCAGATCACCCTGGGCAGCATCGCCGAGGTCTTCCGCGGTTTCAAGGAACGCAAGGTCATCTCCCGTATCAACGGCCGGGAGTGCATCGAGGCGGCCATCTATCGGGCGGCCGACGCCAACACCGTCTCCGTCGTCGAGGCCGTCACGGAGCGGCTGAAGACCGTCCGGCAAAACATCCTCAAACCGCGCGGCATGGACTACCTCCTCATCACCAACCAGTCGAAATTCATCAAGAGCACGATCGAAGAGGTCAAGTCGACGGCCGTCATCGGCGGCATTCTGGCCGTCCTCGTCCTGCTCTACTTCCTGAAGAACGTCCGCAGCACCCTGATCATCGGAGCGGCCATCCCCATTTCCGTCATCGTCACCTTTTTCCTGATGTTCTCCTCCAAGATCTCGCTCAACATCATCTCGCTCGGAGGTCTGGCCTTGGGCATCGGCATGCTCGTCGACAACTCCATCGTCGTCCTGGAGGCCGTCCAACGCTTCCGGGACGCGGGACACAATGCCGCCGACGCCGCCTATAAAGGGACGACGGAGGTCGCCGGCGCCGTCACCGCCTCGACTTTGACCACGGTGGCCGTCTTTTTCCCCATCGTCTTCGTCGAGGGCATCGCCGGCCAGCTTTTCAAGGACATGGCCCTGACCGTCACCTACTCCCTCATGGCCTCCCTCCTCGTGTCGCTGACCCTCGTCCCCATGCTGGCCGGGGCCATGCAGCGCGAGAACTCGCGCGACCGGTTCGGAAACGCGTTGAAAGTCGTTTTCAAGCCCGTGGACAAAGTCCACGACGCGGTGTTCGCGGCCTACAAGAAGTTCCAGGGCGTATCGTTCCGTCGGCGAGGGCTCATCTTCGCCGCCGTCATCGTCCTCTTCCTCGGCTCGCTCTTCCTGACCCGCTTCATGGGAAAAGAGCTCATCCCGGTCATCTCCCAGGGCGAATTCCTGGTCAACGTCGAATTCGCGCCGGGGACCTCGCTCAAGGAAAACGCCTCCGTCGTCTCGGACATCTCGGACCTGCTGAAAAAGTACCCGGAGATCGACAGCGTCTACGAGCTCATAGGCAAGGGCTCGCGGGGCGGCATCTCCTTTCAGGAGGAGATGGAAAACCTTTCCGAGTTCACCCTTCGTCTCAAACCCGGCATCCTTGGAAAAAGCGAGGACCGGATCATGGAACGGGTCCGGGCCGACCTGGAGAAGTTCGAAACGGCGACGATCAAGGTCTACAAGCCGCGTCTCTTCTCCTTCAAGGCCCCGCTCGAGGTCGTCGTCTCGGGCACCGACATCGACCGGATCAAGTCTATCTCGGACGAGCTCCTGGCCAAGCTCAGGGGCTTCCCCGGCCTCATCGACTTGAAGTCGAGCATGGAGGAGGGCTATCCGGAGATCCAGATCATCTTCGACCGGGCCGTCCTGGCCTCGCAGAACATGACCATCAACCAAGTCGGCGCCCAGCTCCGGAACAAGATCCAGGGCGAGGTGGCCACCCGGTTCATCGAAAGCGACCGGGAAGTCGATATCCGTGTCCGCCTGTCCGAGGCCTCCCGGGACCGCGTGGACAAGATCAGCCGGATCACCATCCGCAACGGCCTGGGGGCCATCGTCCCCCTCAAGTCCCTAGCCGCGATCGAGATCAAGGAGGGGCCGGCCGAAATCCGCCGCATCCTCCAGCAGAAGTCGGCCGTCCTGACCGGGAACCTCTCGCGGATCTCTCTCGACGAAGCCCGGGACAAGGTCATGGCCGCGGCGGCCACGGTCCGCATGTCCCCCGACTACTCCGTCTCCATGGCCGGTCAGAGCATGGAGCAGGACGTCGCCTTCTCCTCGATGATCTTCGCCATCCTCCTGGCCGTGTTCCTCGTCTACCTGGTCATGGCCTCGGAGTTCGAGTCGTTCATCAAGCCCCTGATCATCATGATCACCATCCCGCTCGGCATCATCGGCGTCGTCCTCGTCGGCATCGCCGCCGGGATGTCCATCAACGTCATCGTCCTCATCGGCATCATCATCCTGGCCGGGGTCGTCGTCAACAACGCCATCGTCCTCGTCGATTACGTCGGTCAGCTCCAGAAGGAGGGCATGCGCAAGAGGGAGGCCCTCCAACGGGCCGGCCAGGTCCGCTGGCGGCCGATCCTGATGACGACCATCACCACCGTCCTGGGGCTCCTGCCGATGGCCCTCGACTATAAAGAAGGATTCGAGATCCGCATCCCCCTGGCCCTGACCCTCATCGGCGGGCTGACCTTCGGGACCTTCCTGACGCTGGTCTTCATCCCGCTCGTCTACGACAAGGTCATCCCGGAAACCGGAAACACGGAGGCCGCCGCGAGCCGTCTGATGGCCCTGCTGAAGAAAGCGAAAGGTTCCCCGGCCACGAAGAAGGCCAAGGAGGGGAGCGCGTGAACCTCTCCGAATTCTCCATCAAGAAGCCGGTCTCCATCCTCGTGGCCATGCTCGTCTTCATCACCATCGGGGTGATCTCCCTCCTCAAGCTCCCCCTCGAGATGATGCCCGACATTTCCTTCCCCGGCCTCATGGTCCAGGTCCCCTATCCCTCCTCGTCGCCCGAGGAAGTCGAGCGCGTCATCACCCGGCCGATCGAGGATATCCTGGCCACGGTCAACAATCTGGACACGCTCAGCTCCTCGTCCTCGGCCTCGAGCGCCTCGATCAACCTCCAGTTCAAGGCCGGGACGAACATGGACCTGGCCTCGATGCAGATCCGCGACAAGATCGACCAGATCCGCGGCAACCTCCCCCGGGACATCGAACAGATCCGCATCCGCCGCTTCTCCATGAACGACCGGCCGGTCATCAACTTCAGCATCACCATGCCCGGCGACCTCGACGACCTCTTCTACTGGTCGGAATACTACATCACCCAGCAGCTCGAACGGATCGAGGGTGTCGCCAACGTCGACCTCCGCGGCATCCGGGCCAAGGTCCTCAATGTCTACCTCAAGCCCGAGATCTTCTACTCCTCGTCTATCCGCATCAACGACCTCATCGACACGATCCGGAACAACAACGTCAACGTCTCGGCCGGATACGTCGAGGAGGGCTCGATGCGTTACGCGGCCCGCGTCCCCGGCGAACTGAAGGTCCTCGACCAGGTCAAGACGCTCCCGGTCAACGAGAAGGGGCTGACCGTCGGCGACGTCGCCCGCGTGACCTACGACTACCCCATCAAAGAGGATTACAACCGGATGGACGGCCGGGAGACCGTCCGCTTCGAGATCTACCGGGCCTCGAACGCCAACATAGTCGACGTCTGCCGGAAGGTCAAGGAGGCCATGGCCCGGATCCAGGCGAACGAACCGAACCTTCGCGACATGTCCGTCGTCTACTACAGGGACCAGTCCGAGGACATCCTCAAGAGTCTGAACGACCTGACCTGGTCGGGCATCATCGGCGGCGTCCTGGCCGTCATCGTCCTCCTCTTTTTCCTCCGGAAGTTCCGGACGACCCTCATCATCGCCGCGGCCATCCCCATCGCCATGGTCTTCACCTTCAGCTTCATGTACCTCTACCGGACCATCTTCCGGGCCAACGTCTCCATCAACATCATCTCGCTCTCCGGGTTGATGATGGCCGTGGGCATGCTCGTCGACAACAGCGTCGTCGTCCTGGAGAACATCTTCCGGCTGAGGCAGGAAAAGGGCCTGAGCCCGCTCCAGGCGTCCCTCCAGGGGGCGAGCGAGGTTTCCGGGGCCGTGACGGCGTCGACGTTCTCGACCCTGGTCGTCTTCGTTTCGCTCGGCTTCATGTCGCAGTCGGGATTCGGCCGCTTCATGCAGGACTTCGCCCTGACCATCTCGCTGGCTCTTATCGCCTCGCTTCTTGTCTCCCTATCGTTCATCCCTCTCTCCGGCAGCCGTTTCCTGGCCGGCAAGACCAAGGAGAAGGCCCGCTGGCTGGTCAAGTTGACCTCGCTCTACGAGCGCATCATCCGGTTCACCATCAGTACCTGGAAAACGAAACTTCTCGTCGCCGGACTGGCCGTCCTGATCTTCGTTGCTTCCTACCTGCTGCTCAACAGCATCGAGAAAGAGATGATGTTCGGCGGCGAAGAACGCGAGGTCAGCCTGTCGGTCTACATGCCGCGCACTTTCTCGCTCGAACAGATGAACGCGCTGTTCACCGAATACGAGCAGATCGTGCTCAACCACAAGGACGACCTCGCCCTCGATCACCTGACCGTCGAATTCGGCGTCCGGGGCATGCGGCAGGGGCGTTACCGCGGCTCCCTCAACCTCGACCTTCGCGACGAGGGCCCGACCGTGGCCGAAGTCCGGGACAGGCTCAAAGCCCTGCTCCCGGTCAGGGCTGGCATCCTCTACGAGTACGGCCAGCGCTTCGGCCGGGGCGGCTTTGGCCGGGGCACGTCCGTCGACCTCATCGGCATGGACTTCACCAAGCTGACGGAGCTGGCCCCGGGCATCATCGAACGCCTGCGGGCCGTCCCCAACGTCGAGGACATCACCAGCGACCTCGAGGGCGGCGATACCCAGCTCCTCGTCCAGGTCGACAGGGCCAAGGCCGAAAACCTGGGCGTCAACAGCCGCCTCATCGCCCAGACCGTGTCCTCATCGCTCTCGGACCGGGCCATCGGCAAATTCAAGACCGAGAACCGCGAGATCGACATTATCATGAAGATCCAGTCGGAGGACGGCTTCAGCGAGGAAGACCTGCGCAATATCAGCCTCCGGACCCAGGACAAGTCCGTGCCCATCTCGGCTATCTCGAATCTCTCGTACCGGCTCGGCTCCTCGTCCATCCGCAAGGAGAACAAGAAGTCCAAGCTCAGCATCCAGGTCAACACCAAGACCCAAGGGATCATGGCCCTGACGGAGGAGATCCGGAAGGTCATGGGCTCCGTGGCTTTTCCCGAAGGCTACACCTGGAGCCTCGGCGAGGGCTTCCGCCGCTTCCAGGAATCGCAGGGGGAAACGACCCTGGCCATCGTCCTGGCCCTGCTCTTCATCTATATCATCATGGCCTCGCTCTTCGAGTCCTTCGTCCACCCCTTCACCATCCTCCTCATCGTGCCGCCGGCCATCTTCGGCGTCGCCGTCATGT
>Ga0154867_1134_pt1 | contig 15230 bp, 16 predicted proteins | sample Rifle2008BG19ft_FD_105839 | JGI IMG/M metagenome (GOLD analysis project Ga0154867, IMG submission 105839) | Candidatus Aminicenantes bacterium RBG_19FT_COMBO_65_30 | reverse complement strand
CCACATCATCTTCACCTGAGGATGAGATTCCGCGGCTCTTCCCTTCGCTTCATTCGCATAGCTCGGGGGGTTCCTCTCCGTCATCGCCACAAAATAACAAAAGCTACTCGTTTTTCCGTATAATTGGGGGCCCGCGTGAATCGGCCCGGAGGAGGCGACGATGGAATGGATAACGCACTTTCAGTCGTGGATCGCTCTGGGGACCCTGACCGCGCTCGAGATCGTCCTGGGCATCGACAACATCATCTTCATCTCCGTCCTCGTCGGGCGCCTCCCCCACGACCGCCGCAACCGGGCCCGCGTCCTCGGCCTGGCCCTGGCCATGATCAGCCGCATCCTCCTCCTGCTCTCGCTGACCTGGGTCATGGGCCTCAAGAAAACGCTCTTCGAGATCTTCTCGCGGGATTTTTCCGGCCGTGACCTGATCCTAGTCGGCGGCGGGCTCTTTCTCCTGGCCAAGAGCACCCGCGAGATCCATCACAGCCTGATGGGCGAGGAGGAGCACCCGAAAGCCAAGGCCGGCCGGCACATGCTTTCCGTTCTGGCCCAGATCGCCGTGCTCGACATCGTCTTCTCGCTCGACTCGGTCATCACGGCCATCGGTCTCGCCGAGCACGTGACCATCATGATGGCGGCCATCATCATCGCCGTCGTGGTGATGATGCTCTCGGCCAAGGCCATTGGGGAGTTTGTCGACGGCCACCCGACCATCAAGATGTTGGCCCTGAGCTTCCTCCTCCTCGTCGGCTTCACCCTCTTCGGCGAGGGCCTCGGCCTGGTCATTCCGAAAGGCTACATCTACTTCGCCATGGGCTTCTCGGTGTTGGTCGAGCTGCTAAATCTGAAGGTGCGGAAGCGGCTGGAGCGGCCCGTCAAGCTGCACAAGGCTATTAACTCCTAATGGGGTCGGACCACAGCGAGTCTAATAGAATCAGTAAGTTGGCTCTATTTCCCAGTCTTTTTCCGGCCTTATTTCGCCCTTTTTGAGGCTGAAAAGCGGAAATTGAGTAGCAAAAATTCCCACGACAGGACCTATTTTCGCGTTTACTGGGTCAAAAACATGGAAATAAGCCCTAAAAACGCCCTTGATTTTAGGCTAATTTGTTGATTATATTACTATTGCTGTGGTCCGACCCCGTTAAGACTCAATCTCAGGGTAGCGCTTGTCGGCAAACCTGAGTAGGATGCCGAAGCTCAGCGCCGCAGCCGCGGCCAGCGCCAGAAACACGACACCCAACACAACGGTCGTCGCGAGCTTCGCCTTGATGAGCGCTTTGGCTCCGAAGAACACCGCCGTCAGGATGCCGATGTCCGCGAGCGTGGCCAGAAGGACGTTGAAGTTCTGCTTGATCGCCTTCTGCGGGTTCGTCCAGTTGAGAAGCGGCCGGGCCAGGTCGATGATCATGCCCACCACCGTGAGCAGCACCCCGGCCACAAGCGCCAATCCCGCCGCCGCGGCCAGGTGGACCGCCTTGAGGTGAAGGACGATCGCGGCCACGACCGTCGCCGTAACGACACCCAACATCGCGACCAAGTAGGAGTGAAGGAACTTGGCCGCCGCCTGCTCCCGCGGCGCGACCGGAATGACCCTCGAGATCCAGAACTGCGCGCCTTCCCGCGAGAACGTCGACGACGACGTCCCGTTGAGACTGCCGCAGACGGTCATGAACAGCGCCGCCGCCAGGATGGCGAAGAGCGGATTGGCCGAGGTCATCGTCTTGAGGATGGCGCTCAAGTCGCCCCCTCCCCCGCTCCCGCCCCTGCCCGAGCCCATGTTCGCCAACAGGACGAAGATGACCGGGACGATGACCACGACGAGAACCCCGTTTAAAAGAAAGATCGGCGTCCGGTTCATGATCTTCCACTCGCGCCCGAAGACCGCGGCGACCGCCCGCCGCCCCGACGAGACCCGGCGAGACATCTCGTCACGTGTCAGCCTCCGCTTTTTCCCCGTCGTTTCGCTGAGCCCGATGAGGCCGCGGTAGAAGAGCTTTTCGGCCATGACCACGATCCCGGCAAAGAAGGCGAGCGACACCCCCAGGAGGAGCGCCAGGTTCGCCGGCCCTTCGCTCGAAAAGCCCGCGGCCACCGCTTTCGTCGCCCAAATGCTCGGAGGGAATTTCGACCCGACCCGGTTGAGGAGGCTGTCAGGCGACGTGAAGAACGCCGTCACGGCCTGGGCGCTCGGCTGGGGTCCCGCCGTCCGTCCTAATCCGATCTGAAGGGCGAGCGCCAGCACGATGAGCACGATACTGCCGACGAGAATCAGGATGTCTTTCTTCCGGCTGACGTTGATGAAGCGCATCATGGCCACGACCAGGAGCGAGACGAGCGCCAGCGGGATGACCGGAAGCGCTAAATAAACAAGGACCGCGTTCACCCAGTAACCGATCCCTCCCTTCGCCATGACCCCGTACGTGACGACGACCGGCAGGACGATGGCCGCGACCGTCAGGTACTCGTTGATCATGATGACCGCGAACTTCGAGATCATGACCTCGCTCGGTCGGAGCGGCAGGGGGATGAGAAACTCCAGATCCCGCGAAAAATAAAAGGCCGAGATGACGTAGTAAATCCCGAAAAGCAGGATGAGGAGCTGACCCGCCAGGACCCCCAGCGTCAGGAGCGCCCTCTCCTGGCCCATCGGCGCGAGTATCGCGTAAGCGCCCTTGATGAGGAGGACGATGCCGTAGAGCGTCGGCAGCACACCCAGCCCGGCCAGCGCGAAGACCGGGACGAGCCAGCGGTCCTTCTTCTCCTTGAACAGCCGATGCTTCAGGATGGCCAGGCCGAAATTCGACCGGAGCCCGGCCCGCACGACGGTCGCGAGCCGGCTGAGCCTGTTTAATCCGCCGAGCCCGCTCATTTGTCGGTGAGCTCCAGGAAGATCTCTTCGAGCGACTGCCCGGCTTCCGTCCGGTCGATGGACTTGAGCTCCTCCATCGTCCCGCAGGCGACGAGCCGGCCCTTGTGGATGATGCCGATGCGGTCGCAGAGCTTCTCGGCGACCTCCATGATGTGCGTCGAGAAGAAAAGCGTCTTGCCCTCGTCGCAGTGCTCTCGGAAGAGCTCCTTGATCTGGTGCGCCGCCCGCGGGTCGAGCCCGACGAGCGGCTCGTCGAGGACCATGACCCGCGGCGCCGGCAGGAGCGCCGCCGTCAGCACGATCTTCTGCTTCATGCCGTGCGAGTAGCTCTGGATGGGGTTGGTGACGACCGAGGCCAGCTCGAAGATCTCGAGCCACCTGCCGATCCGGTCGAGGCGCGCCTCGCGCGGCACGCCGTAGACGTCGCCGATGAAGTTCAGGTACTCGAGTCCGGTCAGCCGCTCGTAGACCGCCGGGTAATCGGGCACGTAGGTCGTCACCTGCTTGGCCTTGAGCGGCTCCTTGGCCACGTCGTAACCTTCGACCGCGACACTCCCCGCGTCCGGGCGCAGCAGGCCGACGATCATCTTGATGGTCGTCGTTTTCCCCGCGCCGTTGGGCCCAAGAAATCCGAAGATCTCCCCCGGCTTGACGGTCAGGGTCAGACCGTCGACGGCCTTGACCTTGCCCCGGTTGTAGCTCTTGGAAACATCGGTCAGTTCGATCATCCGCCGCTCCCTTTCACCGCACCCGCCCGTAGTTGATGAGCAGCGAGGCCGGCGCTTCGGAGAACTTGACCGAAAGGACGGCGAACGCTAGCTTCATGATCATTCCCTCCAAATAGATCCCAGGAATCATAATCCCCCGGGAGAGGCGCGGTCAAGCGCGGACGGAGGCCGGTTTCCCAACGACAGTTTCTTGTGCTAAGATTCCGTCACGAGGAAAGTTTAACCCCGCGTTGGCCATCATACAGGGAGGCCGCATGGACAAGACGATCCGCTTCAAGCTCAACGGCAAGGAGGTCCTCGTCGACTCGCCGCCGGAGCGCATGCTCCTGTGGGTCCTGCGGACCGACCTCGGGCACACGGGCACGAAATACGGCTGCGGCGAGGGATTCTGCGGGGCCTGCACCGTCCTCGTCGACGGCAAGCCCACCCTCTCCTGCCAGTTCCCGCTGGCTGGAGCGGAAGGCAAGAGCGTCCTGACCATCGAGGGTCTGGCCAGGGGCGGCCGCCTCCACCCGCTCCAGCAGGCCTTCGTCGACGAGGGCGCCCTCCAATGCGGATACTGCACGCCGGGCATGATCCTCCAGGCCTACGCCCTTCTCCTCCGGAAGCCGAACCCGACCGAGGCCGAGATCGCCGACGCCCTCGACGTCAACCTCTGCCGCTGCGGTTCTTACAACCGCATCATCGCGGCCGTCCGGACGGCGTCCCAGGCCATGAAGATGAAGGTGGTCGATCATGAAGCCCGCTAAGACCATGCGCAACGACGACGAATACACGATGTTCGGACCCAACGGCGGCGGTTCCTGGACGACCCTCGAGCGCCGGGAGTTCCTCAAACTCGCCGGCGGCGGGCTCATCGTCTTCTTCGCCGTCGGCGACGGGCTTGCTCTCCAAGAAGGCCAGCGCGGCGGCGGCTACCCCGACGATCCCAACGCGTACCTCAAGGTCGGCCCCGACGGCCGGGTCGCCTGCTTCACCGGCAAGATCGAAATGGGCCAGGGCATCTTCACGTCGCTGGCCATGATGCTGGCCGATGAGCTCGACGTCCCGCTCGATTCGGTGGACATGGTCATGGGCGATACGGCCCTCTGTCCCTACGATGCGGGCACCTTCGGCTCCCGAAGCACCAAGTACTTCGGGCCGCCCATGCGGCTGGCCGCGGCCGAAGCGCGCGGCGTTCTCGTCCGGCTGGCCTCGGCGCGCCTCGGCGCCGCAGAAGATGCCCTATTGACCAAGGACGGCGCGGTCTACGTCGCGAAAAGCCCGGCGAAAAGAGCGACATACGCCGAGCTCATCGGAGGAAAGAAGATCGCGATCCGCTTGGAGCAGAAGCCGCCCATCAAGCACCATACCAAACACTTGGTTTCCGGGAAGCCGGCCCTGCGCACCGACGCGCGAGCGAAGGTCACGGGCGAGGCCAAGTTCACGGGCGACATCCGCATTCCCGGCATGCTTTACGCCGCGATCCTGCGGCCGCCGGCCCACGGCGCCAAGCTCGCGAGCGTCGACACTTCCGCCGCCGAGCGATTCCCCGGCGCGCGGATCGTCCGCGACGGCGACCTCGTCGCCGTCCTCCACGACAAGCCCGACCTCGCCGCCGAGGCCCTCGCGCTCGTCGAGGCTGAATTCGGACCGTCCGATTCGAAGCTCGACAACACGATTATCTTCGCCCACCTGAAGCAGGTCGAGTCGCGTTCCGAGGTCGTCGTCGAATCGGGGAACCTCGACGAAGGCGCCAAGCTGGCCGCGAAAACCGTCGAGAGATCGTACTTCGCCCACTACGTCGCCCACGCCCCGTCCGAGCCGCACACGGCCGTCGTCCGCATCGACGCCGACAAGGCCGAGGTTTGGGCCTCGACCCAGTCGCCCTTCCGGGCCCGCCAGGAAGTCGCCAGGACACTGGGCCTGCCGGAGGCGAACGTCCGCGTCATGACGCCCTTCGTCGGCTGCGGGCTCGGCGGCAAGAACCAGGGCGGCCAGATCGTCGAAGCGACCCGCCTGGCCAGGCTCGCCGGGAAACCCGTCCAGGTCGCCTGGACGCGCAAGGAGGAGTTCTTCAACGATTCGTTCCGTCCGGCCGCGGTCTACGACGTCCGCGCGGGCCTCGACGCCGCCAACCGGATCGTCCTCTGGGACTATAAAAATTATCAGGCCGGGAGCCGGAGTTCCCAGCCCGTTTACGACATCCCCCACAAGCGCGTCCTGTCCTTCGGCGGCGGCTGGGGCGGCGGCGGCGAAGGCGCCGTCCGGGCCCATCCCTTCGCCACCGGCGCCTGGCGCGGGCCCGGCAGCAACACCAACATCTTCGCCACGGAGTCCCACATCGACGTCATGGCCGAGGCGGCGGGCATGGACCCGCTCGCCTTCCGGTTCCACAACCTGGCCGACGCGCGCATGAAGAAGGTCGTGACGGCGGCCGCCGACAAGTTCGGCCGGACGTTCGCCAAGGCGCCGACCGGGCACGGCTACGGCATCGCCATCACGGACTATTTGGGCACCTACGTCGCCACGATGGCCGAGATCGAGGTCGACAAGCAGAAAGGCACGGTCCGCGTCCGGCGCGTCGTCTGCGCCCAGGACACCGGCGAGGTCATCAATCCCGAGGGCGCCCGGATGCAGATCGAGGGCTGCATCACCATGGGCCTCGGCTACGCGCTGACCGAGGAGATCCGGTTCAAGGACGGCCGCGTCCTCGACGAGAATTTCGACACCTACGAGATCCCGCGGTTCTCCTGGCTGCCGAAGATCGAGGTCGTGCTCGTCGACAACCCGGACATGGCTCCTCAGGGATGCGGCGAGCCGGCGGTCACGGTCATGGGCGCGGTCATCGCCAACGCCATCTACGACGCCATCGGCGTCCGCATGCACACCCTGCCGATGACCCCGGCCAGGATCAAGGAGGCGCTGGCGGCGAAGAGGTGACGCGGGCGGAAAGGGCCATGCGGGCTGGTGCAATTATCCTTCTTGCCCTTGGGTTCATTGCCGTTTCCTGCTCATCTCCGACCGATCCGGGGCTCGAGGGCGGCATCCTGGCCACGTTCATAGTCAACGGAGAGCGCTACAGCATCTTCATCACCAATCCGCAGACGATCGACCAGGTCATCGCCTTGTCGCACGGCCAGTCGAACGCCAAGATCCCCAGCGGCCGCGTCATCAAGGGCCGGGTGTCCTACAACACGCCCTGGTCCTGGCACATCGATTCCCAGGACATCAACATGGCCGAGGTCACGATCGAGCTCTGCGACGGGATCCCCTCCTACGTCGAAGCCCATCTCGACGACTGGATCGCCAATGTCGGTTACTTCTGCCCCTGGTCCGCGGAGCTTGCTTCCGTCAAGGACTATCGTTAGGGATCTCGCGGAGCGAGCGGACCGGGGAGAAAAAGCCGATTTCCATCATCTTTCCGAGATATCCGTCGGCCGTTCGCAAGTCGCAGACACCCGCTCGCACCCCCCTGGCCAGGATGCCCAAGGTCCCGGTCAACGGAACACCCAACCGGGCGGCCTCGGCCCGAGCCATACGGTCGTCGCTGGCAAAGATAAGATTACGGACCTTGGCAACGGCCAGGCTCGAGGCTTCGCCCAAGCCGCGCGAAATCGAAAGCGTCTCAAAAAGTTCCTTCTCTTGGCCCGATCTAAGCCCGGTTTCCTTGAGCCAGCCGGCTCGGACGGCCTTCGGAATGGCTTCGAGCCGTGCGTGTCCACTCTGGATGCCTCTCATGATCTCTACGGAAACGATGTCTATGATATAAGCCTTGTTCCGGTAGAGGCTCTCCGGAATCCCGAGGGCGCCGGCCAGGGCAAAGTTCGATATCACGCATGTATCGAAAACGATCTCAGGCATTGTCCGCGTCGCGCTTGATCTCGGTTACGTCCTGGACCAGAAGAGGAACGCCGGCTTTCTTCAGATAGATCCTGGCGCTGATGGGGTCGAGCCCCAGGACCTCCGAGAGCTTGCCCAAGCTGATGAAGCCCTCACGGTAGGCCGCGATCGCGGTCTCTTTCCGCCGCTCAAGCGCGTCTTTTTTCTGATAGGCGATATCGAGCGCCTCGCGGACCATGCAGCCGAGCGTTTTCCCCTCCCGCTTGGCATAAGCTTTGATGGCTTTGTGCTGGCCGTCCGTGAGCAAGATATTCGTCCGTTTCATGGCGCCCTCTCTATATGTGTATATATATGTGTATATTATTCAAACCAACAGAAGAAGTCAAGGCCTCTCGCATGCGCAGAAAAAAAGGGGCAAGATCTGTTTTTCCGAGGCAAAAGGGCAGATCCGTTCCCTTTCTATTTTGCCGGCCCTGTGCTATAAGTCCCTATCGGCAAAGCCATGAAAATCCTGCTCGTCGTCAACCCGGCCGCAGGACACGGCCGCGGCAAAAAGTGCTTCGAGCGTCTCGAGCCCCGGCTCCGCGCCGAGATCCCCGGCCTCGAGGTCCGTTTCTCGGAGCACGCCGGCCACGCGGTCGAGATCGGCCGCGAGGCCGCGGGCGCCGGGTACGACCGCCTTCTCTGCCTCGGCGGCGACGGCACGCCTTATGAGGTCATCAACGGCCTCTATGCCGAAGGCCGCCCGCTCCGTGTTCCCGAGATCGGCCAGATCCCGGCCGGGACCGGCAATTCCTTCCTCCGCGATTTCGACATCCTGACGCCCGCGCAGGCCCTTGACGCTATCATCTCCGGCCGCCGCCGCAAGGTCGACCTCGTCGAGTTCCACTATCAAGAGGGCCCGGAAACCCTCCGCCGCTACTCCCTCAACATCATCGGCGTCGGCCTCATCGCCGACATCCTCCAGCTGACCAACGAGCGCCTCAAGTTCATGGGTTCGGCCGGCTACAGCCTGGCCGTCCTCGTGCGCCTCATCCGGGGCATGGCCAACCGCATCACCATCGAGGCCGACGGCCGCAGGCTCGAGGTCTCCGACAGCGCGCTCGTCGTCTCCAACTCGAAATACACGGGCGGCAAGATGAAGATCGCGCCGTCCGCCGACCCGTCCGACGGCCGGGCCGACATCATTCTCTTCAACGGCGTCAACCGCCGCGAGATCGTCTCCATTTTCGCCGGCGTTTTCTCCGGCGAGCACATGGCCCACCCCAAGGTCGCGACCCTCCAGGCCGCCTCGATCTCGGTCGACGCGGACCGGCCCCTCCGCCTGATGGCCGACGGCGAGCTCCTCGGCCGGACGCCTCTCCGGATCAAGGTCCTGCCGGCGGAGCTGACCATCCTCGTATGAGACGTCTCGGCGACCGCCTGCGCTCCTTCCTCATCTGGCTCATCGCCCTGCCCGTCTTCCTCTTCGCCTGCGTCCTCGTCTGGCTTGGCTCCTTCGTCCTCCGCGGGCGTGCCCTCGAGCGTCTGATCAAGGCCGGCTGCCGCGTCGTGCTCTTCGTCGCCGGCGTGGGCGTCAAGGTGAGCGGCCGCGAGAACATCGTCCCGGGCCGGCAGTACGTGGCCATGATGAACCACGTCAATTTCTTCGACCCGCTCGTTTTCCAAGTCGCCTTTCCTCCGGCGCTCCGCGGCGTCGAGGAGGAGAGCCACTTCCGCTGGCCGGTCTACGGCGGCACGATCCGCCGCATCGGCATGTTCCCCATCAGCCGCAAGGACTCGGTGCGGGCGGTCGAGACCCTGCGCCGGGCCGCGGCCTGGATCCGGGAGCGGCCGGACATCTCGTTCGGTATCATGCCCGAAGGGACGCGAACGCTCGACGGCAAGCTCGGTCCGTTCAAGCGCGGCGGCTTCCTCATGGCCATCGAGTCGGGCCTCGACATCCTGCCCATCGTCCAGGCGGGCGCCTACAGCATCAATCGCAAGGGCAGCCTGCTCATCCGGCCCGGCCGCGTCGACGTGACCATCGCGCCCGCGGTGCCGACGGCAAGCCATACCAAGGAGAACGTCGGAGAGCTCATCGAGCGCGTCCGCGCGGCGTTTTTGTCCTAACTGCCTTGGCTGCGGTCAATATGGCTTGAAATATGGCGACGCACAACCGAAATTAGGCGAACTTGATTTCTCCCATAAGCGGGCCTATCCTAGCCATAGCGTCAGAATCCAACCGCTTCACAGAGGTGCGGATGCCGAAAAGCCGGATATCGCGATTACCTGCTGCGGCGATTATTGCCGTCGCTGTCGCGTTTCTCTCTCAGACGTCCGTCCACGGCGCTCGATTTTTGCCGCTGCGGCCCTCACAGAATACCGCGGCCTCTCCTGCGATTTCGCTCGAGGCGCTCTTGGCCAAAGCCGCCGAATACTGCCGCAAGCTCGAGAGCGCCGCCTTCGATTTCGTCTGCCGCGAGGAGATCTCCGAAAAGTTCGATCCGACCCTCGACGCCGACCGCAAAAGCCCGCCGCTGGATCCGGGCAAGACAAAGTATTCGGGGCCGACCGTCGTCATCAGCTGGGCGCGAAAAGCCAAGCGCTCGTTCGTCTACGACTATCGATGCGTCCGCGCCGGGCGGACCATCCGGGAGACGCGGACCCTCCTCAAAGAGAACGGGAAGAAGAAAGTCGGGCCCAACGCCGCGCTTCAAACGTCCGTCGTCGACTTCGGCGCCGCCCTTCTCGCCCCTGTCGGCCTCTTCGGCGAACGCTTCCAGCCGGACTACGATTTCGCCATCGCCGGCGAGGAGAAGATCGGCAAGATCCGGGTCCTCGTCGTCGACGCCAAGCCCAAGCCCGGGGCCCCGCCCGCCGGCAACCTCTACGGCAAGGCCTGGATCGATCCGGACACGGGAGACATCCTCGAGATCGAGTGGAGCGAGAGCCGGGTCGGCCGCTTCGACGTCTTCGAGAAGCGCGGCCGGCTCTACGACCGCAAGCCGCGTCTCGTCATCCGCTCCGAGTTCAACGCCGAGAAGAACGGCATCCGCTTCCCCAGCCGCCTGTCCGTCGAGGAGGCCTATCTCGGCGAATCGGGCAAGGCCTTTATCCGGTCGAAGACCGATGTCATCTACAAGGATTTCAAGTTCTTCACCGTCGAGTTCGAGGTCCACGATTGAAACGGACCCGCCGGGGCCCGACCCGACGCACTTCTTCTGGTGGGAGGGGATGGACGGCTCGCGCGTCCTGGGCTACGTGCCGCCCGGCTGGTACCTCGCCGATCTCCGGGACGGCGTCCGGAAGATCCTGGAAGGCGCCCGGAAAAACACCGACGTCAAGGACTTCATGCTGCTCTACGGCGCCGGCGACCACGGCGGCGGACCGCGAGACACGGATATCGCCGCCATCAAGAAATATCGGAACGACCCGAACGAGCCCCGGCTCGAGTTCGACGTCCCCGAGACCTACTTCAAAAGGATCATCGAGCAGGCGGCCGGCTTCCCCATCGTCGTCTACAATCCGCTCTTCTGGGAGCGGACGGAGCCGGCCTTCGCCGAAGTCGTCGTCCCGCCCGGGTCCCGCTCATCCACGGCGGGACACTGCCCAAGGTCCGTTCATTCGTCCGGGTTGGACCGGCCAACGTCATCCTTTCGGCGCTGAAAAAAGAGATGGGTTACGCCGAGCGCGGCCTCGTCCTCAGGCTCTACGAGATCAAAACGATCCGCATCGAGCTGAAAAGAGGCTGACGGAGCGGCGTTATCCGTGCCCGGCGCGGCCGGAGAGAATCTCGGGGAGTTCCCGCAAGGCGGTCTCTGTCGGCACGAGATCGATGAGCCCCTCACGCATCCGGCGACGGCCGCCGTAGAGAAAGCAGGCCTTCGCCATTGGGTAGTCTTTTAAGAATGCCCGCAATCCCCGCAGGTCGATCCCGGAGATCCGGGCCGTCCTCTTGATCTCAAAAACGAAGAGCCCTTTGGCCCCGTACAAAACGAAATCCACTTCCTGTTGAGCGGCCGACCTCCAGTAAAAAAGTTTATGACCGAGGTCGAGGGCGTCGTTGACGGCCAAAAGCTCTTGGAAAAGCAGGGTTTCGCAGGCCGCGCCATCCATCTCCTCCGGCGAATCGAGAGGGCCTTTCGGCCTCAACGCCCGGAACACGCCGGCATCGAAAAAATAGAACTTCGGATGAGCGACGAGACGGCGCTTGGCCCGTTTCGAAAAAACCGGCAGGCGATAGCCGATGAGAAGGTCATCGAGAATGTTGAAGTAGCTTTCGACGACCTTCCGCTCGACCGCGCATTCCCTGGCGACTTCGGAAATGTTGAGGACCGCGCCCTGAGAGAAACTGGCGGCCTCGAGGAAACGGGTGAAGGCGCCGAGGTTCCTCGTCAGTCCCTCTTGTCGCACCTCCTCCTCCAGATATGACCTCACGTAACCGGCCAGGTATTTTTCAGGATGGGGCTCGGTATAAGCGACCGGAAGATGCCCGAACCGGAGGGAATGCCCCAGGTCGAAATCCCCCCCGAGCTCCCCCGCGGTGAGCGGGTGCATGGACAGAGTCCGGGCGCGCCCGCCGAGCAGGTTGACGCCGCCGCGGCGGAGTTTTCTCGCGCTCGAGCCGGTCAAGGCGAACTTATGCTTCCGCGTCTCGATGAGACGGTGGACTTCCGATAGCAGGTCCGGGATCCTTTGGATCTCATCGATGACGATCCAATCCCGGTGGCCGTCCGGGATAAGGCTTTCGAGGCGCTGGGGATTCGCCGTCAGGCGCGTAAAAAGCTCGGCCTCGAGGAGGTCGATATAAACGGCGCCGGGAAAGGACCTTCGGACCCAGGTGGTCTTGCCCGTTCCGCGGGGCCCGAACAGAAAGAAGCTCTGAGGATCAGGGTGGCTGAGCAATCTGGAATACATAACTCCAATATACATATATTTATGGAGTTGTCAAGCCCAAAACCGGATGCAGGCCGCCGTTTCACCCTCCCCAGCCGTCAACTCGACAACCGCCTCCCCTATCTGGCTTTGCCCCGTATCAGGAGCTGTTCGACGCGGTAGCCGGCGGCGAGGTAGAACTGGAGATCGAAGGCGTTGTCGTCGAGATCGATCGGCGTCGTGCCGGTGAGCCGGAAGAACGCCTGCTCGATCTCGTGCGCCCTGCCCCGCGGCCGCGGGCCGTCGGCGGGGCCGTATGCCTTCCAGAACGCGTCCCATTCCCGCCGCGCCCCGGCCGGGAGGTCGTCCAGGCTCACGAAAGGCTTGCCCGCCGCGTCGAGCCGGACCCAATTTTCCCGGAGGGCCCGGATGAAGGGGTAGAGATGCGGCCGGCCGGGGTCGTCGAAATAATAGTGAAAGGGAACGGTGTCGTCGATGTAGGTGTAGTAGATGTCCCAGAGCGGTTCCTCGGAAGCGATCCACGACGCGCCGTACTTGGCGACGAGATCGATCGGCTCCGAGTACCCGACGAGCGTCAGGTCTTTCGGGTCGAGCGTGCGATCGCTGAAATAGAACGGGACGTATGATTCGGCCAAAGCCCGGATGGTCGGATACTCGGCCGGACGTCCGACGAGGCCCGGGTATCGCGACTGGGCGGTCGAGCCGTAAAGGCCGGCCCGCGGATCGCGACAGACAACGATGTTGTGGTCGGCATCCTGGCTGGCCTCGAGCATGACCAGCCCCGGCTCGTGGCCGTGGAGGAAGTTCACGGCGTAGGCGAACATCGCCCCCTCGAAGCAGTGGGCCATGCCCGTCTGGAGGACGCGTCGCGGCGGTGTCGCCGTCTCCTCCTGCTCGACCGAGGCGTGGTCGTCGTTGTAGTAGAGCTCCGTGTTGAGGAATTCCTGGAGCTTCGCCGGCGTATCGAGAGCCGCGAGAACGGTCAGCTCGTCGGCCGCGAAACGAAGGCCGAGCGCGCCGCAGCGCGACTTGAAACGCCCGAGAGCCTCCGGGCTGACGGTGTCGCGATAGAGACCGGCCAACTCCCGGAGCTTTTCTTCCGGCGGCACCCGGACGATGCCTTCCTTGGGGATCGGCTTGCTCATGAAAGCCCCTCGATTCGGGGCATGGTATAGCACAGGAGCGGGGCCAAATCAAACGGGGCGACGGGCGGTAGCGCCGGTTGCCTGAGGCCGCCGGAAGTGTTATTCTACGGCGCCAAACATGCGCCGACACGAGATCTCGCCTCACGCCCTGAGCCCTGGCCGCATCGCGCGCTTCTGGCTGCCCCTCGAGGCCACCTGGCTGATGATGGCCGCCGAAGGGCCATTCCTGGCCGCGGTCATCGCCCGCCTGCCGATGCCGAAAGAGAACCTGGCCGCCTTCGCCGTCGCCTCGGCCTTGGCCTGGATCGTCGAGTCGCCCATCATCATGATGCTCTCGGCCTCGAACGCCCTCGTCCGGGACGGCGTCGCCTACCGGAAGCTGAGGCGGTTCTCCTTCGTCCTCAACGCCGCCATCACCGTGGTCATGATCGTCCTGATCACGCCGCCCGTCTTCGACCTCGTCGCCCGGGGGATCATGGGCCTTGCGCCCGACGTCGCCGGCCTGGCCGGGCGGTCGATGATCTTCCTCGTCCTCTGGCCGGCGGCCATCGGTTTCCGGCGGTTCTATCAGGGGATCCTCATCCGCGACGGCCGGCCCCAAGCCGTGACCTGGGGCACGGTGATAAGGCTCTCTACCATGGCCGCGACCGGTCTCCTTTTCGCCCTGGTCTTGCGCCTGCCCGGGGCCAGCGTCGGGGCGGGCGCGCTCGGCGCGGGCGTCCTGGCCGAGGGCGCGGCCAGCTGGGCCATGGCCCGGCCGACCGTCCGCGGTCTGCGGCGCCAGACCGACGCGGAGTGCGCGTTCGGCCGTTCGCTGACGGCCGCCGCGGTCGTGCGCTTCTACGCGCCGCTCGCCCTGACCTCGTTCCTGTCCTTTTTCATCAACCCGCTGACGACGTTCTTCCTGGCCCGCGGCCGCGCCCCGCTCGAGTCGCTGGCCGTCCTCCCTGTCGTCGTCGGCCTGGCCTTCGTCTTCCGCACGGCGGGCATCGCCATGCAGGAAGTCGTCATCGCCCTCGTCGGAGACGGCGGCGAGAACCGGCGAGTCCTATCCCGATTCAACCTGTGGCTCGGAGCGGCGTCCACGGCCGCCCTGGCCATAGTCCTCTACACTCCACTGGCTACCATTTGGTACGGGACGGTCTCGGGCCTGTCGCCGGAACTCGCGGCGTTCTCCCTGCTGCCCGGGGGACTGCTTGTCCTCCTCCCCTTCCTCGAGTCCGTTCTGGCCTACGAGCGCGGCGTCCTCGTCAAATCGCACCGGACGACTCCGATAAGCGTCGCCGTGGCCGTCCAGCTGGCCGTGACGGCCGCCGTTTTCGCCCTCATGGTCGTGGGCTTGAGGACCGTCGGCGCCGTCGCCGTCGGGCCCGCCCTGACCGCGGGCTACGTGGCCGGCGCCGCCGTCCTCGTCCTCACCCGCGGCGCAAGCTCCATCTGACGGTTCCAGCCCAATCATGACGCCGAACGGGCGCATCTCTTAATATACCCATCAGAATCGCGGCTTTGAGCACTCTGCCGCGATTCTGCAGGTCGCTCCTCAGAATCCGCTACCCGCCGGTCCCCGATTTCGCCATGGAGGCCGGCGCCGCCGCCTGACCGTCTAGCGGGCGCGCCAGTAGCGCTGCGGCGCTCCGGAAGCGGGCGGCGCGGGCTGCGGATCGAGCCAGCGGTCGGTGATGTACTTGGAGACGGCCTGCATGTGGCCGACGAGCGATGGTCTTTCGCTCAAAATCATAATTTGCCCGGGTTCCTGAGTCAAGGAAAGAAAGTGGAGAGGCGGGACTTCGC
>Ga0154867_1068_pt2 | contig 15588 bp, 12 predicted proteins | sample Rifle2008BG19ft_FD_105839 | JGI IMG/M metagenome (GOLD analysis project Ga0154867, IMG submission 105839) | Candidatus Aminicenantes bacterium RBG_19FT_COMBO_65_30 | reverse complement strand
GGTCTTGGCGAAGAACCTGGCGTAGGCCAGCGCCTCCTTCGACTCTTCGGAAAAGTCCGTGGCCCAAAGGACATTCTTGATGGGATGCGTCATTCTAGCCTCTCCTTGGTGAACGTTCGGGCGATTCTCATCGGCCCTGTCGAGGACTCCATCAGTCTACAACAAACTCAGTACTTCTGCCAATCCGGTTTGTGGTCGTGGACCCAGGTGTAATAATCGGCCATCTTCAGCTCGGAGGCGGCGTCCTTGTCAAGGACGAGGATGGCCCGCGGGTGCATCTGGAGGATGGAGCCGGGGACCATGGCCGTGACCGGGCCCTCGACGGTCAGCGCGACGGCCCTGGCCTTCTTCTTCCCGAAGGCCAGGAGCAGGCACATCTTGCTTTCCATGATCGTGCCCAGGCCCATGGTGATGACGTGGGTCGGGACGCCCTCCTCTCCGCCGAAAGCGGCCGCGGCGTCGAGGCGCGACTCCTCGGTCAGGGTCTTGATCCGTGTCCTCGAGGAGAGCGAGGAGGACGGCTCGTTATAGCCGATGTGGCCGTTCGTGCCGATGCCCAGGATCTGGACGTCGATGCCGCCGGCCGAGCGGACGGCCTGCTCGTATTTCCGGCAGGCGGCGGGGATATCGGCGGTCAGGCCGTCGGGGATGTTGATCCGCTCCCGGGGCATGTTGATATGGCTGAAGAGGTGGGCCCACATGTAGCTGTGGAGCGAGGAGGGGTGGGCCGGCGGGGTGCCGACATACTCGTCGAGGTTGAAGCTCGTGATGCCGCCGAAGTCGAGCCCTGACTCGCGGTGCATGAGGACGAGGTCGCGGTAGAGCTGGAGCGGCGTTTTGCCCGTGGCCATGCCGAGCACGGCGTGGGGCTTCTCGCGGACGAGGCGGGCGACGATGCGGGCGGCGATCTGGCTGGCCTGCCGGCTGTCGGGCTGGATGATGATCTCCATGGCGGTCCTCCTGCGGGCGGGGCGCGGTCAGCGCGTCTTGACCCAGTATCTCTTGATCTTCTCCTCAACGCCGGCCCGGAACTTGTCGATGTGGCCGAGGACGAAGCGGCCGACGTCGAGCTTATCGTCCCGGACTAGCGGCGTCAAGTCCATGGCGAACCAGAGCTGTTCGGCCGCGTCGGTCTCGTGCGACTGGAAGTAGCTGGCGTTGGCCCGGCGCCGGCCGAGCGTGGCCAGGTCGTAGCGTTTGCCGCCCTCGACCTGGGAGTCATAGACGCCGATGAGGCCCATGGACAGGTTCTCCCGGCGGCCGACGTCGAGCGGCACCTTGTCCTTGTCGTCCATCCAATCGAGCCCGCGCCAGACCTCGCAGCCGTAGACCGTCGTGGGCCGCTCCGCGGGCTCGAGCTCGCGCACGGCGGCGATGGCCGTGAAGACGACGGCCAGGTGGGTGTCGTGCTTGTCGGCCGGATTGTGGGTGTAGAGGACCTCGGGCTTGGTCGCCCTGAGGAGCTTGACCAGGTCGGACCTGAGGCGGCCCGTGCCGACGTCCTTGACCTCGGCGCTGGCGTAGTTGAGCTGGACGAGGGCGCCGTAGTTGCCGAGGATGGCCGCCTTCTCCTGCTCGCGGCGCCGCAGCGCGGCCATGTCCTCGTCGCTGAAGCAGGCGTACTCGCCGGCCCGGGGAGAGTCGCCGCCGTTCGTGCAGGTCACCGCGCCGAACCAGAGCTCCTGACTCATGAAGCACTTCTGGACGCCGTGGAAGGCCATGATCTCGAGGTCGTCCTGGTGGGCGCCGATGCCGAGGTGGGTGACCCGGCGGAAGGCGTCCTCGGCGGCCAGGCCGTCGGGGATGAAGACCGAAGCGTCGGGCTTGAAAAACTTCATGAGCGTTCTCCTGTGATCTCAGGCCGGCCGGCCGTCCGTTATTTCGCCTTGAACTCCACTTTCACCGGAACGAGGAGGCGCTCGGCCAGCCCTTCGACATTGAGGACCCAGTTCTTCGCGGCCGGGACGCCCGGCGCGGTGACGCCGCGGTCCCAGGCGCCGGCCACCCAGTGCGTGAGCTTCCGGCCGGCCCAGCCATCGAGCTTGACGGCGCGGTCGATGGCCGTCTCGTCCATCCCGGAGAAGTCGGCCGGCGGGAAGATCGCGGCCAGGCCGACCTCGCCGGCCTTGTCCGCGCCCTTGCCCCACGCGGCCAGGAAGCCTTTGGCCTTGTCCATCGACCAGGTCTCGCCGGCGAGCTTCTGGACGCCGGGGCCGAAAACGAACGGCCCGGCGGACTTCGATGAGATGACGACGTCATGTCGGGAAAAGGCGCTGTCGGCGAAGGTCGAGAGGAAGACCGTCAGGCCGACCTCGCCGGCCGCCGCGCGCACGGCCGGATATTCCGCCTTGACCAGGGCCCGGACGGGACCCGGCGCGAGGACGGTCAGCTTGGCCTGCGGCGCGGAGGCGCCGAAGAGGGGAACACGGACGCCGCCATCCCACAGGCTCAGGCCGCCGAGACCGGCCGATTCGCCGGCCTCGAGGACGTCCATGCCCCAGTCCTGCGGCTTGCTCTCCGGAGCGGGGAATTTCTTCAGAATGAGCCCGGCCTGAAGCTTGCCGTAGAATTCGATCCGGCCGTGGACGAACTTGAACGCGACGAGGTTCGATTCCCAACCGGCCTCGGCGCCGCCGGCCTCCCAGGCCGAGCGGGCGAAAGCCTTTTGCGTCGGCATGAGCTGGAAGCTGCGGCCGGGAGTGTAGTAGCAGACGAGCCGCGTCGTCGACGGCGGCAGGGTGCGGACGAGGACGATCTCATCATGGTTGCGGTCCTTGTCGAGGTCGTCGGCCTGGGAAACGACGAGGGCGTACTCGCCGCCCTTTTCTTCGAAGAACGCGTAATAGTAGGTGTTGAAATCGGCGGCGACGGACGCCCTGATGTCGGCGACGTCGATGACGAGGGCGTGGTTCTCGAGGGTGAGGGGCGAGGGATTCGTGATCTCGACGATGAATTGCTTCTTGAAGCCGAGGACCTCGGGGCCCCGGGCCTGGGCGGCGGCCCAGCCGGCCGCGGCGGCGAACGCGGCGATGAAGGCGAAGAGCCGTCTTCGGGTGTTCGTTTCCTGGCGCATCGACGGGATCTCCTTTCCGGCGAGAAGTCCGGGGCTTATTCTACTCCGTTGCCCGGTCAAATCAAGCTGTGATATGTTTACGGTGAGGGAGAAATAGGATGGCTAACGTCGCGACATTCGGCGAGATCATGCTCCGGCTTTCGCCGCCGGGAAAAGAGCTCCTCTTCCAGTCACCGCGTCTGGAGGCCGTTTTCGGCGGGGCAGAGGCCAACGTGGCCGTCTCCCTGGCCATCCTCGGTCACCGCTCGCGCTGGATCTCCGTCGTCCCGGCGAACCCCGTGGGCGAGGCGGCCCTCCGCGAACTCCGGCGCTACGGCGTCGATGTCGGCGCCGTCGTCCGCGGCGGGCGTCGGCTGGGGATCTACTTCGCCGAGACGGGGGCGAACGAGCGGCCGTCCCAGGTCGTCTACGACCGCGAGGGATCCGGCATCGCCGAGGCCAAGCCGGGCGACATCGACTGGGAGACCGCCTTCGCCGGTATGGACCGGCTCCATGTCACCGGCATCACGCCGGCCCTCAGCGCCTCGGCCGCGGCGCTCACGCTCGAAGCGGTCGAGGCGGCTCGGGCGAGGAAGATGTCCGTCTCGCTCGACCTCAACTACCGGGCCAAGCTCTGGAAATACGGCCGTCCGGCGCCCGAAGTCATGCGCGAGATCGCCGGGCGGGCGGACCTCCTCGTTGGGAATGAGGAGGACTGCCAGAAAGCGCTGGGCATCGGCGCCGCGGCCGACCTCGCGGCGGGACGGCTCGACCCGAAGCTCTACGAAGAGCTGACGGCCGCGGTCATGTCCGCGTTTCCCAACCTGACCCGGGTCGCCGTTACCCTGCGCGAGAGCCTGAGCGCCGACTGGAACCGCTGGTCGGCCGTGCTGAGGAACGCGGCGGGATTCCTCGCCGGCCCGGCGTTCGAGATCCGCTCGATCGTCGACCGCATCGGCGCGGGCGACGCCTTCGCCGCCGGTCTCATCCACGGCTTGGCGAGCTTCGAGACCGACGCCCAGGCTCTCGACTTCGCCGTCGCCGCCGCCGCGCTCAAGCACTCGATCCCGGGCGATTGGAACCTGTCCGCGGAAAAAGACATCCTGGCCGCCGCCCGGGGCGACCGGTCGGGCCGGGTCCGGAGATAACGGAGGCGGGGGAGGGGGACATGACGAAAGACAAGGTCCTCGAAGGGCTTCTCGCCGCGAAGGTCATCGCCGTCATCCGCATGAAGGACGCGGCCCGGCTGGCCGCTGCGGCCGCCGCGCTCCGCGAAGGCGGCGTCACCGCGCTCGAGATCACCATGACCGTGCCCGGCGCCGTCGAGATCATCCGCGAGATGGCCCGGACGAAGGAGCCCGGGACGCTCGTCGGCGCCGGGACCGTGCTCGACGCAGGGACGGCCACCGACGTGATCGAGGCCGGGGCCGATTTCGTCGTCTCGCCCATCACCGACCAAGACATGGTCCTGGCCTGCCGCGAAGCCCGCGTCCTCGTCGCGCCGGGCGCCTTCACGCCGACCGAGATCGTCGCGGCCTGGCGGTCCGGGGCGGATATCGTCAAGGTCTTCCCGGCGACCTCGCTCGGGCCGCAGTTCTTCCGCGACCTCCGCGGGCCGCTGCCCCTGGTCCGTCTCATGCCGACCGGCGGGGTCACCATCGAGAACGCGCGGGAGTTCCTCGCGGCCGGCGCTTGCTGTGTCGGCATCGGCACGGCCCTCGTCGACGCCGAGGCCGTCGAAGCCGGCGATTGGGAGGCCCTGACGTCCCGGGCCAGGCGGCTGGTCGAGTCGCTCGGCGCTCTCTGAGATTTGATATTTCCGGGCGTTCTGCTATAATACGCGTAATGCTTTGCTTCGCTGGCTGTGCAAGGCAACAAGTATCCCTCCTTCATTATCCCCTTAAGCTTGTTTTTCCCCAAAATAAGAACAGCCAGCTTTTTCCCCCATTTGACAGGCGGCCTCCTCGTCCTTTATAAATCGGGTTCCAATGCCCGTGAACGAGCTCGAAGCGCGAACCGCGCCGCGGCCTGAGCCGAGGTCCTTCTGGAACAGGGATTTCCTGATGGCCCTGGCCGGCTATTTTTTTCTGTTCATGGCCGTTTCTCTCTTTTTCCTCCTGCCCATCGTCCTCGACACGTTCGGTCCGCGCCAGAGCCGGATCGGGCTGATCATGGGCATCCACAGCGTCGTGGCCATCGCCATCCGGCCGCTTTTCGGCCGGATGATCGACGTCCGCGGCGGTCGGCGCATCGCTATCCTCGGCCTGCTCGTCCTGCTCTTCGCGACGCCGTTCTTCCACCTCGTCCGTGACGCCGGCTGGCTGCCGTTGCTGCTCCGGGCCGTGACCGGGCTTGGTTGGGGCATCAGCATGACGGCGACGATCGCCATATGCTCGGACCTGGCCCCGGTCGAGAGGCTGGCCCTTTCGATGGGCGTCATCGGCATCGCCGGCCTCGTCGCCAACGCCCTCGGGCCGCTTCTCGCCGAGGAGCTCCTCCGGAGCTCGGGCGCCGGTTGGCTCTACAACGTGAGCATCCTCTTCCTCGTCGCCGCCCTCGCCTGTCTCCTGCTCACGCGCGAGATCGTCAAGCCGGCGAGCGACGGCCGGGGCGGCGGGATGGGCGTCCTGCGGACCGTGCCGTGGGTGCTGGCCGCGGTCATCTCGGCCATGCCCGTGTTCCACGGCGCCATCCGCGGCGCGATGATCTACTTCATCGCCGTTTTCGGCAAGTCGGTCGGCATCGGCCGCGTCGGACCCTTCTTCCTCGTCTTCTCGCTGGCCGCCATCCTGACCCGCTTCGGCATGGGCGACCTCTCGGACCGGCACGGCCGGAAAAAGGTCATCCTTCCGGCGGCGCTCATCATCGTCGGCAACCTCTTTCTCATCGCCCAGGTCCGCAGCTTCCCCCTGCTCGTGGTCACGGGCTTCGTCGGCGGGCTCGGGCAAGGATTGATCTTCCCGGCCCTGAGCACTTACGTCATCGATTTCCTGGGCCGGGAGAACAAGGGGCTGGCCATCAGCCTCTACCTGTCGCTCTTCGACGTCGGGATGGGCATCGGCTCGCCGTTCTTCGGCTGGGTCTCCGACGTGGCGGGATACCGGTGGATGTACCGCATCGCCGGGCTTTTTCTGCTGGCCTCGACCGCCGTCTTCATGCTCAAGGCGCCGGCGACGGAAGGTAGCAAGCTCCGAGGAGGCGCGTGATGGGGAATTCCGAGCGCAGAAAGGAGGCGCGTGATGTGTCAGGACGATAAGAGTCTCTACGAGATCATCTCCGGGCGGCGGACCATACGCCGGTTCAAGCCCGAGCCCGTGTCCAGGGATCTGCTCGAGCGGCTCGTCGACGCCGGACGGCTGGCCCCGTCGGCGGCCAACCTGCAGCCGCTCGAGTTCGTCGTCGTCGACGAGGAGAAACTCAAGGCCGAAGTCTTTCCCTGCTTGAAATGGGCGGCCTACATCGCCCCCGCGGGCGACCCCGGGCCCGGCGAGGAGCCGGCCGCCTACATCGTCACCCTGGCCAACACCAAGGTCCGGGAGAAGATGTTCGAGTACGACGTCGGCGCGGCCATGGAGAACATGATCCTGGCCGCCCTGGCGGAGGGAGTCGGGAGCTGCTGGCTCCTGTCGATCGACCGGGACAGGCTGCGGGCCGCGCTGGGTGTGCCCGATCATTACAGGGTCGACAGCGTCCTGGCCCTCGGCTGCCCGGCGGAGGAGCCCGCGGCCGAGGTCATGGGCGAGTCCTGCCGCTACTGGAAGGACGCCGAGGGACGGCTCCATGTCCCCAAGCGGGCTATCAAGACGGTCGTCCACTTCAACCGTTTCTAGCGGATGCCCGGCTTGACTTTCGGCGCCCCGGGCGGTATAAAAGAACGCGGCGCGAGGCGCCAAAGTCATGGCATCGTTAGAGAGGGATTCATGAAAAAAACACGTATCCTGTACGTCTTGGTCTTTGCGGTCCTCGTCTGCTTCGTCTTCGGGACGGCCCAGGCCCGGGCCGACGTCTACATGAAGCAGAAGATGCACACCGGCTCGTTCAGCATGATGGGCCAGACGCAACCGGAGAAGGACGAGATCATGGTCTTCTGGCTGGGCGCGAACAAAGCCCGGACCGATATGGAGACCGGGAAGTCCTCGTCCATCTTCCTGGCCGACAAAAAGCTTCTCTACCTCATCGACCACAACAAGATGCAGTATTCGGAGATGCCGCTCGACTTCGAAAAGATGTTCGAGGAAGCGGCCGGAGCGGAAGCGGCGGAGGATCCGGAGAAGGCCGAGGCCATGAAAAAGATGCCCGGTTTCATGAAGAACATGATGAAAGGCGTCATGGGCAACATGTCGGCCAAGGTCACGGAGACCGGCGAGACGAAAAAGATCGGCGACTGGAACTGCCGCAAGTACATCATCGAGATGGACTTGGGCATGGGCAAGTCCGAGGCCGAGGCCTGGGCCACCGAGGACCTCAAGATCGACTACGGGATGGCCTTCACCATGGCCAACGCCATGATGGCCGGCCAGCCCGGCTTCGAGAAGATCATCCAGGAGATGAAAAAGGTCAAGGGCGTCATCGTCTACCAGACAGCCACGGTCAAGATGATGGGCGCCGAGGTGACATCAACGACAGAGCTCCTCGAATGCACCAACACGTCCGCCCCGGCCGGAACGTACGACATCCCGACGGGCTACAAGAAGGTCAAAGGTATGGGCCGCGGCTAGGCCGCGGTGGCTTTGACCCGGTCCTCCTGCGACATCGCCGCCAGCCGCTTGACCTCGTCCCCGTCGAGGCCGAGGCCCTTGGCGACGCGCCAACCGTATTCCGCGTCGGCCTTGGTGAAAAGGGCCGTCTGCCGGAGCTGGATGCGCTTCTGCGCGCCTTTCAGATGGCCGACGATGTTGGCGACGAGGTGTTCGCGGTCGGTGTCGGTCATGACCTTGCGGTAAAGCGCCCCCGCCTGGACGAAATCGACGTCACCGAGCGTGTAGGCGTGGCGCGCCGCGGTCCCCGCCACGTCGATCGCGGGGAGGGCGAAGCCGGCGTCCGGGGCCGGGCCGCCGAAGCTGTTCGGCCAGTAGTTGGGCCCGCCGCCGCCGTTGCCGTCGAAGCGCATGGCGCCGTCCCGCTGGTAGCTTTCCATGGGGGCCGCCTTCGGGGCGTTGATCGGGAGCAGGTGGTAGTTGGGGCCGAGCCGGTGCCGGTGGGTGTCGTGGTAGCTGAAGAGGCGCCCCTGGAGCATTTTATCGGGTGATGGCCCGATGCCGGGGACGAAGTTGCCGGGCGAGAAGGCCGCCTGCTCGACCTCGGCGAAGTAATTCTCCGGATTGCGGTCGAGGACCATGCGGCCGATCACGACCGGCGGGACGTCGGCGTGCGGCCAGACCTTGGTGACGTCGAAGGGGTCAAAGCGGTAATCCTTGGCCTGCTCCGGCGTCATGATTTGCACCTCGACGCGCCAGGCTGGATGCTCGCCGCGGGCGATCGCCTGAAAGAGGTCGCGCGTGGTCACGTCGGGGTCGATGCCGCGCATGCGGTCCGCTTCCGGGCCGTCGAAGTTCCGGATCCCCTGTTCGGTCTTGAAGTGGTACTTGATCCAGCAGTATTCGCCCTTGGCGTTGTACCACATGTAGGTGTGGCTGCTGTGGCCATTCATGTTGCGATAGGAGCGGGGCGTGCCGCGGTCGGAGAAGAGGATCGTCACCTGATGGATCGATTCCGGCGTCAGGGACAGGAAGTCCCAGAACATGTCCGGGTCCTTGAGGTTGGTCGCCGGGTTGCGCTTCTGGGTATGGATGAAGTCGGGGAACTTGAGCGGGTCGCGGATGAAGAAGACCGGAGTGTTGTTCCCGACCATGTCGTAGTTGCCCTCTTCGGTGTAGAACTTGACGGCGAAGCCGCGGGGGTCGCGCTCCGAATCCGCCGAGCCCCTCTCGCCGCCGACGGTGGAGAAGCGGACGAAGACCTCGGTCTTCTTGCCCACCTCCGATAGGAATTTCGCCCGCGTGTGCTTGGTGACGTCGCGGCTGACTTCGAAATAGCCATGCGCGCCGGCGCCCTTGGCGTGGACGACGCGCTCCGGGATGCGCTCGCGGTCGAAGTGGGCGAGCTTCTCGAAGAGGTGCGCGTCCTCCACGAGCACCGGGCCCTTCGGGCCGGCCGTCATCGAGTCGAGGTCGTTGTCGACGGGCATCCCGAATCCCGTCGTCAGGGTTTTTTTGTCGTCGGCCATGTCAATCCCTCCTTGAGAATTGATTTTTTATCAGAGGTGGAAGTCGCCCGCGGCCTCGGGCTGGTAGAGGACGGATTCAACCTTGAGGACGCGCGTCCCGGAAGGTACCCGCCATTCGATGACGTCCCCCGCCCGGTAGCCGAGCAGGGCCGTGCCGACGGGCGCCAATATCGAGATCATGTTCTTGGTGATGTCGGCCATGTGCGGATAGACGAGCGTGTATTCCTTGACGTCGCCGGAGGCCATGTCGAGAACCTTGACCTTCGAGTTCATGGTGATGACGTCGGCCGGGACCTCGCCGGGCTCGACGACGACGGCCCTCTCGAGCTCGGCCCGGAGCTCGGACAGGCGCTCCCTGTCGGGCCCCTCCTGGATCGAGGGGGAATTCAGGATGGCCGTGAGCCGATTTTGGTCCAGACTAGTGATGACGATGTCTCTTCCTGGCATTTTTGCCCTCCGCGCCGTGGACTACCATTATACAACAGTTCCCGCTTTTTTCCCTAGCGGCTAAGCCAGGCTTCGAGCTGCCGAAGCTAACTTCCGACCGGGTTCATCAAGGCGCTCAAGGGCGAGCTCAAGCCGGCCGGCCGGCTCCCGGTCACGGTCAGCAAGGAGTACCCGATCGGCAGCGGGCGCTAAGACACGCGGGCTTTATGGCCCGTCCGGTTCTATTTGCCTTCCGGCCACATCCGGACCAAGACGACGCCGTGGCGGGCGACGAAAGCCTTGAGAGCGTCCTTATAGACGCCGAGATCTTTCTGACGCCAGAGATCGCGGACCTTCTGCCGGCCCTGGACGCCGATATCGGCCCAGAGGGCGGTGACCTCGGCCAGGCCTTCGCCCCGGTTGAAGAGCCCGACGGCCTTGGAGCCGTCCTCCATCTCTTTCACCCAGACTTCGAGGTCGCCGCTTTTCGCGACGCGCCGGCCGGGCTTGCCCAGGGGGTCCTGGTCGACGTCGATGACCTCGTCGTTGGTCAGGATGTTCAGCGTGAAATCGTCGAGGCGGGTGATGTCGCCGCTGAAGATGAGCGGCGCCGAGACGAGGCACCAGAGCGAGAAGTGCGTGTACTGCTCGTTCGGCGTGAGCGGCGTCGCGGCCGTGCCGCCCTGCCAATCGCTCAAGTAGCCGATGAGCAGGTAGTCGGGGTCGTTCCAGCGGCCCGGCCCGCCATGGCGGTGGAGCTCGTTCTTGGAGTAGACGTCGAAGCCGTCGCGGAAGAGCGCGGCCGGGATGCCCTCGAACCGGCCGCCCAAGTCGTCGGCTGTCCGCCAGCTGTTGCCGCCGACCGAGGCGCCCCATTCCCAGACCTTGCCCATGCCGTACTGGCAGAGGTTGAGGACGATGTCGCGCGGCTGTTTGGCCAGGATGGCGCTCGCGAGCCGGTAGGGCCTCTGCAGTTCATCGATAGTCTTGTCCCGGCCGCCGCCGAGGTAGGTGCACCAGTCGTATTTCAGGAAGTCGTAGCCCCACTCGACGAAGCGGGCGACGTCCTGCTCTTCGTGCTGCCAGGCCGCGACGTGTCCGGCGCAGGTCAGCGGGCCGGGCGATGTGTAAATACCGGCCTTGAGGCCCTTAGCGTGAATGTAGTCGGTGAGGGCCTTCATGTCGGGGAAGCGACCGTTCGAATTGACCATGCCCCGGGCGTCGCGCTCCGGTCCCTGGAGCGTCGGGTCGTTCGAGCCCGGCTTGACCGCCCAGCAGTCGTCGATGTTGACGTACTGGTAGCCGTGGTCGATCATGCCGCTCGAAACCATGGCGTCGGCGGCGGCGCGCATGATGCCATCGGTGACGTGGTTCTCCCAGACGTACCAGCTGTTCCAGCCCATGTGCGGGGTCAGGGCCAGGGTGTCGCCGCAGACGATCTTGAAACCGCGCTCGATCGTGCCCGACCGGTTCGTCGCCTTGAACGTGACGGCGTATTCGCCGCGGGCGGCGAGCGCGCCCGTGATCTGCCCGGTGGCCGTGTCGAGCGTGAGCCCGTCGGGCAGGCCTTCGACGGCGAAGGTCATCGGCCGTTCGCCCGTGGCCGGGATGGTGAAGAGGAAGGGCGACCGCGGCCGGACGCCGAAGACCCTGGCGCCGTTGATGCGCGGCTCGGGCCCGGGCTTGGGCGTGAGAATGACTTTCTCTTCGGCGGACGTGAGCGGCGTCAATGCCGCGGCCGCGAGCGCGCTCACGGCCAGAATCAGAACTAGCGGTCGGGGTGTTCGTCTCATCGGACGGTTATCCTTTCCGGCGTCGCAGACGTCGCCGACATTATGGCTGGCGGAGGAAGAAATGACAAGATAAGAAGGGGTCAAACCTTAATTCTTATAATTTTTTCGCGATGCCATCCCCCAGGCCACCTATAGGTCATGGCCCAAAAATGCCAGAAAGAAAAAATTATAAGAATTAAGGTTTGACCCCTTCTTCGCTTGACTTGGGCAGGCGGCCGCAATTATCCTTCCCGCCATGGACAGGAGTTGACCACATGATAAAAACCCGTCGTCTCGCCTATGTGTTCCTGACGCTTCTCGCGGCCGCGGTCGTCTTTGCAGCCGCAACTGCCGCCTCTCCCGCCGCCGCCCCTTGGCCCCAAGCCTCCCCGGGTCAGGCCCCTCAGACTCAAGTCATGAATCCCTACGCCCCGGACACGGCCGAGCCGGGTTCGGTCGAGGCCATCGCCAAGTTCACGACCGAGGCCCGTTTCGGCAACCCCTGGGTCGCCTACGTGCCGGCGTCGGACACCGTGCCGTCGCCGACAAAGTATCTCGGCCATGTCGTCGGGGCCGAAGGGGAGCTGTCGTCGACGGCCAAGATCTACGGCTACTTCCGCAAGCTCGCCGAGACTTCGCCGCGCGTCCGGGTCCAGGTCATCGGCCGGAGCGAAGAGGGGAGGGACATTCTCCTCGCGGCCATCGCCGACGAGGACGGCATCCGCGACCTCGACAAGCTCAAAGACGCGACCGCCGCCCTGGCCGATCCGCGCAAGACCTCGCCCGAGGCCGCCGAAGCACTTATCGCCTCGGCCCGGCCGATCTACTACTTCAACGCGGGGCTCCACTCGACCGAGCTGGGCAGTCCGGAAATGGTCATGGAGCTGGCCTATCGCCTGGCCGTCTCCGAACAGCCGATGATCCGCAAGATCCGGAGCGAGGTCGTCGTCCTCATCAATCCCGTCTCGGAGCCCGATGGCCGCGACAAACAGGTCGACTGGTTCTACCGCTACCTCAAGGGCAAGACCGATTTTGACAACCTGCCGCCGGTCTCGCCGCCCTACTGGGGGCACTACGTCTTCCATGACAACAACCGCGACACGCACCAGGAGGCGCTCGAGCTGTCGAAGGCCGTGAGCCGGATGTTCTTCGAATACCATCCGACGGTCGTCCACGACCTCCACGAGTCGATCCCGCTCCTCCAGACCTGGAACGGCACCGGGCCGTTTAACACCAACCTCGACCCGATCCTCGTCAACGAGTTCTTCGCCATGGCCTTCGCCGAGATCGGCGCCCTGACGTCGGCGGGCATGCCCGGCGTCTGGACGTGGGGCTTCGGCGAGGGCTGGGGGCACCACTACCTCGACTCGATCGCCGTCAACCACAACAGCATGGGACGCGGTTACGAGACATACGGCAACGGCACGGCCGAGACAGTCGAGCGGGTGCTCCGGCCGAATGAGGAGCGCTACGCGGGGCGCCCGGTGACGAGCCGGGAATGGTACCGGCCCATGCCGCCGCCCCGGAAGCTCCGCTGGTCGCTCCGAAACAACACGAATTACATGGAGAGCGGGTGTCTGGCCATCCTCGACTACGCGGCCAAGCACGCGAAAGAGATGCTCCGCGATTTCTACCGCAAGGGCTATAACTCCTGGCAGAAAGGGGTCAAGGGCGGCCCCTACGCGTTCGCCATTCCCGACGACCAGGGCGACCGCCGCCGCGTGGCCGAGATGGTCGACCTCCTCCTCACCCACCGCATCGAGGTTTCGCGGGCGTCCGCGCCCTTCAAGGTCGGGGAAGGGGAGTTCGCGTCCGGGACCTACGTCGTGCGGCTCGACCAGCCGTACCGGAACTACGCCGTGGACCTGCTTCTTCCCCAGATGTTCCCGCCCGACGCCGCGTATGAGCCTTACGACGACGTGTCCTGGTCCCTTCCCGTCCACTATGGTGTCGAAGCCAAGCGGATCGACGACGCCAAGGTCATGGACGTGCCGCTCGCGCCGGTCCAGTCCGGCTTCGAAACCCGGGGCGAGGTGAGAGGGACGGGGCCCGTTTTCCTGCTCAAAGACACGGGCCAGGAAGCCCTGCTGGCGCTCCGTAACCGCTTGTCCGTCTTCCGCGTCGAGATCGCCGAGAAAGCGTTCAAATCCGGCGATAAAGACTATCCGGCCGGCTCCTGGATCCTATCGGACCAGAAAGGCCTCGCCGACGCGGTCAAGCGGGCCTCGGCCGAGCTGGCCCTGGATTTCGATAGCGCGCCCGCCGTCCCCGACGTCGCGCGCCACGAGTCGAAGCTCGCCCGCCTGGCCGTCTGGCACACCTGGGCCGACACCGAGGCGATCGGCTGGGTCCGCTACGTGTTCGACCGGGAAAAGGTCCAATATTCCTACATCCGTGACGAAGATATCCGCGCCGGACGCCTGCGCGAGCGCTTCGACATCATCCTCTTCGGCGACTGCTATCTCCGTCTCCAGGACCAGATCCAGGGGATCGACAAGAAGTACGGGCCCATGCCCTACATGAAGACCAAGGACACGCCCAACCTCGGGATCCCCGACGCGTCCGAGGACATCACCGGCGGCATCGGCTGGGCCGGCATGGCCAAGCTCGAGGAATACCTCAACGCCGGCGGCCTGCTCATTACGCTCGGCAACGGCGCGGCCATCGCCTTGGAAGGAGGGCTCGTCCGGGACGTTTACAGGAAATCGGGCGCCGTCAATACGCCGGGCTCGGAGCTCAGGGTCAAATTCGTAAGGCCCGACCATCCGCTGGCTTACGGCTCGCCGGAAGTGACCTCGGCCTTCCGCACGGGGCTTACCGTCTACGACATCGCTGTGTCGGGCCGGGGCGGCGTCGTCCTGCAGTGGGGCACGAAGCTCAGGACGGAGGACCGGGAAGAGGAGGCAGCTGAAGGCGCGAAGCCGAAAGATCCTAAGGACCCGGCGAAGAAGGACGAGGTCAAGATGCTCGTCAGCGGCGCCGTCAAGGGCGAGGACGAGCTCGAGGGGCGGCCCGCGATCCTCGACCTTCCGGCGGGCAAGGGGCGCGTCGTCGCCTTCCTCTTCAACCCGATCCACCGCGACCTCAACCGTTCCGACCACCGCTTTCTCTGGAACGCGATCCTCAACTGGAACGCCCTGCCGCCGCCGCGCTGAGATAAGAGGTGGCCACTTCGCGGATAAGGGAAATACGTGGCCGTCAAAAATCCTAAGTCCTCATTGGACAAGCCCGACCGGGCCGCTCTCACCAGAACCCTCCAAACGCCGGTCGGACAGCATCTCGTGGGCGCCACGCTCGCGGGGAAATACCGGATCCTCGAGGAGATCGGCCGGGGCGGGATGGGGGTCGTCTATAAGGCTGAAGACACTCAGCTCAAACGGACCGTGGCCCTGAAGTTCCTGTCTCCCGATTCTACCGCAATTCCGTCGCGAGAGAAACGATTCGCGCAGGAGGCTCAGACCGCCTCGGCCCTGAATCATCCGAATATCTGCACGATCTATGAAGTCGGCGAAGCGGAAGGAAATTCCTACATCGCCATGGAATATGTGGATGGGCGGCCGCTCGACCGGATGATCCCGCCCGGCGGGTTGCCGCCGGATGACATCCTGCGTTTAGGCAGCCAGATCGTCGAAGCCTTCGAGCACGCTCACGAAAGGGGCGTCATCCATAGGGACCTCAAGAGCGCCAACGTGGTGATAACCCCGGCCGGGCGGGTCAAGGTCCTCGACTTCGGATTGGCCAAACGCCTGATCACCGAGGAGCTCGGGGAGGCGACGCGTTCCCAATTATCGCTGACCGAGGAGGGCGTGATCGCGGGCACGCTGCCTTATCTGGCGCCCGAAACGCTCCAGGGGAATCCCGCCGACGCCCGGAGCGACATCTGGGCCCTGGGAGTCGTCCTCTACGAGATGGCCGCCGGAACACGGCCTTTTGAGGGACGGACGGGGTTCGAGCTGACGTCGGCGATCCTCAGAGATACGCCGGCCCCGGTCCCCGCGCGAACTCCGGCGGGTATGCGCGCCGTTATCCGGAAATGCCTTGAGAAGGATTTGGAGAAGAGGTTCCAAACGGTGAGCGAAGTGCGCGCGGCGCTGGAAACGGACCTCTTCGTG
>Ga0154867_1106_pt5 | contig 15673 bp, 16 predicted proteins | sample Rifle2008BG19ft_FD_105839 | JGI IMG/M metagenome (GOLD analysis project Ga0154867, IMG submission 105839) | Candidatus Aminicenantes bacterium RBG_19FT_COMBO_65_30 | reverse complement strand
GACCAAGGACTTCGTCAAGCGGGTCATCGCGCTCGAGGGCGAGAAAGTCGAGGTCAAGGACAAGCAGGTCTTCGTCAACGACAAGCCGCTCGACGAGGCCTACAAAGTCCACATCGACAGCCATGTCAACTCCAAGGACGATTTCTACAATTTAGAGAACGTCATCCGCGACAACTACGGCCCGGTCACCGTGCCGCCCGGGCACTGCTTCGTCATGGGCGACAACCGCGACAACAGCATGGACAGCCGCTATTGGGGGTTCCTGCCGTTCGCCTCGGTCAAGGGCAAGCCCTGGGTCATCTACTTCTCCTATAAAGCGGAGCGCGACGCCTGGCAGAAGACGGGATTCCGCGACCGCATGAAGAAGCTCGTCAGCTTCATCCCCAAGGCCCGCTGGGGCCGCATGCTCCGCATCATCAACTGACGCCTCAACGTCCGATTGACCGTCCCATCCGAAACGCATAAGATGGTCATGTGAAGAAGGCGACGCTCGTCACGGGCGAGGAGTACATCGACGGCGCTATCGACGAGATCGTCTTTTACAATCCCGACAACGGCTACACGGTCTGCAAGTTCCTCCCTGAAACGGGCGAGACGCTGACCATTGTCGGCTGCTTCCCTCCCCTGACGCCCGGCGAAGTGTTGCGCATCCGCGGCGTTTGGGAGATCAATCCGCGCTTCGGACGGCAGTTCAAGGTGGACCATTTCACCCTGACCCTGCCCGCCTCGGCCAAGGGGATCGAGAAATTCCTGGCTTCAGGTCTGGTCAAGGGAATCGGTCCTGTGCTGGCTAAGCGCATTGTCGGTACCTTCGGCGCCGGGACGATCGAAATCCTGACCCGGAAGCCGGAGCGCCTCCGCGAGGTCGAGGGCGTCGGCGCGGTCAAGCTGCGGGAGATCCGCAGATCCTGGGCGGAACATCAGGACATCCGCGACCTGATCATGTTCCTCCAGGAGCATAACGTCTCGACCAGCCTGGCCACGAAGATCTACCGGCAATACGGGGACCGCTCGTTCACGGTTCTCAAGACGAATCCCTACCAGCTGAGCCTCGAAATTTGGGGCGTCGGCTTCAAGACCGCAGATCAGATCGCCCTCAAGCTCGGCATGGACCCGGCATCGCTCGAGCGGGTCAAGGCCTACATCCTTTATATTCTCGAGAAGGACAACGAGCAGGGCCACGTGTTCTCCCTCGCCTCCGAGGTCGGGGAGAGATGCGCGGCCGACCTGGACGTCCCCGCGGTTAAGGTCGAGCTGGCCCTGGCCGGTCTCCTCAAGGGCGAAAAGATCGTCGCCGAGGATTGGGCGGGCGGCCGCGCCCTTTACCTTCCTTTTTTCTACCAAGCACAGGAGGAGGTCGTCCGTTCCATCCACAAGCTGGCGGGGTTTCCCTGCCGGGCGCCGGACTTCGATCTCGGCAAAGCCATCGCCGACACGGAGAAGGAGCTCGGGATGGTCTTCTCGCCTCTCCAGCGGGGGGCCATCCGGGAGAGCTTCGAGCGGAAGATCCTGGTCATCACCGGCGGCCCCGGCACGGGCAAGACGACCATCATCCGGGCCGTCGTCGATATCTTCCGCAAGTGGGGGAAGGAGGTCCTCCTCGCGGCTCCGACGGGCCGGGCGGCCAAGCGCCTCTTGGAAACGACGGGCCAGGACGCGCGGACGATCCACCGGGTCCTCGAATTTCAGCCCAAGAAGGGGACCTTCAAGCGGAACGAGGGAAATCCCCTCCGCGGCGAGGCCCTCGTCGTCGACGAGTTCTCGATGGTCGACCTGCCCCTCATGTACCATCTGCTTAAGGCCGTTCCCCCATGGATGCGCCTCATCCTCGTCGGCGACAAGGACCAGCTCCCGTCGGTCGGGCCGGGGGCCCTGCTCCACGACATCATCGCGTCGGGGACGGTCGACGTCGTCCGGCTCGACGAGATCTTCCGGCAGGAGAAGGAAAGTCTCATCGTCGTCAACGCCCACCGGGTCAACCAGGGACTGTCCCTCGTCTACGCGCCCCGGACGGACAAGAACGCCGACTTCTACTTCATCCGCCAGGAGGACGACAAGAAAGCTTTCCAGACGATCCTCAAGATGTGTTCGTCGAGCATCCCCTACAAGTTGGGCTTGAGCCCTCTCTCGCCGCAGATCCAGGTCATCAGCCCCATGTATAAGGGGGTCGTCGGCGTCGACAACCTCAACACCGAGCTCCAGACCAGGCTCAACCCCGGTCGGGAAGGCCTGCAAGTCGGGTCGCGGGTGTTCCGGGCGCGCGACAAGGTCATGCAGGTCCGCAACGACTACGACAAGGACGTCTTCAACGGCGATATCGGCTCTGTCCTCCACGCCGACAAGGCCAAGTACCGGCTGTTCGTCGATTTCGACGGCCGGACGGTATGCTACGAGAAGGACGAGCTCAACGACATCACCCTGGCCTACGCCGTTTCCGTCCACAAGGCCCAGGGCAGCGAGTACCAGGCCGTCATCATGCCCCTCCTCACCCAGCACTTCATCATGCTCCAGCGCAACCTCTTCTACACCGCCCTGACCAGGGCCAAGAAGCTGAGCGTCGTCATCGGCTCGTACAAAGCGCTCTACATCGCCATCAAGAACGACAAGCCGGTGAAAAGAAACTCCCTTGTCAAGGACAAACTCGTCCGGCTCGGCGCTGCGTGAGCGCGAAATCGTCGATGGACTTCGACGATTTCGGGGTCGATTGACTCCCCGGCCGATTCCATTATAATGGTCACATCCCAGAATCCCTGACCGTGTGAAAGGACGATCGCCGGATGTCTCTGAACCATTTCCGCTCCGTCGCCGACATCATCTCCTTCGCCATTGGCCGCGAGATCGAAGCGGCCGAAGGCTACGCCCGTATGGCCGGCCTGGCCAAGACCCCGGGTCTGCGCGAGTTCCTTCTCTTCCTCCGCGCCGAGGAGGAGTCGCACCGGCGTCTGCTCGAGGAGCTCACGGAGGAGCAGCTCGCCGGCCTCCAGCCGTCCTTCGTCCCCGACCTGCGCATCAGCGACTTTCTCGTGGAGGAGAAGCTCGTCGGCGACATGTCCCTCCAGGAGCTGCTCATCTTCGCCGCCCAGAAAGAAAAAAAGGCCGTCGAGCTCTACCGCGCGCTGGCCCGGATGGCGGAGGCTTCGGGCCAACACAAGGTCTTCGAGTTCCTGGCCGGACAGGAGCAGGCCCACAAGCTCAAGCTCGAGGCCGAGTACGAAAAGCACATTCTGCAGGAGAATTGAAAGGAGAACGCCATGGACAAGTACGTATGCACGGCTTGCGGCTACATCTACGACCCCGCCGTGGGCGATCCGGATAGCGGCATGCCGCCCGGGACGAGCTTCGAGGCCCTCCCGGACACCTGGGTTTGCCCCCAGTGCGGCGTCGGCAAGGAATTCTTCACCAGGCTCGACTGAAGCCGGAACCGGCATTTTCTCCGCCCGTGAATATCGTCATCGTCGGCAACGGATTGGCGGGCACTCTGGCCGCCAAGACGCTCCGGGAGCTCGATCCGGAGGTCAAGATCGAGATCTTCGGGGAGGAAAAATATCCCTATTATCCCCGCCCGAACCTCATCGAATTCCTGGCCGGCCGGCTGCCATACGAAAAGCTCTTCGCCTTTCCCGAGGGCTGGAACGAGAGGCAGAGGATCGGTCTCCATCTCGGCCAGAGCGTCACGAGGATCCGGCCGGCCGAGCGGACGATCGAGACATCGGCGGGCGCCTCATTCCCCTACGACGTCCTCCTCCTGGCGACAGGCGCCCGGGCGGTCATCGCTCCCGTCGCCGGAAGCGGACAGAAGGGCGTCTTCGTCCTGCGGACGCTCGACGACGCGCAGGCCATCCTCGGCCATCTTCGTGACCACAAGCGGGCCGCCGTCCTCGGCGGGGGCCTGCTCGGCCTGGAGATCGCCCGGGCCATCCGCGGCCGGGGCGCCGAAGTCCTCGTCGTCGAGTTCTTCGACCGCCTCCTGCCCCGTCAGCTCGACCCGGCGGCCGCCGCGATCCTCAAGGCCCAGATCGAGAAAACGGGCATCTCCGTCCGTCTCGGCGCGGTCGCCAAGGAGATCGTCGGCGGCGGCCATGCCCGCGGGCTGCGGTTCGAGTCCGGCGACGAGGTCGAGGCGGACGCCGTTATCATCGCCGCCGGGGTCACGCCCGAATTCGGTCCGGCCAAAGACGCCGGGCTGGCCTTCGCCCGGGGCATCCTCGTCGATGACCGCATGCGCACCGACAAGCCCGAGATCTTCGCCGCCGGAGACGCCGCGGAACACCGGGGACAGGTCTACGGGATCATTCCGGCCGCGTTCGAGCAGGCCCGCGCCGCCGCCTACAACATGCTGGGCATGGACATGCCCTACGCCGGGACGGTGCCCTCCAACACACTGAAGATCGCCGGCCTCTACGTGACCTCGGCGGGAATCGTCAGCGGCGAAGGGCACGGCTTCGAATCGCTCGTCCGCGCCGTCCCCGAGGAGGGGCTTTACAAGAAGATCGTCCTCAAGGAAGGCCGCCTCGTCGGCGCGATCTGGATGGGAACGAAAAAAGGGGCCTCGGAGGTCAGCCGGCTCGTCGCCCTGAAGAAGGACGTCGAGAGCCGGAAGCAAGACCTGCTGGAAGAGACATTCGATTTCGCGGAGATCCCATGAACAGAAAACACGCCGTCATTGCCGCCGCCGCGCTCCTGGCCCTCGCGCTTCCGGCTCGGAGCGAGGTCAAGTACGGCGGCTATCTGTCGTTCGAGTACATCAAAGGGCAGGCCGAAAGCTCTCATCCCCGGGGGAACATGGAAAACCTCCTGGTGGGCTTTTTGGCCGCCGGTCAGGTGGGGCAGAAGTTCGGTTTCGCCGTCGAAGCCCGGACCCTCAGCGTGTCCTCCTTCGACCTGGCCCAGGCCTGGGCGGGATACCTGCCGGCCGAGGCCTTCACCATCAAGGTCGGGCTCTTCCTCGTCCCCTTCGGGACCTGGAACCGGGCCAGCCGGCCCCACGAGACGGCCCTCATCCGCACCCCGCTCAACCTGGAATACCTCTACCCCGCGAGCTGGCGGGACCTGGGTATCCTCGTCGAGGGGCAGGTCGGCGTCCTGTCCTACGCGGCCTACCTGGGCAACGGCCTGGCCGAGTCGGACGGGCTCGGCTCCGGCCAGCAGTTCCATGACAACAACACGGACAAGGCCAAGGGCGGCCGGGTCGGGCTCGTCGTCGGCCAGGCGATCCGGGCCGGCGTGTCCTATTACGCGGGCAAGTACGACGACCAGGACATGCGCGATCTCATCCTGGAAGGCGCGGATCTTTCCTGGGTGACCGCCCAGTGGGAGGTTCACGGCGAATATACGAAGGCCACGATCGAGAACCCCCAACCGTTCGAGAAAGGGACGACGGAGGGCTACTCCATCTGGGCGACCATGGGTTTCCGGAGCTTCCAGCCCATCGGGAGCTTCCAGAAAGTCAAGTACGCCGACCCGTACCACGGCGGCGGCATCGACATCGACCGGAGCCGCTGGACCGCGGGCTTGCGCTACGTCCTGAGCTCCACGCTCTTTATCAAGGCCGAATACGACTGGAACAAGGAGAAGGGGACCGCCCTCAAGGACAACCAGTTCCAGGTCCAGCTGGGCTTGAGCTTCTGAGCCTTGAGACGGCCGCGGCGTTTTGATATAATTCCCCGACGGTACGCTTCTTCTATCCCGTTCGCCACGGCATTCACGGTCAAAGGATAAGGCATGGCCAATCTGCTCGTTCTCGGAACCCAGTGGGGAGACGAAGGCAAGGGAAAGATCGTCGACCTGCTGTCGCCGGCCTTCGACGTCGTCGCCCGCTACCAAGGCGGACACAACGCCGGCCACACCGTCTGCGTCCGCGGCAAGAAGATCGTCCTCCATCTCATCCCTTCGGGCATCCTCCACCCCGGCACCCTCTGCGTCATAGGGAACGGACTGGTCATCTCGCCGTCCGCCTTTTTCAAGGAAACGGGCGACCTCGAGGCCCAAGGGATAGGCGTCGGACCGTCGCGCGTCGCCGTCAGCCGGGGCGCCCACCTGATCATGCCCTGGCATCCGCTGGTCGAGCGGGTGTCGGAGGAGAGGCGCGGCGCAAAGAAGATTGGGACGACCTGCCGCGGTATCGGCCCGGCTTACGAGGACAAGGCTGCCCGCTTGGGAGTCCGGGCGGGGGACCTGGCCGACCTCCGCGTCCTCCGCGAGAAGATCGCGGAGAACGTCGCCGCCAAGGACCCCATCTTTCGGGCGTTCGGCCTGCCGCCCCTCGACGCCGAGTCGATTTGCCGGGAGTACGCAGGTTGGGCGGAGAAGCTCGGCCCCTACCTCCGCGATGTCTCGGAGCTCCTCCACGAGCGGATGAAGCGCGGCGAGAGCGTCCTCTTCGAGGGCGCCCAGGGAGCCCTCCTCGACGTCGACCACGGCACCTATCCCTATGTGACCTCCTCGAGCGCGACGGCCGGCGGCGCCGCGACCGGCCTCGGCGTCGGGCCGAAGACGATCCACGGCGTCCTCGGCATCACCAAGGCCTACACGACCCGCGTCGGCAGCGGGCCTTTTCCGACCGAGCTCCGCGATGAGCTGGGCCGGACGATCGCCGCCCGGGGCGACGAGTTCGGGGCGACGACCGGCCGTCCCCGCCGCTGCGGCTGGTTCGACGCCGTGGCCGTGCGCTATTCGTGCCGGATCAACGGGGTCGACAGGATCGCCCTGACCAAGCCCGACGTTCTGGCCGGGCTCGGCCACATCCCCGTCTGCACGGGCTACAGCTACAAAGGGGAGATCCTGAAGAGTTTCCCGACGGAGCCGTGGGTGCTCGATGAGGTCGTCCCCGAGTACCGGAGCCTCCCCGGCTGGCCCGATTCCCTGCACGGGGCCGCCGATTTCGAATCCCTGCCGCGGACTTTCGTCGACTACATCCGTGTCCTCGAGGACCTCGTCGAGACCCGCGTCGCCGTCGTTTCGACGGGCGTCGAGCGCGGCGAGACCGTGCTTATCGAATCGGAGCTCCGGGGCTTCGTCGACCTGGCCCGGGTCCGCGCGGGGAGCGCGGCCTAGGGGAGGGGGAGATGGCCGGAGCCCTGGTCGAGCGCGTCGAGATCAGCCGGTCGGCCCTCGTCCGCAACATCCGCGAATTCCGCCGCCTCATCGGCCGCAAGAGGAAATTCCTGGCCGTGGTCAAGGCCAATGCCTACGGTCACGGGCTCCTCGAGGTCGCCGGGGTCGCCGTTTCCGAAGGCGTCGACTGGCTCGGCGTCAACTCCGTGGACGAGGGCGCGGCGCTCCGGGATGCGGGGATCGAGGTCCCCATCCTCGTCCTCGGCTACGCGCCGCTCGCCGGCCTGGAAGAGGCCGTGGCCCGGGACCTCCGCCTCACCGTCTACAACCGAGAGACGGTCAAGCGACTGGCGGCCCTGGCCGTCCGTCTTCGGAAGAACATCCGTCTTCACGTCAAGGTGGAAACGGGGACGTGGCGCCAGGGCGTCGACCCCAAGGACCTCGGGGCGTTCGTCCGAGACATCCGCAAGAGGCCCGGCCTCGTCGTCGAGGGCTTATCCTCCCATTTCGCCAACATCGAGGACACGACGAAACACGATTATCCCCGCCGTCAGCTCGAGGTCTACCGCTCGGCCTGCCGGGAGCTCGAGGCCGGGGGCCCCCGCGTCCCGCTCAAGCACATGTCCTGCACGGCCTCGACCATCCTCTTTCCGGAGCCGGAGTTCAACCTGGCCCGGGTCGGGATCGGACTTTACGGCCTGTGGCCGTCAAAAGAGACCTACCTCTCCTGCCTGCTCGACAAGAAGGAGCCCCTGTCGCTCGAGCCGGTCCTCTCCTGGAAGGCCCGGATCGCCCAGATCAAAAGGGTCCCGGCCGGCGCCTACATCGGCTACGGCTGCACCTACCGCACGAGCCGACCGACCGTTCTCGCCGTCGTGCCCGTCGGCTATTTCGACGGCTACGACCGCGGCCTCTCGAACGCCGCGCACATTCTCGTCAAGGGCCGGCGGGCCCCGGTGCGGGGGAGGGTGGCCATGGACTTTTTCATGGCCGACATCACCGATATCCCCGGAGTGAAGCTCGAGGACGAATTGACGCTCCTCGGTGCGGACGGACGGGAGCGGATCGCGGCCGAGGACCTGGCCTCTCTCGCCGGGACGATCGGCTACGAGATCCTGGCCCGGATCAATCCGCTCATCCCCCGGGTCATCGTCTGAAGGGGCCTCGGGGATCATCCTCGCTCGCTGCGGTGATTTTTCACGCCGGTCAGTGCGCCGGATTCGGCGCCAAAACAACTCGCTCGGCGTGCGCTACGCCGAGCTCAAACACGTTTTGGCGGTTTCCCCTGAAACTACCCTCGTCCGGCTTCTGCCCGACTAAATCACCGCTTATGCTCGCTCAGATGACCCCCTCGGCCCCAGTTCAGAGGTCGTCTCCGTCCGCGGTGCGGAAAAAATTTATAAATATACTACTAATTCAGTAGTATTTGTTGTATGATAGGAGAGGTGCGTGAGGTAAGACCATGATCTTCGATGCTAAGACCAAGCTGGACGCCCTTTTAAAAACCTACCCCTTCCTTCTGGAATTCCTGGCCGGGTGGTCGCCGAAATTCGACAAGCTCCGCAACCCCTTGCTCAGAAATACCGTGGGCAAGCTGGCGACACTCGATCAGATCGCGACCCTTGGCGACGTGCCTCTCGATAAGCTGCTCGCGGCCATCGGAGAGGAGGTCCGCAGGGTGACGGGCGAATCCGTCCTCGCCGAGACGGGCAAGGCCGACGGGCCGGCCCCGGCCTTCACGGACAGGGCCGCGAAGAAGGAGGTCCTTAAGGACATCATCCGCGATCTCCACCGGGGCGGCGACGTCGAGGTCCTGAAGAAGCGCTTCGGCGAGCTCGTCCGCGACGTCTCGGGGGCGGAGATCGGAACGATGGAACAGGAGCTCATCGCGGAGGGGCTCCCGGAGGAGGAGATCCGCAAGCTTTGCGATATCCACGTCCAGGTCTTCGAGGATTCCCTCGCCTCCCAATCCGCTCCGCAGACCGTTCCGGGACATCCCCTCCACACGCTGGCGGAGGAGAACCGGGCCATGGAGAAGGTCGTGGTCCGGGTCCAGGAGATCCTGACCCATCTCCGGAGCGAGCCCGGGCACAAGGATTGGCCGGCCGACCGGGCCCAACTAGCCGCGCTCATCGCCTCCCTGGCCGAAGTCGAAAAGCACTACCTCAAAAAAGAGAACCAGCTCTTCCCGCGGCTCGAGGACAAGGGTATCAGCGGTCCCTCGAAGGTGATGTGGGCCGTCCACGACGACGTCCGCGCCCACCTCAAGGAGTTCCGGCGGGCGCTCGAGCTCGGAGACGCAGATCTCGTCGCCCGGACGGGCTTGTGGGTCCTTCAAGAAATGCGGGACATGATCACCAAGGAGGAGAAGATCCTCTTCCCAATGTGCCTCGAGAAGCTCGATGAAGCCGACTGGATCCGGGTCAAGAAAGGTGAGGAGGAGATCGGCTATGCCTGGATCGCCCCGGCCCCCGGCTGGTCCCCGACCTCGACGGCCGCGACCGAGGCGGGAGTCGCCGTCGGCTCCGACGGGCGGCGGCTCGCCCTCGACACGGGGGCGTTGACGCTCGAGCAGATCGACATCATGCTGACGCGCCTCCCCGTGGACCTCTCGTTCGTCGACGAAAACGACACGGTCGTCTACTACTCGGGCACACCCGAGCGGATCTTTCCCCGGACACCCGGGATCATCGGCCGTAAGGTCCAGAACTGCCATCCGCCGAAGAGCGTCGACGTCGTCGAGCGTATCCTTAAGGCCTTCCGGGCGGGCGAGCGCGACATCGCCGAGTTCTGGATCGAATCCCAAAGTAAGTTCATCCTCATCCGTTACTACGCCCTGCGGGACAAGGCGGGAGCCTACAAGGGGACGCTCGAGGTCACTCAGGACGCGACCGCGATCCGGGCCCTCCGGGGCGAGCGCCGCCTTCTCGACTGGGATCGGGGTGAAGGCAAGGCCGATTAACATCGCCCGAAGGGCGGTGCTAACAATAGGAATCAGGAAGGAGAAGCATCATGAACACGTCCTCATCTGCTGCGGCGAGCCCATGGCCAAGAAGTAGGAAGAAAAACTGCTGATATGATCAGATGACTTGTCATGCCGTGACGGGCGGCGTAAGATAGAAAAGCTATCGTCCGAAGAATCGAGGAGTCATCGATGAAAGAGAAAGTCGAACAGGCTTTGAACAAGGTCCGTCCCGCCCTGCAGGCCGACGGCGGCGACGTGGAGCTCGTGGAGGTCGGCGAGAACGGGGTTGTCAAGGTCCGCCTCAAGGGCGCCTGCGGCGGCTGCCCGATGTCCCAGCTGACCTTGAAGATGGGCATCGAACGCATTCTGAAGAAAGAAGTCCCGGAGGTCACGTCGGTCGAGGCAGTCTGAGCTTTTTACGCTCGGGGGGATCATGAAGAGCGTCTATCTCGATCACATCGCGGCGACGCCGCTCCTTACCGAGGTCCTGGAAGCCATGCGCCCCTTCCTCGGCGAGGCCTACGGCAATCCCCAGAGCCTGCACGCCGCCGGCCGCCGCGCCCAGGAGGCCGTCGAGGAAGCCCGCGAAGATCTTGCCGCCCTGGTCGGCGCGCAGGCGGCTGAAATCTATTTCACGGCGAGCGGCACCGAAGCCAACAATTTCGCCGTCAAGGGCCTGGCCCTCGGCCAACAGGCGCGGGGCCGGCACATCGTCGTCTCGGCCATCGAGCATTCGTCCATACTCAACTCGGTCAAGGCCCTGGAGAAGCACGGCTTCACCGCGACGCTCGTCCCGGTCGACGGATCGGGGAGGGTCGATCCGGCCGATGTCGAGAAGGCGCTGACAAAGGAGACCGTCCTCGTCTCCGTGATGACGGCCAACAGCGAGGTTGGGACGATCGAGCCAATCGCCGATATCGCCGCAGTCTGCAGGGCGCGGAACGTTCTGTTCCATACCGACGCGGTGGCCGCGGCCGGCAGCGTCGCCCTGGAAGTCAAGGCGCTCGGCGTCGACGCCCTGAGCCTGGCCGGGGACCAGTTCTACGGGCCCAAGGGCGGCGCGGCGCTTTTCGTCCGTAAAGGCGTGCGCATCCTGCCTCTCATAGACGGGGGCATCCAGGAGGGCGGGCGCCGCGGCGGTACCGAGAACGTCCCGGCCATCATCGGCCTGGGCCGGGCTGCCCGGCTGGCCGCCCGGGACATGGAGGCGCGGCGGGCGGCGCTCGTTCCCCTGCGAGACCGGCTCTTCGACGATCTTCCACGGCTCATCGAGCGCGTCCTCGTCACGGGATCCCGGACCGACCGCCTGCCCCATCACGCCAGCTTCTGTATCGAGTTCGTCGAGGGCGAGGCCATGCTCCTGAGCCTCGACATGAAGGGCGTCGCCGCCTCGAGCGGATCGGCCTGCACGTCCAAGGCGCTCAAGGCCTCCCACGTCCTCCTGGCCATGGGGCTCGACCACGCCACCGCTCAGGGCTCACTCGTATTCAGCCTCATTGACGGGACGACTCGCGAGGACATCGACCATCTGCTCGAGGTCTTCCCGCCGATCGTCGACAGGCTGCGGCGGATGTCCCCGCTCTACACCGAGTTTCTGAAAGAGAGAGGATCATGATGTACAGCGACAAGGTCATGGATCATTTCGCCAATCCCCGCAATGTCGGAGTCCTGGCCGATGCCGACGGCGTCGGCCAGGTCGGCAATCCCGTCTGCGGCGACATGATGACATTTTATATCAAGGTCGAGAACGACCGCCTGTCCGACGTCAAGTTCCAGACCTTCGGCTGCGGCGCGGCCATCGCCGTCTCCAGCATGGTCAGCGAGATGGCCAAGGGCAGGACCCTGGCCGAGGCCATGGCCATCACCAACGACCTCGTCGCCGAGGAGCTCGGCGGCCTGCCCAAGAACAAAATGCACTGCTCGAACCTCGGGGCCGACGCCCTCCATGAGGCCATCAAGAATTTCCAGGACAAGCGGGCCGGCCGGGCGCCCGACGCGAAGCCGGCCGCCGACCAGCACGAGCACGAGGGCGAAAGCTGCGCCTGCCCCTACTGCGACGCCTCGCTCGAGAAAGAGGACAAGACCTTCTGCCGGGCCTGCCGCGTCGAATTCGAGGAATGCCTCGCCTGCGGCGGCATCACCAAAAGGGGCGACGAAAAGTGTATCCATTGCGGCAAGCCGCTGGGGAAGGCGGCCTAAGCCGTCGCGGAGGGAGCGAGGAGGAGCGGATGGACGCGGCCGACATCCTGACGAGGATCGGCGAGCTCAAGCGGCAGAAAAACGCCGTCATCCTGGCCCACAACTACCAGATCCCCGAGGTCCAGGACGCGGCCGACTTCGTCGGGGACTCCCTCGAGCTCAGCCGCAAGGCCGCCGGCCTCGACGCCGGTCTCATTGTTTTTTGCGGCGTCCACTTCATGGCCGAGACGGCCGCCATCCTTGCTCCCGGTAAGACCGTGCTGCTCCCCGAGATCGAGGCGGGCTGTCCCATGTCCGATATGATCAACGGCCGCGAGCTCCGGGCCTGGAAAGCCCGTTACCCGGGGCTCAAGGTCGTCTGCTACGTCAACACGAGCGCCGAGGTCAAAGCCGAAAGCGACATCTGCTGCACGTCGAGCAACGCCGTCGCTGTCGTCGACTCGCTCGGCGTCGACACGGTCCTTTTCGTCCCCGACAAGAATCTGGCTGCCTGGGTCGCCCGGGAGACGGGGAAGACCGTCATCGCCTGGGATGGCTACTGCTACGTCCATCACAGGTTCACCCCGCGGGACATCCGGGACGCCCGGGCCCTCCATCCGGGGGCCGAGGTCTGGGTCCACCCCGAATGTCCCCTCGACGTCATCGACCTCGCCGACAAGGTCCTCTCGACCGGGAAGATGATCCTCGAGGCCCGGACGACCTCCCGCCGCGAGGTCATCATTGGCACCGAGAAAGGCATCCTCTACCGCCTAGGAAAGGAGAATCCGGCGGTCGAATTCTATCCGGCCCGGGAGACCGCGCTCTGCGCCCACATGAAGATGACGACGCTCCCCAAGGTCCTGCGCGCTCTCGAGACGGACACCTACCGGGTGGACGTCCCCCGGGATATCGCCGACCGGGCCCGGGGCGCCATCCAAGCCATGCTCAAGATATCCTAATAAGGAGATCGTCCGATGAAGAAGATGACCGAAGAGAACGTCAAGGCCGCTCTCGCCGGCGAGAGCCAGGCCCACATAAAATACCTCGCTTTCTCCGAGAAAGCCGCCGCGGAAAAGCTGCCGAACATCGCCCGCGCCTTCAAGGCCAACGCCTACGCCGAACAAGTCCACGCCACGAATCTTCTCAAGACGCTGGGGGGGATCGGCCCGACCAAGGACAACCTTGACGGGGCCGTCGGCGGCGAAAACTTCGAGGTCGAGGAGATGTACCCGGCGTATATCGCCGTGGCCCAGTCCCAGGGCGAGAAGACGGCCGAGAAGTTCTTCAACTGGGCCTTGGCCGCCGAAAAAGTCCATGCCGGCATCTACCGGTCCGCCCACACGGCCGTCGAGTCGGGCCGCGACATCGATTTCAAGTCCATCCACGTCTGCTCCTTCTGCGGCTTTACAATGGAAGGCGACGCGCCGGACAAGTGTCCCGTCTGCGGCACCCCCAAGGACAAGTTCGTCACATTCTGAAAACGGATCGCGGGAGGCTGAAATGGCCATCGATAAAAATCTTCCGGCCTGGCAGGTCCTCGGCGTGGCCATCAGGTCCGAGATCGACGCCGCCGCTTTCTACACGCGGCTCCAGGGGCGGGTGAAGAATGTTCTGCTCGTCCAGAAGCTCAAGTTCCTGGCCCTCGAGGAGGAGCACCACAAGAAGATCCTCGAGCGGCTCCTCGGACAGAAATATCCCGAGAAGCCCAAGGAGGTCCCCGAGTCGTCGCTGATGCCGCCGATCGGGGTTTCGCTCGGCCCGGAGCCGACCGTTCCCGGCCTTTTCGAGGCGGCCCTCAAGGCCGAAGAGGCCGCAGAGGCCTATTACAACGAGGCCGGCGAACGGGTGGAAGACGAGGCCGGACGCAGGATCCTCGCCTATCTCGGCCGGGTCGAGCGGAGCCATCAGGCCATGATCAAGTCCGAGCTCGAGCTCCTCCGCAAGTTCCCCGACTACTACAGCGTCGAGGATTTCCACATCGGCCAGGACCTCTTCCACGTCGGCCCCTGAGCCGGCCGGAGCGGAGGCTATCATGGACGACGCGCGGCGGCGCATCAAGCCGATCATCCGGCTCCTGCGGAAGCACCATCCGCGGGCCCGGACCGCTCTCGAGTTCGGCAGCCCGCTCGAGATCCTCGTCGCCACGATCCTGGCGGCCCAATGCACGGACGAGCGGGTCAACACGATCACGCCGGCGCTCTTCCGGAAGTACCCGTCGGCCGCCGCCTTCGCCAGGGCCGACCGGACCGTGCTTGAGGGGGAGATCCGCTCGGCCGGCTTTTTCCGGAACAAGGCCAAGGCCATCATCGGCGCGGCCCGCCGCATCGTCGAGGCGTACGGGGGAGTCGTTCCGGATTCCATGGACGCGCTCGTCACGCTCCCGGGGGTGGCCCGCAAGACGGCCAACATCGTCCTCTCCGCGGGCTTCGGCAAGGCCGAGGGGATCGCCGTCGACACCCACGCCGGGCGCCTGTCCCGGCGGCTTGGGCTGAGCCGGCACGAGGACCCGGCCAGGGTCGAGCGCGACCTCATGGCGCTCGTTCCCGGGGACGATTGGCTCGATTTCAACTTCCTGCTCGTCGAGCACGGCCGGGCTCTCTGCCAGGCCCGAAAGCCGAAGTGCCCGGAGTGCTTTTTAAGGAAACTCTGCCCGTCGGCCAAAGCGTTCATTTCCGGCAGAAAACCGAAATGACCAAAGAAGCCATGCTCTGGAGCCCGCTCGAAGGCGGGAACGCCGCTTGCCGCCTCTGCGCCCATCGCTGCGTCATCGCCGCCGGGAAGCGGGGCGTCTGCAACGTCCGTGAGAACCAAGACGGCCGCCTGGAAACGCTCGTTTACGGCGATGCCGTCGCCGCCCACGTCGACCCCATCGAGAAGAAGCCGCTCTATCATTTTTTGCCCGGCTCGAAGGCGTTATCCATCGCGACGCCGGGCTGCAATTTCCGCTGCGGCTTCTGCCAGAACTGGCAGATCTCGCAAGCGCCGCGACGCCAGGGCGGCGGGATCGCGGGCGAGCCGTTCCCGCCCGCCGACGTCGTCCGGGCGGCCCTCGACCAGGGCTGCCGGAGCATCTCTTACACGTACACCGAGCCGACGATCTTCTTCGAGTACGCCTACGACACGGCCAGGCTGGCCCATGTTGCGGGGCTTCTCAACAATTTCGTCACTAATGGTTATATGACCTCCGAGGCCCTGGAGACGATCGCGCCCTATCTCGACGCCGCCAACGTCGACCTCAAGGCGTTCAAAGACGAAACCTACAAGAAAGTCTGCGGCGCGCGTCTCGAGCCCGTCCTCGAATCCATCCGTTTGATGCCGAAGCTCGGCATTTGGGTCGAGGTGACGACGCTCGTCGTCCCCGGCCTCAACGACGGGGCGGAGGAGCTGACGTCGATCGCCCGCTTCATCGCCTCCGTCGACCCGGCCATTCCCTGGCACCTCAGCCGCTTCCATCCGGATTACGAATACACCCGGGCG
>Ga0154867_1128_pt1 | contig 15751 bp, 13 predicted proteins | sample Rifle2008BG19ft_FD_105839 | JGI IMG/M metagenome (GOLD analysis project Ga0154867, IMG submission 105839) | Candidatus Aminicenantes bacterium RBG_19FT_COMBO_65_30 | reverse complement strand
GCAAAATTCCTCACTGCTGCCTCCCGTAGGAGTCTGGGCCGTGTCTCAGTCCCAGTGTGGCCGATCACCCTCTCAGGCCGGCTACCCATCATAGCCTTGGTAGGCCATTACCCTACCAACTAGCTAATAGGACGCAGGCTCATCCCCAAGCGCCTTACGGCTTTAACTCCGAGGACTTATGTCCCGGAGCGTCATGCGGTATTAGACCCGCTTTCGCAGACTTATTCCTCACTCGGGGGAAGATTACCCACGTGTTACTCACCCGTTCGCCACTGATCCAGGAGTTGCCCCCCGGATCCGTTTGACTTGCATGTGTTAAGCACGCCGCCAGCGTTCGCTCTGAGCCAGGATCAAACTCTTCAATTATAAGAACTCTTGCGAGTTCCTAGCGAGTTTGATGTGGCAAAAAAGATCAACAACTGGTCGCTCCGCTTTTTATTTCAAAGAACCAAATTCTCTCTAACCCGAGAGAGAAACCTCGGTATCTATCCAACTCTGACGATTATTTCAACCAGTGACGGTTGTCAGAATGATAGCCTTGAAGGCCCCTATAGTATAGGAGTTCCCTGGGGGCTTGTCAAGGGTTGGGAGAAATATTTCCCTTGTTTTACGGGTGTCGCCGGCGGTTGACGCAAAACCCCATATTTTTCAGCTGATTAGCCCTACTTTTTCAGACGCTCGGCCTGAGCCCTGTAGTACTTAGCGAGATCGGGCTGGGCCGAGCCGGCCTTCTCCGCGGCCTTTTCGTAGTAGGCCGCGGCCTGTTTCCAATCCCTGATGCGCTCATAAAGAAAGGCCAGATTCTGAAAGGCCGCGTGCGAATCGGGATAGGCGCGGGCATTGAGCATGAACAGGGCGGCCGCATCGTCGAACCGCTGCTCCCGGACGAGCTGAAGGCCGCGTCCGGCGAGGGTTTTCTCCGTGACCGGGATGTCATAGCCGAATTTTTCAGACAGGCCCGCGTAATAGGCGCGTACGGCGTCCAGGCCCTTGGCCGCAGCCTCGACAGGGATCCGCCAGGCCCGGAAGATCCACTTCAGGCCCTTGAAAAAGACCGGGACCGCGGCGGTCCCCTGGTCTTCGTCCCGCTCGACCTCGAGCGTCCACTCCAGGCCCGGATAGGCCCTCCTCTCGAGAAGGCGGGCGAGCGCCTGGAGCCCGGGGATGGTTTCCGCCTCGTTCCCCGCCCCAAGATAAACAGAGCCCCGCACCCGGGGATCGGCCAGTTTCGCCTCGGCGAGCTTGAGGATCGCGGAACCGTTATATGTCAGCGAGGCGCCGTCGGTGATGACCCCGCCGAAGGAGCCCGGAGACTCGAGCAGGGTGTAGACCGCGAAAAGCCCCGACAGGCCGTGGCCGCAGAGGATCCGATACGGCTGAGTACGGTAGTTCGCTTCGAGGTGGGGGATCAACTCCTCGTTCAGGAACCTCAGGAATCGAGGCGCCCCGCCGCTTCCCGGCAGGTAGTCGACGGCCGTCGGCGTCGTATCCCGATAATGGTGCCTCGGCGTCGGGTCGGGCAGCGCGACGACGATCATGGCCGGAATGTGGTCGTTCCCGGCGAGGACGTCGACGACGGGGACGCTGTAGCGGAGATGGGAGAGGTCCCCCAACTGGATGAGCACGGGATACCGCTCCTGGCCGTTCTCGTAACCGGCAGGGAGGGCGACCCAGACATCACGCGTTTCGGCGAGGGCCTTGGAAACCATCTGGAGCTTCCGGCCGACCGTAAGGGAATCCAACTTCTCCTGGGCCTGAGCGGCCCCGGCAGGCAAGCCGGCGGAAGCCAACAGAACGATCCAAACGAGCAGGCCGGCCGCGCCCACGGCCCGAATCGGAAGGATATGACTTTTCTTCTTCATCTCCTCGGTCTCCTAGCCAATATGGTCCATTATATAGGACAACCTCATCCAAGAGAAAGGTTGCATCGGCCGCGGCGCGCCCGCCAACACCGATTGACAAAAAGAAGCCCGCCATTCCGCCCAACGGCCATAGGAGTTGACGCTCCGCGGCCGTAAATTTCTCACTCACCCGAGGATTTTTTTCCGGCGCGCTGGCACGCCGCCCGCTTGAAGGGAGGCGAAGGAGAGCGAAGCATGACGGCCGCAAAGAGGGTTGCGAAGTGGGCCGCGAAGCGGCGCGGATTCAGCCTGATCGAGGTCCTCGTGGCCATGTCCCTGGCCCTGCTCCTCATCGTCGGCGCCGGGGAACTTCTGACCTATGCGCTCAGGGCGAAGCGAAAGGGCGACGTCACGGCCGCGCTCACCCACGCGCTCACGGACAGGCTCGAGTCCTTGAAATCCCTGCCCTTCGAAGACGCGGCCCTCGCGGCCGGCGAATACGCGGACACCGTCCGCGTCGAGCCGGGGGACTGCCTCGTCGTCGAGGAGTGGGAGGTCGCCGACGACGGGGACGGCATGAAGAGGATCAGGCTCAAGGTCAGGCCGGCCGGGCGGCCGGGCCCGGAGACGAAGGCGGTCGCTTTCATATCGCGGGACCTGGGGTTCGAGCCATGAGAAAGGGCGGCTTCACCCTCGTCGAATGCCTGATAGGGATGGCTCTGTCCCTGTTCATCATCTCGTCCGGCCTGGAGTTTTTCGGCCTGGCGCAGAAGGTCTTTTTCCGGCTCAAGGAAAGGGAGGAGACGAGCCAAGCGGCGCTCGCGGCCCTGGACAGGATGAGGATCGACCTCCTCCATGCCGGTTGGGGGCTCGCCGGGGAGATGGGCCTCGGGCTCGTCGAGGCCGCTCGGGCGACTGAGGCGGAGCTGCGGACGACCGCGCTCGAGAAAGCTCTGAGGCTCGCCGGCGAGGCGCGCGCCGGGGACACTCGGCTCCCGCTCGTCTCGACCGTGGACGTCGCCGCGGGACAGCGGATCTCGTTGCGGGACGGCCCGGCCGGCGAGGTCCGGACGGTCGCCCGGGTTGAGCCGGGCGCGGTCGTCCTCGACGGGCCGCTCGAGGGCGGTTACGCGGCGGCGACGGCCGCCATCTCTCTGCTCGAGAGCGTTGCTTATTATCTGGACGAGTCCGCGCGCATCCTGCGGCGGCGAGTGAACGCCGGTTCGGCCCAGCCTCTTCTCGAAAACGCTGCGTCGGCGACGTGGCTTTACGACCCGGGAGCCCGCCTCGTCCGCATCCGCCTCGAACTCGACGTCGAAGGAGCTCATCCCCATGAAGCGACCGTATTCCTCAAGAACCCGGCCCTCGCCCGTCAATGAGCGGGGCTCAGCCAGCGTCACCGTCCTCCTGCTCTTCGTCGTCTTTTCGGGGCTCGGCCTGGCCATGCTCCACGCCTCGGGGGTCCACATGAAGATCAACGCCTTCCGTAAAGTCTCGGCCCTCCTCGACTGCGCCTCGGAGAACGGCCTCAAGCGAGGCCTCCGCGACTTCACGGCCTGGCTGGAGGCCGCGGGCCTTCTGGCCGCCGTGCCGGCCGAACGGGTGGAAGGCTTGCGCGAAAACCCTAACGCCGCGTTCCCCTTGCTCCTCAATGACGCCCTGGGCGCCGCTTTTCCCCGGGTCCTCGAGGAATCCTTCGACGGCATGACCTGGGAAAGCCGCGCCGAGTGCGGCCTCGGAAGTCTCACCGACATGGGCGGCTATTTCCGGATCGCGGCCGGCCTGCGGATCGAGGCCTCCGGAGGGCTTCTCCAGGTCAGCCCGAAGCGGCTCTCGGTCCTCGAGGGTTCGCTCGGGCTTTTGGCCGGCCGCCTGCCCCTTCCGGCCATCCCTCTCTATATAAGGAAGAACATGACCGACGGCGAAAAGGCCGCTTTTCTAAGGGAAAACGGCATTAGTTTCATCCCGAAACCCGGCCGGCTCATCCGGCCGGGACTCACGGCGGCGGACGACGGCGTCATTCCGGACGACCCGGGCCCTATCGTCGCCAAGGCCCTGAACATCGGGATCTTCAGCCCAGGGGACCTCTCCCCCGCCCGGCTTCGGGAGGCGCTCGGGCTCGAGCCGTCCATGGACCCGGTTCCCGACGGCGTCTATCTCATCCGGAACGACCTCGGGCTCGGCGGCGTCTTCGTCCAGGGCGACCTCGATGAAATGGTCCTGGCCATCAACGGCGACGCCCAGGTCATCGTCTTCCGCGCGGCCGGCGCGGAATGGTCCCTCGAGTTCAGCCCGGCCCGGAGCCGGACGGACTTCCGGACGCCGGACGGGAGCGGCGCGTACGACCTCGTGCCCCTGCCCATCGTCCTCGTCAACGGCAGGATCGAGTCGCTCGGCGGAGGGTACGTCGATGCGGACGGCCGGGTCGAGATGAGCTTCGACGGGGAGACGCCCGCCGTGCTCGACGGCGTCGACCTGACCATCGTTTCGTCGGACAAGGTGGCGATCTCATCGCACCTCGTTCTCGAAGGCGTCCGTTGGCAGGACGGCATCCCCTACGTCAAGGATTCGCAAGCCCAGCTCGTCGTCTATTCGTCGGGAAGAGACCTCGCCTCCGGGGAATCGGTCGAGGGCGGCATCGCCGTCGCCGAAGGGGCGCCTTCCGATCTGAAACTCCAGGCCTCGCTGACCGCGGCCTCGGGAGGATTCACCGTCGAAGGAACGGGAAAGGCCGTCGAGCTCCTCGGCGCTCTCCACGCCGACGCCTATGCCGGGAACGGGAACGCGCTGGCCATCGTCCGGGACGACAGGGCCGCGACCGGAGAGTTCCCGAAGAACGCCCCGCTCACGGCCTCGCCTCAGCTCGCTTTCTATTCGCTCCGGGTCCTGTCGTGGAAGGAGTATTGAATGGGCGCCGGCCGGAGGGGTTTCACGCTGGTCGAGGCCGTCCTGGCCCTCGCCCTCACCGGCCTCTTCGTCTTCGGCGGCGCGTACACGGTCCAGAGACTCGTCCCGAAATTCCATCTCCAATCGGGCATCTGGGAAGTGACCTCGGGCCTCAGCCAGGCCCGGTTCCGGGCCATCATGTCCGGCGAGCCGGTCCGGGTGCGGTTCGTCCCTTCGGGATTCGTCTTCGAGCGCTACGACGAGGACGCGAGAGCCTGGCGGACGGCCCGGACCGCTTCCTTGCCCGGCGTCGCCGTCCAGGCCAACAACGCTCCGGTGTTCCATCCGCAGGGGACCGTCTCCGACCTGGCCTCGATAGTCGTCTCCAACTCACGCGGAGCGTACAGGATCACGGTCGCGATAACGGGGAGGGTCAAAGCGACCCGGGTGACTTGAATCCGGTCTCCCCGGGCTCAAGCCATCGGGCGGATCAGTGCTGTCCGTTGTGGAGGTTCTTCATCAGGCTCATGACCGTATGAGACGTGGTGTGATGGAATTCGACGCCTATTTCGAAGATGTTCTCGGCGTCGTTGCGCTTGAGCCATTTGACCCGGCCCTCGAGGCTGACGGTTTCCCGGGTCCGGGCGAGCTCGATGTGGAGCCGGAGAAGGGTCCCCACCTCGAAGGGCTCAACCGAGTAGATCCGGGCCCCTCCCAGCGAAAGGTCGTAGGTGAAGGCATTGGTTTCGGCTTGGCCAAGGGGATCTTGGCCCTGCGGCAGAGCCTTGATCACGGTCCTGCTCCACTGCTTGAAACGCCGGTCTTTGCGCTGTTGCATGTCGGTTGTCACGGGATCTATCGGCCGCCCCGGCCGCGTTACAAGGGGGGCTTGTCCAGATTGACGCGGGGCTGCCTATCCTTCGTTTTGCGGTCGGTGTCGTGGTAGAGATTCCTCATGATGGCTTGGAGCGTGGCCTCCGTGCATTCCTGGAACTCCACGCCGGACTCGTGGACCTTCTCGTTCTCGTTCCACCGGTTCCAGCGGACGGTGCCGTCGATGCCGATGAACTCCCGGGACCTGACCAGCTCGAGGTGGATGCGCAGGACGGCGCCGACGGGAAAGCTCTCCTCGCTCTGGATCCGCGCCCCGCCGAGGGACAGGTCCCAGGCGTAGGCGTCGGTGGGGCAGCGGGGCAGGTTCCCCTGCCCGCCGGACGCGGACTTGATGATGGCCTTGTTCCATTGCTGGAACCGGCGGTTTTTGCGTCTCTCCATATCGGTGCTCCCGTCCGAGATGATGGCGCTTAGTTCTCCCCCATTTTGAAAGGGCGCCGGGACGGGGGCAATCCCCCTTAGGGGTGATTCCCACGATGAATTCCCCCCCCCGCGAGGCGCTCCCGGCCGGATGGTCGCCGCCTTTCCGGATTGACTTTTCGGCGCCCTCGGACATATAAAGGTATTTCCAAGGACGGGGAATCATGGATCAACCCGGATTGATCGGCCAAGCGCTCCTCCATTACCGGATCATCGAGAAGATCGGCGAGGGAGGCATGGGCGCCGTCTATAAGGCCGTCGACACCCACCTCGACCGGCCCGTCGCCATAAAGATCCTGCCTCCCGACAAGGTCGCCGACGCCGAGCGCAGGAGCCGCTTTGTCCAGGAGGCCAAGGCGGCCTCGGCCCTCCGCCACCCGAATATCGTCGTCATCCACGACATCGCTTCCGACCGAGGCCGGGATTTTATCGTCATGGAGCTCGTCGAAGGGCAGCCGCTCGACCAGCTCATCGGCCGCAAGGGCTTGAAGCTCAACGACGCCCTCGGCGTCGCCGTCCAGATCGCCGACGGTCTGGCCAAAGCCCACGGCGCCGGCATCGTCCACCGCGACCTCAAGCCGACGAACGTCATGGTCACGGCCGACGGCCTGGTCAAGATCCTCGACTTCGGCCTGGCCAAGCTCACGGAGGACGTCCCCGGCGCCGTCGCCGGACCGACGATGACTTTGGACGCGGGCGGACGGCCCCGGACCGAGGAGGGGTACATCGTCGGCACCGCGGCCTACATGTCTCCCGAGCAGGCGGAGGGGCAAATAATCGACGCGCGATCGGACATTTTCTCCTTCGGGGCGGTCCTCTACGAGACGCTCACCGGCCACAAGGCCTTCGACCGGGCCAGCCGGATCAAGACCCTGGCCGCCGTCCTCAACGAGGAGCCGAAGCCTTCCTCCGCCGTCAACGAAGCCGTACCACCCGAGCTCGAGCGCGTCCTCGCCCGCTGCCTCCGCAAAGACCCCCAAAGGCGGTGGCAGACGATGTCCGACCTCAAGGTCGCCCTCCAGGAGCTCAAGGAGGATTCGGAGTCGGGGAAGCTCAAGGCGGCGGCGGGCTTGCCCCGCTCGAAGAAGAGAATGCCGGCCCTTGTCGCCGCGGCGGCCGTCGTTCTTCTCGTCGCCACGGCGGCCCTCGTTTTGAAATTCGTCGTTCTCAAGCCCGCGGGAGCCGTCGAATACGAGACCATCCCCTTGACCTTCGACTCCGGGTTCACTAGTTCGCCGACGCTCTCCCCCGACGGCAGCCTGATGGCTTATACCTCCGACCGGGAGGGAAACGGGAACCTCGACATCTGGGTCCAGCAGGTCTCGGGCGGCAGGCCTCTCCGCTTGACGGACCACCCGGCCGATGACTGGTTCCCTTCGTTCTCACCAGACGGGTCCCAGATCGCCTTCCGCTCCGAGCGCGACGGCGGCGGGATCTACCTCATCGACGCCCTGGCCGTTGTCGGCGAACCGAGGAGGATCGCCGACAAGGGCTTCATACCCAAGTTCTCCCCCGACGGCCGGTGGATCGCTTTCGTCGTCCTCCCCGCATCTCTGGAACTCGGCCAGTACAAAACGTACCTGGTCTCGCCGAAGGGAGGAGAGCCCCGGCAGATCCTCGACGGTTTCCTCTTCAACTTCATGATGCAAGGAGCCTCGCTCGTCTGGTCTCCCGACAGCAAACACTTCCTGTTCCGGGGCCGGCGGGCCGACGATCCGAAGTCCACGGACTGGTGGGTCGCTCCGATCGACAAAGGAGAGCCGGTCCGAACGCACGCTATAGAGAATCTCGGCCTGACCACCATCGTTCAGTTCCCTGTCGGATGGGCCGGGACGAGCGTCTATTTCGTTTCGGGGACGACGATCGAAGGCGTCAACCTCTTCGAGGCCAAAATCGATCCGGAAGACCGGAAGGTCACAGGACCCGCCGAAGCCATCACGACCGGGCCGGGCATGAAGATCTACCCGTGCGTCATGCGCGACGGCCGGGTATTCTACAGCAATATGACGGTCGCGATGAACGCCTGGAGTGTCTCGGCGCGGCCCGACGAAGCCGTGGTTTCAGCCAAGCCCCAAAAGCTCACCCAGGACGTCATGCAGAATTTCAACCCGACCATCTCCCGCGACGGAGCCAGAGCCGCGTTCACCGCGTTCGGCGGGGCCCAGGCGGCCAGGATCGAGGTCCGGGTCAAGGACTTGAGGACCGGGGAGGAGACGAAGATCCCCGTCCAAGGAATAAACATGGGCCAGTATCCGAGGCTGAGCCCCGACGGCTCGCTCCTGGCTTACCGCGACGTCGTCGAAGGAAAAACGAAGACGTTCGTCGTCGCTCCGGGGGGCGCGGCCGCCCGGGCGCTCTGCGAGGGCTGCTTCGTTCTCGGATTCTTCCCCGGCAACGATTTCGCCCTGGTTCGGATCAAACCCAACGAGCTGGAACAAATGGACCTCCGGACCGGGGAGAGTAAGGTCATCCTATCGTTTCCGCAGGATATCGTCGAAGACGCCTGCGTCTCGCCGGACGGAAAATGGATCGCCTGGCTGGCCGGCGAACCGGACGGGCGCGCGGCCATCAGGATCTCGCCGGCCGCAACGCCTCAGGTGGGCGTTCAGGACACGATCACGGTCGCCGAAGCCGATCATTTTCTCGGCCGGCCCGACTGGTCTCCCAACGGCCGCTGGTTCTACTATCTGTCCGAAAAGAACGGCCGCTGCTCGATTTTCGCGCGGCAGCTCGATCCCCGGACGCAGCTTCCCATCGGCGAGGAGCGCGAGGTCTTCGTATCGACGGAGAGCCGGATCATGCTGAATTTCCCCAAGGGCAACGGCGCGATGGGGGTCGCCGCGGACAGGATCATCTTCGAGGCGACCAGCATGACCGGGAATATTTATCTGGCCAAGCCCAAGAAGCGCTAAGCCCGCCCGCGCCTGAGATCCTTCTAATCCCGGGCGAAAACGACCTTCCCGCCGACGATCGTGTGCTTCACCTCGGTCTTGAGGATGTCCGCGGGCGCGATCGCCGTCATGTTCCTGTCGAACACGGTGATGTCGGCCAGCTTCCCGGCCTCGAGCGAGCCGCGCAGGTCGCCCTCGAAGGCGGCCCGAGCGTTGTTGATGGTGTAAGCGCGCAGGGCCTCCTCGACCGAGATGCGCTCCTCCGGGAACCAGCCGCCCTCGGGTGTCCCGTTCAGCGTCTGGCGCGCGACGGCGGCATAGATCAGGTATTTCGGGTGCATATGGTACAGGGCGGCGCTCGTCCCCGGCCAGTCCGAGCCGAAGCTCAGGGTCGCTCCGTTCGCGAGCAGGGTCTTGAAGGCGTAGGCCCCCTTGCACCGCTCGTGCCCGATCCTCTCCTCCATCCAGCGCATGTCGTCCGAGACGTGGTAGGGATTGACCTCGGCGATGACGCCGAGCGCCTTGAAGCGCGTGAAATCCCGGGGCCGGATGACCTGGGCGTGGATGACCCGGAAGCCGGCGAGGTCGACGCCCTCGCCCCCGAGCCGCTCGTAGAGGTCGAGCATCTCGGCGACGCCGCGGTCGCCGATGGCGTGGACGTTCGGGACGAACCCGTATTCGAGGCCCTTCTTGATCAGGCCGTACATCTTCTCCATGTTCCGGACCTGGAGCCCCGGGTCGTCCGAGGTGTGCGGCCGCCAGTGGCCGTAATTCCCCGGCTCGTCGTCGTAGGGCTCGAAGAACAGCGCCCCGTGCGTGCCCATGATGCCGTCGATGTAGCCCTTGAGCGCGCCGTAGCGAAGCCAGCCGCTCTTCTGTTTCGTTTTCGGATGAAGGCCCATCGTGAATCCGGCCCGGCCGAGCTCCTCGCCCCGCGAAAGGTCCGGCCTGAGCCAGACGCGGCAGGTGAGCTCGCCCCGCTCCTCGAGCTCGACGAAGCGGTCGGTCTGGTCCGGCCTCTCGATGTCGTGGACCTCGACGATCCCGGCCTCGCGCAGGGCCTTGAGCGCCGCCCGGTTCTCCTCGAGCAGCCGGGCCGGGGACTTGGGCTTCCGGGCTTCCCGCAGCTTCTGGAAAGCCGGCGTCCCGGCAAAGACGATGCCGGTGGGCTTGCCGTCCCCGCCGATCTCCAGGCCCTCGAGAGGCGCCCGGTCGAGCCCCGCGGCGGCGAGGGCGGGCGTGTTGGCCAGCCATTCCTTGGTGTCGAAGCGGCTCAGGAAGCAGGGATTGGCCGGGCTCAGGTCGTCGATCATGGACCGGTTGGGGCGCCACGGTTCGGCCTTTTGCGATCCCGCGGCGCCGGCGTCACCCAGGGCCCACTGCTCGTAGGCGCCGTAGAGCCCGCCCATGATCCACTCGCCGTCGTCGAGGATGCCCGCGACTCGGGCGATCTCCGCCCGCAACCCGGCCTCGTCCGAGACCGTCATCAGGTTGGCGTCCAGGATCAGGGCCCCGGCCTGGTTGAAATGGACGTGGCCGTCGATGATGCCGGGCACGACCCAGGCGCCGCCGAGGTCGACGACCTTCGTCGCCGGCCCGACGTAGGCCTCGGCCTCCTTGTCGCTCGCGCAGACGGCCATGATCGTGTCGCCCTTGACGGCGAGGGCCCGGGCCTTCGGCGCCGCGGCGTCGAGCGTCGTGACGTCGCCGTTGACGAGCACCAGGTCGGCCGGCTCCTTGCGCCCCGCGCAGGACGCGAGCGTCAGCCCCAGGACCAGGACCGCGGCCGCGGTCCGGGCGCTTCTCCGGGATACTCCGCGTCGTTCTTTCATGTCTCCCTCCTCTTCCGGGCTTCGCGCCGGGCCCGCCTCCGGATGCGCCACAGTTCCTTGAGCATCCCCAGGGAGCCGCCGACGAGCCTGAGGCGGCTCGGCCGGGAATCGCTCCAGACGACCGGGACCTCGGCGACGCGGTAGCCGAGCTCCCGGCAGAGGACCAGGGCCTCGACGTCGAAGCCGAAGCCGGCGGTTTGAAGGCGCGAAAAGACGTCCAGCGCCGCCGCCCGCCGAAAGGCCTTGAAGCCGCACTGGGTGTCGCGGTACCCCTTGAGGACAAAGAGCCTGACGAGGAGGTTGAAGGTCTTTCCCATCCACTCGCGCGGCCGGCGCTGGCGGACCCGGATGACCGAATCCGGCAGGGCCCGCGAGCCGATGGCGATGTCGGCGCCCGCGTCGAGCGCGGCCAGGAGCTTATCGCACTCCCCGATGGGCGTCGACAGGTCGTCGTCCGAGAAAAGGACGATCGCGCCCGACGAGGCCAGGACCCCTTCCCGGACCGAGGCGCCCTTGCCCAGGTTCCGCTCCCTCCGGATGACCTTCGACGGAACGCGGCCGGCGAGCGTTTCCCGGGCGACCTCGGCCGTTCTGTCCATGCTCCCGTCGTCGACGACGACGATCTCGGCGGCGAACGGCTTGCCGGCGAGATACGCGACCGTCGCGGCGAGCGTCGCGGCGATGCGCTTCTCGGCGTTATAGACGGGGAAGACGACGGACAGGTGGATATCGTTCGATCGGCGGTCGCTCATCGGGACGCTCCAGGAACGCGGCAGGGGCATTATAAAAGAATGGTATGGAAAAAACGAGTTTTGGAATAAAATGTGCCCATGAAAAAAACAGCCGTCCGTCTGGCCGTTCTCTGCGCGGCGTTTCTCGCGTTCGTTCCCATCGTTTCCGCCCAGGAGCCCTACAAGCTGCCGCCGAAGGAGGTCGTCGACATCGTCGACGCGCCGCCGACGCCCACGGTTTTGATGAGCCCGGCCGGAGACGTCATGGCTCTCGTCGAGAGCGAGTCGATGCCGTCGATCGCCTACCTCTCCGAGCCCATCCTGCGGATCGCCGGGATGCGCATCACGCCCTCTTTCAATAGCAGGCAGGTCCTGAGCTTCTCGACCGGCCTTTCTCTCAAGGACATGAAAACGGGCCTCGTCCGCAAGGTCACCCTGCCCGAAAGCGTCAAGTTCACCTCCCTCTCCTTCTCTCCCGACGGACAGGCCGTCGCTTTTCTGCGCTACGTCGCGGGGGGCGTCGAGCTCTGGGCCGTCGACGCCAAAACGGGCCAGGCCAAGGCCCTGACGCCGGCCGTCGTCAACGCCCTCCTCGGCGGGATCGAATGGGTGCCGGACAGCCGGCGCCTGGTCGTCCCACTCGTCCCCGAAGGCCGCGGCCCGGCCCCCGCCGCGCCGCGCGTCCCCGTCGGTCCGGAGATCCAGGTCTCCGGAGGCGAGGAGACTAAGGTCGCCACCTACCAGGACCTGCTCAAGAACGCGTTCGACGAGGTCCTCTTCGACTACTACGCGACGTCCCAGACGGCCATCGTCGACGTCGCCACGGGCGCCGCCCGCAAGGTCGGAAAGCCCGGCATCTTCGATTCGATCTCGGTCTCCCCGGCTACGGACTACCTCCTCGTCGAGCGGATCAAGCGGCCCTACTCCTACGCCCTCCCCGCGTCCGGCTTCTCGCATTCCATCGAGGTCTGGGACATGGACGGCGGCCTGGTCAAAGTCCTGGCCGACCTGCCCCCGGACGAGAACGTTCCCATCAACGGCGTCCCCAAGGGCCCCCGCGGCGTCAACTGGATGACCCACAAGCCGGCGACGCTCATCTGGACCGAAGCCCTGGACGAGGGCGACCCGAAAAAGACCGTGCCCTTCCGCGACCACTACCTCGTTCTCGACGCGCCGTTCGCGGGCGAGTCGAAGGAGGTCCTCAAGCTCAAGGAGCGGGCCGCCGGCATCAGCTATTTCGCCGCGCCCGGCAAGGCCCTGGCCTCCCAAAGCGAATGGAAGCGGAGGCGGCGGACGACGTTCCTCGTCGACTTCGCCAACTCGGCCGCCGAGCCGGTCAAGATCTGGGACCTGAGCACCCAGGACCGCTACAACGATCCCGGCCGTCCGGTAACGGCGAGCCTCAAGACCGGCGAACGGGTCATCGTCCAGGACAAGGATTGGATATACCTCGCCGGGTCCGGCTCCTCGCCCAAGGGCGACCATCCCTTCCTTGACCGGATGAACCTCAAGACGATGAAGGTCGAGCGGCTCTGGCAATGCCAGGACCCCGCCTATGAATCCTTCGTCGAATTCGCCGGCGGGTCGCGTTCGAAGATCATCACCAGCCGCGAAACGAAGACCGATCCGCCCAACTACTATCTCTATGACTTCAAGACGAAAAAGCGGACGGCCCTGACCGATTTCAAGGACCCGGCGCCCCAGCTGACCGGGATCCGCAAGGAACGCATCACCTTCAAGCGGGCCGACGGCCTCGAGCTCGGCGGCACGCTCTATTTGCCTCCGGGCTACACGCCCGGGACGCGCCTGCCCGTCGTCGTCTGGGCCTACCCCAGGGAATATGACACCGCGGCCGTGGCCGGACAGGTCCGCGGCTCGGTCAACCGGTTCAGCTTCTTCCGCGGCACATCGCAGCTTTTCTTCGTCACCCAGGGATACGCCGTCCTAGACAACGCCGAGATGCCCGTCGTCGGCGACCGTCAGACGGTCAACGACACCTTCGTCCAGCAGATCGTCTCCAACGCCGAGGCGGCTATCCGCAAGCTCGACGAGATGGGCGTCGGGGACCCGAAGCGGGTCGGGGTCGGCGGCCACAGCTACGGCGCCTTCATGACGGCCAACCTCCTCGCCCATTGCGACCTTTTCGCCGCCGGCATCGCCAGGAGCGGCGCCTACAACCGGACCCTGACCCCGTTCGGCTTCCAGAGCGAGCGGCGGACCCTCTGGGAAGCCCCGGAGACCTATATCAAGATGTCGCCCTTCATGCACGCCAACAAGATCAACGAGCCCATCCTGCTCATCCACGGCATGGCCGACAACAACTCGGGCACCTTCCCCATCCAGTCCGAGCGCCTCTTCGCCGCGCTCAAAGGCTTCAAAGGGACGTCCCGCTTCGTCTTCATGCCCTACGAGAGCCACCGTTACTCGGCGCGTGAGTCGGTCCTCCACGTCCTCGCCGAGATGTTCGAATGGTTCGACCTCTACGTGAAAAATAAAAAATGAAAAGGACGAAGCGGAGGGATTTCCACAGACTTTGTGCATAACCCTGTGGAAAAACATGGTGAGTGCGATTCTAAAGAACTGTCAGACCCATACTTTTGATAAATTGCACACATAATGTGCAAGATGAGTCCCGAGGCGAAGGAGCGAGCGATGAGAAACCGGCGGCCCCCCTTTGAGATCGTCGTATTGGCCCTTGTTCTCGCGGCGGCGTGCGGCGGGACGGCCCCCGCTCCGACGTCGGCGCCGCTCAGCATTCTCGTTACGAACGACGACGGCATCGAGGCGCCGGGCATCGCGGCACTCGCCGAGGCCCTCCGTCCCCTGGGAACGGTGACCGTCGCCGCGCCCCGGGACCCCCGCAGCGGCGCGAGCCATGGCGTGACCTCCGACCGGCCGATCGCCGTCCTGGAAAGCGAGAGACAGGGCCTGACATGGTTCGCCATCGACGCCCTGCCGGCGACCTGCGTCCGGCTGGCCCTGGAGAAGCTTCTTCCAGAAAGGCCGGACCTCGTCGTCTCGGGGATCAACTGGGGCGAGAATCTCGGCACGGTGACGTTCTACTCGGCCACGGTCGGGGCCGCCCGCGAGGCGGCCTTCCTGGGCATTCCGGCCATCGCCGTCAACCTCGCCGGCAGGAAGGGTACAGGCTACGAGGCGGCCGCGGCGGTCACGGCCGACATCGTCCGGGCGCTCGGACCGAACGGGATCGCCAAGGGCACGTTCCTCAACGTCAACCTCCCGGACCTGCCCAAGGGAAGCATCCGGGGCGTCCGGATCACCAGGCAGGACACGCGGGCTCCGATCGACCTCTTCGAAAAAAGCGTCACCCCCGAGGGCACGACGGAATACAAGCCGTCCTGGAAGCACCTCGAGCCGGCCGGCGGGGACACGGACATCTGGGCCGTGCGCAACGGCTTTGTCTCGGTGTCCGTTTTCGGGATCGACCAGTCGGCCGCCGCGGCCCCCGCGGCCGCCCTCTCGCTCAAGCGCTTGGAAAAACTGTCTTGGCGATAGCCGCCGGTCCCGGACCGCTCGGCTTCAGCGGATGACTTCGGTCCAGACCCAGTAGAGGAAGGCGCCGAAGTAGACGGCGAGCAGGATCCAGACGAGGATATTGAGGGTGTCGTTGATCCGCTTCATCAGCGGGAAGTCGCGCCGGCGCCCGCCCGTGTTGAGCTTGGGCAAGGCGTAGAGGAGCGCGATCGCCAGGAGCATCACCAGCCACTTGCGCATCGACCGGCATTATCCCAGAAACGCCGCCCGATGCGCAACGGGGGCGCGTTGACATCGAGCCGCGGAGAGTGCTATCGTCGGCGGCGTCGGCACGCGCGCGTGATCGCCAAAGGAGGTCCGTCGTGAAAAAACTCGTCTCCATCCTCGCCGTCCTGGCCCTGGCCGTGCCCCTGGCCGCCCAGGACATCGTCGTTACGGTCAAGGACGTCGAGCCCTTCCCTTACTGCGCCATTGCCCACAAAGGCCCGTACTTGGACATGACCGTGGTCATCGGCGAGCTCATCGGCGCCATGCAGGCCCAGGGCCTGTTCCCCCTGATCCGCGGCCCCATGGTCGGCGTCTATTACAACTGGCCCGGCGACACCAAGCCCGAGGACCTCTCCTGGGAAGCCGGGTTCGTCATCGCGGCCCAGGCGACGCCCCAGCCGCCTCTCATGAAAAAAGTCTGGGAACACAAGACCGTGGCCGTCGCCCTGCACGTCGGACCCTACGAGAAGGGCGGCGCGACGGTGGAAAAGATC
>Ga0154867_1112_pt2 | contig 15751 bp, 10 predicted proteins | sample Rifle2008BG19ft_FD_105839 | JGI IMG/M metagenome (GOLD analysis project Ga0154867, IMG submission 105839) | Candidatus Aminicenantes bacterium RBG_19FT_COMBO_65_30 | reverse complement strand
GTCACCAGCCTCGGCCTCAAGGAAGCCAAGGACCTCGTCGACGGCGCCCCCAAGCCGCTCAAAGAGGGCGTGACCAAGGAAGAGGCCGAATCCATCAAGGCCAAGTTCGCTGAAGTCGGAGCCGTCATCGAGCTTCAGTAAGTGACCCGGTTGGCTGAGCGTCCGTTTGTCCGGTCTCGGAAACGAGGACACTCCATCTCTGCTTGAGAGTGAGACAGCATGCTCAAAGAACCTAGAAAACCTTACCGCGAGAGGGTCGACTTTTCGAAGATCAAGGCGGTCTTCCCCATGCCCGACCTTCTGGACATCCAAACCCAGTCCTACGCCGAGTTCCTCCAGATGGAGCTCCTGCCCGAAGAGCGCAAGGACACCGGCCTTCAGGCCGCGTTGAAGGATGTCTTCCCCATCTCCGACTTCAAGGAAACGACGGAGCTGGAGTTCCTCAGTTATTCGATCGGGACCTGGGAGTGCAAGTGCGGGCGGCTCAAGGGGGTCGAGAACTCCCGGGCCCGCTGCAACGCCTGCCAGACGCTCCTGCCCGCGGACATGGAGCTCTCCGAGAAAGAGGTCTGCCCGTTCTGCGGCGCGGCGAGAAAGATCGAGATCCCGCTCTGCGAGCACTGCGGGGACCGCGTCGGTCTCAAGATCAAGTACACGCCGATGGAGTGCATCCAGAAGGGCTACACCTACTCCATCCCTCTCAAGCTCAAGGTCCAGCTCGTGTCCTGGGAGAAGGACGCCGCGACCAAGGCCAAACGGCTCAAGCACATCAAGCAGCAGGAAGTCTATTTCGGCGACATCCCGCTTATGACCGAGAAGGGGACGTTCATCTTCAACGGCATCGAGCGGGTCGTCGTCAGCCAGCTCCAGCGCTCGCCGGGCGTGTTCTTCCGCCAGGCGGAGAACAAGGGCTTCTTCATCGCCAAGATCATCCCGTACCGCGGCGCCTGGGTCGAGTTCGAGCACGATGCGAAAAGCCTCATCTGGGTCCGGCTGGACCGGAAGAAGAAATTCCTGGCCACCGTCTTCCTGCGGGCCCTCGGTTTCGGCACCGACGAGGAGATCCTCAAGCTCTTCCATAAGACCACTAAGGTCATCCCCGAGGACGGGAAGCTGTTCTGGGAGGTTTCGGACGGCCTCGTCGGGAAATCCCCGGCGGAAGACGTCACCGACGCCAAAGGCCGGAAGGTCCTGGCCCCCGGCAAGAAGAAGATCACCCCGGAGGTCCTGGCCGCCCTCAAGGACGCCGGCGTCACCCGGGTCCCGCTCCTCAAGAAGTGGCTCCTCGGCGCCTACTCCCTCGTCGGGATCAAGGGCAAGGTCAGGATCAACGAGCCGATCGAGGACGCCCATCTCGACCTCCTCATCGGGCGGGGAGAGCCCTTCGAAGTCTTCGCCCCCGAGGAGGACCGGGCCGGACTTATCCTGAGCACGACCCTCAAGAAGGACCTCCGCAAGGACCAGCCGTCCGCCCTCGGCGAGATCTACCGGAAGCTGCGGCCGGGCGAGCCCCACACCCAGGAGAGCGCCCACAACCTCTTCCACAGCCTGTTCTTCAATCCCCAGAAGTACAACTTCTCCCGCATCGGCCGGCTCAAGTACAACATCAAACTCGGCCTCGAAACGCCGCTCGAAGAGAAGACGCTCTCCCCGCAGGACTACGTGGAAGTCCTCAAGTACCTGCTCAACCTCCGCTTCGGTGAAGGGGCCGTCGACGACATCGACCACCTCGGCAACCGGCGGGTCCGTTCCGTCGGCGAGCTCGTCGAGAACGCTTTCCGCATCGGCCTGACCCGGATGGAGCGGACGATCAAGGAGAAGATGACCATCACCGCCGACCTGGCGGCCGCCATGCCCCAGGACCTCATCAACTCCAAGCCGGTCATCGCCGCCCTCAAGGAGTTCTTCGGCAGCTCCCAGCTCTCCCAGTTCATGGATCAGATCAACAGCCTGGCTGAGATCACCCACAAGCGGCGCCTCTCGGCCCTCGGCCCCGGAGGCCTCAGCCGCGAACGGGCCGGCTTTGAGGTCCGCGACATCCAGACATCCCATTACGGCCGGATCTGCCCCGTCGAGACTCCGGAAGGCCCGAACATCGGCCTGATCTCCTCCCTCAGCTGCTTCGCCCGGGTCAACGAATACGGCTTCATCGAGACCCCCTACCGGAAGGTCGAGAACGGCCGGATCATCGATTTCGTCAAGGTCCTCCACCCCGGCAGCAGCGACTACAAGATCGGCGACATCCTCAAGAAGGACGAGATGCACAAGGCCGTCGAGCGCCTCAGGGACCAGAAGGCCCGCCAGCTGCCGGCGACCGAGCCCTACTGTTTCTACCTCACCGCCTGGGAGGAGGAGAAGCACAACATCGCCCAGGCCAACGCCCCCGTCGACGACCGCGGCCGGTTTCAGAACGAGCTCGTCAGCGCCCGCGAGCGCGGCAATTTCAAGAACATCCCCCGCGAGCAGATCCACTACATCGACGTCTCGCCGAAACAGCTCGTCTCCCTGTCCGCGGCGCTCATCCCGTTCCTCGAGCACGACGACGCCAACCGCGCCCTGATGGGCTCCAACATGCAGCGCCAGGCCGTCCCGCTCATCCGTCCGGAGGCCCCGCTCATCGGGACCGGGATCGAGGACCTGGTCGCCGTCGGCTCCCGCGACGTCGTCGTCTGCCGCCGGGCCGGGATCGTCGAGTTCGTCGACGCCGAACGGATCATCGTCCGGGTGGACGAGAAGGAAAGCGGCCGGAGCTACGACGTCGGCACGGACCTCTACACCCTGGTCAAGTTCCTCCGGACCAACCAGAACACCTCGACCAACCACCGGCCCATCGTCCGGAAGGGGGACCAGGTCGTCCGGGGGCAGGTCCTGGCCGACAGCTCCTGCACGGACGGCGGCGAGCTGGCCCTCGGCCGCAACGTCCTCTGCGCCTTCATGCCCTGGCGGGGCTACAACTTCGAGGACGCCATCATCGTCAGCGAGAAGCTCATCAAGGAGGACATCTTCACCTCCCTCCATATCGTCGAGGAGACGATCGAGGCCCGCGACACCAAGCTCGGCCCCGAGGAGATCACCCGTGACATCCCCAACGTCCCCGAGAACTTGCTCCGCAACCTCGACGAGAACGGCATCGTCCGCATCGGCGCCCATGTCAAGTCGGGCGACATCCTCGTCGGCAAGGTCGCCCCGAAAGGGGAGACCCAACTGTCGCCCGAGGAGAAGCTCCTCAAGGCGATCTTCGGCGAGAAGGCCCTCGACGTCAAGGACGCCTCCCTCTACTGCTCGCCCGGCGTCGAAGGGACCATCATCGACGTCCGCATCTTCTCCCGGCGGGGCATCGAGAAGGGGCCCCGGGCCAAGGCCATCGAGAAGGACGAGATCGCGACGCTCAAGCGTAACCTCGACGACGAGATCGTCATCATGGAGAACGAGAAATGGGAGAAAGTCCGGGCCCTCCTCAAGGGCTCGGTCGTCGAGAAGTCCCAGAAGGTCGGCGGCCAAATCCTCGAAAAAGGGACCAAGCTCAACGAGAAGGTCCTGGAGACCCTGGACTTCGACGACGCGATGAAGCTCAAGCTCAGCGACGACGAGGACCGGGACCGCGAGATCAAGGACATCGACAAGAAGGTCAAGCGCCAGATCGAGGCCCGCCGCTCCATCTTCAAGGAGAAGGTCGAAAGCCTGAAGAAGGGCGACGAGCTCGCGCCGGGCGTCATCCAATCGATCAAGGTCTTCATTGCCATGAAGCGGAAGCTGTCCGTAGGGGACAAGGTCTCCGGCCGCCACGGGAACAAGGGCATCGTCGCCAAGATCGTCCCCGAAGAGGACATGCCCCGGCTGCCCGACGGCCTGCCGGTCGAGATCGTCCTCAATCCGCTCGGCGTCCCCTCCCGAATGAACGTCGGCCAGATCCTGGAGACCCACGCCGGCTGGGCCGCCCGGGTTCTCGACATGTGGATGGCCACCCCCGTCTTCGACGGGGCCAGCGAGAAAGAGATCAAGCAGCTGCTGAAGAAGGCCGGCCTGCCGGAGAGCGGCAAGACGCCGCTCTTCGATGGCATGAGCGGCGAGCTTCTCGACCAGGAAGTGACCGTGGGCTACATCTACATGATGAAGCTCTACCATCTCGTCGACGACAAGATTCACGCCCGCTCGACCGGGCCGTACTCCCTCATCACCCAGCAGCCGCTCGGCGGCAAGGCCCAGTTCGGCGGTCAGCGGTTCGGCGAGATGGAAGTCTGGGCCCTCGAGGCCTATGGCGCGGCCTACTGCCTCCAGGAGCTCCTGACGGTCAAGTCCGACGACGTCGAAGGACGGGCCAAGATCTACGAGGCCATCGTCAAGGGCGACCTCGAATTCACGCCCGGTCTGCCGGAATCGGTCAACGTCCTCATCCGGGAGCTCCAGAGCCTCTGCCTGAACGTCGAGCTCGAAAAGGGGGACAAGGAAGATGTGCTGCCCTGGGGCATCGCCATGCCCCAGCCCGGCAAAGGAGAAGCCTAATGGACATCAGGTCCCCGATCATAACGGCGCCTCGGCCGCGGCTCGAGTTCGACAGGGTCCGGATCAGCATCGCCTCTCCGGACAAAATCAAGAGCTGGTCCTGGGGCGAGGTGACCAAGCCCGAGACCATCAACTACCGGACGTTCAAGCCCGAGAAGGACGGCCTGTTCTGCGCCAAGATCTTCGGCCCCATCAACGACTACGAGTGCCTCTGCGGCAAGTACAAGCGGATGAAGTACCGGGGCATCATCTGCGAGCGCTGCGGCGTCGAGGTCACCAAGTCCAAGGTCCGCCGGGAGCGCATGGGCCACATCCAGCTGGCCTCTCCCGTCGCCCACATCTGGTTCTTCAAGAGCCCGCCGAGCCGCATCGGGCTCGTCATCGACCTGTCCATCAAGGACCTGGAAAAGGTCCTCTATTTCGAATCCTACATCGTCATCGACCCCGCCGACACGCCGCTCAAGGAGAAGCAGCTCCTCAACGAGGAGGAGCACAAGGACGCCCAGGAGAAGTACGGCGACAAGTTCGAGGCGTCGATCGGGGCCGAGGCCATCAAGGTCCTCCTGGACAAGATCAACATCCAGAAGGAGTCCGAGCGGCTGCGCAAGCTGATGAAGAAGGAGACGTCCCAGCAGCGCAAGCTCCGCTACGCCAAGCGGTTGCGCGTTTTCAAGGCCCTTAAACGGTCCGGCAACCGGCCGGAGTGGATGATCCTCGACGTCGTCCCGGTCATCCCGCCCGACCTGCGCCCTCTCGTCCGCCTCGACGGCGGCCGTTTCGCCACGTCCGACCTCAACGACCTCTACCGCCGGGTCATCAACCGCAACAACAGGCTCAAGAAGCTCATCGAGCTCAAGGCCCCCGAGCTCATCATCCGCAACGAGAAGCGGATGCTCCAGGAGGCCGTCGACGCCCTCTTCGACAACGGCAAGCGCGGCCGCGTCCACCTCGGCGCCAACCGCCGGCCCCTCAAGTCCCTCAGCGAGGCGTTGCGCGGCAAGCAGGGGCGCTTCCGCCAGAACCTCCTCGGCAAGCGCGTCGATTACTCGGGGCGCTCCGTCATCGTCGTCGGCCCTGAGCTCAAGCTCAACCAGTGCGGCCTGCCCAAGAAGATGGCTTTGGAGCTCTTCAAGCCGTTCATCTTCAACAAGCTCGAGAAAGAGGGCCTCGTCCCGAGTGTCAAAGTCGCCCGGGAGTGGCACGAGCAGGAGCGGCCGGAGGTCTGGGACTACCTCGAAGAGGTCGTCCGCGAACACCCCATCTTCCTCAACCGCGCGCCCACCCTGCACCGCCTGGGTATCCAGGCCTTCGAGCCCCTCCTCGTCGAGGGCAAGGCCATCCAGATCCACCCGCTCGTCTGCGCCGCGTTCAACGCCGACTTCGACGGCGACCAGATGGCCGTCCACATCCCCCTCTCTGTCGAGGCCCAGATCGAGGCCCAGACCCTGATGCTGTCGACGAACAACATCCTCTCGCCCGCCCACGGCCGGCCCCTGACCATCCCCAGCCAGGACATGGTCCTCGGCTGCTACTACCTGACCCTGGAGAAGAAGGGGCTGAAGGGGGAGGGCCGGATGTTCGGGACGCCCGAGGAAGCCCTCCTGGCCATGGAAAGCAAAGAGATCTCGCTCCAGAGCATCATCAAACTGCGGTTCAGCGGGCCGTTCATGAACCTGGCGACCTATTACGACGACCAGGGCGTCATGACCTGCCCCATCCAGGAGTTCAAGAACGAGCTCGTCGAGACGACCCCCGGCCGGATCATCTTCAACAGCGTTCTGCCCAAGGGCTTCCCCTATGTCAACGGGATGATCCGGAAAAAGGGCATGGAAAACCTCGTTTTCTACACCTACCTCAAGGTCGGTCTCCAGCCGACGGTCCAGATCCTCGACGCCATGAAGGAGCTCGGCTTCACCTACGCCACCCGGGCCGGGTTCTCCCTGGGCATCGACGATTTCGTCATCCCCGGGGAGAAGAAGTTGCTCGTCGACAAGGCCCAGAAAGATGTCCAGGACATCGAAAACCTCTACCGGGACGGCACCATCTCCTCGGGCGAGCGGTTCAACCGGGTCATCGAGATCTGGAGCATGGTCACGGACAGGGTTTCGAGCGCCATGATCGACGAAATGAAGAGGATCAGCCTCGAAGGCAAGGAGCTCAACCCGCTCTACGTCATGGCCGACTCCGGCTCCCGCGGCAACAAGCAGCAGATCCGTCAGCTGGCCGGGATGCGCGGCCTCATGTCCAAGCCGTCGGGCGAGATCCTGGAGACGCCCATCGTCTCCAACCTCCGGGAGGGCCTGAACGTCCTCCAGTACTTCATCTCGACCCACGGCGCCCGCAAGGGTCTGGCCGATACGGCCCTTAAGACGGCCAATTCCGGCTACTTGACCCGCAAGCTCGTGGACGTCTGCCAGGAAGTCATCGTCGACGAGAACGACTGCGGCACGCTCAAGGGCATCAACGTCTCGGCCATCGTCGAGAACGGCGAGATCATCGAGCCCTTCATCGACCGGATCGTCGGCCGGGTCGCCCTCGAGCGCATCGTCCACCCCGACTCCGGCGAGACCATCGTCGACATGAACGCCGAGATCACCGAGAAGGTCGCCCAGGAATTCCAGAACCTGGGCATCGAGCGGGCCAAGATCCGCTCGGTCCTGGCCTGCGAGGCCAAGCGGGGCATCTGCCAGCTCTGTTACGGTCGGAGCCCGGCCTCGGGCAAGTTGGTCGAGCTCGGCGAGGCCGTGGGCATCGTCGCCGCCCAGTCCATCGGCGAGCCCGGCACCCAGCTGACGATGCGGACATTCCACGTCGGCGGCATCGCCATGGGCGGCGCCGAGAAGTCCAAGCTCGAGGCCAAGAACGAGGGCGTCCTCAAGTTCAAAAATCTCAAGACCGTCGTCAACAAGGACGGGACCTCCATCGTCGTCAACCGGAACGCCAACATCGCCATCCTCGACCACCGCGGCCGCGAGGTCGAGCACTACCAGGTCCCCTACGGCGCCCGGATCCTCGTCCCCGAGCGCGGGGGGATCAAAGCCCGGCAGGCGTTCGCCGAGTGGGACGCCTATAACACGTTCATCTTGACCGAAGAGACAGGCATCGTTCGCTACCGCGACGTCGTCCTAGAGGTCAGCATGGAAGAGGTCCAGGACGAGTTCACCGGGCTCCGCAAGCAGGTCATCATCGACCCCAAGGACGAGAAGCTCCAGCCCCAGATCGAGATCCTCGATCCTCTATGGAATGTGGTCATCGACGCTGGAGCCACGAGTCACAAAAAAGGATCTCGGGTCGAAAGGGCTTCTCTAAGAACTGAAAACGATAAGATTAAAAAAAGCGCCGGAAAAGAAGCGAAATCCGAACCTGTCGTCCTGCGCAAGTACTTCCTCCCCTCGGGGGCGAACCTCGAGATCAAGGACGAGGAGAAGGTCTTCGCCGGCGATGTTCTGGCCAAGATCCCGCGCGAGGCGGCCCGCACGAAGGACATCACGGGCGGCCTGCCCCGGGCCGAGGAGCTCTTCGAGGCCCGGCGGCCCAAGCTCCCGGCCGTGATCTCCGAGATCGACGGGACCGTCCAGATCGGCGGCCTCGTCCGCGGCTACCGCAAGATCGTCGTCCGCAACGAGCGCGGCGGCGAGAAGGAATACCTCATCCCCAAGGGCGCCCACCTCAGCGTCTCTGACGGGGAACGCATCCGGGCCGGAGACGCTCTCATGGACGGTCCGGTCAATCCCCACGACATCCTCAAGGTCCTTGGGGAGAAGGAGCTGGCCGAATACCTCCTCAAGGAGGTCCAGGCCGTCTACCGCCTCCAGGGGGTGTCCATCAACGACAAGCACATCGAGACGATCATCCGGATGATGCTGCGCTGGGTCAAGGTCGAGGAGGTCGGGGACACCGAGTTCCTTGTCGACGAGCAGGTCGACAAGTTCATCTTCCAGGCGGAGAACGAAAAGGTCATGAAGAAAGGCGGCAAGCCGGCCAAGGCCCGTCCGCTCCTCCTGGGCATTACCAAGAGCGCCCTGAGCACCGACAGCTTCATCTCGGCCGCCTCCTTCCAGGAGACGACCAGGGTCCTGACGGAGGCCAGCCTGTACGGGAAGGTCGACTACCTCAGGCGGCTGAAGGAGAACATCATCATGGGGCGGCTCATCCCGGCCGGCACGGGCTACAAGCACTACCGGAACGTCGAACTGAAGGAGGACATGCAGCCGGTCCTCCCCGAGAAGGACAAGGAGATCCTCCCGGACGTCTGAGCCCGCCGGAGCGGCAGGAAAGACGTCAAATTTCTTGACAGAGAGGCCGAATTTTGCTATTATCCGTCCATTCGTCTCGGGTTATCCCCCTGGGGATGAATAAAGCTCACATTTGGAATTTAATGTAGAGGAGTATTTTTCATTGCCGACCGTCAATCAACTCGTCAGAAAAGGCAGAACGCCCAAGAAATATAAGAGCAAATCTCCGGCCCTCGACGCCTGTCCCCAGAAGAGGGGCGTCTGCACCCGGGTCTTCACGACCACGCCCAAGAAGCCGAACTCGGCCATGCGCAAGGTCGCCCGGGTCAGGCTGACCAACAACATCGAGGTCACGGGATACATCCCCGGCATCGGCCACAACCTCCAGGAGCACTCGATCGTGATGATCCGGGGAGGCCGCGTCAAGGACCTGCCCGGCGTCCGCTACCATATCATTCGGGGCACGCTCGACTCGGAAGGCGTGCAGAACCGCTTCAAGGCGCGGTCCCGGTATGGGGCGAAGAGGCCGAAAGAGAAACGGGCGGCGGCCTAGACAGGAGCATTCCCATGCCGAGACGCGGAACGATCAAGAAACGCAAAGCGCCGGTCGACTCCCTGTACGGGAGCACCGTGGTCGCCCGGTTCATCAACCTCTTCCTCCGGAAGGGGAAAAAGACGACGGCCGAGAGGGTCGTCTACGGCACGATGGACATCATCAAGGCCAAGACCAAGGAAGACCCCCTCAAGGTCCTGGAGAAGGCCCTGGAGAACATCCGGCCCTTCCTCGAGACGAAGTCGCGGCGGGTCGGCGGCGCGAACTACCAGGTCCCCATCGAGGTCCCGCCGGGGCGGTCTTATTCGCTGGGGTTCCGCTGGATGGTCAAGTACGCCAAGGAGCGCGGCGGCAAGAGCATGCAGGAGAAGCTCTCCGCCGAGATCATCGACGCCATCAACAACCGCGGCGGCGCGGTCAAGAAGCGCGAGGATACGCATAAGATGGCGGAGGCCAACCGGGCCTTCGCTCACTATAAATGGTAGTCTCCGCCGAAAGAGCTTCAAGAGTGTACCGGGTCGATATGGAGAGACGAGGATATGCGGTCATACCCGATCGAGAGAGTCCGAAACATCGGTATCATGGCCCATATCGACGCCGGCAAGACGACCACGACGGAGCGGATACTTTTTTACACGGGTATGACCTACAAGATGGGCGAGGTGGACGACGGGACGGCGGTGATGGATTGGATGGTCCAGGAGCAGGAGCGCGGGATCACCATCACCTCGGCCGCGACGACGTGCGCCTGGCGTGACCACCGTATCAATATCATCGATACGCCGGGTCACGTGGATTTTACCGCGGAGGTCGAGCGCTCCTTACGAGTGCTCGACGGCGCAATAGCCATACTGTGTGGAGTTGGCGGCGTCGAACCGCAGTCCGAGACAGTATGGCGCCAGGCCGACAAGTATCGGGTCCCCCGCATCGTGTTCATCAACAAGATGGACCGGATCGGGGCCGACCCGGAACGGGCGGTCCTCCAGTTGAGGACGCGGGTGGCGGCCAAGCCCCTGCCGATCCAGATTCCCCTGGGACGGGAAGACGGATTCCGCGGTGTCGTCGACCTCATCGACCGCAAGGTGTACGACTGGGGTCAGGACATCCTCGGGACGGATTACGTCGTCCGGGAGGTCGCGGAGGAAAACCGCGAGGAAGTCGAAAAGAAGCGACAGGACATGCTGGAAATGCTGAGCGAACATGACGACGGCCTGATGCAGAAGTACCTCGACGGGGTCGAGGTCTCCGCGCCGGAGCTGCGGAGCGCCGTCCGCCGGGCGACCCTGGCCCTGGAGGTCGTTCCCGTCCTTTACGGAGCCTCCTTCCGGAACAAGGGCGTCCACCCTCTCCTCGACGCCATCATCGACTACCTGCCGTCCCCGGCCGACGTCCGTCCGGTCACCGGCCACCACCCCCGGACCCAGGCCGAGGAGACGCGGCCCGCCTCGGACGAAGCGCCGTTCTCCGGTCTGGTGTTCAAGATCGCCAACGACCCCTTCCTCGGCAACCTGGCCTACTTCCGGGTCTATTCCGGCAAGGCCAAGGTCGGCCAGGCGGTCTATAATTCGACCAAGGGCGAGGAAGAGAAGCTCTCCCGGCTCCTCGAGATGCACTCCAACAAGCGCAAGGAGGTCAAGGAGATCTACGCCGGGGACATCGCCGCCATGGGCTCGACCAAGGCCATCTCGACGGGCGACACGCTCTGCCTCAAGAGCCACCCCATCGTCCTCGAGTCCATCCGCTTCCCCGAGCCGGTCATCGCCGCGACGATCGAGCCCAAAACGAAGGCCGACCATCCCAAGCTCGCCACCACGCTGGCCAAGCTGACCCGCGAAGACCCCACCCTCAAGGTCACCCAGGACCCGATGACGGGACAGACCCTGCTCCGGGGGATGGGGGAGCTCCACCTCGAGATCATCATGGACCGGATGGAGCGCGAGTTCGGCGTCCGGGCCAATCTGGGCAAGCCCCAGGTCGCCTACAAGGAAACCATCCAGAACGCGGCCGAAGGCGAGGGAAAGTACCTCCGCCAGGCGGGGGGCAAGGGCCTTTACGGTCATTGCGTCCTTTTTCTCGAGCCCCTCGACCGCGGCCGGGGCTTCGAGTTCGTCGACGCCACCCGGGGCGGCGTCATTCCCCGGGAGTTCATCGGAGACGTCGAGAACGGCGTGCGCGAGGCCCTGGAAGCGGGCGTCGTGGCCGGTTATCCGGTCACGGACCTCCGGGCGGCCTTCATCGGCGGCTCGTACCACGAGGTCGACTCGACGCCCGTCGCCTACAAGATCGCGGCGTCCCTGGCCTTCCGGGAGGCCGCCAAGAAAGGGAGCCCCGCCCTCCTCGAGCCGCTCATGAAGCTCGAGATCGTCGCCCCGGACGACTACCTCGGCGACATCGTCGGCGACATCAACGCCCGGCGGGGGAAGATCGAGGGCATGGAGATGCGCAGCGGCTCCCGGGTCATTACCATCCATGTCCCCCTGGCCGAGATGTTCGGCTACGCGACGACGCTCAGGACCCTGACCCAGGGCCGGGGCGTGTTCGCCATGGAGTTCTCCAGGTACGAACGGACGCCCCGCGACGTCCAGGAAGAGATCGTCGCCCGGATCGAGGGACGGATCCCGTTCCGGGCCGACGCCTAACACGAGTCTTTTAGCAACGAATGCCATACAGGAGGTGAGCGATGGCGAAAGAAAAGTATGCGAGGACGAAACCCCATGTCAACGTCGGCACGATCGGACACATCGATCACGGCAAGACGACGCTGACGGCCGCCATTACGAAGATTCTGGCGACCAAAGGCCTGGCTCAGGCGAAGAGCTATGACGAGGTCGCCAAAGCCGACGCCAAGATGTTCCGCCGGGACGCGACCAAGATCCTGACGGTCGCCCTGAGCCACGTCGAGTACGAGAGCGAAAAGCGGCACTACGCCCACATCGACTGCCCCGGCCACGCCGACTACATCAAGAACATGATCTCCGGCGCGGCCCAGATGGACGGCGCCGTGCTGGTCGTGTCCGCGGCCGACGGCCCCATGCCCCAGACGCGGGAGCACATCCTGCTCGCCCGTCAGGTCAACGTGCCGGCCATCGTCGTGTTCATGAACAAGTGCGACCTCGTCGACGACCCGGAGATCCTGGACCTCGTCGAGCTCGAGGTGCGCGAGCTGCTCTCGAAGTATGAATTCCCCGGGGACAAGCTCCCGGTCATCCGCGGCAGCGCGACCAAGGCCATGGAAGACATCAACGGCGAAGCCGCCAAGCCCATTTGGGACCTGGTCAAGGCCATGGACGATTTCATCCCCGAGCCCCTGCGCGAGGTCGACAAGCCCTTCCAGATGGCCATCGAGGACGTCTTCTCGATCACCGGCCGCGGCACGGTCGTGACGGGCCGGGTCGAGCGCGGCGTCGTCAAGGTCGGCGACGAGTGCGAGATCGTCGGGCTGCGCGAGACGCGCAAGACCGTCGTGACGGGCGTCGAGATGTTCCGCAAGCTTCTCGACCAGGCCCAGGCCGGCGACAACATCGGGGCCCTGCTCCGCGGCGTCGGCAAGGACGAGGTCGAGCGCGGCCAGGTCCTGGCCAAGCCCGGCTCGATCACTCCGCACCGGAAGTTCCGGGCCCAGATCGTCGCCCTGACCAAGGAAGAGGGCGGCCGGCACACGCCGTTCTTCAAGGGCTACCGGCCCCAGTTCTACTTCCGGACGACCGACGTGACGGGCTCCGTTAAACTCCCCGACAACGTCGAGATGGTCATGCCCGGCGACTCCATCAACCTGGAGATCGAGCTGATCACCGACGTCGCCATGGAGAAGGCCCTGCGTTTCGCCATCCGCGAAGGCGGCCGGACGGTCGGCGCCGGAACGGTCACCGAGATCATCGAATAGCCGGGAACGCCGCCGAGGGTCCGCCGGGTCGAGGGGCCCGGGAGAGCAATTCGGAGAACAGAGGAACGAACGATGGAAAAGATCAGAATCCGCTTACAGTCCTTCGACCACCGCCTGCTGGACCAGTCCGTCAAGGACATCGTCGTGAAGGCGAAACGCACGGGCGCCAGCGTCGCCGGTCCCATCCCCCTGCCGACGCGCATCCACAAGTTCTGCGTTCTCCGTTCTCCGCACGTCGACAAGAAGTCGCGCGAGCACTTCGAAATGCGGATCCACAAGCGGCTCATCGACATCAGCGAATACAACAACGAGACGATCGAAGAGCTCCAGAAGCTCGACCTGCCGGCCGGGATCGACGTCGAGATCCAGGCCTTCGGGCAAGGAGAGTGACCATGGTCGAAGGATTGATCGGCAAGAAGATCGGCATGAGCCAGCAGTTCGACGACGCCGGCAACGTCGTCCCGGTCACCATCCTCAAGGCCGGGCCGTGCACGGTCATCCAGAAGAAGACCATCGAGAAGGACGGCTACATCGCGGTCCAGCTCGGGTTCGTCGAGGAGCGGGCCGTCCGCAAGCCGCGGAAGCCGCAGGTCGGCCATTTCAAGAAGGCGGGCGTCCCCGTCCTCAAGAAGCTCCAGGAAGTCGGCTGCTCCGACCCCGCCGCAGTCAAGGAAGGCGACCAGGTCCTCGTCGATATCTTCGAGGTCGGCGAGACGATCCACGTCGTCGGGACGAGCAAAGGCAAGGGCTTCGCCGGCGTCGTCAAGAGGCACCATTTTCGGGGCGGCGGCGCCTCCCACGGTTCGATGTTCCACCGGGCGCCGGGTTCGATCGGCGCCTCGTCCTACCCGTCGCGCGTCGTCAAGGGCATGCGCATGGGCGGCCACATGGGCGATGACCGGGTCACAGTCCGGAAGCTCAAGGTCGTGGCCACGGACAAGGACAACAACCTCCTCCTGGTCAAGGGCGCGGTGCCCGGCGCCAAGGGGGGATACGTCCTGATCAAAAAAGGGACGTTCGTTTCCCCGCGGGCGAAGTGAACGGAGAAGAGGGCACCATGGCGAAACTCGACGTCATCGACAGAAGCGGCCATAGCGCCGCCCAGGTGGACCTGCCGGAGGGCCTGTTCTCCCCGGCAGGGAACGACCATCTGATCTATGAGGCCGTCGTCAACTACCGGGCCAACCAGCGCCAGGGGACGGCGGCGACGAAAACTCGGGCCTTCGTCAGCGGCGGCGGCAGGAAGCCCTGGCGGCAGAAGGGCACGGGCCGGGCCCGCGCCGGCAGCACGCGCTCGCCTCTTTGGAAAAAGGGCGGCACGGTCTTCGGACCCCAGCCCCGCGATTATTCCTATGAGCTGCCGAAGAAGGCCAAGCGGAGCGCCCTGCGCGCGGCGCTGGCCAAGAAGCACGCATCCCAGGAGCTCATCGTCGCGAGCGAGCTCGAGGTCAAGGAGCCCAAGACCAAGGAGGCCGTCGCCCTGCTCAAGGCGTTCAAACTCGACTCCGTCCTTCTCGTCGACCTGCACGACAACGCCAACCTGTTCCTGGCGGTCCGGAACCTGCCCCGGGTCAAAGCGGTCGACGTCTCCGGCCTCAACATCTACGACGTCCTCGCCCACAAGGCGCTGGTCTTCAGCCGGCGGGCGTTCGAGGCCGTCCTGGAGAGATTGAAGTGATCAAAGACCCCCATAAAATCATCATCCGTCCGGTCATCACGGAAAAGACGACCCGGCTCAAGGGGACGAGCGGGGTCATCTGCTTCGAGGTCGCCCGGAGCGCCAACAAGATCGAGATCAAGAGGGCCATCGAGCATCTGTTCAAGACCAAGGTCGCCGAGGTCCGGACCCAGACGAAGGCGGGCAAGGTCCGCCGCGTCGGCCGGAACTCGGGGAAGACGAAGGACTGGAAGAAGGCCTTCGTCAGGCTCCGCGACGGAGAGAAACCGATCGAATATTTCGAGGCGGCGTAACATGGGCATCAAAACATACCGACCAATGACACCCGGCCTGCGCCACAGGACGGGCAACCGGTACGAAGAGCTGAGCGGGGACGGCCCCTACAAGCCCCTGCTCGTGTCCCTGCCCAAGTCGGGCGGGCGCGACAGCCGCGGGCACCTGTCCATGCGGAACCGGGGCGGCGGGCACAAGAAGCTCTACCGGGTCATCGATTTCAAGAGGGACAAGATCGACATCCCGGGCACCGTGGAGACCGTCGAGTACGACCCCAACCGCTCGTCCTTCATCTCCCTCGTGAAGTACAAGGACGGCGAGAGGCGCTACATCATCTACCCCGCGGGACTGCAGGTCGGGCAGGAGGTCGTCTCGACCGACCGCCAGGCCGACATCCTGCCGGGCAATGCCATGCCCCTCCGCTTCATCCCGCTCGGGACCGTCATCCACAACATCGAGCTGCGGAAGGACAAGGGCGGCCAGGTCGCCAAGTCCGCCGGGGCGGGCGCCCAGATCCTGGCCAAGGAAGGGAGTTACGCCCAAGTCCGGCTTCCTTCGTCGGAGATCCGGAAGGTCCACCTCGATTGCCGGGCGACGATCGGCCAGATCGGCAACCTCGACCACTC
>Ga0154867_1133_pt1 | contig 16037 bp, 19 predicted proteins | sample Rifle2008BG19ft_FD_105839 | JGI IMG/M metagenome (GOLD analysis project Ga0154867, IMG submission 105839) | Candidatus Aminicenantes bacterium RBG_19FT_COMBO_65_30 | reverse complement strand
AAGCCGGCCGAGGCGCCGGTGATCAAGGCGGTCCGAAAAGTTATCCGGGACATGGGTTTCCTCCGGCCGATAGTCTACGGGAAGCGGTCGCGCAATTCAATTGACATCGGCCCCTTTTCCCCATAATAATAATGGCGATGGCCATCACCCGCTGTCCCTATTGCCACTCCATCATCGACGAGAACGACAAGTACTGCAACAACTGCGGCACCCAGCTCCTATTCACCGAGGACGAAGAGATCGAGGAGGAGATCCCGGGCGAAAAGATCATCGACGCCGAGACCGAAGAGAAGGACTACACGGTCGACGAGCCCGAGGACGAAAAACGTCCGGCCGCGGGCAAAGACCTCGACGGCGACATCGACGAGGACCTCGAGGAAGAGCTCAAGGAGAAAACCGAGGAGCTGGCCCTCGACGAGCTCGTGGTGGAAGAGGCGCGGGCGGAAGCCGGGGACGAGGTCACCGAAGAGGTCATCCTGGTCGATGAGATCGAGGCGGCCGAGGCGGGCGGCAAGGACGAACCCGAGGAGCCCGGGAAAAAAGACGAGACGGCCGAAATCAAAGCGGCGGGCGAAGTAGAAGGCGAAGAGGACGAGGAAACGGCTGCGGCCGTCGTCCCGGGCGATGTAACCGAGCCCGTCATCGAGTACGTCACCGGCGACAAGGACCGGGACGAGGCCGGGGCCGCCGATAAAACCGCGCCGCGATCGGTCACCTTCGACACCCAGGAGCTCGAGGACATCGGCAAGACCGTAGAGCTCGGCAAGGATAAGATCGACAAGCTCCTCGAAGTCCTGACCGAGAAAAAATCCGACGAGCCGCCTCTCCCTCCCCCGGAGAAGGTCCGCGAACCGACCGGGACCCTCCCCCCCTGGGCCAGCACGATGAAAGGCGCGCCCGTCTTCCCGGCCGACACGGGGCCGGTCGAGGCTCGGAAGGTGCTCGGCGGGGAGCCGCCGACGCCGGCCGCGGAGGAAGAGGTCGAGATCTTCCCTCGGCGGAAGGATTCTGACTCGACCATCGGGCTTCCGGAGCGGGTGAGCCAGGCGCCGCTTCCCTTCGGGCGGGGCGCCGCCGAAGGGGAAGAAGGGGCGGAGGAAGAGGGCGAGGACGAGACCCGGGAGGAGATCCTTCCGCCGGCCAGGCCACCCGTCCTCCCCGTCCGCGAGCCCGAGCGCCGCGAGGCCGAGGCCGCGGAGGAAGGCGAAGAGCCCGCGCCGCGGCCGCCCTTCAGCTTCTCCGTCTTCTTCAAATCCAAAGCCTTCGACATCTTGTTCGTCGGCATCTTCTGGCTCGTCGCCCTCTGGCTGGCCGCGTATTCCATGGGCATGACCCTGTTCGAGATCCTGGGGTCGATGTCCGGTTCCATGCTTCTGCTCTACGCCGTGCTCGTCTTCCTTTACTTCTTCCTGTTCAAGTTCTTCCTCGGCGAAACGCTGGGCGACAGACTCTTCCGGCCGCGGGAATAAACCCCTGAAAACCGTCATCAGCGCCTCCCGGCGCACGGACCTTGTCGCCTCTTTTCCGGACTGGCTGGCCGCCGCCCTCCGCCTGCGGCGGGCCCGGGTCATCGGCCCGTCGGGCGGCGTCAGAGACGTCGACCTTTCCCCCGACGCGGTGCACACGGTCGTCCTCTGGTCGAAGGATTTTTCGAACCTCCTCCGGAACGAACATGGATTGAGGGACCTCGTCGCGGCCTACGACCAGGTCTATCTCCACTTCACGGTCACGGGACTCGGCGGGACGGCCGTTGAGCCCGGCGTGCCGGCGCCCCGGAAAGCCCTGGCCCAGCTCGCAGGCTGCGTCGATTTAGCAGGTCATCCTCTACGGGTTTCGATCCGGTTCGACCCCGTTCTTTTCTGGGAGGACGGGGGAGCCGTCCGCTCCAATCTCTCCTTTTTCCCCGAGGTCGCCTCGGCGGCCGCCAAGCATGGGATCAGGGACATCCGGATGAGCTTCGCCCAGTGGTACGGAAAAGCGGTCCGGCGGGCCGGGGCCCGGAGCTTCCCTTTCTTCATCCCCTCAGATGAGGAAACGAGAGCCAATGCCGCGACCCTCGCCGGGATCGCCGCGGCCCACGGCCTGATCCTCCATGCCTGCTCTCAGCCTCTCCTCGCCGGCATCCCCGGCGTCAAGCCGTCCGCCTGCATCGACGGGGCGCTTCTCGAATCGCTCCATCCCGGTTGCGAACCCGCCTCTCGGCGCAAGGACCGCGGCCAGCGGGCCGACTGTCTCTGCACGGAATCGAAGGATATCGGCAGCTACACGCAGGCCTGCCCCCACGGCTGCGTTTACTGTTACGCCAACCCTGTTGTCTGACGTTCGTCTCTCTGCGGTGACGGATGTCACCCCGACGACCCCCGTAGCGGAGGGGGACCGGCGGGGAGCGTATTCTGAGGAGCGACCGGCAGAAGTGCGGCGGAGTGACTCGAAGCCGCACTTCTGGTAAGTATCTGAAACGAATCTAAAGTCCCGTATCTGATGGGAGCCCCTGTCTCCCCGGGGGGGCTAGGGGTGATATTCGTCGCCGCAGAAAAGAGATGAACGGAAGACAAGAAGCGAGAGTTCAGATGCCCAGGCTGAGCCGCTCGGCCAGGGCGGGCGGGAGCTTCTCTTCGATGATCTTCCGCTTGGCCTCGTCGATGTCGTAGTCGACGCGGCTGAACTTGATGATCCGGGCCTCGGAGTCGTAAATGGCGAAGGCGGCGCGGGGGTTCCTGTCCCGCGGCTGGCCGACCGAGCCGGGGTTGATGAGATAGCGGACCCCTTTCTCGAGCCGGATCTCGTTCGTATTCCCCTCGAGGAAGGTGCCCTCGACGTTGCCGTCCTTCTCGGTGTAGACGAAGGGGAAGTGGGTGTGGCCGAAGAAACAGACCGGCGTCTGGATGTAGGAGAAGGCCTCGGCCGCGTCGAACTCGCCGAAGATGTAGTAGTCCTCATCGAAAGGCGCGCCGTGGCAGATGGTGATAGAGTCCTGGATGACCTCCGGGCTCTGTTTGAGCCGGACCAGGAAATCGAGGTTCTTCCGGGTGATCGTCTTCTTGGTCCAGAAGATGGCCGAAGCGGCGATGGGATTGAAGGTCTGGACGGAATCGAGGCCCGAGACCGCCTTGTCGTGGTTGCCGCGAATGATGGACAGGGGCCTGAGGGTCAGGATCCTCTGGATGACCTCGTTCGGGGAGGCGCCGTAGCCGACGAGGTCGCCGAGGAAGATGTAGTGGTCCACCCGTTTTTTCTGGATGGCCTTGAGGACCGCCTGCAAGGCCTCGAAATTGCCGTGGATGTCCGTGAAGATCAGGTAGCGCATGGTACTCCGTCCTTTTCCCGGACCGCTTCGTACAACCGTCCGGCCTCGTAGGAGCTCCGGACGAGCGGTCCGGAGACGACCTCCAGGAAACCCGCCCGGCGGGCGGCCGCCGCGAAGGCCTCGAATTCTTCCGGCGTGTAGTATCTCTCGACCGGGGGATGAGCCGCCGTCGGCTGGAGGTATTGACCGACGGTCAGCAGGTCGCAGCCGGCCTGCCGCAGGTCGGCGAACGTCCGCGAGATGTCCGCCTCGGTCTCCCCGAGGCCGATCATCAGCCCGGACTTGGTCAGGGCGCCCCGCTTTTTCGCGGCCGCCAGGACGTCGAGCGACCGGCGGTAATTCTCCCGGGGGCGGCGGATGGCCTGGTAAAGGGCTTCCGTCGTTTCCAGGTTGTGGTTGAGGACGTCCGGGGCGGCTGCGAGGACCGTTTCCAGCGCCGCCGCGTCGCCGCGGAAATCAGGAATGAGCGCCTCGACCCGCGTCCCCGGGCTATTCGCCCGGATGGCCCGGATGACCGCCACGAAATGGGCCGCCCCGCCGTCCGGGAGATCGTCCCGGGTCACGGAAGTGACCACGGCGTAGGCCAGGCCGAGCGCAGCCACGGCCCCGGCGACATGGGCCGGCTCCTCGGGATCTAGGGCCGGGGGTTTCCCCTTGGTTACGGCGCAGAAGCCGCAATCCCGGGTGCAGGTGTCGCCGAGGACGAGGAACGTCGCCGTCCTGCGCTCCCAGCACTCGCCGATGTTCGGGCAGCGGGCGCTTTCGCAGATGGTGTGGAGCCGCCCGGCTTTGAGGATCTCCGCGACACGGAAGAAGTCGCCGTGCGACGGAAGTCGGACCTTCAGCCAAGCGGGTTTATGTGTCGCCGTGGCTCCCCCTCTCTCGCGATGGATCCGCCCCTCGGATAAGCTGGTCTCTCGGATCGGGACGAAAAATTACCGTGGAGAGATGAAAGTTCTCAGTACTCGACGTCGCGCTCTCTCTTGATGCGCCGTCTCATCCGCTTCCGCGCCTGGGCGTCCTTCATCCGCCGCTTTTCTCCGGGCTTGAAGTAGACGGAGTGCTTCTTGATCTCCTTGATGATCGCTTCCTGCTGGACCTTGCGTTTGAACCGGCGCAGGGCGGATTCCAGGTTTTCACCTTCGTCAAGCTGTACAAATGCCAAAAACTTTCACCTCCTCACTGGGGAAAGTACCGCAATCTTATACCGGATTGGGGATCTAAAGTCAAATGAAGTCCGTCAGCGCCGGAGACGGGCGCCGGCCCGCTTGACGGCCGCCCGGGCCCCGATGGCCATGGGCTCGACAAGAGGGACCGGGAGGTCTTCTGTCCGGAGGACGAGCGGGACCTCGGTGCACCCGGCCAGGATGGCCCGGGCGCCCCGATGGACGAGCTCTCCGACGACTTCGAGGAGGATCTCCCGGGGACGGCCGTCGGTGAAGCCGGCCTTGATGCCGTTTTTGCCGTAGATCGCGGCCATCACCCTCTCCTGGCTCCGGGCGGAAGGGACGATGACCTCGAGGCCGGCCGGCTTGAACAGGTTGGCGACGATCCGCGACCTCACTGTCCCCGTAGTAGCGATGAGGCCGATCGTCTCCGGAACAGGCTTCAGGTTCTTGGCCGCGGCCAGGGTCTCCTCGAGAAGATTGAGAAGGGGGAGGGGCGACTTGGCGGCGAGCCGGGGGTAGAAATAGTGGGCCGAGATACATGACATGACGGCGAAATCCGCGCCCGCCCGGCGGAGAGCATGGAGGCCGCGCAGAAGGGACGGAACCGGGCTCGGGCCGCCGTGGAGGATGGCCGCGGTCCGGTCCGGGATCTGGGGCAGGCTGTAGAGAATAACGGGAACGTGGTCCTGATCGGACGCGGCAGCCGTCGCGCGGATGAGCTGTCCAAAAAAGTAGGCGCTCGCCTCTGGCCCCATGCCGCCGAGGACGCCGATCGTCTTGAGCTTCTTCCGGCTCATTTGAGGAGGCCCTTGACCCTGTCGAGCGGGAGCGCCTCGGCCGTGTGACCATCCTTGCCTTCGGTCCGGACGGCCTTGAAGAGGGAATTGAGGATGGCTTCTTCGGCGGCCTCGGCCGCGGCCTGGAAGAGCGGCGAAACGCTTTCGTCCCTGAGGAGCGTCGCCGTACGTGTCGGCGATGGCGAGCGGTGGGGGACCCGGACAGATGCGGCGGTCGAGAACGCGACCGCGTAATCGCCGCTTCCGTTGGAGTAATAGCCGCCGGTCCTGGCGATACCGAGCAGGGCGCGCTTGGCCAGGCGCTCGAGGTTTCGGGCGTCGAGAGGCGCGTCGGTGGCCACGACGATCATGCAGGAGCCGTCTCCGGCAGGATCCATGCCGGCTGCCGCGGCCCCGGCTCCGGTATCCCTTTTATCGAAGGGGACGCCGTGGATGATCAGGACGCCGCCGAAGTTCGTCTGGACGAGGACGCCGACCGTGAAGCCGCCGCGGCTCTCCGGCAGGCGGCGCGAGGCGGTGCCGATACCGCCCTTGTAGCCGAAGCAGGTCGTCCCGGTCCCGGCGCCGACCGCTCCCTCGGCGACGGGGCCTTCGGAGGCCGTGCGGATGGCCTCGAGGACGTGGGTCTTGGTTACATGACGGCCGCGGATGTCGTTGAGCCAGCCGTCGTTCGTCTCGCCGACGACGGGGTTGACCGACTCGACGCGCTCATTCCCGGCGAGGCCGAGCGTCCAATCGATGACCGCGTCGGCGGCCGTGGGGATGCTCAGGGTGTTGGTCAGAACGATGGGCGTTTCGAGCGTGCCGAGCTCCCCGACCTGGGTCACCCCCGTGAGCTTGCCGTAGCCGTTGGCGACCGAGATCCCGGCCGGGACCTTGTCCTGGAAGATATTCCCGCCATGGGGGAGGACGGCCGTGACGCCCGTCCGGACGTCTTTGCCCTCGAAGAGGGTCACCTGACCGACCTTGACTCCCGCTACATCTGTAATGGCGTTGAGAGGGCCGGTCGGGAGGACGCCGACGACGAGACCGAATTCCCGGGCCCGAGGCCGGTCCTCCGAGGCCAGGACGACGGCGCCGAGAAGGACGAGGGCGAGGCCGAAAGCGACGATGACGGGCATGATCTTTTCCTTGGCGGACATCTCGCCCCCATCATACGAAGTCGGGCCCCAAATGACAAGCGCGGACAAGCCGGCTGCCCGGGCTCGTTCAGATACATAGGTGACACCTTGAGCCGGTCAGGGCTTTTTGGTATTAATGTGTAGCCGTGATCGAGAATAAGCGCCCTTACCTCACCGTGCGGCGGCTTGCGGCCATTCCCGGGCTCGTCCACGGCTTCGGGGACGCCGGTTGGAGCGAGGCGGATTTCCTGGCTTTCGCGGTGTCCAGAGACATGCGGCCGGCCGTCATGCGCCAAGTGCATTCCGAAACAGTCCATCGTCTGGACGCGGCCCCAGCGAGCAAGCTCGAGGGAGACGCCCTGATGACGAACGTCCCCGGGCTCCTTCTTGTCATTCGCACCGCGGACTGCCTGCCCGTCTTCCTCGTGGACGCGAAGAACCGGGCCGTGGCCGTTGTCCACTGCGGCTGGCGTGGGACGGAGAAGCGCATCCTGGAGAAGGCCGCGCAAGCCATGGGCCGGGCCTACGGCTCAGGGCCCGCGGATATGCTGGCGGCCCTGGGCCCCTGCATCGGAGCCGCTTGCTACGAGGTCGGGCCGGAAGTCCGAAAGGGATTCTTGCGCGCCGGCTTTCCCGCCGCCGTGGTCCCCGATTATCCCGCCCGCCCCGGAAAATCGCTTCTCGACCTCCGCGCGGCTAACCGCTATCTTCTTGAGCAACAAGGCCTTAAGAAAGAGAACATCTTGGACGCGGGTCCGGAATGTACCCACTGCGAACCGTCCCTCCTTTCCTACCGCCGCGACCCCGCCGACCCCCGCCGCATGTATAACTTCATCGGCCTCGCTCCCTTCTGATCCGACTCTCCAATAATCACCGCCTATCCGGGCGATTCAGGAGATTGTCGGGGCTTCAGGGGGATGAACTTCAGCTTGCGCTATCGGCGAGCCTTATGCCTGATTTCTTTTATGAGGCGGGTATTTGTAATCCAAGCCGACCATTATGGGTTCCGGCTCCTCTTCATAACGGATCCGATTTCGTTTATAAAGGAAGAAGACCTGATAGGCTCGAATCGCTGCGACCATAAGAAAAACCGAAATGACAAAGGGCACGAATTGAGATGGCGATCGTAGAAGTTCCAGTTCTATCCGGCTCGTGATGTTTAGATAGGCGATAAAACCAAGCAGATAAGGAAGCCAGAACACCTGCATTTTTTCTTTCCCGGGCAGATAGGAACAGGAGAATGGAATCTTGAGAAAGCGAATAAAGAGCATTTCCATTGTAAGAATAGAGATCGCCAGTCCGTAAAGAGCATGATTGAAGGCCGTCGGCGGGTCCCAGAGAACGGAGTAAACGGCAAAGACAAGAACGAAGAGGGGAATAAGATTCGTCATCACCATCGCTTTCCTATGGCCTGCGAAGTAATGGCGTACTTGGGGCCTCTCCGTCAATCGGAATACCCAGTTGGCTTCCAGGGAAACCGGCACGCTCGCGGCCGATCGCAGGCCGAGGAGAAGGGCAAATGACAGGATCAAAGGGATGGATAGCATCGTCAGGTTGATGTCAAAAAGATGGCCCTTCCGGACGACTTTCATCGTGATGAGGAACGGAACGAACGCCAGGCCGCAAGCGAGGAAGGTGGCCAGGCGCATCCGGTGGAATACGCTGCTCCTGAAGGTCTTCCTATAGAAGTGGAAAACTGCGCGCTGAATGCGATTCCTGAGGAAGAGGCCGTTGAAAGCGGCTGCCATGAACCATCGGAACTTTCGAAGCCGTGGTTTGTAGCCGATGCGGGTTCTTTTCATCGAACGGGCGTAACTCAGTCCCATTGAGAAGATGAAGACAACACCCATGACGGCCAACCCTATCAGGGCAAACCGATAACGTCCATGAAATGGCAATCGGGGGCTCCCTAAGGCGGACTCGTAAAGGTCGGTGAACCAGAAGGGAGGATAAAAATCGAAAAATCGCCCGAGTTTCGAGAAATTATTCGCGATCCGATCGGCAGGTATGAGGTTGCTTAATCCGTAAACGAGGATTCTCAAATACGTGAGGATCAAGAACAATTGGAGGACGAGGAAGAGAGAGCGCAGATAAGTTGATGCCTTTCCGAAGATCTTTGAGCCGAGAAGGCTCTGGAAAAGCCCGAGGAGGACGACATAGAGGAAAAAGCTGAAAAAGCAGGCTAAGAACATGATCAGGATATGAACGGCCGCATGGCCGAGGAAAAAGAACAAGCTGGGAGACCGCCCCCAGGGAAGGAGGAAGATGAAGAAAGGAGAAGAGAGCAGGTTCAAGCTCAAAGCGAATAGGCCGACGAAGAGCAGCAGGCTTGTGAATTTCGCGGCGAGGATCGTCCGTGCCCTCAAAGGCAGGGGATTGAGATTGGAATAGTCCCGGGCATCCGGATGGATATTGTCCCATTCGAGGATGGCTAACAATCCCATGATGAGCATGAAGAAGGTCATGATGAACATTTTCTCGATCCAGGACTGGCCTTTGTCGGGCATGTAGCCGTATTGCCCCAGGTACACGTAGGCGAGAAGACCTGAGAATACGGCCAGGATCGCCAGGACCCCAATCACCCGTTCCTTCATCTGGTCCTCGAAGTCCACAAGATCGTTTTTGAAAAGCCGGAGAAAGAAGTGGCGGGTGAGGATCCGGAATTGCCGGACTTCGAACGAGGCCGCAGACAAAACGTCCCGGGCGGATCTCATGCTCCTTAGCTCTCGCGACGTATGGTTTCGACGATACCCCGGGCCGTCAGTCCGGGGTCTTCGCTGACGACGAGACGGCTGAAGATCTCCTCGAGAGAGGGGAGGTTCATCAAATGGCTGAGGTTTTCGACCGAGTCATCGGCTGAGATGATCCCCTTATCAATGATGATGACCCTTGAGCAGATCTTTTCAACGACCTCCAGGATGTGGGACGAATAGATGATGATTTTCTTTTCTCGCGCGAGCAAAACGAGGAGATCCTTGACGATCAAGGCTGTGGTGACGTCCAGACCGGATAGGGGTTCATCCAACAATATGACATCGGGGTCATGAAGGAGGGCCGAGGAAATCAGGACTTTCTGGACCATGCCCTTGGAGTAGGATGCCATGGCCATATCCATCTCTGAGGACAAGCCGAAGAAGTGCATCAGCTCCGTCACCTTGGCGCGAAGGAGGACGTCCGAGAGCCCCCGAAGGCGACCGACCATGAACAGGTAATCCCAGGCGCTCAGATGTCTGTATGCCTCGGACTGCTCGGGGACATATCCGACAATGGCCTTATAAGCAAACATGTTTTTTCGGATGGGATGACCTTGGTAAAGGATCTCGCCCTCTGTCGGGTCGAGGAGCCCAGCCATCATCTTGATCGTCGTGCTTTTCCCGGCGCCGTTCGGGCCCAGATATCCGGTGATCTCTCCGGGTTTCAAGGCAAAGCTGACGCCGCGGACGGCGGGGATGGCCGAATAACGTTTTGTTATGGCCTTGAGCTCAAGCATGGGCGCTCACCGTTTTTCTGTTCATGTTATTTATGGCGAAGGGCGCCCGCTCATTTCCATTCTATCCGATAGCGCTTCACCCAAAACCTCTCTTCGTCGGCGTCAGACTCGATCGTGCAGAAACCGTCGTTCCATACGAAGGCTTGGCTTTTCATCGGCGCCAGGAGAAAGTCCCACCGATAGTACTTGGGGACCCGGACCGTCCCGAGGAAGCGCCCGTTGATATCGAACAGATCGCCGGCCAAGGAAGTCTCCTCGCCGGCTTTCTCGAACGTGACGACGAGCAGGTGGCCGTCTTTCAAGGGAAATAGGCCTGCGATCGCCGGAACCCGATCGGGAACGAGATATTGATAGGCTGATTTCTTCGACGGGTCGGGGAGCAATCGATCCACGTCCTCCTTCTCGACTTTGCGCGGCTTGACGTCTCTCGTGATGGTCTGGACAAGCTCCCCGCTCGGTGAAGCGACGAAGACTTCGTATTTGCTCGAAAAGGCATAAATCAAATTGTCCTGCGCGTCGAGCGCGTACTTGAGTTGGGTACGATAAAGGTTGTCTTCGTACATCCCGTCCACGCGCCGCCGCGGACCCCACTCGTAGCCGACGATTTCCTTGACGACGTCCCCGCTCGGCGCGCATTTCGTCAGAACAACCCGGTTGCGCTCTCGCGCCTTCGAAGCCTGATAAGCCAGGAAATACCGTTGACCCTTCGAATCCATTTGGAATTCGTCGCCATAGAGGCTCATTTTTTCGATGTGAACGACCTTGAAGTCAAGATCGAGAATAGTGAGCCGTCGCTGGGCCCAATCCGCCGCGAACAGCCGGCCGTCCGGAGAAAAAACGGGATCGAAACTGTCGAACTCCCCCGGTCCCTGTCCCCTAGGGATTTGGCGGCGGAGCACCTCCCGGCCCGTCAAATCAAATCCCAGAAGCGTCCGTTCTCTCCCAGAGAGAACAAAGATGTTCCCTCGAGTGTCGACGATGATCTGATACGGGAACCAGTCATCCTGCGTGATCGAAAGAGTCTCCGTGAACGTAACGGCTTTTTGGCCGCCAGGAGATGCGGCCAAAGCGGCAACCACAAAAGTCATAACTAAGCTCAAGACGATCGATCGATGGATCATCACAGCTCCTTTCAGCCTCTCTGGCGACCGGGCAGCAGGATTATCGGAGGAGCCGGGACTCAAGCCCGCCGCCCGCGCTGTCGGGAAGAACCCCCGACAGTCGAATCTCATTTCTCACCGTCTGGGTGGCCTTTAACTGAACAAGCTGCCGAAAGATCAGAAGTGTCCCGAACATGAAGGCGGCTATAAAAGCAAGATAGACCGCCGCGAATTTCCTGGGACGGCGGGCGGCAACCATCGACGAAGAAAGAACGATCGCCGGCACGATATTGGATATCCCTCCGACGATGAGCCAAAGCGCGACCAGCCAGTACAAAAGCATCTGCTTTTCGAAAAGGAACCGGAAATAGGGCAATAAGAGATGGGTGAGGAGCCGGGCGAGGAGAAAAACCGCTACGACCAAGCCTGTCGAGCGCACGATCAAACGCTGGGATCCAGGTCGATGTATACGGCCGCAGGAATTATTCAACATGGAATTCATGCAAACGAGACCGGCGGCGAGCATGATCACGAACTCGATTGCCAAGAGGCGGCGGGCGTGGAGAATCAGGATGTGTTCGAGATCGGCGCGGGAATCCTCCGTTCCTTTCAACGGATACCTGAAAAGGGCGGGAATGGGAGAGACGAAACTTTCCGGAGCGGACGCGGCGGCGACGCTTTTGCCCTCCCCGCGATCGACGACGTGGGCTTCGGATCGAAGATCGCGCGTGATGGAGAGGATCGTCAAGCAGCAGGCTAGGCCGATCGACAAGCCGGCTATCGAAACGAAGAAAGAGCGTGCATCGTTCTTTGGCTCTAGGCCGGGCCGGGTCACTCCGCCGTGATGGTGCGACCATCTTCGTTGCAGCTTTTCGGTAAGCAAGAACGGCAAGGATCGAATAAGATGGCGCCAGAACCAGAACTTCGCCCGGCTCGAATCTTCTTCGTGAGTCATGACGACAGCCATTTCGTCGATATCGCCCATGACAGCGTCCCTGATTTTTCGGCTGAGGAAGCGTTTCAAAATCCACTGTCCGAGCTTATTCATCGTCACGTCTCGTCGACTTGAATGGGCTTCGCTTCGCCCCAAAGGACGTCATGGACACGCTTGATCCGCAGTAGAGCTTTCTTCCCCTCCGGCGTCAGCGTGTAATAGACCTTACTCCTTCCGCCCCGCTCCGGCGTGGGTTCCCCCGGGCTCATGCGGACCAAGTTTTTGCGTTCTAGACGGTAGAGCGGTGCATAGACGGCCCCGATGGACCAAGGATGTCCCGTGGCTTCGCTGACCAGGGTTCGGATCGTAACTCCATAAGCGTTATCCTGAAGATGCCAGACGGCAAGCAGGACGATCTCTTCCGACCGGGAGAGTAGCTTCATGATAAACCCCCTGGAATCTATATGTTTTCACATATAAAACTAATCATGAGCCTTGTCAAGACTTATGTTGATCCACCCCCAGAATCGGCCCGCACGGTCTCTTTCGCAGCATAAGCGGCGGTATAACGCGACGTGCTTGCCATTTGCTTTTTAAAAACGATTTGACTATCCTTGACTGGTTCAAAAAGGAGATGACGATGGAACGTCCGATCGGCGATATCGAGCTGGCCGGCATCCCTCTGTTCAAGAAGGGCAAGGTCCGCAACGTCTACGAGGTCGACGATAAGCTCCTCATCGTCGCCACGGACCGCATCTCCGCCTTCGACTGGGTCCTGCCCTCCCTCATCCCCTACAAGGGCAAGGTCCTGACCCAGCTCTCGAAGTTCTGGTTCGATTTCGTCGCTCTGGTCTGCCCCAACCATGTCCTGGCCACGGACATCAAGGATTTTCCCGCCGCCCTCGCCCCCTACGCGACGCTCCTCGAGAAACGCTCCATGCTCGTCCAGAAGACCCAAGTCATCCCCGTCGAATGCGTCGTCCGCGGCTACCTCGCCGGCTCCGGCTGGAAGGAATACACGACGACAGGGAAGATCTGCGGCATCAGGATCCCCAAGGGGCTCCGGGAGTCCGACCGCCTGAAAGAACCTATCTTTACGCCCTCGACGAAGGTCGAGAAGGGCCACGACGTCAACATCTCCTTCAAGGACGTCCAAAAGGAGATCGGCGCCGGGCTGGCCCAGAAGATCCGCAAGACGAGCCTCGAGCTCTACCAGAAGGCCGCTCTCTACGCCATCTCCAAGGGCATCATCATCGCCGACACGAAATTCGAGTTCGGCCTCGACGGCGACGAGCTCGTCCTCATCGACGAGATCTTCACGCCCGACTCCTCGCGCTTCTGGCCCCTGTCGCTTTACGAGGCGGGCCGGTCCCAGCCCAGCCTGGACAAGCAGTTCGTCCGCGACTACCTGGAGACGACGAGCTGGGACAAGAGCACGCCTCCGCCGGAGCTGCCCGCGGAGATCATCGCCAAGACCTCCCAGAAATACCTGGAAATCTACAGGGTCCTGACCGGCCTCGACGACCTGGCATGAGCGGGCGGGTCGATTTCCACGTCCACTCCCACAAGAGCAGCGACGGGGATTTTTCGCCGGCCGAGCTGGTCCGCTTCGCCGGGAATTTCGGCATGCGCGCCATCTCGATCGCCGACCACGACACGGTGGCCGCCTATCCGGAGGCCGTCGAGATCGGTCGCCGGGCGGGGGTCGAAGTGATCCCCGGCATCGAGGTGACGACGCTCTTCGGCGGCCGCGAGTTCCACCTCCTCCTGCCGTTCGTCGACTGGTCGAGCCCGGCCCTGGGCGCGATCATCGAGAGACAGACCGAGTGCCGCATGAACGAGACCCGGGAACGGATCGAAAAGATTCGGGGCCTCGGATTCGCCCTGACCATGGACGAGGTCCGCGAGAAGTCCAACGGCGTGCCCCCGCTCGGGGTCAAGATCGCCCAGGTCCTCCTCGAGAACCCGGAGAACGAACGGAATCCCGCCCTGGAGTTCTTTTATCGGGCCGAGAACCGCCCCTACGCTCCGTACATGTTCTATAAGGAATATTTCGCCGAGGGGAAGGCGGCCCACGTCCCCAAGAGATTCATCGGCCTCCTCGATGTCCTGGCCGCGGCTCCGGCGACGGGGGGAGCCCCCGTCCTCGCCCATCCCGGCGCGTATTTCCAGCGGACGACGGCCGAGGACGCCCGCGTGCTCAAGGAGCGCGGACTTCTCGGGATGGAGGTTTTCACGTCCTACCACACGGCCGAACAGACGGGTTTTTACCGCGGGCTGGCCGAGGAACTCGACCTCGTGGCCACGGCCGGCTCCGATTTCCACGGGCGGATCAAGCCCCACGTCGCCTTCGGCGCCCTGCCGGAGGGGGACTACGGGATGGTCGAACGGCTGAGGGCAAGAAGGGGAGGCGCGGCATGAACTGGCTCGACATCATCCTGGTGACAATCATGATCCTGACGGCGATCATCGGCATCTTCCAGGGGTTCGCCAAACAGGTCATCGGCCTCGTCGCGGTCATCGCCGGTCTCGTCCTGGCCAGTCTTTACTACGAGGCGACGGCGGGCGTTTTTGAGACGTTCGTCAAGAACAGGCTGCTCAGCAATTTCCTGGGCTTCCTGCTCATTTTCGTCGCCGTCCTCATCGCCGGGGCTATCCTCGGCCACCTGATCACGAAGGCCATGAAAGGCCCGCTGGCCCTCGCGAACCGGCTCTCCGGCGGCGTCTTCGGCGCGGTCAAGGGGGTCCTCATCTGCGGCATCATCGTCTTCGCCCTGTTCACGTTCGAGGTGGCCAAGCCGACCCTGGAAACGTCCGTCCTCGCCCCGGCCTGTCTCGGCGCCACCCGGGCCGCATTCAACATGATCCCCCAAGACCTGAGGGCCAAGTTCAACGCCTCGTACAAAGAGATCCGCGAGAGCGGAGGGAAGCATGGACAAAAAATCTAGCGATCTCAACTTCCATCAGCGGATGGAGCTGATCATCAAGGACATGGTGGAAAAAGAGATCAGCCTCAAGGACGCCCTCCGCGAATTCGAGAAGATCTTCTTCGAACAGGCGGCGAAAAAACACGAGGGGAACAAGACCAAGATGGCCCAAGCCCTCGGTATCCACAGGAATACCCTCCACAACCGGGCCAAGCTCCTGAAGATCAAGAAAAAATATTAGCAGTCGACAATAAGGACTGCTAATATTTTGACTTCCCACCCCTTGACAAACCGCTTCAATTTGTGTATTATTAGCACTCACATTTTTTGACTGCTAAATTTCAGGTATCACAAGGAGGTTTTAATGAAAGTTCACCCTCTGTATGACAGAGTGCTCCTCAAGCGACTCGAGGAACAGGAAGTCAAGAGAGGCGGGATCATCATCCCGGACACGGCGAAGGAAAAGCCCCAGGAAGCCGAGATCATCGAAGTCGGCAAGGGCCGGGTCAATGACGATGGAAAGACCATCCCCCTCGCGGTCAAGAAGGGCGATAGGGTCCTCATCGGCAAGTACAGCGGCACGGAAGTGACGCTCGACGGCGTCGAGCTCGTCATCATCCGCGAAGAAGAGATTCTCGCCGTCATCGAGAAGTAAGGAGACACCATGGCCAAACAAATCCTATCCGGAGACGATGCAAGACATGCCCTGCTCAAGGGCGTGAACATCCTCAGTAATGTCGTCAAGTCGACGCTCGGGCCCCGCGGCAAGAACATCGTCCTTGACAAAAAGTTCGGCTCGCCCACGAGCACCAAGGACGGCGTCACCGTCGCCAAAGAGATCGAGCTCAAGGACTCTTGGGAGAACATGGGCGCACAGCTGGTCAAGGAAGTCGCGTCCAAGACGTCGGACGTCGCCGGCGACGGCACGACGACCGCGACCGTGCTGGCCCAGGCCATCTACGGCGAGGGCCTGCGCTACGTCACGGCCGGGGCCAACCCGACCCTGATCAAGAAGGGCGTCGACAAGGCCGTCGAGACGGTCGTCGATGAGCTCAAAAAGATGAGCCGCGAGGTCAGCGGCGAGATGATCGCCCAGGTCGGCGCCATCTCGGCCAATAACGACCCGTCCATCGGCAAGATCATCGCCGAGGCCATGGACAAGGTCGGCAAGGACGGCGTCATCACGGTCGAG
>Ga0154867_1015_pt1 | contig 16162 bp, 13 predicted proteins | sample Rifle2008BG19ft_FD_105839 | JGI IMG/M metagenome (GOLD analysis project Ga0154867, IMG submission 105839) | Candidatus Aminicenantes bacterium RBG_19FT_COMBO_65_30 | reverse complement strand
TAGCCGACGAAGCCCTCGGCCGTCGCCCCGAGCCACGGGCCGAGGCGGAGTCTGTAGGCCGCGTCACGAGCGTCCCGCGGGACGACGAAGGTCTTCCGGTAGCGGACTCCCGCCCCGTAGAAGGGCCACCCCTGGGCCTTCCATGAGCCGGCCGCGAGCGGCGCGGGCGGCTGGAGCTCGAAGCCGCGGCCGGCGGCCGCGAGGCGGAAATTCCCGAGGAGATAAACCGGCTCGAGCTCGGAGTGGATGGTGAACGGCCGGGACTTGACCGTGATCCTGTTCTTTCCGGAAACGATGTTGGCGCCCACGGGAAAAACGCCGAAGGCCCTGTCGAGCCACCACTCCCCGGGACTGGCCTGGACCTCCCGGCCGTTGACGAAGACGCGGAAAAGCCCGGGCCGCTCCACGACGGCCTTGACGTCCGAGAAATCCCCGGCGTCGCCCTTGATCGCCCGGAACCAGAAGACGGCCTCGAAGCCCGAATTCGCCGGGAACTTGTCGAGGTCGAGGATGTTCGTCTTATACTGGACGGCGCTGTCCCAGGGGTTCCGCCCCAGCCCGTGAGCCTCGAATGTCTTCCTTTGAGCGTCATAGAAATAGAGGTCCTTCTCCGTCTTGCCGCCGAGGACGAGGTCGCAATAGTCCAGCGTCAGGACGTTCGGGGCTAGCGGTTCGACCGCAAGCGTCCCTTCGGGGGCGACATCCTCCCAGGCGAAGGACGGAGGAGCGGCGCCCGGCTCCATCCGCTCGTCCTTGAGACAGAGAAGCAGGCTTCCGCCCGGCGGGAGGGAGAAAGCGACATCCAGCTTGCCGCCGTGACGGACGAAGGGATACGGCTCGACCCGGCCCGTGAACGGGTCCCATTTTTCGGCCGAACCGCCCGCCAGGGTCATCGATCCCGCGGCCGTCTCCGACGCATCGGCGTTGGCCAGAAAAATGAGTTGGCCGCCGTCGAATTCCCGCCTCTGATGGAAGAGCTTCGAAGCCGGCGGCAGTCCCTCGAAGGCGACGGCCGGCGGGCTCATCCTCCGGACCTTGTCGAAGCCGCTTCCCGGCCCGGAGTCGAGCCAGCGGTCGCCGAAGGAATCCTGCAGGAGCCGGAGGTCCTCGGAGACGATGCCGTTGACGAAGTCGGGCGGCGCGACCCAGGAGACGATCTTGCCGTCTCGAATGAGGTAGTCGCGGACGAGGGCCACGGTCGAATCCTCGAGGTTGCGCAAGCCCGGCGGGAAGATGATCAGGTTGTAGGAGCGGGCGCCGACGTTCATCTTGCCGTGGCTCGTCGAGGCGAACTCCTGGAGGGTTTTTTCGCTGACCAGGTCGTACTCGATCTGCTCGGCCTCGAGGAGGTGGACGAAGGCCTGGAAATCCGCGCCGACCGTCCGCAAATCCTCCGATTCCCCGGCGGGTGAATAGAACATCCAGGCCGTCGTCGTCGGCTCGATGACGAGGATCCTGTTGACCTGCTCGCCCAGGCTCATGACGGCGGACAGCCGACCAAAATAATCGGCCAGGGTGTTGTAGTGCGGCCACCACGGTTCGTGGTCCGAGAAGGACAGCGGGTGGTCGCGTTTGCGGGCGCCCTTGATCGTGGCGTAGGACAGGTGCTGGTTGAGGAAATTGACGCCCAGGGCGTACTCCCAGTCGCCGATCCGCTTTTGGTCGGCGAAGGTCAGGTCCCAGCCGCCAGCCCCGTAGGTTTCCGACATCGTCCGCTTCCGGCCGTGCTGGTTGGCGGCGCTGCGGATCTCGCGGACGGCGCGGGCGTTGCCGAACTGGGCATGGGGATCCGTTTTCCACTCGTTCATCAGGATGTCGATCCCGGGCATGTGGGCGTAGGCGGCCATGGCCAGGCTGTCCGGAGAGACGCGGGGGAAAGGCCATTCGTGCTCCCAGTAGTGCCCGGTGAAGACGAGGTTGTTGTCGGTCGCGTAGGCGAAGTAGGGTTTGGCCCAGTTCTCGATGAACAGGTCGAGCAGGGTCGAATAGTAATCATGCCGGACGCGCCGCCAGTTCCCGACCTCCTCGTAGAGGGCGACGAGGTTCGGCCGGAGGTCATAGCCCCAGCGGATTTGGAACGTCTGGAAAAGGGCCGGGGTGTAATTGACGGCCTCGCGGCCGCCGGCCGGCGAGATCTCGGCCTCGTCCTGGAATACGCCGGGCACGGTCAAGCCGAAGTCTTTGCCGATGACGCGCTTGTAGCCGTTGAGCGTCAGGTCGAGGAACTTCTCCGTGACGTCCTTGCGCATGACGTCGACGTAGGTGAAGCCGCCGTGCCAGGGCGACGGAGCGGAGCGGACGACGTCAAAGACGTAGTAGGCCGCGGCGTCGGCCGTGCCGGGCCGGACCTTGCCGGTCACGTCCTCGAAGCCGGTCAGGGTCTTACGAAGGACGATGAGCGGGGCAAGGTCGAGCACCGGGGGCGGCCCATCGTACTTCCTCATTTTTAGTCCGGCCCGGGCGGCATCGGGCATTTCCGCGGGCACGTGCCCGCCGGCGAAGCCGGAGGGGTAGGAATTCTCGTCGTAGAGCCAGATCTTGAGGCCGAGGGACTTGCCCGTCTCGACGGCGTGGGCGCAGAGAGAGAACCACTCGTCCGTGAGATAGGGCGTGATCAGGCCGGGCCGCGGATGGATGAAAGCGCCGCCGATGCCCCGCGCTTTGAAGTCCTCGAGCTGGCGCTTGATCTCGTCGCGGGTCATAAGATCGTTCCAGACCCAGAGCGGGGCGCTGCGGTATTCGGCCGGCGGGTCGGCGAAGCTCCGGAGGATGCTGTCGTAGGAGTCGGTCCCGGCCTGTTTGGCGCAGGACGCGCCGGCGGCGGCGAGGATCAGGCCCAGGGCCAGGAAGGTCAGACTCGGGCTTCGACGGTTTATGTTCATGGGTCGTCCCTTTCGCTCTCAAACGGGAATGCGGCTTCGGGCCGGAGGATGTTCAGGAGCGGAAACATACGGCCCCAAATTTAAGGGAACATGACCTCAAAGTCAAGCCGGGATGGGGCGCCTTCAGCCAAGCGACCTCAAAGACGTTCGTCCTGTGAGAATATCAGTGGCGGAGAGGGCGGGATTCGAACCCGCGGCCCCGGTTTGAGCCAGGGCAAACGCTTAGCAGGCGTTCCTGATCGACCACTCCAGCACCTCTCCGCGGTCGGGGAACGGGGGCTATTCTAGCATGAGAGCACGGCCAAATCCAAACGCCTGCCGGCCCGTCAGCACGGTCCCCACTTGTGGCGGGGATGGCGCTTCTTATATTCCTCGGCCGTACGCTTGGTGATGACGTGCCAGGGCTCCCCCGTCTTGGCCCCGACGATCCCGGCCAGGGCGCAGCGGCAGAGCGTCGGGTCGACCTTCTTCCTCAGCTTGTGGAAGACGTCGTATGGGTCGCGCTTGAGGAAGTCCTCTTTTGTCCGTATGCCTATCTTTTCGAGCTTGGCCGCGGTCGTCTTGCCGATGTTCGGCAGGTCGGTCAGCTTGCCGCGTGTGTCAGCCGGTTTTCTCATGCGGAGTCTCCTCGCCGCGGGAGAGGGATTGGCGGAGGGAGAGGGATTCGAACCCCCGTTCCGGAGAACCGGAAAGCGGTTTTCAAGACCGCCGCCTTCAACCACTCGGCCATCCCTCCGTCGATCTATTTACGCAATGCCGATATGCGTTCGAGACCGTTCATGTAGGGCCGCAGGGCCTCGGGTACGCCGACCGAGCCGTCCGCCTGCTGGTAGTTCTCGAGGATGGCGCTGACGGTCCGGCCGACGGCCAGGCCCGAGCCGTTCAGCGTGTGGACGAACTCGGGTTTCGCTTTAGGCTCGCGCCGGAACCGGATATTGGAGCGGCGCGCCTGGAAGTCCGCGCAGTTCGAGCAGGACGATATCTCCATGAAGCCGTCGCGGCTGGGCATCCAGACCTCGAGGTCGTAGGTCTTGGCGCTGGCGAAGCCCATGTCGCCCGCGCAGAGGAGGACGACACGGCGGTGGAGCCCCAACCTCTTCAGGACCTCCTCGGCCGAGGCGGTCATGTATTCGAGCTCGTCGAAGGAGCTCTCGGGGCGGCTGAAGATCATCATCTCGACCTTGTTGAACTGGTGCTGGCGGATGAGGCCGCGGACGTCCTTCCCGTAAGACCCGGCTTCGCTCCGGAAACAGGGCGTGTAGGCGACGAAGCGTATCGGCAGGACCGCGCCGTCGAGGATCTCGTTGCGGTAGATGTTGGTCAGCGGCACCTCCGCGGTCGGGATGAGGTACCAGTCGAAGCCTTCGAGCTTGAACAGGTCTTCCTTGAACTTGGGCAGGTTGCCGGTGCCGGTCAGGCTCTCGGCGTTGGCGATGAAGGGCGGCAGGACCTCGGTGAAGCCCCTCTCCCGGGTGTGGAGGTCGATCATGAAGCTGATCAGGGCCCGTTCGAGTTGCGCCCCGGCCCCGAAGTAGACCGTGAACCTGGAGCCGGTGATCTTGGCGGCCCGCTCGAAGTCGAGGATGCCCAGATTCTCGCCGACGTCCCAGTGGGCCTGGGGCTTGAAGCCGAATTCCGGACGGACGCCATGGCGCCGGACCTCTTTGTTGTCCTCGGGGCCCCGGCCGGCGGGAACGGATCCGTGGGGGATGTTGGGGATGTTGAGAAGGGTCGCTTTGAGCTCTTCCTCGAAGGCCTTGAGCCTCTCCTCGAGCCCGGCGATCGCGTCGCCGACCTTTCGCATGTCCACGATCAAGGACGAGGCGTCCTGCCCCGCTTTCTTCAGGCGCGAAACCTCCTCGGAGGCCCGGTTCTTTTCGGCCCTGAGGTCCTCGACTTTCTTGAGGACGTCCTTTTTCTCGCGGGAGACGCGGACGAACTCCTCGAGGCTTATCCGCGGGCCCCTCGCCGCGAGCCTATTCTGAACCGATTCAAGGTTTTCCAAAACGAATTTGGCGTCGAGCATGGCCCGATTATAGCATGGACCAATGATTTTTTGACAAGACGGGCGGATTATTCAAGAATAGGGGGCGATGTCCGGCTATATTCACGTCTACACGGGGAACGGCAAGGGCAAGACGACCGCCGCCCTGGGCCTCGCCTTCAGGGCCGCCGGCCGCGGCTTCAAGACGTACGTCGCCCAGTTCCTCAAGGGACAGCCGACGGGAGAGATCGAGGCCGCGAAGAAGCTCCGGCCCCTCATCCGCATCGAGCAGTTCGGACGCGAAGGTTTCATCACGGTCAAGGATGGTCCCGGCGACGAGGACGTCTCCCGGGCCCGGGCCGGCCTGCGGCAGGCGCTCGAAGCCATGCTCTCCGGCGACTACCGGATCGTCGTCCTGGACGAGGTCAATACGGCCGTCCATTTCAAGATCCTGCCCGAACAAGAGGTCCTGGACTTCCTCGATAAGCGCCCGGCCGGCGTCGAGGTCGTTCTCACGGGACGCTACGCCCCGGACGCCTTCACGGCCCGGGCCGACCTTGTCACTGAGATGGCCTGCGTCAAACATTACTTCGACCGCGGCATCAAGGCCCGCGACGGCATCGAAAGATGACGCGGACGATCCATCCCTTCGGCCGGAGCCCTTTCCGGCCGTCCATGGACCGGACCCGGTTCGAGGCGCTCGTCGGCGAGGCCCTGGCCGAGATCCCGAAGCGCTTCCGCAAGCTCATCGACAACGTCACCGTCATGGTCGAGGACGACTGTCCCCCGGGAACGTCTCTGCTCGGGCTCTACCATGGCGTCCCTTATCCCCACCGCAGCCCGGGCTCTTACGGCAACTACCCGCCGGACGTCATCGTCATCTACCAGCGGCCGATCGAATCGATCTCCCGGTCCGACGAGGACATCAAGGACCACGTCAGGGACACCGTTCTTCACGAAGTCGGCCACTATTTCGGGCTGGGCGAGGCCGAACTCCGGGAGATCGAGAGGGCCGTCCGGGAGTCGCGAAAAGGAGAGAGTCGTTGAGCAAACCCCTCGAAGGCGTCTACGCAGCCTTGACCACCCCCTTCGCCGGGGACGAGGTCTCGACGGAAAGGATCCGGGAGAACGTCCGGAAGCTCAACCGGACGGGCCTCGCCGGCTACCTCGTCCTCGGCTCGACCGGGGAGAGCGTCTCGCTGACGGATGCGGAGTCGCTCGAGCTCGTCGAGGCCGTCGCCGAGGCCGCGGCCCCCGAAAAAAAGATCCTCGTCGGCACGGCCCGCGAATCGACCAAGGGGACGATCGACTTCACCAACAGCCTCGCCGGCCGCGGCCTCGCCGCGGCACTCGTCCGGCCGCCCTCCTACTTCAAGTCGAAGATGACGCGCGGAGCCCTTATGACGCATTACCTGGCCGTGGCCGAGGCCAGCCGGCTTCCGGTCCTCATCTACAACATACCCCAGAACACCGGCATCTCCCTCGAACCGCGGCTCATCGTCGACCTGGCCCCCCATCCGAATATCATCGGGCTCAAGGAGAGCTCGGGGAGCCTCGCTTTCCTTGGGGAGGTCGTCCGCGAAGTCCCCGAGCGCTTCCATTATTTCCTCGGCTCGGGGCACGTCATCTACCCGGGCTTGGAGATGGGGGCGTGCGGGGCCATCCTGGCCGTGGCCGACGCGGCGCCGGAGTTATGCGCCGAGATCTTCCGGCTGTTCAAGGCCGGGAAGAAAGACGAAGCCCGTAAGCTCCAGCTCGACCTCGTCCCCCTCAACAAAGCTCTAACAGAGGTTTACGGCATCGCCGGGCTCAAGCATGCCCAGGACCTGCGGGGATATTACGGCGGCCCGGCGCGGCTTCCCCTCCTCCCTATCGAAGAAAAGGATAAAGAGGCGATCGCCGCTTTGTTCAAGAAAATGGGCCTGTGAACCCGGCCGCGGGGGCGGGAAAGAAAGCGACCGTGCACCCTGCTCCGACAGCACTCTCCCTGCGTGTCCCGAGCCGCCGGCTCCGGCGAGGTTGACTGCAGCACAAGGAACCGTCCCGTTGCCGCTGCTACCTTCCGGTCCTGACGGGGTTCGCGGGAAGCCCTTCGCGCAGGACCCCGGCCTTCAACGCCACGTGCAAGGGCACCGGCCAGAAAGAGGGAAGCCTCGGCAGGGGGTTCGACCCCACTGGAGCGGATTGTGGGCCACAGGGCACCGCTAGCTCCCCGTCTAGCACGGTCGCTCCCTATTATACATTTTTCCCTCGTTTGAGGTAAAATAGGTGTTTGTTCTAAGGAGGACAGACAAATGTTTTTCTATGACTGGACATTCTTTCTGATCATCCCGCCCCTGATCCTGGCTCTTTACGCCCAGGCCAAGGTCAAGGGAGCCTATAAGAAATACAGCCGGGTATTCGCCTCGTCGCGGACGACCGGAGCCCAGGCCGCCCATCAGCTTCTCCAGACGGCCGGGGCGGGCGACGTCACCATAGAGAAACAGCCGGGCGAGCTCTCCGATCACTACGACCCCCGGAAGCGGGTCCTGCGGCTGTCCCAGGGCGTCCATGACAGCTCGTCGATCGCCGCCCTGGGCATCGCCGCCCATGAAACTGGTCACGCCCTGCAGCACCATCTGCATTACCGGCCCATGCACCTCCGATCGCTCATCTACCCCGTGGCCAGCATCGGCTCGACCCTGGCCTTCCCGCTCTTTTTCATCGGCTTCATCTTCAGCAAGAACGGCCCGAGCGTCCTCATGGACATCGGTATCCTGCTCTTCGCCGGGGCGGTCGCCTTTTCCGTCGTGACCCTGCCCGTTGAGTTCAACGCTTCTAAGCGAGCCCTGGTCCTCCTCGAGGAGCGGCGCTTTCTGACTTCCGAGGAAATGGCCGGCGCGAGGAAGGTCCTCGGCGCGGCGGCCCTGACTTACGTCGCCTCGACGGCCATGGCGGCCATGCAGCTCCTCCGTATGTTCCTCATGCGCCAGTCCCGGGACTAACCCGACGGTCCGACGCCGGGACATCGGGAACACGACTCATTTCTTGGTCCCGGTTGATTTTCCGCCCCTCCCCTGCTATCCTTCGCCACTCGAAATCCCGTCTCGGCGCGTCTGCGCGAAGGGAGGAAGAATGGATCCGAAAAACGTGGGGCGGCGGCAATTCTTCAAGAAAACGGCCATGGGTGTTCTGGGCGCGGGGTTCGCCGGAAGAGGTACTTTGGCGACAGCGGCGGAAAAATCCGGGCAAGCGGCTCCGCTTCAGGCTCCGGACGCCCCTCCTAGGATCAAGGAGTACCGCACGCTCGGCCGGACCGGCTTCCAGGTTTCCGACATTTCGTGCGGCTTCATCATGGACGAGGGCGTCATCCGGGCCGCCTACGAGTCCGGCATGAACTACTTCGACACCGCCGAGGAATACCCCGGGCACCACCGCGTCCTCGCCAAAGTCATCAAGCATATGGACCGCAAGAAGGTCTTCATTACGACCAAGCTCGAGGCGACCAAAGGCGAGACCAAGGAGGGCTTTCTCAAGAGGGCCCGCAAGGCCCTCGAGGAGCTCGAGCTCGAATATGTCGACTGCCTGATGATGCACTGCCCGGAAAAGGCCGAGACGCTCAGGGAGGAGGGCTTCCACGCGGCCATGTCTGAGCTCAAGACCGAGGGGCGGCTCAAGCACGTCGGCGTCTCCCAACACGGCACCTTCTGGTTCCGCGACCCCGAGGAGACCATGGAGAAGATCCTTCTCGCCGCCGCCGACGACGGCCGGTTTGACGTCTTCCTCATGGCCTACAACTTCCTCAAGCGGGATAACGCCGAGCGCGTCCTCGAGGCCTGCGGCAAGAAGCGGATCGGCGTCGCCCTGATGAAGACGACCCCCATCGCCATCTACTATAACTTGAAATCGAGGATCGAGGCGCTCGAAAAGGAAAAAAAGGAGATCAATTCGCTCTACGCCGACGGCCTGAAGCGCTACAAGGAAAAATTCGACGCCGCCCAAGAGTTCATCCAGACCCATGACCTCAAGAATCCCGAAGAGATCCGCGAAGCGGCCATCCGCTTCGTCCTCGGCAACCCGAACGTCCACACGGCCTGCTGTCAGACGCAGACTTACGACGCCCTCAACGCGGCCGTGAAGCTCTCGGGTACCAGGCTGACCGTCGCCGATAACGCCAAGCTGGATGCCTACCGCGAGGGCTGCGGCAATCTCTATTGCCGCCACGCCTGCGGCGTCTGCGAGCCGGCCTGTCCGTGGGGAGTGCCGGTTAACACCATCCTCCGTTACCAGCATTACTTCGCCGCCCAAAGGCGCGAAAAAGAGGCTATGGGCTTCTATGCGAGCATTCCCGGTGTGCGGGCCGACATCTGCCACGACTGCTCCGCGCCCTGCGAAGCCGCCTGCCCCTATGGCGTCCCGGTCCAGGGCATGCTCCTCGTCGCCCACGACGCGCTCTCCATGCCCTGATCGCTGGGGATCGTCCGGGCCGGCTCATTCGCCTTGACAGTCTCCGCCCCCGGTGATAGATAGACCTCTTCGATCTTCCGCAGGAGGTCCCTATGAAAAGATCCCCCGTCATGACCCGGATCGCGCTCGCCCTTTCGGTCGTCTTCCTGACCGCCGGTTGGCTGGCCGCCCAGACGCCGCCGGACAAGTTCCTCGGCCACAAGGTCGGCGATGACCGCAAGCTCGCCGACTACACCCAGATCAAGGCCTACTTCGAAAAGCTGGCCCAGGAGTCGCCCAAGATCAAGCTGTTCACGATCGGCGAGTCCGTGCTCAAGAAGCCGATGATCATGGCCGCGATTTCGACCCCCGAGAACCTGGCCAAGCTCGACCGCTGGCGGGAGATCACCCACAAGCTCCGCGACCCACGCGTCACTCCGGTCGACGAGGCCCGCAAGCTGGCTAAAGAAGGAAAAGCCATCGTCCTCATCACCTGTTCCCTGCACGCGACGGAGATCGCCGCCTCACAGATGTCGATGGAGCTCGCCTACGACCTCGTCACCGGCCGGACCTTCTTCGACGCCGGCAAGATCCTCAACGACGTCGTCGTCCTCCTCGTGCCGAGCCACAACCCGGACGGCAACCAGATGGTCGTCGACTGGTACCGGAAATACATCGGCACCCAGTACGAGGGCGGCAGCATGCCCTGGCTCTACCACCACTACGCCGGCCACGACAACAACCGCGACTGGTACATGTTCAACCTGCCCGAGACCCGGGCCGTGACCAAGGTCCTTTACCACGACTGGCTGCCCCAGATCCACGTCGACGAGCACCAGATGGGCTCGACGGGCGCCCGGCTCTTCGTCCCGCCCTTCATGGACCCGCCCCTGCCGAACATCCAGCCCATGGTCTGGCGGGGGGTCAACCTGGTCGGCACGGAGATGGGCTACGACCTCCAGAAGCACGGCCTGAGCGGCGTCGTCAACGGCCGCTCCTACACGGCCTGGTGGATCGGCGCCTGCGACGACACGTCCTGGCTCCACAATGTCATCGGCATCCTCAGCGAAGCCGCCTCGGTCCGGACCGCCACCCCGATCCACATCGAAGCGAACGAGATCCCGAATAGCTACTACGAAAAACGGATGGACTTCGTCGACCCCTGGCCGGGCGGCTGGTGGCGGCTCCGCGACATCGTCGACTACGAGCTCGTCCTGTCGAAGAGCATGATCAAGACGGCCGGCCTGCACAAGGAAGACCTCCTCTTCAATTTTTACCAGATGTACAAGAACTCCGTCGAGAAGGTCGACAAGGGTCAGCCCTACGCTTTCGTCATCCCGGCCCTTCAAAGGGACTATCCGACGACGCTCAAGATGCTCGAGGTCCTGAAAACGGGCGGCGTCGAGATCCATCAGGCCAGGGCCGACTTCGTCGCCGGGGGCAGACTTTACGGCGCCGGCTCGTTCGTGGTCAAGACGGCTCAGCCCTACAAGACCTACGCCTGGGCCCTGCTCGAGAAACAGAAGTACCCCGACATGCGGCAATACCCCGGCGGGCCGCCCGTCCCGCCCTACGACAACGCGGCCTGGACCCTGCCCCTCCAGATGGGCGTCGCCTGCGTCGAGGTCGAGGAAGCGTTCGAAGCCAAGCTCGAAAAGATCGACGCGGTCCCCACCCCCAAGGCCCCGGCGAAGCAGGGACAGCGCGCCTACGTCCTCCTGAATTCCCAGGTCAACGCCTCGTACGCGGTGGCTTTCGCCCTGCTCAAGGACAAGGCGGAGATGTGGCGGACGTCGGCTACGGTTCCGGTCAAGGGCGTCGACGTCCCGGCCGGGAGCTTCGTCGTCAAGAATACGGCCGAGGTCAAGAAAGCCCTTCCCGCCCTTCTCGACAAGCACCATCTGGCCGTCATCGACCTCGACGACGTCGCCGCCATCCCGAAATCGGCCATCAAGTCGCCGCGCATCGGGCTTTTCCAGTCCTGGCGGGGCAACATGGACGAGGGTTGGACGCGCTACGTCTTCGACGACATGGGAATACCCTTCAAAACCCTGCACAACGCCGACATCAAGGGAACCAAGGAGAAGAAGGCGGACCTCAGGGCCGATTACGATGTCATCGTGTTCGCCGACGAGAACGCCAACACCATCAAGGGCACGCGGCCGCAAGCGACGCCGGGCGCCGGCGGGGCCGAGTCGCCCATGGCCCGGATGTTCCGCCAGAGCCCCGTCCCTCCCGAATATGAGGGAGGCATCGGCCAGGAAGGCGTCGACGCCCTCAAGGCCTTCGTCGAGAAGGGCGGCATCCTGGTCGCCCTCAACGGCGCTTCGGACTTCGCCATCGGCGATTTCAACGCGCCGGCCCGGAACGCCCTGACCGGAGTCGACCGGACGAAGTTCTTCTGCCCGACGTCCATCCTCAGGATCCTTGTCGACAACGAGACGCCCATCGGCTACGGCATGCCCAAGGAGGCCGCGGCCATGTTCGTCAACAGCCTGGCCTTAAGCACGTTCTCGCCGCCCTTCGACTGGGAACGCAAGGTCGTGGCCGCATATCCGGAGGATGACGTCCTGCTCAGCGGCTGGCTCCTCGGCGAGGAATACCTGACACGAAAGGCGGCCGTCGTCGACACGAAATACAAGGAAGGAAGGATCATCCTCATCGGGATCAGGTGTCAGAACCGGGCCCAGTCCCACGGGACCTACAAATTCTTGCTGAACGCCCTGCTTTACCCGGAGATCTAGCGCGCCGTCAAGCGGATCTGCTCTCCCGGCCGCATGTCGGCCTCGATGATCAGTCCGATGTTTCGGACCTTGCCTCCGGCGATTCCGGAAGCCCTGTAAGCTTCGCCCGAAAACGGATTTTCGAGCCGGAAATCGCCCCCTTTCTCGGACGTCGCCCGGACCTCAACGACTTTCCCGGCCTTCATTTTCGCCGAGACGAGAAAAGCGCCGTAGGTCCTGAGCGAATCGAACGAAACGTCCTTCCAGGATGCCGGGACGGCCGTCGCCGCCCTGGTCGGCCCTATTCCGCGAGGCCGGCGACAAAACCCGAAGCCCAGGCCCAGGCGAGGTTGTAGCCGCCGCGCCCTCCCTGAACATCGAGGACTTCGCCGGCCAGGTAGAGGCCTTGCCGGAGCTTCGATTCGAGGGTCCGCGGCTTGACCTCGCGGCCGTCCACTCCCCCGGAAGTGAATTCAGCCTCGTTCCAGCCTCGCGTCCCCAGGACGCGGAACTCTCTGGCCTTGAGCGCCGCGGCCAGCCCTCGGGCCGCCTCCCCCTTACTCCCCTTTCCTTCCGGAAAATCCGCTTCCCGGAGGAGCTGCGGCAAAACCAGGGCGAATTTTTCCGGCAGGAGACCGGCGGCGAGGTCTTTGACCGCCCACCCGGCGTCCTGTCTCCTCGAGAATTCCGCGGCCAAGTCCTCTTCGGCCATGAACGGGACAAGGTCGACGACGACGGCCGTGTCCTTTTTCCCCTCCCGGTTCAGGGCGACCGACAGACTCTCGCTGACGTCCAGGATGGCCGTCCCCGAGAGTCCGAACTGGGTGAAAAGGAGCTCCCCCTCGTATGTCCGGCCAAGCCGGCCGCCGATTTTGCTCGCGACGCGCGCCCGGAGCTTCTGTCCCTGGAGGAAGTGGCACATCCGGTCCTTGATGACGAGGGGAACGGCGCTCGGCACGGGAGACACGATGCGGTGCCCGAACGCCGCGGCCAGTCGATAGCACGACCCGTTCGAGCCGAGGGCCGGATAGGATCTGCCGCCGCCGGCCAGGACGACGATGCGGGCCCCGACTTTCCGGCCGTCTGCCGCCACGACGGAGAAGCCCCCGGAGGAAGCGTCGACCCTCTCCGCTTCGAAGCCGGCCTCGACGGCGACGCCGAGCCTTCCGGTCTCGAGCTCCAGGACCTTGAGAACGGAAGAGGCCTGGTTCGTGGCCGGATAGACGCGGCCGCTTTCGTCCGCCTGCAGAGGGAGGCCGAGCCCTTCGAAGAAGCCGCGGATCTCGGTCCGGCCGAACCGGTCAAAGACCGAAGAGACCAGACCGGGATCTGTCGAAGTGAAGGCCGAGGCCGAAAGGTTGTCGTTGAGGAGATTTGAGCGGCCCCCGCCCGTGGCCAGGAGTTTCTTCCCGGCCCGGGCCAGGCGTTCGAGGACGACGACCGAAGCCCCGCGCCGCGCGCCGCTTATCGCCGCGGCGAGGCCCGCCGCGCCGGCGCCGACGACGGCCAGGTCGTACGTATCCCGCATGGGGTAAGCATAGCCGATAGCGGCCGGCCCGGTAAAGGGCCGGGAAAAATAACGCCGTTGCCTACGCCCCGAGGATCTGGCAAGCCCGGTCGATGTTGGAGACGTCCATGACGACCGAGACCGTGTTCCCCTTACGGGCCAGCGTGCCGTAGCAGTATTCGATGTTGATGCCCTCGTCCCCGAGCTTGGTCGTCAGCTCGGCCAGGGCCCCGGGCCTGTTCTCGAGGTCGACCTTGAGGACGTCGCGGAGATCCGCCGTGTAATTGAGCTTGCCCAGAAGTTTGACGGCCTTGTTGAGCTGTTGGACGCAGATCTTGGCCGTGTCATGGAAAACGCCGATGGCGTCGATGTTGATCTCGTTCTCGGCCAGAAAACTGCACAGGTCGCCGAGTTGGGACGGCTTGTTTTCCAGGATGACGTAGATTTCGGTGATCCGTTCGACCATGCGTGACCCCCTATTCTTCCAAAGTTGATTAGCCCCTAACTTTATATTATTAGCACGAACGCCCTTGCTATGCAAACCTCATGCTGGCCGAAACGTCATCAACCTTTCATCGCTTGGGGTATTCCCGCCGTCGGCCGCTGAGGGGGTCTCGGGGATCGTCTCCGTCCGCTGCGCGAGGTGGATGACGCGCCGGTCTTCCTAACGGCAAAATCGTCAGTCGAAAATTTTGCCGGGGTTCATGATGCCGTTGGGATCAAAGACGCGCTTGATGCCGCGCATGATCTCGATCTGCCGCTCGTCGAGGACGAGGGAGAGGTACGGCTTCTTGACCAGACCGATGCCATGTTCGCCGGAGATGACGCCGCCGCGCTCGCGGCAGTCCCGGAAGAGCTCCATCCGGACGGGATCGGCCTTCGCCCGCCAGTCGCTCTCCGGAACGGGCACCATCCTGCCGTCCTCGTAGCGGGCCTTCATGATGTGCGTGTGGACGTTGCCGTCCGCGGCGTGGCCGAAGGTCGGCAGCCACATGCCGAATTTGGCGGCGACCTCGCGGACCTTGCGGACGTGACCGGCCACTTCGGCCCGGGGGACGGAGATGTCCAGGATCTCGACCGTTCCGGCCTTGATGGCGTCGTAGATCTTCGAGCGGATCTCCAGGACATCGTCCTGCTTGCTGGGCGTGTCGGCGATGAAGACGTCGATCGCCCCCTTCTCGACGCAGACCTCGGCGACGGCCCGCGACAGGCGGTCCATCTCCTCCTCGGATGGGGCGTCGAGGATGACCAAGAGATGCGTTTTCCCCAGCTTGGTCGGCCATTTTTTCCGGATGTGCTCTTCGGTCAGGGTGATGGGTTCGACCTCGAGGAATTCGACGGCCAGGGGCACGACCCCCCTCTTCATGATGAGCGGGACAGTCTCGAGGGCCGGCTCCAGCTCGTCGAAAGGGACGACGAGCGACCGCATGATGCCGGGCTTGGTCATGAGATGGATGACGGCCCTGGTGATGACCCCGAGCGTGCCCTCGGAGCCGATGAACAGATGCATCAGGTTGTATCCGGTGCTCGATTTTTCGAGCTTGCCGCCGAGCTTGAGGACCTCGCCCGTGGGCGTGACGACATCGAGCCCGCGGACGTAATTGCGGATGGTGCCGTACTTGACGGCCCGGCTGCCGCCGGCGTTGGTCGCGACGAGGCCGCCCATCATGGCGCTCTCGTCGCCGGGGTGGGGCGGGAAGTAGAGTCCGCCCTCTTCGACGGCCCTGGTGAAATCGGACAAGCGGACGCCCGCCTCGGTCACGGCCATCTGGTTGTCGGCGTCGACTTCGAGGACGCGGTTCATCCGCTCCAGGGAAAGGACGATCCCGCCGCGGATGGGGACGCATCCGCCGCACAGGCCCGTGGCGCCGCCCCGCGGGGTCACCGGGACGCCGTCCGCATTGGCGATGCGCAGGACCGCGGCGACCTCCTCTGTCGTGTCGGGCCGCACGACGATGTCCGGCTCGTGGGCGATCTCCTTGAGCGAGAATTCGTCGTGGCCATAGTCGACGGTCTTGTCCGCATCGGAGAAGGCATTCCCGGCGCCGACGACGGCTTCGAGCGACGCGCGGATTGCGGGGGTGATCTTCGAAGTCATAGCGACACTCCTCTCAATCGATGCGCTTGAGCTGGACGGGCACGCCGATCATGATCTGGGGGCGTCCCTTAAAGAGCTCGACGAGCCCGGTCGCCTCGATCGTCCGCCCGGCGAAATCGAGGGAGCCGGGGAGCGACTTGTAGACGTCGAGGGGAATGGCCGCGTCGAACGCCGCGCCGTCGGCCTCGAGGATGCGGAAGCCGCCGCGCTTGAACGAGCGGAGACAGCGGAAGCGGACGGTGACGATCTCGCCGACACGCCGGCCGGCCTCCGCGGCGCCGAGCATGGGGTAAGGCTCCCTTCTCCACAGTCCCCGGCCGGCTTGACGGGCGGCTGTCTCGGCCGCCTTGAGCTCCTTTTTCCAGGTCTCGTCGAAGGGGAACTTGAGATAAGCGAAGGCGTAGCCCTCCCGGACGAGAGTCACGTTGAAAAACTCCCCGTCCGCCGTCCGGACGTAAGCCAGGAGCCGGCCGTAGGTATCCCGTTTTTCGGGTCCCGGCAGGAGCTCGACCGTCGACTGGAAAAGGCGGGTGAAGGTGAATC
>Ga0154867_1060_pt1 | contig 16503 bp, 16 predicted proteins | sample Rifle2008BG19ft_FD_105839 | JGI IMG/M metagenome (GOLD analysis project Ga0154867, IMG submission 105839) | Candidatus Aminicenantes bacterium RBG_19FT_COMBO_65_30 | reverse complement strand
GCTTTTTTGTCTCATAGCGTCCTCGCTTAGGATGGTATGCATTCTTTTTAATGCTTTTTAATGTCCTTGTCAAGAGCCATAGCGGCGAAATATACTCGAATGGAAGAAATACTGATGAGAACAACGAAAATGCCCGTCGCGGCCGTACTCGCATCTGCGATTCTCCTGGCCGCGGCCTGTTCGGGAGGGAACGACGCCCAGCCCGGCGACAGCGCCCTCTCCCCCGTCGCCGAAGACAAGCCCGCCATCATGCGGGCCGTGGACGGGATCCCAGGCTGGATCAGGAACGGCGATGTTGAGACCTATACGAAGGACGGCCTCTACGGCTACATCGACGGCGGGGCCGAGATCGTCTTCCAATACGGCTTCCGCGAGCTCGCGGTCTTCAAATTCAAGCCGGCAGCGGCCGCAGCAGCGCTGAAGGAGGTCGTCCTCGAGGTCTATTGGATGGCGTCGGGCGAGGCGGCCTTCGGCTTCTACTCGACCAAGCTCGAGGGCGAGGAGGAGGGCTGGCCGGGCATCAAGCCGGATCACTGGGTCGGCGCCGGCCAGGGCGGGCTCGTCAAGGGCGAATATCTAGTCAATCTGTTGGCCCCGGAATGCACCAAAGAGGAGATCGGCGGATTCGCGGCCGCGGTCGAATTGAAGGTCCCGGCGCCGCGGACGGAGCGGCCGAAGGGGATGAATTGGCTCCCCGCCGAGGGGATGATGCGGGGGAGCTGGCGCTACATCAAGGGCCAGCTCGCGGCCCAGAACGAGTCGCCTTTCCTCGAGCAGGCTTTTTGGGGCTTCGGGGCCGCCGGGGACGCCGACGCCACCGCGGCCTACTCGGCCAAATACGGCGTCGCTCCCGCCGTGTCGAAGCTCGTCATCGTCAAGCTCGACAGGTCGCCTGCGGCCGGATCTCTCGAGGATAGCGTCCTGGTTGTGTTCAAGGAGTATCTCAAGGACGTCCGGTGGGAAGCTGAAACGCTCGAAGGCCAAAACGACGCCGGCCGTTGGTTCCTGTTCAAGAGGACGGGGGCCATCGCCGTCCTCGTCCTTGGCGATCCCGACCGCGACGCAGCCCGCGCCCGCCTTAGCCGGGCACTCGCTCAGGCCCTCGGCATGGCCGCAGCATCCCCTTAGGCCCGCTCGCCCGAAAAGCGGGGGCGCCGCGACGACATCGAGATCACGACCTAACGGGCGCTGAAAGGGCCCTCAAACCCGCCGCGGTTCGAAGACGGGACGCCGGATGGGTCCGCGGGCTAACGGTTGGAGTCTTCGGGGACGGCGTCGGAGAGCCGGACGAGGCCGGCATGATTCCCGGCCTTTTCGATCAGCTTTTCATCGGCAGTCATCAGAGACAATCCCCGGATGTCGGCGAGCGCGATGAAACAGCCGTCGTAAACGGTCATGCGGTAACGAAAGGCAAGAAGGCGTCATCCCGGAGAACGAGCGCTGTCGCGTAAAAAGGAAAAATGGATGGCTGAGGTCGCGACGCGCTAAGGGCAGGCCGCCGAGATGGGCCTCACGCACGCGGTCAAGACAACGTGGGCTTTGATCTGAAGCGGGACCGCGGCATGCGTTCCCGGATACGCCGCGTTCGAATTTTGGGCCGGCAACGCTTTGGGGCTATAATCGGTTATTTGAAGGAGGAGAAAAGCGCATGAAAACGAGAACCGTCCTGATGTTGGCCGCATTCGTCCTGGCCGCGGCGCTCGTCGCCGGCCAGAAGATCGAGACCGTGAATGGAGTCCGGATGGTCCACAACTCCGGGCCCGGCGCCTGGGGCACGACGCCCAAGGTGGCGCTCGAGCCCGTCCGCGTCCTGGGCGACGTCGACACTCCGGACGAGAACCTGGCATTCTACATGCCTTCGGCGATCGTCGTCGATGGAGGCGGCAACCTCTACGTCCTTGACACCGGCAACCACCGCGTTCAGAAATTCGGCCCGGACGGGAAATATCTGGCAACTTACGGCCGCCAGGGCCAGGGGCCGGGCGAGTTTTACTACCCGGCCTGGCTCGCCGTCGATGCCAAGGGTTTCTTCTACGTCTCCGACCCCAACAACCAGCGGATCCAGGTCCTTACGCCCGACGGCAAGGACCACAAGACGATCAAGGGTCTCGAGCAGGGCGCGGGCCCCGTCTTTCTGGGCAAGCCCGGAGAGCTCGTCACGGGCGCGCCGCGGATGCGCTTCATCATGAATCCGGACGAGAAGAAGCCCGCGACCCTCCCGAAGCTGGTCAAGGTCCTCGACGGCGAGGGCAAGATCCTCCGGGAGTTCGGCGAGCCCCTCGACTTCGACGACGAGCTCCTCAATAACGGGGGGAACGAGGTCATCCTGACGGTCGACGGCGCCGGCCAGTCTTATCTCGTCTTCCCGGTCCAGAACCGGATCGAGAAGTACGCGGCCGACGGCCGGCTCCTTTGGCGCGCCGACCGCGAGCTGCCCTTCTCGATGGAGATCAAGGGCAAAGGGGAGATCAAGAGGCAGGGCGGCGGGGTGTCCGTCCGGATGCCCCAGATGAACCGCTGCGCCAGCGGCGTCGCCGTCGACGGCGGGGGACGGATCTGGGTCGTGGGCATGACCCGCCAGCTCAAGAAAGAGGAGCAGGTCGGGACCGCGGTCAGCATGACCATGAGCTCGGGCGGCGGCCGGACGATCGGCTATAAGGTCCAGGGGGACACGGAGCTCCGGACAACCGATGCCTACAAGCTCGAGGTCTTCGACGCCGGGGGCGCGCTTCTCGGCTCTCTGCCGCTCGACTTCTTCGTCGACGGCATCTTCATCTACGGCGACCGGCTCTTCCTCATGGATAAGTACCGCGGCACCCAATTCCGCGAATACAGGATCAAGGGCTGAGCCCGGCATGACCCGACCGCTTGACTCAGGGGGGCGGGTCGTCTCTAATGGAGGCATCCCTATGAAGGAGTCCCGCACATGATCAACAAGAAAAAGGCGACCATCCTGATTGCGGCCCTGGTTGTCCTGGCCATGACCGCGATGATCATCCTCTTCAAGGGCCAAGCCGCGGCTGAGGCCCGGCAGGTTGTGCCGGCCCAACCAGCCCAGCCGGCGCAGCCGGCGGCAAGGCCCGAGGCCCGGCCCACGCCGGCGATCGTCGGCCAGCCCATGCCCGACTTCACCCTCCCCGTCTACCAGGGCGGGAAGCTGACCCTCTCGTCGCTCCGCGGCAAGAACGTCCTCATCCTCTTCCCGCGCGGCTACGCGGCCGAGAACTACTGGTGCACGATTTGCAACTACCGCTACGTCGAGCTGGCCGAGCTCGAGAAGGCCCAAAAGATCCAAGAGAAATACAACGTCGAGATCCTGGTCGTCTTCCCCTACACCCACGACATCGTCAAGGTCTGGCTCGAAGCCTTGCCCGGGCAGCTCGAAACGATCAACAACACGAAGAACCCGGCCGATCCTTCCAAGCTCGACGAGAACGCCAAGCGCCGCATGGACCGCTGGCGCCAGATCTTTCCGGCCGAATATTCGCTTCAGAAAGGCGAGATCCTGGCCCCCTTCCCCATCCTCGTCGACGGCGAGCGGACGCTCTCCAAGAAGCTCGATCTCTTCCGGACGGAGTGGACCGGCAGCAAGGTCGACCAGAACATTCCCGGCGTATACATCGTCGACGCCGACGGGGTGCTCCAGTTCAAATACCTCGGCCAGACGACCGTCGACCGGCCGGGCTACGACTACCTCCTGAAAGTCCTCGAGGTCATCAACTCGGCCAGGTAGCCCGCACGCCAAAGAAGAGGACCTGCGATCCCTGAATTTTCAACCTCCTCCGCCGACTAAACGGGTGGAGGAACCGATGAGAAAGACCGCCTTAGCCGTAATGGTCGTTCTCTGCCTCACGACCATGTCCGGCTTCGCCGGCGATCGACCCCGGGTCGGCCCTCCCCCGCTCCGGTTCGAGGCCCTCACCCTCCAACCGAGCCCTAAACACGTCTGGGTCCCCGGCTACTGGAAATGGGCCGGCGTCAATTACGCCTGGATCGAAGGCCGCTGGATCAAGACGAAGCCGAACAGGGCCTGGGCCCCGGGCATCTGGGCGCAGGTGGGCAACCACTGGGTCTGGAAACCCGGCAAGTGGACGAAGATCGGGACCGGCGAGCCGAAGGCCGCCAAGAAGAAAAAGAAATAGGGCCCGCCGTCCTCCCCTCCGTCCTTGACATCCGTGCCACCCCGGTCCTATAGTCGCTGCGGAGTGGACTCGCGCTCCGGAAACGATGCCCCCGACATCCCGGCCCGAAGCCGTCGCCGTTTTCAGGGATAGGATCACCGATGAGATCTGCCGCGCTTTCGGGCTCTCCCCCGCCGGCGCGCCGCGCCGTCTGTTGGGCCCGTTGTTCAGGTATCCCGCCGGACGCTTCGCCCGTATCATCGCTCATGCGGACGATGAAATCAGGTCTTCGGGACTGAACGGCGGCGCCCGCAGCATCCTGGCCGATCTGACGCTCGAGCCGGCCATCCGCGGCGCGAAAAGCATCCCTCGGGACGGCCCCCTTCTCATCGCCTCCAACCACCCCGGAGCATACGATTCCCTGGCCATCATGTCGGCCGTGCCCAGGAAGGACCTCAAGGTGGTCATTTCCGACGTCGGATTCACCCGGGCCTTCGCCGCCGCCCGCGAGTATTACATCTACGCGCCGCGGGACACCGCCGGGCGCATGAAGGCCCTGCGGGCTTCGATCGCCCATCTCGCGGGCGGGGGGGCCCTGCTCCTCTATCCCCACGTCGACGTGGAGCCCGACCCGGAGAGCGGGCACGGCGCCCGGGAAGCCCTCCGGGATTGGTCGCGGAGCCTCGACATCATCCTTCGTCGGGTCCCGGAAGCATCCCTCGTCGTGGCGATCGCCAGCGGCATCCTGATGCCGCGCTTTCTCGACAACCCTATCGTCAAGATCCGAAAGGCCGCGGCTCAGCGCCAGAAGCTGGCCGAATTCCTGCAGGTCAGCTGGCAGATGGTTTTTCCGCGGAGCGTCCGGCCCGGGATCCATGTTTCGTTCTCGGAACCGGTGGAGGGACGCGATCTTCCGCGGGACGCGCTTTTCCCGGCTGTCGTCGCGATGGCGGAACGGCTCCTCGAAGACCACTTGGAGGCGCTCCGGGCGACGCCCGGACGGTCAGGGCCGATGGATGACGCAACCGGATGAAGGAGGCAAGCCCTATGGAGAATGAAACGATCAAGGTCTACCGCTACCGCTGGCTCGTGCTGGCCGCGTTCGTGGCGGAGGCCCTCATGACCCAGGTGCTCTGGATCACGTTCGCCCCGATCACCGGCGCCGCCGCCGCATTCTACGGAAAGTCCGACCTGATGATCGGGCTCCTGTCCATGGTCTTCATGATCGTCTATATTTTGGCCGTTTTGCCCGCGGCTTGGGCCATCGACACGTGGGGCTTCAAGGCCGCCGTCGGGCTGGGCGCGGTCCTGACCGCCGTCTTCGGCCTCCTGCGCGGCATTTTCGCCTCGAACTACACGGTCGTCCTCCTCGCCCAGGTCGGCATCGCCGCCGGCCAACCCTTGGTCATCGGCGCCATCACCAAGATCGCGGCGCGCTGGTTCCCGGTCCGGGAACGGGCGACGGCCTCGGGACTGGGCACGCTGGCGCTTTACCTCGGCCCCCTCATCGCCATGCTGCTCACGCCGTACTTGTTCCTGCGCATCGGCATGAGCTGGATGCTTCATCTCTACGGCTTCGCCTCGGTCTTATCGGCGGCGTTGTTCCTCCTCGTCGCCCGCGAGCACCCGCCCACGCCGGCCGGCCGCGACGAGCGCGTCCTGATGTTCGACGGCCTCAGGTCGATGCTGCGGCAGCGCGACTTTCTCTTTCTCCTCGTCATGTTCTTCGTCGGGCTGGGCCTGTTCAACAGCGTCTCAACCTGGGTCGAGGACATCGTCCGTCCGCGCGGCTTCAGCATCTCCCAGGCCGGGGCGCTCGGCGGCCTGATGCTCGTCGGCGGGATCGTCGGCGCCGTCGTCATCCCGATCATCTCCGACAAGTCCCGCCGCAGGAAGCCGTTCATCGTCCTGGCCCTCGCCGGGCTCATCCCCGGCCTTATCGGCATGACCTTCGCCGCGAGCTACGGGCTGCTGCTCCTTTCGGGCTTCGCCTTCGGCTTCTTCCTCCTCAGCGCCGGTCCCATCGGCTTCCAGTACGCGGCCGAGATCACCCATCCCGCGCCCGAAGGCACGTCCAACAGCCTCTTGATCCTGATGGGCCAGGTCTCGGGCATCGCCTTCATCATGGCCATGGACGCCCTGAAGGACCCGGCGACCGGGGCGATGACGACATCCCTCCTCATCCTCGCCGGCCTGGCCGCCGCGAGCGCCGTTCTTGCCGCCTTCGTTCGCGAATCGCCGGTCCACGGAGAGCGGAGCACGGTCATGGAAAAAAGGGGTTCGTAGGGACTTTCAATCCGGCGAGGTCAGCGCCTCGTAGCAGAAATTGCAGTAGTGCTTGACGACGTCGGCGATGACCTCGTCCTTGTCCATCCTCAGGACCTTGAAGGGAAACAGCCCGGGCATGAAATCCTCGTCCGTCGTCTGATACTCGGTTTTCGGCGTCCGCCGCGCCTTGATCTGGAGCTTCAGCCGAAGCTCCACGGCGTTCTTGGGCAGGGAGATGCGGTAGTGGAACTGTTCGTCCTTCGAGCCCGGGAAGCATATGACGAAGCGGATGCTCCGGCCCTCGGTTTTCTGCTGCTCGGACTTGATCTTGAACTGAACCAGCTCGTCGCCGAGGTTCTCGAAGGCGGGCTCGGCGATGAACTCGCAAAACTGGTCGAACTGGCCGACGGTCTCGGCCTGACAGAGCACGATGACCCTGACGTTCTCGAAGTGGTTGGCGAGTTCCTTCTTCCAGTCGACCTTGGCCATCGTGGACTCCGCGCCCGGGGATTTCCCTTATGATAGCACAATCGGCGGACCGTTGGAACAGGAATACGGGGCGGAGGGACGCACTCCCCCGGGGGAGGTAAGTGCCGGCTGAGGTCAGCAAAAGGGGGGTGATGATTGGAAATTTGAGGGAGCCCTCTCCAGCCGGCGAAAGAGAGCCGATACCATTATAGACGAGCCCGGAAAAAAATCAAGAAAAAAATTCTTGGCGGAAAAACGCGAGGGAAATCCGCGCCATTCCCAAACGGCCGCGGATGGCATAAGATGGGAGAAGCGAGGAGGCGACCGACATGAAAAAAGCCCTGACGGTCCTGACGGTGATATCCCTGGCCGCGGCGATGATGTTGGCGGCAGTTGCGGCCCAGACGGCCGAGGCCGCGAAGAGCGCCGCCAAACCGCCGACGACGCGCGAGATGGCCCTGCTGTGCTGGCAGGAGTTCGGCGAGCTCGTTCCGGCGCGGATCGAGACCGTCCTCGTCCCGTTCGGCTCGCTCGAACCGCACGGGGTCATTCCCAACGGGACCGACAGCCTCGCGCCCGAGGCCATGGCCCGGGATATCGCCGCCCGGGTCGACGCCCTGATCGCCCCGACCCTGAACTACGGCCTGACCGACGCCATGAAGGCCTTCCCCGGAGCGGTTTCCATTCCGGGCGAGACCTACGCGCCCTTCGCCGAGGCCGTCCTCGACAACCTGGCCGCGAACGGCTTCAAGAACGTCATCGTCCTCAACGGGCACGGCGGAAACACGACGGCCCTCAACGCGGCCGCGACCCGGGTCGCCAACGCCCGCCGCGTCCGCGTCCTCGTCGTCAACTGGTGGACCCTGGCCGACGACATCACCAAGGCCGTCTTCAAGCAGAACGGCGGGCATGCCGGCAACAATGAAACGGCCTACGTCCAGGCCTTCCTGCCCGAACACGTCCATCCCGAACGCTACAAGGAAGAGATGGCCTCGCCCAACGCCCCGGCCGGGGCGTACTACGCCGTCCCGGTGGCTTCGACGATCCTCCTCTACGAGAAGGGCCAGGGCGCCCCGACCTTCGACGCGGGTCAGGCGAAAGAGTATTTCCGCAAGGTCAACGACCGCGTCGCCGAGCTCATCCTCGACACGGTCAAGAAGTGGGACCTCGCCGGCGTGTATAAGTAGGCCGGTCAGGCGGCGCGGAGCAGGAAGACGCGGAGGTCCATGACGTTCGTGCCGGTCGGGCCGGTCACGATCAGGTTTCCCGTCTGCTTGAAAAAAGAATAGGAATCGTTGTCGTCGAGGTAGGCCGACGGATCGAGCCCGGTGGCCCGGGCCCGGCCGGCAGTCGAGACGTCGGCCCAGGCGCCGGCCGCGTCGGTTGCGCCGTCGATGCCGTCCGTCCCCAGGCTCAGGATGAGCCAGTCGAGGCCCGCGGCCTCGGCCTTCCCCATTTCAACGAGCGAGGCCAGGACGAACTCGGTATTGCGGCCGCCCCGCCCCCGCCCTTTGACCGTGACCGTGAGCTCGCCGCCGGCGAGGAAACAGAGCGGCCGCGGCAGCGAGGCCGCGGAGCAGGCCAGCTCGGCCAGGAACGCGGCGTAGCCCGCGGCCGCTTGCCGGGCCTCCCCTCCGTCGGTGGACGACAGGAAGATGGCTTCGAATCCCCGTTTTTCCGCGTCGTGCTTCGCGGCGCGCAGGGCCGTCATGTTATCGCCCACGATGAACGCGTGGACGCGCTCGAAGACGGGGTCCCCTTTCTTGAGCGTCTCCTCGACCTGGCCGCGGCCGCCCTCCTCGAAACGAGCCCGGATCATGGCCGAGGCCGAGTCCCAGAGCCCGTAGCGCTCGAGGATGGCGCGGGCCTCGGCGAACGTCGAGGCGTCCCAGTGCGTCGGGCCCGAGGCGATCGTTCCGAGGTCGTCGCCGACGACGTCGGAGATGGCCAGCGTGACGACCGTCGCGGGATGGGCCGCCTTGGCCAGCCGCCCGCCCTTGATCCCGGATAAATGCTTGCGGACGACGTTGAGCTCCTGGATCGTCGCCCCGGCGCGAAGGAGCTCGCCTGTCAGGCGCCGTTTCTTCTCGAGCGTGATCCCCTCGGCCGGGAGGGTCAGGAGCGCGGAGCCGCCGCCGGAGATGCAGACGAAGAGGAGGTCCCTCTCCCCCGCTTTGCCGGCGATCTCCAGGGCTCGCCGGCCGGCTTCGACGCTTCGCGCGTCGGGGATGGGATGAGAGGCTTCGATGTATTCGAGCTTGGAGCCCGATCTCGCGACGGGCCCGGGCACGACCACGAGTCCCGCGGTCAGCCGTTGGTCGAGGATCTCCGCGAGCGCTTCGCCCATGGCCGCGGCCGCCTTGCCGAAGGAGATCACGAAGACGCGGTCGCGCGCGGCGAGGTCGAACTCTTTCCCCTTGATCCGGACGACATCGCCTTCGCGGATGACGCTCGCCCGGACGAGACGCCGGGGTTCGACGGCCGCCACGGCGGCCCGCCAGATGGCTTCGGCGTCGGCGGCGAAGCCGCCTCTATCCCGCGCGTGATCGATCATGCCATCAATATAGCCCAAACCGGGGTCGCGCCGCCACTCCCCTCCCCGGCAGGGAAATCCTTGACAGGGCGGAGGGGGCGAAATACCATGATCTTGTCCGTGGGGATAAGAAAACAACACAATGGGAGGACAAACCATGAGCCCTGAGATCAAGGACCTCTACGGGGATTACGCGCGCGGCGCCATGGACCGCCGCGAGTTCCTCGGCAAGCTGGCCAAGCTTGCCGGCGGGACGGCCGCCGCGGCCGCCCTTCTCCCGGCCCTCGAAGGCGCTCCTGTCGCGTCACAGCTCGTCCCGAAGGACGACCCGCGCCTCGAGACGGAATACATCAAGTATCCCGCTGCAGCAGGCGAGATGCGCGCCTACTCGGCCAAGCCGAAGGGCGCGGAAAAGCTCGCCGGCGTCATCATCATCCATGAGAACCGGGGTCTCAACCCCCACACCGAGGACATCGCCCGGCGCATGGCGCTCGAGGGCTTCCAGGCCATCGCCCCGGACGCGTTGTCTCCTCTCGGCGGAACGCCGGAAAACCCGGACGAGGTCAGGCCCCTCTTCCAGAAGCTCGACCGCGAAACGAACGTCAAGAACTTCGTCGCCGCGGTCGCCTACCTCAGGACCCGGCCGCAAGCGACGGGCAAGGTCGCCTGCATGGGCTTCTGCTGGGGCGGCGGGACGACGAACCAGGTGGCCGTCAACGCGCCCGACCTGGCCGCGGCCGTCCCCTTCTACGGCGCGCAGCCGGCGGTCGAGGACGTCCCGAAGATCAAGGCGGCCCTGCTCATCCACTACGCGGGCGACGACGAGCGCATCAACGCGGGCATCCCGGCTTTCGAAGAGGCCCTCAAGAAAGCCGGCGTCGAGCACAAGATCCACATGTACGAGGGCGCCGGGCACGCCTTCATGAACGACACGGGGACGCGCTACAACAAGGAAGCGGCCGAGCTCGCCTGGCGGCGGACGATCGCTTTCTTCAAGGAGAAGCTCAAGAGCTAGGATTCTGCCGGCGCCACTCGGCGGCCACAGCGGCGACGAACGGCCGGACGCGGTTGAAGAACTTTTTATAACCGGCGCAGAGATAATTCAAACCCGGCTCGCCGTCCGGCGCGAGGGCGAACCGGTTCTTCGGACACTCCCCGTTGCACATGGCCAAGACCTCGCATGTCCGGCAGTAGAGGGGCAACGTCTCGAGCTTGGCCAGGCCGAAGGTGCGCTGGGCCGGGCTTTCGAGGAGCTCGACGAGCGGCGTCTCGCGGATGTTGCCGAGGCGGTCGTGCGCGTCCACATAGTGGTCGCAGGAATAGAAATCCCCGTTCCGCTCGACGACCGGGATGTCGCCGCAGACAGGCCGGAAGATGCAGAGCGAGTGCTCCTGGCCGAAGGCCGTCCGGGCCGCCTCCTCGACGATCTGGATCCTGACGCGCCCGATGCCGCGGTCCGCCCATTCGTCGAAGACGGCGCAGAGGAAATCGCCCCAAGCCTCGGGCGGCACGGTGTCGGGGCTGACGCCGCCCGGCGTTTCCGGACGCCGCTCGACCAGAGGGAGAAGAGTCACGTACGAGGCGCCGATCTCCCGGAAAAAACCGTAGACCTCGAGGGGGCAACCGACGTTATGCGCGCCGACGACGCAGAGGATATCGGTCGGGACGCCGTGCCGCCGAAGGATCCCATAGCCGCGCATCGTGTCGTCGAAGGACGGCCTTCCGTCGCGTGTTAAGCGGTGATGATCATGGATCTCCCGCGGGCCGTCGAGGCTGATCCCGACCGAGAACCCTTCGGCCGCCAGGAAGCGGCCCCACTCCTCGTCGAGGAGCGTGCCGTTGGTCTGCAGGCCGTTGACGATCGTTCGGCCGGCCGGGCAGCGCCGGCGCTCGATCGCGACGATCTTCCGATAATAATCGAGGCCGAGGATGATCGGCTCGCCGCCGTGCCAGGAGAAGCGGATGATCTCGTCCGGCGAGGCGCCGATATGCTGGGCGATATAGGATTCGAGGAGGTCGTCGGACATGCGGGCCGTCCCGCCCTCCACTCCGGGCGGCCCCTTCCCGAGGTAGTAACAATATCGGCAGGCCAGGTTGCAGGCGGCCCCGGCCGGCTTGACGAAGACCTGGAACCCGCGCGTCGCTACGGCCATGGACCGGATTTTATCATCACTCGGCGTTTTGTGTTATAAAATAAGGGATGCGAAGCGTCCGTTCGTCGCCCCCCGCCCTCGCCGCCACCCTCCTCCTCCTCTTCTCCGCCGTCTTTTCTCAAACGAATCCCGCCTCCAAGTCCCAGAGCGTTTCCGACTTCGAGCAGAGGCTCAACCGCATCAACGGCCAGATCAAGGACCTCAAGGCCCGCCTCGAGGCCGAGACCCGCAAGGAGTCCTCCGTCCTCTCCTCCCTGGCCCGGATCAACCTCAACAAGAGCCTCGTCGAGAGGGAGCTCGCCGCCCAGAATGTCGAGCTCGAACGGGGCCGGGCCGACCTCGCCGCCATCCAAGCCAGGATCCGCGTCATCCGCGCCGGCATCGACCGGGAGCGCGAGTCCATCGAAAAGACGCTGGTGACGCTCTACAAGTTCGGCCGGCTCGACTTCTTTCAGTTCCTGATCCAGGCGCGGGACATCGAAACCTACGCTTCCGAGAGCAAACACCTAGCCTTCCTCGCCCGCAGTCAGGACGAGGTCGTCGCGGGATTCTTGGCCTCCCTCGACGAGCTGCGCTCGGCCGAGACCTCTCTCGAGAGCAAGCAGAGGGACCTCGCCGAGATGGCCCGGGCCGCGAAGCTCAAGAAACAGGAGCTCGAGACCGAAGCCCGGAAAAACATCACCCTCGTCCGGGAGATCCGCAAGAACCGGGAAACTTTCAGGCAGACCCTGGCCGAGCTCTCCGAAAGCGCCGAGGAGCTCCAGAAGCTGATGACCAAGATCATCACCCAGGAATGGGTCCTGCCGGCGGCCTTCGTTCCCCTCTACGAACGGAAGGGCAAGCTCCCCTGGCCCCTGGAGGGGCGGGTCATCACCGCTTTCGGTTTCGAAAAGCACCCGGACTTCAAGACGGTCGTCATGAACAAGGGCGTCGAGATCAGCCCGGCCAAGGACAAATCGCTCATTCTCTCCGTCCACACGGGCAAGATCGTCTACGCGGACTATTTCCAGGGCTACGGGAACCTCCTCATCGTCGACCACGGCATGACCTACTACACGCTCTACGGGCACTGCTCGGAGTTCCTGGCCGCGGTCGGGGACATGGTCCGGACCGGACAGCCCGTGGCCATGGTCGGCGACACCGGCTCCCTCAAGGGCGAGTGCCTCTATTTCGAGATCCGCTACAAGACCAAGGCCCTCGATCCCTTGCAATGGCTGAACCGGAGGTGATAGAATGGATGTCCGTTCCGCCATGAAAAAGGTCCCGAGATACCGCTGGTTCCTTTGGGCGGCCTTCCTGGCCGCGGCACTGTTCTTCATCTTGCAGATGGGATTCCTGCCCGGCGGCCACGGCGCCCCGGCGCCCAAGGGCTTTGAGCTCCTCGACTCCCTCATGCGCCTCGTCCGCAACGACTACCTCGAGGAGAGGGACCCCGTCCAGACGGCCGAGGGCACCTACCGCGGCCTGGTCAATTCCCTGGACCCCCTGTCCGCCTATCTCACAAAGGACCTTTTGGCGAGCTACAAAGCCCGGACCGGCATGGAGACGGAGCCGGGGGTCGTCGTCCTGAAGCGCTACGCGGGCTTCCCCCAGGTCATGGCCGTCGTCGAGAAATCCCCGGCCGAAGCGCTCGGCATCAAGACCGGCGACCTCTTGAGCGCCATCGGCGGGCGGAATACGCTGAGCATGAGCCTGGCCGAGGTCAAGCTCCTGCTCCGGGGAACGAACGACGAGCCGGTCAGGCTCCGCGTCCTGCGGGGCGGCGAAACCCTCGAGCTCAGCGTGCCGCGCGCCCTTCTTTTCCCGGCGCCGTTCACCTTCGCCCGGGCCGACGGCAAGCCCGCGGTTCTGCGCGTCCACCGCTTCGCCTCCTCTCTCGTCTCCGACCTCCGGCGCGACGTCGTTCCCGACCTCAAGAGGCGGAAGACGCCTCTCGTCCTCGACGTCAGGAGCTGCCAGGACGGCGAGCTCGAGGAGGCCCGGAAGTTCGTCAACCTGTTCGCCAAGACGGCTGACGCCGGGCATTTCGAGAGCCTGGGCGGCGCGAAAGAGACGATTTCCTGTCCGGACGAGCCCGAGCTCGGCGCCATCCCCCTCGTCGTTTGGATCGACGCCGGGACGGCCGGCCCGGCCGAGCTCGCCGCGGGCATCCTCCAGGAGGTCCGCAAGACCAAGGTCGTCGGCTTCGCGACGTCCGGCCTGGTCGGACGCACGACGTTTTTCTCCCTCAAGGACGACAGCGCGGTCCTCCTGACGTCGGGCGTCTTCTCCCTGCCCTCGGGCCGGAAGCTCTGGGACGAGGGGGTCCGCCCCGACGTCGCGATACCGATCGACAAGCTCAACGAAAAATCCTACCTCGAGAAAACCATCCCTCTTCTGCCCAAGCTCTGACGGATGACGAAGAGGCTCCCGCCAAAAGGTCGCCAACCCTGGCCGGCGTTCACCCTGGTCACCGTCGTCCTGACGGCGGCCGCCCTCCTCTCCGCCTTCCTCCTCGATTACATCAGCGCGCGGAAGGGGGAGCGCTCCTACATCTTCTCCGCCGCGAAAAGGGCTGCGGGCCCGGCCCCTGCAAAAAGGCCCGTCGAAAAACCCGCGGCAAAGCCCGCGGAAAAACCTGCAGAGAAACCTGCGGAAAAACCGGTCATCAAGCCGTTCGAAGAGGTCCTCGCCGCGAGCCTGGCGGCCGCCGGCGTCTCCGAGGACACGGTCCTCCAGCTCAAGGGGCCGAATGGCAGACCCCTTTTCGAGGTCGAGATCCCGGCCGAGCTCTACGCCTCGGTCGAGCCTGTCCTCGATAAAGCCTTGAAGGACGGGGCCGTCCGCGTCCTGGATAAGACGAGGACGCCCGGCGAAGAGAAGACGGAGATCTTGTGGACCGTAACAAGGTCCTCCAAAGAACTCGCCGGGATCTCGTTCATCCTGCCGGTTGAGCCGCCCGTCATCGTCGCCGAGAGGGAGCCGCCGGCGAAGAGGGCAGATCGCGGCCAGGTCGCCCTGATCATGGACGACATGGGCGGCAGCCTCGAGACGCTCGACGAGCTCATCGCCCTGGGCCGGCCGGTGACCGTGTCGGTCCTTCCCTACAGTACCCACGCCGCCGAAACTGCCCGGATCGCCCACAAAAACGGTCTCGAGGTCCTGCTCCATCTCCCCCTCGAGTCCGTCAACAACCATGAGGCCATGGCCAACACGGAGGGGATGATCCTGGCCGCCATGACCGAGCCCGCGATCGTCGGCGCGTTCGAAGCGAGCTACGAGCGCGTGCCGTTCGCCGCGGGCACGAACAACCACATGGGCTCGCGCTTCACGGCCGAGCGCGACCTTATGCGGATCCTCCTGCGGCGGCTCAAGGACAAGGGCTTCTTTTTCGTGGACAGCCGGACGACTTCGAAAACCGTCGCCCTCGACGAGGCCCGGAAGATGGGCATTCCGTCGACGGAGCGCGACGTCTTCCTCGACGCCGACGAGGACCGGGGCCGGATCCGCGGCCGGCTCATCGAGCTCTTCCAGAAGGCCCGAAAGAAGGGCCGGGCGGTCGGCATCTGCCACCCCTTTCCGGAGACGCTGGCCGTCCTCAAGGCGAGTTTTTTCCTCGCCGACTCCTACAATCTCGAGATCGTCCCCGTCTCGCGCTTGGTCAGGTAACTCATTATAAGCTTGTAATTCCTCCATTGACATTACGATTTTCAATGTTATAATTAATCCGATGATAGACCGGCCTGAAGCTCTGGGGCGGATAAAGCGGTCTTTTGGGGTCCACCCCGTCGTCGCTTTATTGGGCCCGCGCCAGTGCGGGAAAACTACCCTTTCCCGGATGCTGGCCAAAGGAAAGCCGTCCACGTATTTTGACCTTGAGAGCCCGGCCGATATCCGCCGGCTCGCCTCCCCCCTGCGGGCCCTCGAGGGGCTCTCGAACTTGGTGATTGTCGACGAAGTCCAGCGCCAGCCCACGCTGTTCGAGATCCTGAGAGTTCTCGTCGACCGTCCCGAGAATCCGGCGAGGTTCCTTCTTTTGGGCTCCGCCTCTCTCCACCTAGTCAAAGGCGCGTCCGAGTCGCTGGCGGGCCGAATCGGGTTTGTGGATCTTTCCGGGTTCGACCTGCGCGAAGTCGGGCCTAGACAATTCAACCGCCTCTGGACCCGCGGGGGATTCCCCCGATCCTTCCTGGCGCCCGACGATTCGGCTAGCCTACTCTGGCGCGATAATTTCGTCCGGACTTTTCTCGAGAGGGATATCCCCCAGACCGGAATTTCGATTCCGGCGATGACCCTAAGGCGGTTTTGGACGATGATTGCCCATTACCACGGCCAAGTCTGGAATGCGGCCGATTTCGCCAGGTCTCTCGGGACCTCTGAAAATACGGCTCGCCGTCACCTCGACATCTTGGCCGGCGCCTATATGGTGAGAATCCTTCCTCCTTGGTCCGAGAATATCGGCAAGCGACAGGTCAAGGCCCCTAAGATCTTTATCCGGGACAGCGGCATCTTTCATGCTCTTCTCCAGTTGCCCACCCTGGGCGACATACAGAGCCATCCAAAATTGGGAGCCTCTTGGGAAGGATATGCGATGGAGCAGGTCCTTTCTATCCTGGACGTCCATGATCCCTATTTTTGGGCGACTTATTCCGGCGCCGAACTGGATCTGCTCGTGACCAAGGGCGGCAAGCGCGTGGGATTCGAATTCAAGTACGGAGACGCTCCGGCCAAGACCCGTTCGATGCATGTCGCTCTCCAGGATCTCAAGCTGGACCGGCTGTTCATTATCTATCCGGGGGATCAGGAATACGAGATCGACGATAAAATCGCCGTTATCTCGATTAACCGAATTCCGGATCTCAAGAAACGCATGAATTGACTCTGGTCCGCCAGGCCGGCGGGTTGAATAATTCCCCCCCGTCCGTTATCATACGGAAAGAGAGAGGAGGAGCCGCATGAAGAGATTCGCCCCGTCTGTCCT
>Ga0154867_1054_pt1 | contig 16564 bp, 10 predicted proteins | sample Rifle2008BG19ft_FD_105839 | JGI IMG/M metagenome (GOLD analysis project Ga0154867, IMG submission 105839) | Candidatus Aminicenantes bacterium RBG_19FT_COMBO_65_30 | reverse complement strand
GCTCGAAATAGGTCCGGACCTTGGACCAGGAGATCGTCGCATTGGCCTGGTACTTCGGCGTCAGACCCTCGTAGGTCATATCGAAGCGGACGCTGACCGGGTAGGTCGGCTGGCGCAGGGCCTCCTCGAGGAAGGCCGCTCCTTCCGGGGTCACGGCGATGGAGACCGAAACCTCGGAGCCCGTGATCAGCGGGGCTTTTCCCTCGCCGATGATCTTCCGGGTGAAAACGCCGCCTTCCCCCGCCGCCGCCGAGACGACGAGAAACGTCCCTTTTTTAAAGACGATGGGCCCCTTGAGCTTGGCGTTCGGCTCCAGCTTGGCCAGGTCCTGCCGGACCTTGGCCAGCTCCTGGTCGTTGAGGCCGTACTTGACGAAGAAATGGAGGATGCCGCCCTTGGCCTCCTCCTTGCCGGCCTTGGTGTACTTGAGGAAGGTCAGCTTGGGGGTGCCGTCCGGCCAGTTGGCCAGGCGGGGCTGGTTCGGCATGTAATAATAGGCGCCGGCCTCGGCGTGGTCCTTGAAGAGAAGGGCGTCGCCGATCTGGAGCGGAGCCTTGTCGAGCTCGACCTCCGCGGCCAGGAAGGACGCGGCGAATAAAACCACGACGGCCGTAGCGAATAATCTCGTTTTCATGTTCTCTCGAGCCTCCTTTCGCGGCTATTTCTTCGTGTAGACGGCGTAGATGAACGGGCTTTCCTTGGTCATCCAGTCCGTATGGACCTCCCGCCCGTCGAGGAGAAGCCAGACGACCTTGTAGCTGTAGCTTAAATTCCCGTCCTCGTGCATATAGGTGTAATCGGCCTGCAGGGGGTCGCCCTTGTCGTAGTTGATGATGACCTCTTTGAGGATATCTTTGCCGTAGATCCGGTGCTTGATCTGCAGGGCCAGGGCTTTGATGGCGTTCTTGAGGATGTTGTCCTCGTCGACCGAGATCTCGAGCGTCCGGCGCCGGACCGGCGGCGAAAGCGTCAGCACCGAGTCGGAGGTCTTCGTCCAATCGCCCTCCCATTCTACGCCGCCGTAGAAGCTCCACTTCGGCTTGTACTCGTAGTCAAGCCATTCGGTCGACGCTTCGTTCAGCCGCCCGTACTTGAAGGACAGGTGGTTGCCGCTCTGGGCGAACTGCTGGTCGATGAATTTCACTTCGCCCGTCATCGGCGCGCCCGAGAACCTCTGCTTGCGGAAGAGGACCGAAACGCTGTTGATGTAGCTCTTGAAGTCCGAGGCGTCCTGGCCGTCAAGGATGACCTCGACCGAGCGCTCCTGGAAGGTCGGGTCGTCCAGGCTGACAATGGTAAAGAACCGCTTGTCCTCGCCGTATTTCTGGTAGATGCCGCCGATGTTGCCGCTCATGACGATGTCGCGGTCCTCACGGAGGCGCTTGCGCATGTCGACCTGATAATTCCCGGACATCTTGACCCGCTTGAAGGAATAGCCGACCTGGACGCTGACGATGGGCTTGACCTCGGGCGCCTGGGCTGCGGGTTTGGCACCGGGCGCCTGGGGCGTGGTCTTCGCCGGCGGCGTCTGCCCGGAAGGCAGCGTCTGGCCCGTAGGAGGCTTGGTCCCGCCCGTCGTGTCGGGGGGCTTGGTCCCCTGCTGGGACGTCGTCTGCTGGGCCTGGCCGGTCGGCGGTTTGGTCCCGCCGTCCACCGTCCCGGGCGGCTTCGCCCCCCCGGTTTGTGCGCCCGTGGCCTGAGTCTGCCCCGTTTGTGCTTGCTGTTGCGTCTGCTGAGCTTCTTGGCGACGCTGCCGCCGGGCTTCCTCCGTCGAGACCTGGGCTTGCTCGGTCTGCGGCCGGGCCGCGGCTCCTTCTGTGAGCAAGGGCCGGAGCGCATCAATACACGCTTGGGAGGCCTCCACGTCGCCCTGGAACCGCTCGGGGTTCTGGCTGGTCGTGGCCAGACGGATCGCCGCTTCGAAATACTCGAGCGCTTTCCGGTAATCCTCAAGGCCGCCCGTCTCGTCCCCTATCCCCTTCTGGCAAACGCCCAAGTCGAAGAGGAACACGGGGAGGGGGATGTGGTCATAAAGCCAACGGAACTCATCATAGGCCTGGGCGTAGCGCCCTGAGTCATAGAGACTCGTTGCCAGATCCATGCGCTGAGAGAACGCGTCATAATCGTTCAGGCAGGCCTGAGCCGTCGCCCGACGGTCGGTATACTCTATCAATCCTTCCGTCTTTCGCAGGAATTCCTCGAAAGCGGGTCTGGCCCGACCATGTTCCAAGGCGCCAAACGCCAGGATGTCGGCCATCTCGTAGAGATAACCGGGATCCGGGCAGGCGTCATACGCTTTTTGATACATCTCGGCCGCTTCGACGTACTTGCGGGCGCGAAGGAGCGCCACCGCCCTGCTGACAAATGATTGGGCGCTCTGACGTTCTTGAGCATCGCATGGAGAGCCGGCGGCCTGCTGCGCCTGGACCTGCTCCTGGTCCCAGGACGGGCCGCCGCGGAGACGCTCGTCCGCCGAGCGGACGACATCCTCCAGCACGCCCATCGACCAGGCCGGATGGCTTCCCGGCCAATCGCCGACGGGCGCCGGGACAGGCCGTTTCTTGGCCGGAGGACTCACCGCTTCCCCGGGGCCCACGGGCACCTTCTCGCACATGAGCGAGAGGAGATGCGCGTAGACCGTGTCCAGCATCTTCTGCATATTCTCGTTCTCGCCCACGACCTCGAGTTCGATGGCGCCCTTCTGGCGCAGTTCTTCCAGGATGGCCCGGACGTCGGCCTCGAGTTTCACGACCTTGATCTGGCCTTCGGCGTGGAGCTTGATGTCGTGCTGGGTGTAGACCTTGTCCCAGTTGACCTTGAGCTTGGCCTGGAAAGCCGGCGAAACGCCCGTGAATCTCAGGTCGAACATGACCGAAATGTCTGAGGTCGGGTTCTTGAACGACTCCCAGAGAAGCGAGGCCCCCTCCTCGGTCAGGGCGATCGAAACGGCCGCCTTCTGGCCGGGCATGATCGGCGCCTTGCCCTCGCCGACGATCCGGCGGCTGAAAAGCCCGCCCTCGCCCGCCGTCGCCGAGACGACCTTGAACGTCCCTTCCTTGAACGGCACGGGGCCGGCGATCTTGGCCTCCGGGTCCTTCAGGCGGAGGGCCGACTCGGCCGAGCTCAGCTCGCCCTCGGTCATGCCCCAGGTCACGAGGAAGTGAACGATCCCGCCCTTGGTTTCGCCGTCGGTCTTGGCGTACTTGATGAAGGTGAACTCGGGCGTCCCGTCCCGCTTCGTCGCGAGGCGCGGCGCGTCCGGCACGTAGTAGTACTTGTGCGCGTCGGCGTGGTCCCGGTAAAGCACGAAGCGGCCGGCCTGGACGACCTCGTCCAGGGCCACCTCGGCGGCCAGGAAGAGTCCCGCCGCGAGCACGAAAACGACCGCGAGAAGCACTCTTTTCGATCTCATGCCGTCCTCCCTCTCAGGGAATCCAGGTTCGGCCGTCCTTGGCCTCGATGTCGTAGGTGGACAGGTCGAGGAACATCTCGCCGCCCGCCTTCCATTCGCTTTTTTCCGACCGGCCGTCCGAGAATATCCGGGTCACACGGTACTTGTAGGTCCCGCCCTTGGCCTCGGGGATGTCGAACTCGAGGTCGACCTGGGGCTCGGACCCGGCCATGAACGCGACCGTCTCGAAATCGCGCTGTTTCTTGGCCGTCAGGATCTCGATCTCGGCCGTGATCTTGGCGGTCTCTCCGTTCGTGCCGTTGACGAAGTCGAAACAGAGGACGCTCATCCGCCGGTAGTTGAAGGAGACCTTGTCGGCCAGGTTGACGAGCTTGAACAGGCCCGGGTCCGCGGCCATGGAGACGGGCACGGCGAAGGACAGCCGCGAGTCCCGCTCGCCGTCCTTGAGCTTGCCTTCGTCGTCGATCTCGTAGCCGCCGAAGGTGAACTCGCACTCGACGGAAAGGCCCGTCGCCTTGCCGTCCTCGAAGATCTTCCAGAGGTAGCTCGCCGAGTCGCGGCCGAGCGGCAGGGTGAAGCTCTTCCGCGTCCAGAGGAGCTCCTTTTTGGCCAGCTCCTCTTTCTTCTCCTCCTCGCCCTCGGCCTCGAGCCGGCTGTAGCTCAGGACACAGGTCAACTTGTCGATCGGGACGGGCCGGTATTCATAGGAGGCGCCTTTCGCCTTCCGGAGCGTCTCCGTCTCGTCCGCGAACTCGACGGCGAGGGCGAGCACGCCGCCGGCGATCGTCCGGGGTCCCTCGGGCGCGTCGGCTTTCACGTAGACGTACTTGTAGAAGAAGAACTGGGGCTTGTCGAACGACCGGACCAGGGCCAGGCCGGCCGGGACGTAGTAGTAGACGTTCGGCGCCTTGTGGTCGGGGAAGATGAGGATGCGGCCGCCGACCGTCTCGGGCTTCGAGAGCAGGGGGTCGGCGTAGAGTCCGGAGACCGCTACGCCCCACACCAACGCCAGGAATCCGAGGACGGCCGCGGCCCGCTTCATGTCCTATTTCTCGTAGTAAGCGTAGATAAAAGGGTCCGTGGCGCTCTGCCAGCCCGAGGAGGTCTTGGTATTGTCCTTGAAAAGCCAGGTGATGTTGTACTCGTAATCGAGGTTGTTGGGTTCGTGGAAATAGACATAGTTGATGTTGAGCGGCTCGCCCTTCCTCAGGACGACCTCCTTCTGGAGCTCCCGGCCGAAGTTCTTGTGCCGGAACTGGACGGCGATGCGGATAACGCCCTTGGTGGTCATGTTCTCTTCGTCCGCCAGGACCTCGAGATAGCGGTACTTGTGGGGCGGGGCCAGCGTGATCACCGGCTGGGTGGTCGTGACCCAGTCCCCGGCGACCTCAAGCCCGCCGCTGTAGCTCCAGAGGGGCTTGTACTGGTATTCGAGCCACTTGTCCGTGGCGTCGCCCTTCCGCCGGTAGTTCAGGGAGAGCTTGTTGCCGTTCTGCCCGAACTTGGTCTTGTCGAAGACGAGGTCCTCGGTGACCGACTTCATGTCCTCGTCCTGGTACTCCTTCTTGAAGGTGATGCCGGCGAAGTTGATGAACTGCTTGAAGGTCTCCAGGTCCTCGCCGTCGAGGATGACGTTGATCGTCCTCTCCTCGAACGTCGGGTCGTCGAGGTCGACGACGGTGAAGAGGGCCGGATTCTGGCCGTGCTCCTTGTAGAAGTGGCCGATGTTGCCGGTCAGGGGGACCTCGCGACTGTCGCGCTTCCTCCGGGTCAGGTCGACCGTGTACTTCCCGGTCATCTTGACCGTTTTCTGGTAGTAGCCAACGTGGGCCTGGCCGAAGAGCTTGCCGAACCAGTTGCCGCCCGTCGACGCCTGGGATTTTCCGATGTCTTCGGGTTTGACGGGCTTGGCGTCGAACATCATTTTGGTGATGGTGTTGTAGGCCGTTTCCAGGAGCTCGTCCATCTTGGTGTCCTCGCCGATGACCTCGAGTTTGATGGCCCCCTGCTCCTTGAGCTCGGCGTAGATCTTTTGGATCTGGACGCTGACGAAGACGTTGCCGGCGTCCATCTTGAATTCCTTGTGGTTGTAGACCTTCTCCCAGTCGACGGTCAGCTTGGCCTGGTAGGCCGGGGTCAGACCCTGGTAGGTCAGGACGAACTGGACGGAGACGTCCGAGGTCGGCTGTTTGAAGGAGTTCATGAGCAGGGTCGACCCCTCCTCGGTCAGGGCGATGGAGACGGCCGCTTCGGAGCCGGCCAGGAGCGGGGCCTTGCCCGTGCCGCAGACCTTCCGGGCGAAGACGCCGCCCTCCCCGGCCGAGGCGGAGATGATGTGAAAATCGCCCTTGGTGAACATCACCGGGCCGAGGATCTTGCCGTCCTTGTCCACCTTGGTGAGCTCCCTTCGGGCCGCGGTCAGATCTTCCGCGGTCAGCCCGAAGGTACAGAGGAAATGGAGGATGCCGCCGGTGATGTCCTTCCCCGTGCGGACGTACTGGATGAAGCTGAACTTCGGCACGCCGTCGGGCCAGACGGCGATCCGCGGCCCGAGCGGCATGTAGTGGTAGCCGTGGGCGTCGGCGTGGTCACGGAAAAGCAACGCGTTCTTGACCTGGATGGGCTCGACATCGAGCAGGACCTCGGCCCGAAGGGCCAGGGGCATGAGGGCCGCGAGCAGGCCAAGGCACAAGCATAACTTCAGGATCCGGTTCATGGTGCTCCTCCCGTCGTTCATGGCTATTTCTGGAAGATTCTCTTGACGTGGAATGTCCCCAACGTCAGGTCCAAAGAATCTACGACTTTTTCCCACTCGACAGACTCGGCCGACTCGCCCGTCTTGAGAACGGCCTTGACCTTGTACTCGAAGGCGAACTGCTCCTGGGTCGCCAGCGGCAGGTAGACCACGACGAGGTCCTTGAGCTTGTCCTTGCTCAGGTCGACGGCGGCCATCAGGCCCTCGTTGGCCTGGGCGCTGAGGTAGGGCGAGCGGATCTCGACGTGGAGCTTTTCGACCTCGAGGGGCGTTTCGTAGGCCGCCGGGTCGAAGACGTTGGCCAGGGCTTCGACATTGACCTTTCTCATCCGTTCGATATAGGAGACGACCTCGATATCCCCCCAGATCTTGTCCAGGCATTCCTGGCAGTCGAAATCGGGGGCGGCCTCCATCCAGTAGCCCCGGGCGTAGGTCTTGAAGAAGCCGTCCATCTTTGGGTCGGCCGGGACGCTCTTTTCGGCCGGTGCAGCGGCCTCCTTGTCCTTGTCCAGCTTCTTCTCGAGCTCGTCCTTGAGGAGCCCCATGGCTCTCTCGACGAGCGGGTTCTTTTTCTTGGCCGGCGGCGGCGCCGTCGGGAACACCTTGCGGTACTCGGCCAGGAGCTGGTCGCGGAGGACGAGCTGGGCCTGGACGTCCCGGGACTCGCCCGGCGGAATGATGACCTCCGGCCGGCAGGCGAGGCTTTTGTAGACTTCCTCCCGGTTGGGGAGCCTGAAGCGCAGGCTGACGTTGGCGATCTTCAGGGGGAAATCCGAGAGGTTGCGGACGTTGTGAAGGGTCAGGAGCGAAGCCCGCTCGTCATAGGAGAAGCCGAGCTCCTCGAGCGGCGAGTACATCCGGCCGGTGAAATACTTGAGCCCGACCTTGATGGGGATCTCGCGTTCGACCTCCCCGGTCTTGATGCGCATGCCCGCGGTCAGGCCTTCCTTCTCCAGGAGCGGCTTGAGCTGGGCCAGGGTCTCCGGCGTCATGGAGATGCTGATGGGCAGCTCGGTCTCGAGGGATCCGAAAGTTGGGATGCGGATGTCCTCGATCTGCCAGTCCTCCCAGCCCTTCATGTCGATGATGTTGGCTTCGTCGTAGGGCATGGATTTAAGGACGGCCGCGGAGCCCTTGGCCGTCCGGACGCCTTCCTCCATGACCTTGACGTCGGCCGGGTCGATGTTGGCCTGGAGCGTCAGGGTCGTCCGGATCTTCTGGTCCTGGGTCCAGACGGCGCTCACCCGGTAGTCCCCGGTGGCTTTCTCGCGGATGAGGTTGATCTCGCGCGGCAGATAATAATAGGTATTGGGCTTTTCGTTGTCCTTGTAGATGCGGTTGAGGAGGGTCAGGGGCTCCTCGATGGGCAGGGGCCCGACGTCCTCGATCTTATGCTTGGCGGGGGCCGTACCGGCGGGCGTCAGGGGGATCCTTTTGATGACGGCCGGCTGGAATCTCTGGACGTTGGTCAGCTTCGGCTGTTGGGCGGGAAGCTTGGCCGTGGCCATCGGCCTAGCGCCGGCGGCCATCTGGAACTGGGGGCTCGCCTCGGTGACGGCGGCGGACGCCCAAACAGCCCAGTCCTGGACGGCCGTCTCGCCGGCCGCGACCTGGAGTCGAAAGGTCACCGTTTTGCCAGCGTAAGGGCCGAGGTCGGCCGCGAGCTCGTCGAGCACACCATCGGCGCGGGCGGCCTTGGCGGCGATGAGCTGGAAGGCCCCAGTCGTCTGGTCGAAGACGTAAACCTCGAAGGTCGCGCCGTCGGTGGCCGTCGCGCCTTTCAGGAATCCGACCAAGGCCGTGAATTTGGCGTTGGCCGGGACCTGGACGTTCGAATAAGTCCCGAGGATCATCCCGCCCTTTTTCCATTCGGGGTGTGTTTCAAGGACAAGGGCGAAACTCTTCCCGCTTTCCAAGGCGACATTAGTCAGATGACGGACGAAGCCCCGGCTGTCGCTGTCGGAGCCGTTCCAGGGGAGCTCCCCCGGCGCCGAAAGAGCGCGGGCCCACTTGGCCTCGGGAGCCTTCTGGACAAAATCATAGGCCACGGCCGACGAAAGCGAAGAGACGGCCCCGAGAACGAGACCGGCCAGGATGAAGATCCGCGTCAGGCGGCGGCGAGGGAGCACGGCGTCCATTCGGTCCTCCTTCTTCATGAAAAGGAGACTCCCGCTAACGGCAAGGGTCTCCGGATTACTCGAAGAGTTTAGTCGGGCGAGAGGACGATCGGCGCGCCTTTTCCAACCTCAACATGATCTGTAACTCATTATATGGCCTCTAAAAACGCCTTGTCAACAATAATAACCGAGAGTTAGCGGGGGGGGCGTTTTTCTGGCCAGAGAAGCCGATTAAAAGAGAGGAGGGGTGCCCCCGCGGCACCCCTCGCTCCGGAACAAAAAGAAGGAGGGTTATGGAAGGGTATCGGGAATGCTGAGTTGGTTGCTGCTGGCCACTCTTAGCTCCGCGGCAAAAGACTGCATATTTTATGCCAGCTTGCCGACCTGTTTTTCCCCTAGAAATGGGTAGAAGGCGTAAATTTCCTTATATTTCCGCCTGGATTCCGGTAAAAAACGTTTACAGGCCCGTGATCCCCGCTCCCGGGCCTAGGGGCGGCCGGGGAAGGTCGCCGCCGGGCCTCAGGTCCTGTGGCCGAGGAGTGTCCGGACGCCCTCGACGACCATGTCGATTTCCTTGGTCGAGATGTAGATCGGCGTGGAGACGCGGACGCCGTATGTCCCCGCCTCGCGGTTGCCCATGGTCCGGATGACGAGGTTGTATTTCTCACGGAGATAATTGACGAGCTTCTCCGGTTCGACGCCGGCCATGGAGAAGGCGGTCAGCCCGGCGCTGAGATAGGGGTCGGAGGGCGTGTGGACCTTGGCGCCGGAAATCTTGCCCAGCTCCTGCTTGAGCCTGGCGGAGAGCGCCTTGATCCGGCGTTCGATGCGGGACTTCCCGATCCGGTTGTTGAAGTTGAGGGCCTCGTCGAGGGCGAAGAGCATCGCGTCGGACCTCTGCCCTGACGGATCGAGCTTGGCGGCCCTTTGAACCGTTTCCCAGCCGGAGCTGACGACGGTCGGCCAGACTTTGTCGAGGGCCTCTTTTCTGACGTAGAGGAGACCGATCCCGGTCGGCGCGCCCAGCCATTTGTAGGGGCTCGAGGCGAAGAAGTCCATGCCCAGAGCCTTCATGTCGAGGTCAAGCATGCCGATGCCGTGGGCGCTGTCGGCCATGATCAGGAGCCCCTTGTCGCGGGCGAGGCGGCTCAGCTCCTTGAGGGGCGCGATCAGCCCGGTGATGAACACGGTGTGGCTGACGCTGATCATCCGCGTCCGGGGCGTGATCGCGGCGGCGAAGGCGCCGACGATCTCGTCGACGGATCTCGGCGTGATGGGGAGATCAACCTGCTTGAGCCTGACCCCGGTCCGCTTCTCCTTGAGCTTCCACGGGCCGAGGTGGCCGGGATGCTCGAAATTGGATGTCAGCACTTCGTCCCCGTCCTTGAGGTCCAGGCCGTTGATGACGAAGTTGAGCCCTTCGGTCGTGTTGCTGGTCAGGGCGACCTCGTCGGGGGAGGCGTTGACGAACGCGGCCAGTTTGGCCCGGACGGCTTCCCGGAAGGTCGGGAGGTAGTTATAGCTGTCGAACGGGTTGGTCATCTGGACCCGGAAATAGCGCGCGAGCGTGTTGAAGACGGGCTTGGGCATGGGGCCCAAGGTGCCGTTGTTCATCATGATGAAGCGGTCCTCGAAATCGTAGAGGCCGCGGATCTCCTCCCAAAATGGACCGTCGGGGGCCTCGTCCTCGAGGTATTTCTGATTGAGCGCGGTGACCTTCTGGTAGATCCCCGCGTTGAGCCCTTCCAGGGCAGACAAGGACACGGCCGGGCCGGCCAGTAGATACTTGGCGAATTCCCTCCGGGAGAGACCCAGCGGAACGTTCATGGATGGACCTCCTGATGATTTGCGGAGTGATTATAATCGGAAAAGCCTGGGGGAATCAACTAACCGGGGAGAATAGAAAAGAAGGGGTCAAACCTTAATTCTTATATTTTTCAATTCTTGTGCTTTTTTATCCGCGATCACTTGGTAACCTGCAGACGGCATCCCCAGAAAAGTATAAGAATTAAGGTTTGACCCCCTCTTCAGGCCGCCGGTCCCAGGGGGTTCTTGGGCTGGAGGACGCGGTCGATAGACAAGTTGAGGTCGTTGAGGTCGAGCGGCTTGACGAAGAAATGGCTGATGGCGAACCGGCCCATGTCCTCGATCTTGACCTCGTCGGGATGGGCGGTGATGAGCATAGCTTCCCCCGCGAAACCGTTCTCCCGGAGTCTCTTGATGAGCTCCATGCCGTTCAGGTAGGGCAGCCTATAGTCGGCGATAACGAGGTCGGCCCGCGAGCTCTTGAGCCTGGCCAGGGCCTGCCGCGGGTCCTTGAGCGACGTGACCCGGTATTTCTTGCCGAGAAGCAGGACGAAGGTCTTGCGGATTGTTTCGTCGTCGTCGACCAGTACGATCTTTTTAGCTGTCATGTGATGACCTCTTCAGGGTGACCACCACTATAATTTGCACCTTTTGTGCCAAGTTCAAGGCGGCATTCCTCAGGGGAAAGGGACCGCGGAGGGGGCCTGCCGGGGGGGGGCGGCGGCCAAGTTCTTTTACAGCCCGGACGGGGGATTTACGCCTCGCGGCTCAGGACGACTCCCCCAGGTCAAGACCGAACTCCTTGATCTTCTTGTCCAGGGTGGGACGGCTGATCTGGAGGATCTGGCTGGCCCGGGTCTTGCTCCCCCGGACGGAGCTGAGGACGTGCTGGATGTACTTTTTCTCGACCTCTTCGAGGGGGACGAGGTCGTCCGAGAAGGTCCGCCTCTCGTCCGGCTCCAGGGGCAGGTTCTCCTTGAGCACGACGTCCCCCTTGGCCAGGATGACGGCCCGGGTCAGGGCGTTCTCGAGCTCGCGGACGTTGCCGCGCCAGGGCAGGTCGACGAGGATTTTCATCACGTCGGGCGGGACCTTGCGGACGCTGCGGCGGAGCTCCCGGTTGATCTTTTCGAGGAGATAGGCCACCAGCTCGGGGATGTCCTCCCGCCGCTCCCGGAGCGACGGCAGGGCGATCTCGACGACCTTGAGCCGGTAGAACAGGTCCTCGCGGAACTTCCCCTTCTCGATAAGTCCCATCAAGTTCTGGTTGGTGGCGGCGATGATGCGGGCCTCGGTCTTGAGCACCTTTTCCCCGCCGACCTTCATGAAATCCCGCGATTCGATGACCCGAAGGAGCTTGCTCTGGAGGTTGGGCGAGACGTCCCCGACCTCGTCCAGGAAGAGGGTGCCCTTGCCGGCGATCTCGAATTTCCCCTTGGTCTCGCTGACGGCGTCGGTGAAGGCGCCCTTGACGTGGCCGAAGAGCTCGCTCTCAAGAAGGGTGTCCTGGATGGCCGAACAGTTGATGACGATGAACGGCTCGTCCCGGAAGGGGCTGTTGTAGTGGATGGCCTTGGCCACGAGCTCCTTGCCCGTGCCGCTCTCGCCCTGGATGAGGACGTTGGTGCGGGTGTTGGCCACCGAGCCGATGAGCTTGAAGACGCCCCGCATCCCGGCCGAGTGGCCGATGATGTTATCGATCGTGTATTCCTTCTTCTTCTCCTCGACGAGGTAGCTGACCTTCTCTTCGAGGGCCCGGACCTGGAAGGCCTTGTCGATGGCGAGGTCGAGCTCGGCGGTGTTGAGCGGCTTGACCAGGTACTCGTAGGCTCCGAGCTTGATGGCCTCGACCGTCGTCTTCATGTCGTCGAAGGCGGTCATGACCAGGATGACGGCCCGGCGGCTCCGTTCCTTGATCCGCCGCAGGACCTCCAGGCCGTCGATATCGGGGAGGCGGACGTCGAGAAGCACGAGGTCCGGCGGGGATTCGCCGAAGGCCCGGACGCCGTCCTCGCCCGTCTCCGCGACGGCGACGTCGAAGCCCTTTTTCCCGAGCTGGGAGGCCAGGGTCTTCCGGACGAGCGGGTCGTCCTCGATGATCAGGATGGATCTCATGACGCCTCCTCCGCTGGAATGAGTATGACGAACGCGCTCCCCCGCCCCCGCTTCGTGCCGACGCTGATCGTCCCGTTGTGCTGTTCGACGATCTTCCGGGCGTTGGCCAGGCCGAGCCCGAAGCCGGAGGGTTTGGTCGTGTAGAACGGCTCGAAGATGTTCGGGCGGTCCTTTTCCGGGATGCCCGGCCCGTTGTCGGCGATCCGCACCCGGACCCTTGTCCGTCCGCCGTCTTCGACCGCGTCGCAGGCGATGCTGATCTTCCCTCCAACCTCGAGCGCTTCTTGGGCGTTGCGGATGACGTTGAGGAACACTTGACGCATCTTGTCGCCGTCGGCGAGGATGGGCGGCAGGCCCTCGGCGTAGCTCTTTTCGACGACGATCCTCTTCTGGACGAGGATGTCCTTGACCACTTTGAGCGATTCCTCGACGACCTGTTCGATCGGCCACCGCTCCAGGCTGAGCTCCTGGACCCGGGTGAAATTGAGCAGCTCCTTGATGAAGCGCTCGATCTGATCGATGCCCTCGAGCGACAGGCCGAGGTGGGCCTTGACCGTCTCGGCGAAGCTTTCCTCCTCGGCGACCTTCTGGATGTTCAGCTTGACAGACGTCAGGGGGTTGCGGATCTCGTGGGCGATCGTGGCCGCCATGCGCCCGATGGAGGCCAGCTTCTCGTGCTGGACGAGCATCCGGTTGGCGTCCTCCATCTTCTCCCGGGCGTGGAGCAGCTGGGCCGTCATCTCGTTGAAGCTCCGGGCCAGGTCCCCGACCTCGTCTCCCGAGGTGAGGACGATGGCTTGGGAGAAGTCGCCCTTGGCGATCCTGACGGTGCCGTCGACCAGCCGGTGGAGGGGCTGGGTGATGCGCCGGGCCAGGATGGCCGCCCCGAGGATCCCCAGGACAAATCCCCCGGCGCCGATGAGCAGGAGCACCTTCTGGATCTCCCGCAGCTTGGCGTACATGGGCTCGAGGGACATGCCGATCTTGACCGACGCCCATTTTTCGGGGTCATTCTGCGGAAAAATGGGAATCTCGACCTCGCGGACCCTGACTCTCCGGCCCTGGAGTTGAATCTGCATTTCTTCGGAAAAGGGGGGATCATCGCGGGTCGTTCCGTCCGGGACGCGGCTCCCTTGGTCGATATCCCCCCGTGCCCGAACAAGCTGGTTGGCGACATATCGTTGGCCCGCCCGGTCATAAAAGATGATGTAGGGCATGTCGTCGCCGGCATGGCCGTCCACATATTGTTGGATCGCGTTCTGATCCGGGCGGAAGAGCGATTGGAAGTTGGCGTCTCGCATGCTCTCGGCGAGAAGGACAGCCCGGGCCTCCGCTTCATCGGAGAGGATGGCGGCTTCCCGGCTCTGGATGACGAAGAGGACGGCCCCGAAGAGCAGGCAGACGAGCAAGGTGATCCAGAAGACGAGGCGCGTGTAGATCGAGATCTTCAGCTTCACCTGGTCCTTCTCAATCCTCCAGCCAGATGTCCTTGACATCGAGGAAGATGAACCCCATGGCCGGGAGGCGCACCCCCCGGACCCGGGGCAGGAGGGCGATGCGGACGCGCTCCGAGAACAGGGGGATCGACGGCGTGTCCTGGACGAGGATCTTCTCGACCTCCCGGAAGAGGCCCGCCCGCCGTCCCCAGCTCGGCTCGACCTCGGACTGTTCGAGAAGGCCGTCCAGGCGCGCGTTGGCGTAGCGGGAGTTGAGTTCATTGACGATGGACCGGGAATGGTAGAGGGGGACGAGGATGTTCTCGGGGTCCGGGAAGTCCATATTGTACTCGAGGAATTTCAGGTAAGGCTCGCGGATGCCCCGGACGTCCTCCGGTTTCCGGAGGTACTTCACGTCGAGCTTGATCTCCATCGCCCCGAGCTGGCGCCCGAGCTCGCGGGCGAAGCCGGACGTGGCCTCGGTCCGGGGCGCCGGGAAAAGGAGCGCGAGCGTCAGGCCCTTCCGGCCGCTCCCGGCGAGGAAGCGGTCGAGGAGGAGCTTGGCCGCATCGGCGTCGGTGAGCGGACCGCCGGCCCGCGGGAAGAAGCCCGGCAGCAGGGGCGGGATGTAGTTCTCCAGGACCTGGTGGGTGTTCGAGAGCGTGTCGTAGGCTTCGGCCAGCCGGGCCTTGTCGAGCCCCAGGGCCAGGGCCTTGCGGACCTCGGGCCGGTCGAGGGGCGGGACGTCGCAGCTCAGGGCCAGAAAGAACGATTTCAGGGTGTTGTTCTCCAGGACCGGGTAGCGTTTGCGAAGGATCCTCTCCGAGGTCACCGAGACCAGGTGGACGCTCCCTTCCTCGAACTGGTCGTCTGTGAAATAGGGGCTGTACTCGATGGCCGAAAGGTAGGGCTTCCGTTCGTAATAGAAGGGATTGCGCTCGAGCCGGACGCCCAGGATCTCCAGGCGCGGACTGCGGATCCACTCGGCGAACTTGAAGGGGCCCGTCCCGACGGGCTTCTGGAAGAAGCCCCGGCCCTGGCTCTCGAGAAGGTCCTTCGGCAGGACCTTGCAGTAGTACATCCCGAGGAGATAGAGGCCCGAGACGTAAGGCTGCGTCCAACGGATCTCGAAGGTCGACGCGCCGACCACCCGGAACCCCGTGACTTCGGCGGCCTTCCCCTGCCAGAACTCCTCGGCCCCGACGACCTTGCGGGTGAAATATTGATAGTAGGTGTTGCCCGGCCTGTTCTTGACCAGCCGTTCGAGGGAGTACTTGACGTCCTCGGCCGCGAGCTCCCGGCCGTTGTGGAAACGGACGCCCTTCCGGAGAAAGAAGGTGATACGCGTCCCGCCGTCGGAAACCGTCCAGTATTCGGCCAGGGCGGGCATGGGATTGAAATGGTTGTCGAACTTGACCAGTCCATCGTAGAGCTGTTCGCTGATGAAGTAATGGGAGGGGACGGCCGGGTCGAAGACCTGGTTGAAGGGCGTCAAAAACCCCTTGATCCGGAACGTCCCGTTGTACCGCGGCTTCGGTCCGGGATCCTGCGGGCGCGGGCCGGCCGGCGAGGCCAGGCCGAAGGCGACGGCGAGCAGGGCGAGAAGCGAGAGGGGAAAATGGCGCTCGCGTCGGACGGTGATCATGGAGATGACCTCATGATAGCGGAAAAAGCCTAAAAATGCACTTTACGGCTGCGCCCGTGATAGGAGCAAGGTTCATGCCATGGCAATTCGACTCTATCATGAAGCAAAAAAAATTAGACGGAATGGAAGGCAAAGACCGTAAATTTCCTTTACGCGCCGAAGGTGCCGATCAGGGGCTTATTTTCCCGCCGCATCTATGACTTTCTGAAAGACGCGGAGGAAGTTCGCGCCCCAGATCTTTTCGATCTCCCGGTCGGTATAGCCGCGCCGGATGAGCTCTTCGGTCACGTGGATCATGCCGCTCACGTCGTCGCAGCCGATGACGCCGCCGCCGCCGTCGAAATCGGTGCCGATCCCGACATAATCCACCCCGACGACCTTCTTGACGTGGTCGATATGGTCGACGAGGTCCTTGACGGTCGCCCGGACCTGCGGGAATTCCCGGTTGATCGCTTCCCGCTCGGCCATGGCTTTCGCCCGGAGGGCTTCATCCTGGATCGAGCGGATGCTCCCGTACTTGGCCTCGAGCTCCTTGATGGCTTTTTCGCGCTCGGGGATAACGGGTGGCGTCTTGACATAGGCGGCCAGAAAACAGATCTGAACGACGCCGCCGTTTTTGGCCAGGGCCCGGAGCTGGTCATCCGTCAAGTTCCGGGGATTGTCGCAGACCGCCCGGGCGCTCGAATGGGAGGCGATGATCGGCGCCTTGGTCGCCGCGAGGATGTCGAAGACCGACTTGTCCGAGGCGTGGGAGATGTCGACGATCATGCCCAGACGGTTGCATTCGGCCACGACCTGCCGCCCGAACTCGCTCAGGCCCTTGTCCTGGGGATCGCGGCGGTCGGTCGAGGAGTCGCAAATGTCGTTGTCGGAGGAATGGCAGAGCGTGATGTAGCGGACGCCCTTCTCGTGGAAAAGCCCGATGAGAGAGAGGTCCCGGCCGACGGGATAGCCGTTCTCGAGGCCGATGAAGGCCGTGAGCTTGCCCTCCTTCTTGAGGCGCCGGGCGCCCCTGGGGTCGACGGCGAGGCCGATCACCGAGGAGTATTCCTCGGCCATCTTGCGGACGGCCTCGACGGCCTGGAGGGCGCGGTCCTTGGCCTTGGCATAAGCTTCGGGCGTCAAGGGACCTTGACCGACGAACGCGGCGAAGAACTCCGCGTCCAGGCCGCCTTCGCGCATCCGGGGCAGATCGATCTTGCCGCTGGCGCGGAGGCCGGGTTCGTGCCGGTCGCCGATCTTCCAGTCCGTCCGGAGCAGGCTGAACGCGGTGTCGCA
>Ga0154867_1103_pt2 | contig 17604 bp, 14 predicted proteins | sample Rifle2008BG19ft_FD_105839 | JGI IMG/M metagenome (GOLD analysis project Ga0154867, IMG submission 105839) | Candidatus Aminicenantes bacterium RBG_19FT_COMBO_65_30 | reverse complement strand
CGAGGTTCGTCCCGGTGTCGGAATCGGGAACGGGGAAGACGTTGATCTTGTTGAGATAGGCCCGGTCGCGGATGACCGCCTGCCCGCCGGCGAGGAAGGCGTAGTAGAGTCGGTTGCCGTCGAGGTAACGGATCTTCATGGATGTCCCCGTCGGTCCACGCCCCCCTAATATACCACAGCCGGATCTCAAAACGGAGGACCTCCTGCCGGATGACGCCTCAGAGCTCCTTGAGGTAGACGTTCCTGAAGAAAGGGGGCGACTGGCTGTCGTGGTTCTGGAGACCGATGTATCCCTCGGGGGCAATGTCCTTGACCTTGCCGCCCGGCCGGGCCTCCCAGTTCAGGACCAGTTTGCCGTTGAGCTCAATTTTGAGATGGCTGCCCTTGAACTCGATCCTGAAGTGGTTCCATTCGCCCGCGGGGAGGGAGGCCAGGAAATCGGGCGCTTCGATGTCGTAGGCGGCCCCGGTGTGGTGGATGCCCGTCGATTTGTCGTCGATCTGGATCTCGATCGAATGATAGATGTAGTCGTCGCTCGCGGGGACGGAGGGGACGCGGAGGAAGATCCCGGAATTCGTCGTCTCCGTCGAGCACTTGAATTCGCACTCCAGGACGAAGTCCCTGACCTTCTTCGTGTACCAGAGCAGGCCCATGCCGCCCTGGCCCTTGAGGACGCCCGACTTGGGATCGCATTCGAAATAGCCCGGGCCGTAGTGGTTCCAGCCGTGCTTTTCGTAGCCGCCCCGGCGCCGCTCGAGGATCTGTTCGTAGCCTTCGTAGTAGGTGATGCTCTTGACGAAAGCGATGCTCTGGCGGAAGGCCGGCACGGGATCGCCGGCTTCGCTCTCGTTCTCGTATTCCATCGTCAGGTAGCCGTCGTAATCCTGGAGGGTCAGCTCGGCCAGAAGGTCGCGGATCATCCCTTTTCCGGCGCCCCAGGGGACATCGTCGACGCCTTTCGCCGTCCCGAAATCGCTCCGGTCCTTGAGATGGACGTCGAGGAGGCGGCCCTGCAGGAGCTTGAAGGCCTCGCGCGGGTCGGTCATGCCCCGCATCCAGTGGCCGCTGTCGGCGCAGGACCCGATGCGCGGGTCCTTTCCGTCGACGTGACTGAAGACGGTCTCGGGCAGGTGGTACTTTGACGGCGCGGGGTGGTTGTGGATGGCGATCTTGATGCTGTATTCCTTGACCAGCTTCTCGAGCAGGGTGAAGTCGTCGTCGGCCGGCTCGCAGACGATGACGCGGATGCCCATTTTGCGGGCGAAGTCGAAGACCTGGCGCATGCTCTCTTCGGTTTTTCCGATGTCGACAACGCCGTAGCCGTAGAGCGTGACGCCGGCCGACCTAAGGGCGTCCTTGACGAAGGCGATTTGCTCCGGCGTCATGCCTTCGTTGAAGCGGGCGCCGGGGAGCTCGGCCGCGAGGGCTTGCCCCGGGAAGGCCTCGACCGCGGCGACGCCGAGCTCCTGGAGCTTCTTGAGCGTTTCGATAAACGTGAACTTGCGGAACGTCCAGGCTTCCGAGGCGAAGGGGAATTTCTTGATGCGGACGGCCGCGTAGTTCGTCGACGCGACGGCCTTCTGGAGCTCGGGCGAGATGTGCCGGATCTGCGGGGCGGCCGGCGGGGCCGCCGCGATGACCTGTACGGCGGCCGCGGCGACGATGACGACCAGGCTCAAAATGATGGGGCTGCGCTTCATGGGTCCTCCTGAGACCTTATTTGGATTTCGGGTTCCATTTGCCCTGGGCCACGGGCGGGACGTAATCCTCGAGGCCCTTGAACGGAAAAGGAAGGGTCTTGCCGAGTTCGGCGCTCCGGTAGGCGGCCATGAGCAGCTCGGCCACGGCGACGCCGTCGTTGAAGTTTTCCTCCGGCCGGACGCCGCGGATGAAGGACTGGACCATGTGCCGGTTCTCGGCGATATAGCCGTATTCTCCGGCCTCGTCGGCGACGACGGGCATCAGCCCGATCTCGGCGTTCTGCTTCTCGACCAGGTCCTCGCCGGCCTTGCCCTTGACCGCGCGGCTGAAAAAGACCTTGAGGCCGGCGTCGAGCGTGTTGATCTGCAGGGCGTACTCGGGGCCGAGGAGCTCCATGCTCAGGCGCAGGCCGGCCCCGACGTAGCACCAGCTCGTCGTCGTCTCGACGACGAGGATCTTGCCGGACTTGTCCCTGTACTCGACGAGCGCCCGGGCGAAGTCCTCGGACGGCCGCTTCAGGTAGTCCGTCTTGCCGCCGCTGTTGCGGGCCAGGATCGCGGCGTATTTGGGCTCCTGCCACTTGAGGCAGTTGGTGTAGGCGGCGACGCTCACCGGCGTCAGGACGTCCCGGGGGGCGCCGGGCGGGGTCAGCATGAACCGGGCCTCCTCGACCGAGTGGCACATCATGTCGTTGAGGACGCCGCCGCCCTGCAGGGCGCCTTCCCAGAACCAGGGCATGTGGGGCCCGCTGTGCTCCTCGGCCGCCCGGGCCAGATAGGGCGGTCCGGACAAGGCCGCGCCGCGGGCCCAGACGATCTCCTTGCCGCGGACGACGGCCGGGGAGAAGACCTGGTTTTCGAGATAGCCGTCGAGGAGCCCGGCCTTCCGGACGAGCTCGAGCATCTTCCGGGCCTCGCGGACGTTGCGGCCGAGCGGTTTCTCGCAGGTCACCCCGACGAGCTCCGCCTTCCCCTTGGTCACGGCCTCTGCGATCTCCTCCATGACCGCGCCCCGGGTGTAGTTCGGGGCGCAGATCCAGAGGGCCCCGATGCGCGGGTCGGCGGCCATGTCCGTGATCGAGGCGTAGGGCTTGGCCTGGCCGACGCCGAGCGATTTGACCAGGGCGCAGGCCTCGCGGGACCGTTTCGCGTCCGGGTCGAAAACGCCCAGGATGTCGGCGTCGCGGACGCCGACCCAGGATCTGATGTGGAAGCGGGCGATGAATCCGCCGCCGATGATGCCGATGCCAAGAGGCACTTTGTCTTTTTTCATATATTCAATCTCCCAATACGGCGACACGGACCCTAAGTACATGTCCCCGTTGTCCCAAGACGGGACACGGACCTTCGGGCGCATGTCCCGCTTCTTTCTTAGGCGGCTGCTGCGGGCCCGGCCGCCTTCTTATCCCGGAAGAAGGCCAGGAAGATGATGAGGCAAAGGACGGTCAGGGCGGTCGGGACAAGGAAGGTCTTCTGCCAGCCGGCCCGGAGGGCCTCGACGGCCGCCGCCGACGTGTCCTTGAGGAAGAGGCCCTGGATCCAGCCGCAGAAGAGGCTGCCGACGAAATTGCCGAAGCCGAGGATGATCGTCGCGATCAGCCCCTGGGCCGAATGACGGATGTCCTTGGGCGCGATATTGTCGACGTAGATGTAGGCCGCCGTGAAGAAGAAGACGTAGCAGAAGCCGTGGAGGGCGAGCGAGGCGATGACGAGCCAGGACGGCTGGCCGATGACGAAGATGATGTAGCGGATGGGCCAGGCCAGGATGCCCAGGGTCAGGGTCCGGCGCATGCCGAATTTCTTCAAGGCCCAGGAGAGCATGAAGGCCATGACGAAGATCTCGGCGATCTGGGCGATGGTCATGACGGCGGAAACATATTTCTGGCTGACGCCGACGATGGGCGAGGTCAGGAAGGGCGAGGTCAGGACGTAATAGAACTGGAGCTCCGTGGCGACGACGAAGGAGATGACGGCGAAGATGAGGAAGTTCCTGTCCTTGAACATCTTCAGGGCTTCGAGGAAGGCCCATGGCTTGGCCCCCTCCTTTTGCGGCGGCGTGTGGGGCAGACCGAAGGAGAGGACGCCCATCAGGAGCGAGAAGACGCCCGCGAGGAGGAGGGTGTCGCCTTTCATGGCAATGCCCTCGGGCGATTTGCCGAGGGCCCGCCATCCGGCCAGGGCCCAGCCGGCCGCGATCCAGCCGATGGTCCCCCAGACCCGGATGGCGCCGAATTCCTTCTCCGAATTCTTGAGGTTGACGAAGGCGATGGAGTTGGTCAGGGCCAGGGTCGGCGCGTAGACCAGGCAGTAGAGGAGCATGAGCCACATCATCGGCGTGAAGGCCGTGACGTTGGCGATGAGGATGAGGATGACGCCGCCGATGAGCTGGAGCCCGGCGATGACCTTCTGGGTCGGGAGCCAGCGGTCGGCGAACTGGCCGCCGACGAAGGGCGAGACGATGGTCGCCAGCGGCAGAAGGCTGAAGATGATGCCCAGCTGCCAGCCGGTGAAGCCGAGGTTGTTCTGGAGATAGGCCGAGAGGACCGGGGCCCATGAGCCCCAAATGGCATACTGGAGGAACATCATGACGCCGAGACGGAATTTGACGCTCATCGGACCTCCTTTTTTGAGGACTCTACATACCTTAAATATCGCCGGATTGTCAATTTTTCCGGGCGTGTCGCCGAGGCGGGCTCCGTATCATGACCGTGGCCCCGCGGGTTGACCCCCTTCGGGGCTTGCATTTCTCCCGGTCCTAAGCTACAAAGAAGGCTGTTTCCGGAAAGGAGTTCCCATGTCCAGAGCGTTCCTGTGCGCCGTTTGCCTGCTGGTTCTGGCGACGGCCGCCGCGTCGGTTTCCCCGCCCCAGGCTGAGACCGAGGCCGAGCGTCAAGCCCGGATGAAATGGTGGACAGAGGCCCGCTTCGGAATGTTCATCCACTGGGGCCTCTACGCCCTGCCCGCCCGCCATGAGTGGGTCAGGAGCCGCGAGCGGATGAGCGATGAGGCCTACGCCAAGTACTTCGCCCACTTCGATCCCGACCTCTACGACCCCCACGAATGGGCCCGGGCCGCCCGGCTGGCCGGGATGAAGTATTTCGTCGTCACGACGAAACACCACGAGGGTTTCTGCCTCTGGGATTCCAAGCTCACGGACTACAAGGCCACTCGCACACCCTGCGGCAAGGACCTCATCAAGCCGCTCGTCGAAGCCATGCGGGCCGAAGGACTCCGGGTCGGCTTTTACCACTCCCTCCTCGACTGGCACCACCCCGACTACACGATCGACGTCTATCACCCGATGCGAGACGACAAGGCCTTCATCGAGAAGGCGAAGACGCGCGACCTCGACAAATACGTCGACTACCTCTTCGCCCAGCTCAAGGAGCTCCTGACGGAGTTCGGCCGGATCGACACGCTGTTCCTGGACTTTTCCTTCCCGGGCCCGAAAGGCAAGGGGCGGAACGAGTGGAAGTCGGAACGGCTCCTCAAGATGATCCGCGAGCTCCAGCCCGGGATCATCGTCAACGACAGGCTCGACCTCCTCGACGTCCCGGGCGGCTGGGACTTCCGCACGCCCGAGCAGTTCATGCCCCGGGAATGGGTCAGCGTCGACGGCCGGCCCGTGCCTTGGGAAACCTGTCAGACGTTCTCCGGCTCCTGGGGCTACGACCGCGACGAACCGACGTGGAAGTCGGTCCCCCAGCTCGTCGCCATGCTCATCGAGACGGTCAGCAAGGGCGGCAACCTCCTGCTCAACGTCGGCCCGACGGGCCGGGGAACGTTCGACGCCCGGGCCGTCGACCGGCTCCAGGGTATCGGGGCGTGGATGGAGAAGAACGGCCGCTCGATCTACGGATGTACCCAAGCCCCCGCCGATCTGCCCAGGCCTGCGAACTGCCTCCTGACCTACAATCCCGGGACCGAGCGCCTCTACGTCCACGTCCTCGAATGGCCCCTGGGCATCCTCGCCCTGGACGGCTTCGCCGGGCGGGTCGAGTACGCTCAGCTTCTCCACGACGCCTCCGAAGTCGCCTTCACGGAGAAGGGCGGGGAGGCCGGCTTCATGCCCGGCTCGAGGGGAAAAGAAGCTGGGAACACACTGACCCTCCGGCTCCCCGTCCGCAAACCGGACGTCGAGGTGCCCGTCATCGAACTCTTCCTCAAACGGCGCTGATGGGGCGAGGGCCCGAAAGGCCGGGAACGAGCAGAACGGACGGAGACGCGCCATGAACACGCGAAGCTCGAGAGCATTCCTTTTTCTTGTGACCGCCGCGGCGGTCCTGGCCGCGGCCGTTGCCCCCGCGGCCGCCGGCGCCGCGGACAAGGATTACTATTTCCCGGAGGTCCGGGTCGAGGTCGCGGTCGGGCGCGACGGCTCGTTCGTCGTCGACGAGTTCCGGACGTTCGAATTCCAAGGCGGGTTCAGCTTCGCCTACATCGTCATTCCTCTGCGCGTCGAACGGCTCGGCGTGCGGCGGGACGTCACGATCTCGGACGTGGCCGTGACGGACGAGCAAGGACAGGCTTTGAGAACGGAGCTCGAGGCGAAGGGCGGCGAGCTGACGGCCAAATGGTTCTACTCGGCGCGGGACGAACGGCGGACGTTCCACATCCACTACCGAGTTTCGGGAGGCATCACCAGCTACCCCGACGCGACCGAGCTCTACTGGCAGGTCGTCGGCGACGGCTGGGACAGGCCGGCGCGCAACGTCCGGGCCACGGTCGTCCTTCCGGACCCCGTCCGGGCGCGAGAGGACCTGCTCGTATGGGGGCACGGCCCGCTCACCGGGTGGGCCGAGGTCGTCGATGGACAGACGGCCCGGTTCTCGACCCCCGAGCTCGCCTCGCGCCAGTATTTCGAGGTCCGCGTCGTCTGGCCGGCCGGGCTCGTCTCCGGCGTGCCTTCGGACCGGCTCAGCCTCGCCTCCATCAGGGCTGAAGAAGAGGGTTATGTCCGGGACACGATCGAGCGCGTTCGGCGGGCCCGGGCCGACGCGGAGGGACGCCGGCAGAGGTCCGCGGAGAATAAGCGATGGTTCCTGAAGCTCCTGAGCATTTGGGGGACGTGGCAGGTCGTCGGCCCGCTCGTCTGGCTTTTTTTGTTCTTCCGGGTCTGGTCGGCCGTGGGCAAGGATTATCGTTTCGAAGGCCTTCCGGACTACGTCCGGGAGCTCCCTTCCGACCGGCCGCCCGCCCTGGTCCAAACGCTGATGCGCGAAGGCCGGACCGTGACCCCGGCGGCATTCACGGCGACGCTCTTCGACCTCGCCCGGCGGGGCGTGCTGGAGATGGAAGACCGGAACGTCGCCAAGAGAGGGCTGTTCGGCTCCAAGGCGGCCGTCGAGACGACGGTCACCCTCAAGAAGGACCTCGGCCAGGCTGCCGGCATGCGGCCCTTCGAGAAAGCGCTCCTATCATTCCTCTTCGTGGAGGCGGTCTCCGCCGGGACGAGCAAGGGAGCGTCCTTCACCGTCGACGAGCTCCAGGGCTTCCTGAAGAAGAAGCCCCAGAAATTCCAAGCCTGGTACATGAAGTGGACAAAGAGCGTCCGGGAGGAGGCGAAGCCCCTCGGCTTCCTCGAACCCGAGGGCCTCAAGGCCAGGAATCGCTTTTACGCCGTCTCCCTGCCCCTGGCCGTGCTGACCCTCAGCCCCGTCCTGCTTATCCTCTCTCTGTCCCTCATCCCCACGCTGAAGCGGAGGACGATGAACTGGGCCCGCGAGAACGAGGCTTGGAAAGGCCTCGATCGCTTCCTCGACGACTTTTCCGAGTTCAAGGAGATCCCGCCGGAGGCTTACAAGCTCTGGGAACACTACCTCGTCTTCGGCATCCTTTTCGGGAACGCCAAGAAGATCCTGAAGATGCTGCCGGTCATCCTTCAGGACGAACGGGCCGCCGTGCCCGTGTGGTACGCCGGTTTCGGCCGGCCGGGGTTCCTCGCCGGTGGGGGGCTCGAGCACGTGATCAGCAGCATCGAACACACGGCCACGGCCATCCAACAAGCCAGCACCTCGGCCGCCCACTATTCCTCGGGCGGAGGGGGCGGTTTCAGCGGCGGAGGCGGGGGCGGAGGAGGCGGTGGTGGTGGAGGCGCGGGTTGATGAGATCCCGGACAGGCCCCTTCACCGCGGCCTCGGCGCTCGCCGCCGTCGGCTTTCTCGCCGTGGTTTGCGGGACGCCATCCGAAGAGGCTCGCATCAAGGAGCTCATCAAGGATTCCGTGGCCCGGGCCGAAAAAAGGGAGGTCCGCGCCCTGATGGACTTCTTCGCCCCGGAATATTCCGACTTCGAGGGCCGGGACACGGAGGGCACGGTCCGGCTTATAACGGATTACCTGGACAGATTCCGCGGGGTGGTCATCCATCTGCTGGGCGCCCGCGTCGGGAGCATCGAACCGGACGGCCGGGCGTCCGTCGAGTGCGAGGTGTCCCTGTCGCACGGGGCGGCCGAGGTCCTGCGCAAGCTCATCCGCTACACCGGCGAATATTACCGCTTCCGCCTCGATCTCCGGAAAACCGGCCGAGGGGAGTGGCGCTTCACCTACGCGGAATGGCAGTCGATCGGCCTGGCCGACCTTTTTCCGGAATCGCTCGACATCCTGAGGAAACTCTTTCCGGACCTCTGACGTATTTCCCATAGACGGCGCATTTCCGGCTTCCAGGCCGGAGGCGCCGATCATCGACGAGCGGAGGGCGAATATGACCGAAGAGAAAAAGCAGGGGAAGACGAGGTTCGAGGAATTCCGCCTGAACGGCGGGGAGATCCTCAACAAGGTCAAGGAGATCATCCACGAGGGCAACGTCCGGCGGATCATCCTCAAGGACGAACATGGCAAGACGTTCATGGAGATCCCGCTCACGGTCGGCGTCGTCGGTGCGATCGTCGCGCCGATCCTGGCCGCTGTCGGCGCCGTCGCCGCCCTGGCCTCGAACCTGACCATCGTCGTCGAGAAGATCGAGGGCTGACCTCCGTAGGCGACTCTTTTCCGCGCCCCTCCTCTATGCTATAAAGGGTCTTCCGGACCCCTAAAGATAGAGGAGGAACCATGATCCGCACATCGGCGCCCAAATTCCGCGTTCTCCTCGCCCTTACGATCTTGGCGTTCGGCGGCGTCCTTTGGACGGGTCCGGCCCCCGCGGCAGCGCAGTCTCCCGACGGCGTCCTGAAGCTCCTGCCCATCCCCGAGAGAGTGGCCGTCCGGGACGGCCGTTTTCGCATCGACGACGGCCTCGTCATCGGCGGCCCGGGGCCCGCCTCGAGCCGTGCCTTCATGGCGGCCGCACGGTTCATGTCCCGGCTGGCCGGGAGGACGGGGCTTTTCCTTAAACAGGACTTCCTGGCCGCCCAAAGCCCGCCGGGCGAAGGCGGCATCCGCTACGCTTATGAAAGAGCCGGCAAGCTGCAGCCCAACGAGGACGAGTCCTACGCCCTGTCGGTGGGAATGGCCAAAGTGACCCTGACGGCCAAAACCGACATCGGGATCCTGCGCGGCCTCGAGACCCTGCTCCAGCTTCTCAGCGCGGACGAAACGGGGTATTATTATCCCTGCGTCGACATCGCCGACAAGCCGCGTTTCACCTGGCGGGGGCTTCTCATCGACGTCGGCCGCCATTTCCAACCCGTCGACGTCATCAAGAGGAACCTCGACGCCATGGCCGCGGTCAAGATGAATGTCTTCCACTGGCACCTGACCGAGGACCAGGGCTTTCGCGTCGAGTCCAAGGTTTTCCCGAAGCTCCACCGGCTCGGCTCGGACGGCATGTTCTACACCCAGGCGCAGATCCGCGACGTCATCGACTACGCCGCCGATCGCGGCATCCGGGTCATGCCCGAGTTCGACATTCCCGGACACTCGACCAGCTGGTTCGTCGCCTACCCCGAGTTCTCGAGCGCGCCGGGCGCCTTCGGCATCGAACGGAAGTTCGGCGTCTTCGGCCCGGCCTTCAACCCGGCCGACGAGCGGATCTATCCTTTCTTCGACGCCTTCCTCAAGGAGATGAGCGCGCTCTTCCCCGACCCGTACCTCCATATCGGCGGAGACGAAGTCGAGGGCCACCAATGGGACGCCAATCCGGCCATCCAGGCCTTCAAGAAAAAGAACGGTCTCGCCGACAACGCCGCCCTCCAGGCTTATTTCAACAAACGACTTCTCAAGATCCTGACCAAGCACGGCAAGAAGATGGTCGGCTGGGACGAGATCTTCCAGCCGGGGCTCCCGACCGATATCGTCATCCATTCCTGGCGCGGCCAGAAGGCCCTCGTCGAAGCCGCGGAGAAGGGGTATCAGGGGATTCTCTCCAACGGCTATTACATCGACCTGAGCCAGACCGCCGAAATCCACTATCTCAACGATCCTCTGCCCTCGGATTCGCCGCTCGACGACCGCCAGAAGGGGCTCATCCTCGGCGGAGAGGCGACGATGTGGTCCGAGCTGGTGACGTCGGAGACGATCGATTCGAGGATCTGGCCGCGCGCGGCGGCGATCGCCGAGAGGCTCTGGTCGCCGGTCTCCGTGAACGACGTTGACGACATGTATCGTCGCCTCGGCTTCGTGAGCATCGAGATCGAAGAGCTGGGCCTTCTCCATCTTAAAAACCCGGACATGTTCCTGAGACGGCTCAGCGGCGGCCCGCGCGTCAAGCCGTTGAAGGTTTTAGCCGAAGCCGTCGAGCCGCTCAAGAACTACCAGCGGCACGGCCAGGCCGTCTACACCAGCCTTTCGCCGTTCACGCGCTTCGTCGATGCCTGCGCGCCCGAGTCCCTCCCGGCCAGAGCCTTCCGGAAGAAGGTCGACCTGTTCCTGGCTGGAAAAGACCCCCGGCTCGGCGCGGATCTCGAGAGAATCCTAGCTGCCTGGAGGGACAACCACGCTCTCGTCCTGCCGCTCGTCGCCGGGTCGCCGGCCCTGAGGGAGATCGAACCCCTGTCCCTCGGCCTTTTCCGTGCCTGCGAGGTCGGGCTCGAAGCCTTGAGTCACCTGTCGAAGGGAGAAGGCCGGCCCGCGTCCTGGGCTGAGGAGCGTGGCCAGGTGCTGGCCGAAGCGGCCAAGCCGGCCGCCCACGCCGAGCTCGCCGTCGTCAAGGCCATCGCCAAGATGGTCGAGGCCTGCGCGGGGTCGGTCAAGTGACGCACGACGCGCCGCGGCCGTCCTACACGATCCGGCCCGTCGCCGCCGAATTCCGCCCGGGCGACCCCGCCGCCCCTTGGGCGGATATCACGCCGATCTGGATCGGCCATTACCTCTGGCTGGCGAACGATTATCGTCCCGCGGTCGAAGTCCGTCTGTGTTGGTCGCGCGGCTTCCTCCACGTCCGTTTCAGGGTGGGAGAGAAGCGGGTCCGAGTCAAGTACACCAAGTTCCAAGATCCCGTCTACAAAGACAGCTGCGTCGAGTTCTTCATAGACGCTTTCCCCGAGAGCCGGCAGGGCTACATCAACTTCGAGACCAACGCCGCCGGGGCGCTCCTCGCCGCCTTCGGCCCGGACCGTTCCCGTCGGGAGCCTCTTTGGCCCGAGGATCTGGCCGGGTTCGATGTCGTTTCCTCGATCCCCGGGCCCATCGACGGGGAGCACGGCGCGGCGGAGTGGACTCTCGAATACCGGATCCCGCTCGCTCTCTTCCGGAAGATCTACGGTCAGGAGGTCCGGCCCGGCCATCGGGCAGCCGCGAATTTCTACAAATGCGGAGACGAGACCGAGGTGCCGCACTACGGGGCCTGGAGCCGCGTCGAGACTCCCGCCCCCGATTTCCATCGTCCGGAATTCTTCGGGCAGGTCGTCTTCGGTTGAACATGAAGAGGGCCATGATGCCGGCGAGGAATATCCTGACTTTTTGCGTGGCGGCCCTGCTGGCCGTGTCCGCATCGGCCGAGGCCGGCCAGGCCCGGGGCTCCGTCACTGTCGTCGACAGCCTGGGGCGGAAGGTCGTCGTCCCCGAAAGGGTCGGGAGGATCATCTCCCTCGAGCCCGAAGTCACGCGGATCATCGTCGCTCTTGGAGCGGGGGAGAGGCTTGTGGGGGTCGACTTTTTCCTCCGCAACCATGACCGCCTATTCCCGCTCGTCTTCCCTGCGGCCGGGCGCCTCCCGGTCGTTTCGAACCAGGGCCAGGAGCTCAACTACGAGGAGGCCGTCAGGCTCCGGCCGGACATTGTCTTCGCTTCGCCCTCGGAATTCCGGATGACCGAGGCGATCGAGAGAAAAATGAGGGTTCCGGTCGTGGCCCTGGCCTCGATGGGCAGGTTCCAGGACCTATTCTCGGAGATCGAGACGCTCGGCCGGATCCTCGGCCGGGAGGGCCGCGCGGCCGAACTTACAGCGCAGTTCAAGGACAGGCTCGATGCCGTCGAACGACTCGTGTCGTCGAAGCCGGCAGAGGCCCGGCCCTCGGTCTACCTCTCTTTCTGGGGCTCTCTCGTTCGAACCCCGGTCTCCTATGAACCGGTGGACGCGGCCGGGGGGCGGAACGCCGCTTCAGGCCTTCTCCCCGACTATCTCGGCACGGTCGGCGTTACCATCTCCATCGAGAAGATCCTGCTCTGGGACCCCGAGGTCATTCTCGTCCAGGGCAATTATCCGCCGGCGGAGAGACGGGTGACGGTCGAGAGCATCCTCCGGGATCCGCGGTTGGCCTCCCTCCGGGCGGTGCGGTCCGGGCGCGTACACTTCACGTTCGGGTTCTGGTACTGGTGGGACCCGGCCCTTGTCCTCGTCGAGACACTCTACCTCGCGCACTTGCTCCACCCTGAAGAGGCGCCGGACCCCGACCTGGTCCGGGTGGGAGATATCATTTTCAAGGATTTCTACGGCGTCGAGGGCGTCTTCGGCGCCCTTTGCCGCCTCCTCGAGTGCCATGAGTGGACGACGCGATAGGAAAACAACGGCGCTGTTCGTCCTGGCGGCCGTCCTGCCGGTCATCCTGCTCCTTTTGTCCTTGAACATCGGCGCCTACCGCATCCCGCCCAAGGCCGTGTTCTCGAGCCTCGTCGGCGCTATCTTCCCCGGCGGGGAAGGGAGCGGGCCGTCGCCCTACGCCGACATTCTCTTCCGCATCCGCCTGCCGCGACTCCTGCTGGCGCTCTTCGCCGGCGCGGCCCTGGCCGTATCCGGGGCGTCCCTGCAGGCGATCTTCAAGAATCCCTTGGTCTTCGAATTCAGCCTGGGGATCTCCTACGGGGCCGCATTCGGCGCCGCCCTCTCGGTCGTTTTCCTGGGCCGCAAGGTCCCGGCCCAGGCCGCGGCCTTCGTCTTCGCCATCATCGCCGTCCTGGCCGTCCTGCTGATCGCCGGAAAGTCCGCCTCCCAGATCGTGTCCGTCCTTCTCAGCGGCGTTATCGTTTCGGCCCTTTTCCAGGCCCTCTTGTCCCTCGTCGAGTTTTTCGCCAACCCCTACGCCCTGCAATCCCTTATTTTCTGGCTCATGGGCAGCCTCGGCCAGGCCACCTGGAGCGACCTGGCCGTGACCCTGCCCATCATCGGCGTCGGGGTCACGGTCCTCATCCTCCTCCGCTGGCGGTTGAACGTCCTGTCCCTTGGGGACGACGAGGCCCGGGCCCTGGGCGTCAACGTCAAGCGAGAGAAGATCGTCGTCATCGTCCTGGCCGCGCTGACGACGGCGGCGGCCACGGCCGTCACGGGAGTCATCAGCTGGGTCGGCCTCATCGTCCCCCACCTCGTCCGGATGGCCGTCGGCGCCGACAACCGCAAGGTCGTGCCGCTGTCGGCCGCCTACGGCGCCTGCCTCCTCATCGTCGCCGACGACATCGCCCGGGGCTCGGCCTCCTTCGAGATCCCCATCGGCATCCTGACCAGCGTCGTCGGGATCCCCTTCTTCATCGTCCTCCTGAAAAAATCCGGGAAGATCTGGCTGTGAAAGTCCGCGTCGAGAATCTGATATTTTCCTACGGGAAATTCACCCTCCGGGTCGCCGGCATGACCTTCGCCGAGGCCCGGGTGACGGCCATCGTCGGTCCTAACGGGGCGGGCAAGTCGACGTTCCTCAAATGCCTGGCCTCGGTCCTTCCTCCGTCACGGGGCGCGATATTCGTGGACGGACGGGACCTGGCCGGGCTCAGCGGAAAAAGCCGGGCCCGCCTCGTCAGCTATGTCCCCCAGGAGCCCGCCTTCACCTTCAATTACGCCGTCCTGGATTTCGTCCTGATGGGACGGGCGGCGTCCATCCCGGCCTTCTCTTCGCCCGCCCGCCACGACGTCGAGGCCGCCCGAGAAGCCCTTCGCTTCGTCGGCCTGGCCGACTTCGAGAGCCGGCCGTTCTTCGAGCTCAGCTCGGGGGAGAGGCGGCTCGTCCTGATCGCCCGGACGCTGGCCCAACAGTCCGAGATCCTCCTTCTCGACGAGCCGACGACGTTCCTCGACCCCCGCCACGAGATGGAAATCATGGGACTCGTCCGGCGCCTGGCCGTCGAGAGGAGAAAAACGATCGTCGTCACCCTGCATGCCCTGGAAATGGCCGTGAAGTACGCCGACGAGATGGTGTTCATGAAAGGCGGGAACATCGTGGCCTCGGGCCCGCCGCGGGAGGTCCTGAGCGAAGCCCTCCTTAAGACCGTTTACGACATCGAGATGGGCATCCTGGACGTGGCCGGGAGGAGACTCATCGTCCGTTGAAGAGTGACGCCTATTTCAGCTTTTCCTGGCCCTTGAACTCCCGGTAGGGGCTGAGGTAGGACAGGGTTTCTCTGTCTTCTTCGGTGGCCGCGTCAAGGACCAATCGGGTCATGAGCTCGCCCAGCCCGGGGCCGAGCATGAAACCCTGGCCGCACATCCCCACCGCCAGCATGTAGCCTTCGAGGTCGCGGGTCCAGCCGACGATCGGGAAGCCATCGGGGGTCATGGGGTAGAGGCCCCTCCAGGTCCGTCGAACGCGGAGGTTCTTGAGCCGGGGGATAAGGCCGACCATGCGGCTTGCGACGAGGGGCAGGAAAGAGCTCGTTTCGCGGATATCCATCCCCCAGATGCTGGGGCTGGGCGTGATGCAAAAAATAACCTGGCCCGTATCGTGTTGATAGAAATAGTAGTTGGCCGAGCCGTCGACGGGGCGGAGGTCGACGACCATGGGCTCCAGGAAGCGGGCGACGGCCTCGGTCACCGCGCCCTCGTGCGAATCTGGCCGGACGGGGACGTCGATCCCAGCCAGCTCCGCCACCTCCGCGGCCCACGGTCCGGCCGCATTGACTACGACCGGGGCACCGTAATCGCCCTTGTCGGTGCGCACGCCCCGGACCCGGGCGCCTGCCGTGACGATCCCGGTGACGCGTTCGTTGAAGTGGAACTCGGCGCCGAGCATTTTCGCTCGGCTGTAGAACGCGTGGACGGCCAGCAGGGGGGAGGCGTGGCCGTCGTCGGGCGAGAACGTCCCGCCGATGAGGCCCTCGGGATTGAGATCGGGGATGACCTCCAGGAAGGCTTTGGCATCGAGCCAGTCGATGTTGAGCCCGTACTTTTTCTGGACAACGAGGAGCTCCTTGAGCGTCCGCTCCTCTTCAGCCCGGTAGGCGACGAACGAGTAGCCGCCCTTGCGCCATTCGATCCGGTCGCCGAACCGCTCCTCCCAGGTCGCAAACATTTCGAGGCTCCTCAGGCCGATCCGGATCTTGGCCGGATCGGAATGGGTGGCCCGGAGGCCGCCGATGGCCCGCTTGTTCGAGCCCTGCCCGACGCTCGGGTACTGGTCGACGACGAGGACTTTGAGACCGGCCTCGGCCAGGGACAGGGCGGCGGGCGCGCCCACGCTTCCCGCCCCGACGACGATGACGTCGAAGGTTCTATTCGCTGTCATGGCCTTCTTCCTCAGGGTCGAATCCGGCGAATATCCCCAGAGGCACTTCCAGGAACAGGGGCCGCTTCGGCTGGTCGATGATCTCGGCCTCGGGCACCCCCTCCTCGCGGAACAGCTGGTGGATGAGAGGCGTGCAGGTCTTCGCGCCGCAGGAGCCCATGCCGGCCCGGGTCATCGCCTTGATCTCGTTGATATCCCGGACGCCCTCGCGGATGAGCTTTCGAATGTCGCCGGCTGTAACGCGCTCGCAGCGGCAGATGACGGCGTCTTCGTCGGTTCGCTCGACGTAGCGGCTGAGGGGCTCCCCGGTCTCGGGCGGCTGGACGCGGATCCCGGCGATCCTCTTGGCGTATTCCCTCGGAGCCCGGACCTTGACGATCATGGTCCGGTCGTTGGCCTTGATGGCCTTGACCGCGCCGACCTCGACCCGGCCCAGGGCGTTCCCCTCGGTATCCTCGACGACCACGACGTCCCCGGCTTTTAGAGTGTCCTTAAGGAACTCGAAGGGGATGGCCACGGTCGGGAACTCCGGGTCCTTGCGGTAGTCGACGAGGGTGACGGCCAGCCCGGGGCAAATGGCGACACATTTTTCGCAGCCCGTGCAGCCCTTGCCGCCTTTCTCGCCGACGAAGGACGGCAGCAGGCGAATATCCGTCTTATCCATCTCGATGAGGTCGTTCGGGCAGACGCCGGTGCAGGGGTCACAGGGGATCTCCTGGCTGCAGTGGATGACCGGAAAAACCCCCGCTTCAGCGCTGGGCATCTCTTCGTGAATGGTCGCACCCGGCCGCGATTTGAGGATGTCCGAGGTCCGGTACCACTCCGGCGAGATCTCGCCGACGTCGTGGCCGAGGGCTCGGGCCACTTCGAGGCCGCGGATCTTGCCCGAGAAGATGGCCGCGGAGGCCTCGGCGATCTCCTCGGCGTCTCCGGCGGCGAAGGCGGGGAGGCCGAACTCGCGGGCCTTATCATAGAACTCGTTGACGGGGTCGAGGCCGACGGCGATGAGGAGCGTGTCGCAGTCGAAGGACCGCTCGGTCCCCTTGACGAGACTATATTCCTCGTCGACGCGGGCGATGGTGACCGACTCGACGGCGTCGGCGCCGTTGGCGCTGAGGACCGCATGGGAGGTGTAAATGGGCACGCCCAGCCGGGCGAGCTTGTCCCGGTGGACCTTGTAGCCGCCGCACTCCGGCATGACCTCGACGAGACCGACCACGGCGATGCCGGCCTGGAGGGCGTGGTAGGCGGCGATGAGGCCGACGTTGCCGCCTCCGACGATGAACAGCCGTCCCGTCGGCTTGACCAAATCCCTGTTGACGAGCGTCTGGAAAGCGCCCGCGCCGTAGACCCCCGGCAGGGTGTTGCCGGGGAAAGCCAGGTTCTTTTCCCGGGCCCCCGCGGTCACGAGGAGAACGTCCGGGGTGACGACCACGTACCGCCGTCCCTCGACGAGGACGCCGACCGTCCTGTCGCTGTAGACGGCCAACGCCGAGCTCTGGAGCCAGACGCGGACGTTGGGGAAGGCGCGGACCTCGTTCTCGAGTCGCGTGGCGATGTCGATGCCGCGCGTGCCGGCGAAGACGGCGTCGATGGAGCCGAAGAAGCGGTGGGTCTGCAGGATGAGCTTGCCGCCGAGCCGGTGTTTGTCGTCGATGATGAGCGTTTCGACGCCGCGCTTGCCGAGCTCAATACCGGCCGAAAGTCCGGCCGGCCCGCCGCCGATGATCAGGACCGGCACGCGAACCGCTTCGACGGGCTTGGCCTTCGCCCGGCCGGCGGCGCGGGCGTCGACGCGGGGCAGCTCCGGCAGACCCTCGACGGGCTCGACCCGGACTCCGGGCCGGACGAGCTCCATGCAGGATTTGACGGGGATGCCATCGGTCAGGACGAGACACTGGGCGCACTGGCCGTTAGCGCAAAAGATGCCCTGGGCGGCGCCGTCCTTGGCATGATGGCCGAAAACGCGGATGCCGGCCGCGAAGAGCGCGGACGACAGGGTTTCGCCCGCGAGAGCCTCTAAAGCGCGGCCTTTCCAGGTGAAGGGGATCTTACGGCGGGAAGGAATGGGCAGGATGGGGTGTTGTTCAATGCGGTACATGGA
>Ga0154867_1105_pt2 | contig 17931 bp, 17 predicted proteins | sample Rifle2008BG19ft_FD_105839 | JGI IMG/M metagenome (GOLD analysis project Ga0154867, IMG submission 105839) | Candidatus Aminicenantes bacterium RBG_19FT_COMBO_65_30 | reverse complement strand
TCTTCGAGGCCGTCCGCCGCCACGTCCGGGCCGGCCGCTGGGCGATCTCCGGCGGCTGGTTCATCCAGCCCGACGTCAACCTGCCCGGGACCGAGTCGCTCGTCCGGACGATCGCCGAAGGCCGGCGCTATTTCCGGGAGAAGTTCGGGGCCGCGCCCCGCGTCGCCTACAACTTCGATTCTTTCGGCCACAGCGGCGGCCTGCCCCAGATCCTGAGGCTTGCCGGCTACGAGATGTACATCCACATGCGGCCCCAGGCCCACGAGCTCGCGCTTCCCGCCGATCTTTATCGATGGCGCGGCGTCGACGGCACGAAGATCCCGGCCTATCGCATCGCCGTCGGGCTCTACCATACCGAACATGACAATATCGAAGAGCGCCTTCATGACGGCGTCGAGCTCGCCTTGAAGCTCGGCCGTGACGTGCCCGTCTTTTGGGGCCTGGGCAATCACGGCGGCGGGGCGACGCGGCGCGACCTTCGGACGATCGACGCCTTCATCGCCGGCGAATCGCGGGTCCGGATCGTCCACAGCACGCCGGACAGATTCTACGAAGCGGTGAAGGCCGCCGCGGCCGAAGCCCCCGTCTTCGACGGCGACCTCCAGCGATGCTTCACCGGGTGTTACACCTCGCTCTCCCGCCTCAAGCGGCGGGCGGTCGTGGATCTCGGGCGCCTCGTCCAGTCCGAGGCCGTCGCGGCCGCTTCCTCGTGGCTCGCCGGCGGCGACTTCCCCGAACCGGAGCTCCGCGAAGCCTGGAAGCTCCATGTTTTCAACGATTTTCACGATATTCTCACGGGCTCCTGCGTCGAGCCGGCCGAACGGGACGCCCTCGGCCAATATGGCCGGGCCGAGGATATGGCCAGGTCGGTCGCGCTTCGGGCCGCCGCTTCCCTGAATCGCGGCAGCCTCGGCAGCCCCGCCCTTCCGGTCACCGTCTTCAACGCCAATCCGTCCCTCCGCCCTGCCCCGGTCGAATTCGAGTGCATGGCCGATCATCGGCCGTTCTGGAAGGGCAAGTGGCGCCTGCGTCTTTTCCGGGCCGACGGCCGGGAGGTCCCCTGCCAGGAAGAACAGCCCGAAGCGCTCCTGCCGTTCAACGACTGGCGGCGTCGCGTCAGCTTCGTTGATGATCTTCCCGGTGTCGGCGTCATGCGGTACTATCTCAAGGCGTTCGAGATTCCAGACGGCAAAGAGCCCGGTAAAGAAAGGGGACACGTGACTGCGGGACATATCCCCGCTTCCTCTCCCCTCGATCATCGCATCGACAAAAAGACCGGATGGGTGACATCGCTCAAAACCAAAGGCATCAGTGAGACGCTGGCCGGCCCGCTCTTCGAACCGCTCGTCGTCGAGGACACGGCGGATTCGTGGGGGACGGGCCGCTCGGGCTATCGAAAGATCTGCGGGCGGTTCAGACCCCTTGGCCCGCCCGCGGTCGTCGAACGCGGCCCCGTCCGGATCGTCACGCGCTCGGTCCTGGCTTATCGAGCAAGCCGTGCGGTCGTGGACATCGTCTCATACCCGAGCTGGCCCGCGCTCGAATTCCGGTTCCGCGTCACCTGGAACGAGGAACGCCGGCGGCTGAAACTCCGCGTCCCGACCGCTCTCGCTTCGGCCGGCCTCCTCTGCGAGGTCCCCGGCGGTGCCGTCCGCCGTCCGGCCGAAGGCGAAGAGCACGTCCACGGCAGGTGGCTCGTCGTCGAAGGGACGTCCGGGAAAAAGGCCGCCGCCGTCGGCATCGCGTCGAGCGGCCAGCACGGCCTCGATTTCCGCGACGGCGAGCTTCGCCTGTCGGTTCTCCGGAGCTCGGCCTACTGCCACGAGCGGGGATTCGACCTCGATCGCTCCGGCCATCCCCGCGGCTGGAAATTCGCCGACATTGGCGTCCACGAATTCCGCATCCTTGTCACAGCCGGCAGGCCCGCTGCAGTCAGGAGCATGATGCCCGGCTTGGCCGATCACCTCGCCGCGCCGCCCGCGGCCTACGCTCATCTGCCCTACGACCCCAATAAGGTCCTGTCGATCGAGCCGCTCCTCTCCCTGAGGCCGGCCTCGGTCCGCCTCCTCGCGTGCAAGCGGTCGTGGGACGGAGAGGCCCTTATTATCCGGCTTCAAGAGGCCGTGGGAAGAAAAACGGGGGCCGCGCTACAGGTCTCGCTTCGAAGCGCGGATAGGGGAGAAGGCGCCCCTCCGGAGCCCAAAGCTATCGGCCAAGACAGGGGACACGTATCTGCGGTACATATCCCCGTATCTTTTCGGCCGTTCGAGATCAAGACCCTGCGCGTCGAGAAGGACGGGACCTGGAGCGCAGTCCGGATGATCGAAGAGGTTTGTTAGCGGCTCGCGGCTTACTTGATCGCCACGCCCATCGTGTCCCGGTGCATATCGATGAGCGTTCTCATGTAGGGGCCGATCTCGTCGGGGCTTCCGAAGCCGGCCTTGCGGGCCGCCGCCTCGCGTTGTTCCCTGGAAAGATCGCCCGTGCCGGCCCAGTGCCGGAGGTCGCGGTAGCAGCCGAGCGTGAACAAGTCCCAGGCGGCGCCCTGATCTCGGACGAAGATCATGTTATAGGGCCGCCCCGTCTCGACCGCGTAGACGTTCTCCATCTCGCGCTCCTTGAACAGTTCCTCCTGTTTTCCCGGGAGCGAGACGAAGATCTCGATGTGGTAGTAGGCGGTCCCTTCGAACGCCTTTTTCACGGTCTCGATCGGCGGTCCGAAGACGAAGATATCCTCCCGCCAGGACGCACAAGCGTTGAGCTTCCGGACGAATTCCTCCTGCGATGGACCGGCGGCCTTGTCCCGCCGAGCCGACCTTCCTTTCGAATAATATTCAGCATAGCTCCCCATGGGCGTGAGAAGCATGAGGTCCCACTGATCGCCTTGAGTGTGACGCCACCACAGGGGTTGCTCGTCTCCGGACTCGTTGATGACGGCCATCCGGCTCTTGTAGAGGGCGATGAGCTCAAGGAGCTTTCCGGGGGCCGCCCGCACGAACGTCGTTTTGTACAAATACGCCGGCTTCGCCGACGGCGGTCCTCCCGCCTTCGAGGCGGCCAAAGACAAAAAGACGAAAAGCGTAAGGAACAACAAGACCATCGACGTTTTCTTGGAACGATTCCTCATGAGCTCTCCTTGAAAAAACTGCTGGTTTTCCGCTTATTTTCCCCGTATGATATCAGAATCAGGAGATCGGGGGGAAGCGCGAACGTTCGGGGGAGTCACGGCGTTCTTGACACCGGCCCGCGGCCGGCCCTATAGTCCCTTCAGGATGGCCGCAATCGATCAAGCTCGTGGTCCCGTGAACAGCCGCGAGCTCCTCAAGGACATCATCGCCCTCAAGCCGGCTCACCGCTGCGGCCTCTGGCTCGGCAATCCCCACCCCGATAGCTGGCCCGGCCTTCACCGTTACTTCGGCACCGGAACCGAGGAGGAGCTGCGGCGCAAGCTCGGCGACGACTTCCGCTGGATCTCGCCGAGCTTCGTCGAATCCACCTTCCCCAACCCGGCCTCGAAAGGGATCTTCGGTTGGAGCGCCGGGAAAACGAGCCATGGCCAGGCGGGCCCCCTCGCCGGCGTCGAGGACCCGGCCGAACTTGACGGCTTCGACTGGCCGGATCCGCGCGCTCTCGATTTCACCGGCACCTTGCGGGCCCTCGACGAGGCCGGCCCGTTCTACCGCGCGAGCGGATTCTGGACGCCGTTCTTCCACGACCTCATGGATTTCTTCGGCATGGAATCCTACTTCGTCAAAATGCGCACGCACCCCGAGGTCGTCGAGGCGGCCACGGACCGGGTGTGCGGGTTCTATTACGAGTCCAACGAGCGCTTCTTCGACGCCGCCGGAGACCGCGTCGACGCCTATTTCTTCGGCAATGACTTCGGCACCCAGCTCGACCTGATGATCAGCCCCAGCCTCTTCGACCGGTTCATCCTGCCCTGGTTCCAAAAGCTCACCGGCCAGGCCCGCCGCCGCGGCTATCAGGTCATCCTCCACTCCTGCGGTTCGATCCACCGGGTCATCCCGAAGCTCATCGCCTCCGGTGTCAACTGCCTCCACCCGCTCCAGGCCAAGGCCGCGAACATGGACGCCGCGACGCTGGCCCGGGATTTCCAGGGGAGGATCGCCTTTCTGGGAGGGCTCGACACGCAGCGCGTTCTGAACCTCGGATCCCCCGAAGAGGTCAAGACCGAGGTCCGCCGCATCAAGTCCGTCCTCGGCCCGCACCTCATCGTCAGCCCCAGCCACGAGGCCATCTTGCCCGACGTCCCGCCCCGCAACGTCGCCGCCATGGCCGAGGCCGCGGCGGAGTGACCCCCTCCTCAGGCATCGGAGATGCGGCTGAGGTAGGGAACGCCGAATTCGTCGTTGAGCTCGGGCGAGAGCATTACGGCCACGTCGTTAGCTGAGGTCCCAGAGGCAGCTGAGGAAATCCCTGGCGCTCACGCGCGCCCCCACGATTCGGCCGCCTCCATCATGGCGTTGATGTTGGCGAGAGGGGAGCCCGGCGGGATGTTGTTGCCGTCCTGGACGATGAGCCCGCCGCGGGGCGCCAGCTTCTCGATGACGCGGCGCGTCGCCTCGCGGACCTCGTCCGGCGTCCCCGAATGGATGAGCATGGGGTTGACGTTGCCGATGAGGACGACCTTTCCGCCCATGACTTCGCCGATCCGGTCGAGGTCGACCTCGTAGCCGAAGCCCTGGAGCTCGTCGATCTCCAGGTCGTCGCGGAAGATCTCGAGAAGGTGGTCCGTCTTGCCGCACATGTGGAGGCTCGTCCAGCCGTCGAAGTGGAAACGGAGGCGTTTTTCGAACGGGAGGACGACGTCGCGGTAGGTTTCGGCCGAGAGGGAGACGGCCAGGTCGTCCGTCCAGGCAAAGTCTTTGGGCACGGGGAGCTTCTCCTCCGCCCAGCAGAAGTCGAGGTATTCGATGAGCTTGCCGGTGACGATCCGCAGGAGCTCCCGGACGAAATCCGGCCGTTCCTTGACGGCCAGGAATATCTCCGTCTTGCCCATGAGGTCCCCGGCGACGCCGAACGGGCCGTCGGACGTGTGGGTCAGCGCCGGGTTCTGCCCGGGATAGAAGACCGGTCCGCCCTGGAACCTGACGGGGTACTTGTCGGCTACGTCCATCATGGCTTTCCGGTAGGTGATCTGACGGGCGTTCATGCCCGAGCGGACGAAATCCATGGCCTCGAGGCGCCGGAGGTCCGCGTCGTCCTCGACCCAGCCGCGCCCGATCCAGGGGATGTCATCCTCGGGGAAGACGATGTCCACGCCGAGGCTCCCCGCTTCGAAGGAGTTCTGGAAGTCCGTCCAGGCGCCGACCCAGGGCCCGGTGATGATGTGGGCGTCCGTGCGGACGTTCTCGAGGAGCCACTTCTGGGCCAGGATCTGGGTCCGGAGCATGGTCTCCGGATCGCCGTAGTAGTCGCGGAAGCGCACCCCGACCTGGGGGACGAGGAAGCGGTGGGCGAGGGCGGGGATGACGGGGACGCGGTCCGGCCGTTCGAACCGCCGCGTCCGGGCGACGCGCTCGCGGCGGGCGGCGAGCTCCTCGACGGAGACGCCGATCTCGATCGCGGGATGACGCGGGCCGTTCCTGCCGGACAAGGGAGCCTCCGGACGCTACTCCCCGATCCTCCGGACGCGGGGATCGGAGAACCGGTCGTTCTCGTCGGTGCTCGTCGAGGAGAATTCGGAGACGATGGCGCCCTTGTCGCCGGCCTGGAACCAGTGGAGGGAATTCGGCGGCAGCGTATACTGGTCACCGGGCCGGAGGATGATCTCGTGCCAGACGGTCATGAAAGACCGGTATTTCCTGGGCACTTTCGCCTTCGGCTTCGGCGTGCGCTCGCCGGCCACGTAGAGATAGATCTCCCCGCAGCGGCAGCGGAAGGTCTCCTTTTTCCCGAGGTTCCGGCCGTTGACGCGCGGGTGCCTGTGTTCGGGGCAGATCTGGCGCGGGAGGAGGATGAGCTCCTTGGCGCAGTAGCGGTCGTTGTTCTCGTAGACGATGACCTCGAGACCCATGCGCTTGATGTCGCCCAGGCCGAGATCGGCGACCTCCATGTTCTCGAGCTCGTTCCGGGTGACCGCGATCCGGGCTTTCCGCAGCATCGCCGCGGCCCGGGCCCTTGCTTCCGCGATGTCTTTGGATTTCATAGCACGACCTTCTTTCCCGCCTTCCGGAGGGCGTACTGCTCCGCGATCCAGGCATAGGTCTTGGCCATGCCGGCGCGGAGCGATGTCGACGGCTCCCAAGCGAGGATCTTCCGGATCATGGTGTTGTCGGAATTCCTGCCGCCATGGAAGTTCAATCAGCGATGTAGCCCGAACGGTGGGTGACCTTGAGGCCTTCGCCTTTGACCCTGATCTCGATCTTCTGAAAGCGGCCGTCCGCCCGGTAATCGAGCGGCCGGTAATACAGGAGATAGTAGTTGCTCGAAGCTTCGGCCGCTTGCCGCAGGGCGAAATTCGGATTGGTCGTGCTCTCGGACATGCCGCCCGTCGCGGCCGCCATTTCCTTGAAGGAGGCGTAGATGTCGGCCGAGAGGTCCTGGAGCCGGAAGCCGACAACGGAACGCGTCTGGTTCATGGGATTGTGGGCGAACCCCGGCGTTTTAGTAATGTAGAGGCAGTGGACCGTGATGGAGGCGTCCGAAAAGCAGCGCTTGATCTTCTCCACATCGAAGCCCACCGGCTTGATCAGCTCCATTTGCCTGTCATCCGCGAACTCATGCTCCGGCAGGACGTCCTTTTGGAAGATCAGAAAAACGTGTTTCTCCCCGTCCAGGGACTTCAACGTGTCCGCGAAACCCATCACGCTGCTTTCCGTGATTTCCTTCAGGTCCCGTATCTGCTTGGCCAGGTCGAAGAGCAGCATCTCCTTGACTTCCGCGAGCTCCGCCGGGTACTCCTCCTCCTCCAGACGATAGAAGTCCCTCATCAAACTCCGATACTGGGAATTCCCGAGCTGGATATCGGTTTTGAGCTTGTCCTTGAGCCGCTCGGCGATCCGAGGTCTCGGCACGCGGGACAGGGCCTCGGATTTGAACCTGTAGGTCTTGACGGGCGTGACCACGAACAGCGTGTCTTCGGGGCCAATAACGTCGCTGAAGAAATAGTCCAGGGCGTCTCCGATCTTGGGGAGATATTCCTTCAGATCCAGATAAAGGATATAGTGCCGGGCGCTCCGGGGAGGCGGCGGCGCGGCTCCCGCGGCCTTCTCCTCCCTGAGAATCCGCTTGTCCCTGATCAGGTAGACGGCTTCGATATTCTGGCGGACGCCGTTCTCGAAGACCTCGAAATCCGCGAGCGTCAGGCCGTCCACGAAGGCGTTCTTTTTCATGACCCGGACAGGGACTTCGATGTTCACGACGACGGACTCGTGCTGCTGGGGAGGGCTCCCGGTCTGCCCGGCGAGCGGCGCGGCGCAGATAATCAGAAGACAATACCCCTCGAGCATGAGTGGAATTCTCATTTCACGACCCTGCATCCGCGAGATCTGCGTCTCCCCGCGCCCTTCCCGTCCCTTCGTCCGCATGATACCATACCGACGATCCGCCGGGGAAGCCGGATTCGTTTTCAGACGTATTTGGCGCGGGGGCCGCGGGCTACGGTGGAAAGGATCTGGGGCCGCGGACGATGCTGACGGCCATGCCTTCGGCGCTCAGCCCATGGAACGTCGTCTCGAGTCCGGGATCTTTCCGGATGGCCGCCAGGTAATCCTGCATGTCGCGGGCGTAGTTGGTGACGTTGTGGCCGACGATGACGCCCCCCGCCACGACGCGGTCCCTTACGAGCTTCAGGAATTTAACGTAGTCCGGCTTCCAGGCGTCGATGAAGACGAAATCGAACTCTCCCTCGATCCTGGGGATCTCGGTGAACGCGTCCGCGATCCGGGCGTCGACGACGGTTTCCAAACCGGCGCGGCGGACATTCTTCCGGGCCTCCTCGCCGCTCGCGGCTTCATACTCGATCGTCACGAGCTTGCCGCCGGTTGCCTTGAAGGCTAGGCCCAGCCACAAGGCGGAGTATCCGGTGAAAGAGCCGATCTCGAGACCTTTCTTGAAGGCGTTCTGGACGATCAGGTCGTGAATAAACCGGCCGTCCCGGCAGGGAACGTTCATATCCTCGTGGATGGAAGGGAAGTCCTTGAGCAGGGGGACGATCTGCGGGTCGGCGAGCCCCTCGAAAACATCCGGGAAGACCTCTCCGAGCTTCGGGATGGCGAACGGCGCGCCATCGATGGAGATGTTGACGGCGATGTCGTCAAAACGGTAGGTCGAGGTCCCACCCTCCCTGGCGATGGCGATGTGGACGGGGTGAAGGACTCCCTTCATCCTACGGTAGCCCTTGATCCTGATGTTCTCTCCCAAACGATTCAGGAGTCCGGTTTCGGCGTCGAAAAAGAGCGTCTCCTGAGTCCCCCCCGTGCCCTTGGCTTTGACGGCATATTCCCCGCGCCCGTCCGAGACGACTTCTCCTTGAAGGCTCAACTGGGAAAAATAATCCTCGAGATGGACGGCACCCCGCGGATTGAACAGATAGGCTAGCTTGGACCGCGCCTGCCGATTGTCGATGAGGACGCGGTCGGCGTCCTGGGTCCAACCGGATGCTCCGTCGAAGCCCATCTGCTGGACGCCGGTGGCCGTCCTGAGGACGAGACGCCACTTGTCGGGGGCGGCCGCGACCACCTCCGCCGGCAGGACGGCTTTCGGCGGATTCTGCCCGGGATAATCATGAGTCAAATCTCCGCTGAGTTTGCGCGTCCGGATATTCTCGATGGTTTCTTTTCCGCCGAGGGCCTCGACATATTTTTGCAGGACACTTTCCAGCGTGGGCGGGGAGTCGGCCGCGGAAGATGCCGAGCATGCGGGAAATGAGATGAGGAAAACAGATAAAACGATCGCTCTTCCCGAATGCTTCATGGCTCGACTCCTTGTCATAAGCTCAGCCTTGGGCCCGCGGCTTGAAAAGCGAGGGCAGGTTAAGACGCCTCTGGCCTTTCTTTAGTTCTTCGACGAGGTTCATGATGATGACCTCCTCGAAGTTCCTCAGGTTGTAGACGTAAATCGTCCCCTGCTTCAGGTCGTAGATGTTGGAATAGACAGTCAAGGAATTGCCTTCCTGGTGGGTCTTCTCAAGGACGTCCCGGATGAGGTCCACGCTCAGCTCCTTGGCGCCGGACATGATCTTGTCTGCGGTCCGGTATCTCCAGCCGGGGTAGTTCCCGTCCTTGACGTTGGACATGACGAAGTTCGTGGCGATTTGGTACCAAGTGTCGCTCCTGACGAATTGGACCCGGCCCTGGCCGTATTCCACGACCATGGACGCCCCCGTTCGGTCGGCGATGGGAAACCGCGCCTTGCCGAGCGCAGGGAAGTTGGATCTCTCGAAAAAGGCCTTGACCTCCTCGCAGGTCCCACACGTCGCCAGGATGACCATCATGACGATGCCCCGGAACGTCGGCTTGCCCGGTTCGGGCTGCCAGCCCGTCGGCGCGAGGGCGTTCGCGTCGATAAACAGGCCCTCATCGTTCATGCCGCCCTGCACGAACGCGTCGTCATAGCCGAAGACGACGCGCCCGTGATAGGATTCTGATGCGGGAATGAAGTTCACGATCGTCTGGGGATGGTTGCGGTCCTCGTTGTTTCCGGCCAGGACGAGGCCGTTGCGGGCGGCCATGACGATGGTGCATCCGAAGGGCTCGGAGACGCACGCTGGCGAATGAAAGCCCCAACAGATTAATCCTAGACACATCATGACCCGTATTATGGATTTCACAGCTCCCCTCCTGACCTTATCACGCGGACGGCGGAGCCGGCGCTTCGATCTAAAGTTATCCTTTGGCATTATCGTATCAGATAATTCCAGTAATAAGAAAATCCGATGAGATGCCAGTGGTCGAGGAGCAGGAGGTAGCTGATCATCGCGATGGCCAGCCAGGCGAAGTACAGGCGCCCGAGGAACGACCAATATTTTCTGATCCAGACGAGGACTGTCAGGAAAGCAAGCCCGATACCCAGAAGAGCTAGCAGCGTGGGCGATACCAGGAAAAGATTCTCGGCGAGAGAAATGCCGTCGATCCAGCCCGGCAGCTCCGGCCAGTACACGAGAAACGGGGCTCTCAGCAGGACCGCATAAAAAAGAACACAGAGCATCATGGATAGAAGTGCGTAGATCCTGATGATCCCCGATCCCCAGCTGGCCTTGTACGGGCCATAAGGTAATTTCTTGGCGCACCGCTTTCTCTGGGTCCAACCAGTAGTCCACAGGATCGGCGCGGACATAAAACTCAAGAGGCAGCAGATCAGAATTCCTCTTTGAACTGGGCTCGCCACGGGCTTCCGTCCGCTGGCTTTCAGGATGATATCGTTGGTCACGGCCTCCCGATCAGAGATTTCGGCGAGATCCTCGCCCCGAAACACGACCATTTTCAGAAAGAGAAGGGCCGCCGGCGAATTCAGAACATTTCCGCGCAGAAGGTTGAATGGCTGGCTCAGCTTGTCGGTGTTGGCAAAGACCATGAACGTGGTGTTTCTCTCCGGAACCTTGACGATGAGAGCGGAGGCGTGATCCGGATGCCAGCCGAAGTGCCAGACGAGCAATGTTTTGTGAACGATCTGCGTAAACCAGCCCAGGCCGTGGGGAAACACCTTCCCACCCGCCGACGAGAACGGCGTCCACATCGTTTTTTTAGCTTCCGGCTTCAGCAGAAGATCGCCGTCGATGGCCGCGACATATTTGGCCATATCTCGAACCGAGGAGAACAGGCCGCCGGCCGCATAGAATCCCAGGCCGTATTCTAACCTTATCGGATTGAAGCGTTCATCCATCCGGTAGGGAACGGCCACACGCCGCCGAATATCGTCAAAGGGATAGGCTTCCGATCCGGATTCCCTGTTGGGAGCCGTGTCGGTCAGCTCGAGAGGCCGGATGATCCGCTCGATGAGGTTCTCTTTAAAAGATTTTCCCGAGGCCTTCTGGATGACCTGGGCCAGATGCTCCCACAAGCGGCCGCTATAGCGGAAGAACGTCCCGGGTCTTCTCTCCGAAGTATGGGTCAGGATATGCCTCACCCGGACGATCCCCGGGCTCTTCATGTGAATCCCGAATTTCTCCAGCGGGTCGTCCAGGCCGAGTTTCCCCTCTTCAACGAGCTGCAGAAGAACGATGGCGGCAAAGGTCTTTGCCACGGAAGCGATATGCCAGGGTGTATCGGGGGCGGCTTCAATCCGATTCTCCAGGTCGGCATGGCCGAATCCTTTGGCCCAGACGACCTGTCGATCCTTCACAACGCCGGCCGCCATTCCGGGGATTCTGAGTTGTTGCCTCATATGCTCCAGCTTAGCTTCAAAATCCTTGATGATCGGTGCTTCCGGTTGAGTGACTTCCAAGGCAGGATTCCTTCCCCCAGCGGGAACGGGATACATGGAACACAAGAGAATAATGATGCCCAGGTGGAGGCCAGGTTTCATGGTCGGCCGTAATCTCCCTTTACTTTATTCCTTCGGTAGAGATCCCTAGAGATCCGGACCCTCGCGCTCGCCCGGACGGCCTTCTCTTCGACCATGGAGCACCGGTCTTCTCAGGAGATCCATCGACGCGCTTCATCTCGATATAGGAAGGGAGGCTGTAGCTCATGTCGGTGGCAATCGTATTCGCCTCGCCGCTGAGCCTGTTCTCCCGGATTTTCAGGCCGAGGACGGTCCGATGGTTTGCCGCAGACGCATCGGAGATGGAAAATACCTGCGGGAAGTGGACGATGAATATTCCCTGGTTCACGGCGGGAGTTTTCAGCGGCGAAAGCCTTTTCCCCGGCGCGCCGGACGGATCCATCCGGAAAAACTCCACCCGGCCGTCCGATTCCACGATGAGCCGCACCGGAATGTCCCCCTCATGCGTTCTGATCGCGCCCTGCCAGGTCCCGACAATCTCCGCGGGCGGCTTGAATGCCGTCGGAGAGGAAGAGCCGCTCCGGCCCCCGGCGCCGGCGTTCAGGGCCTTGGCATATTCAGGGAGGAGGGTCGCGAAAATCCAGTCGCACACCTGGATTGACGGGACGTTTTCCCCGTTGATCAGGACAGCGGCTGCCAGACCTTCAGAGGGGATCATAGCCAGATGGGCCCGGCAGCCGTCCATGCCGCCCCCGTGGGTGACGATGGGGTAGCCGAATCTTCTCCCGGTCTCCCAGCCCAGGGCATAAGAGGAATTGCGCACGTCGGAATCGCGCGACTTCTGCATCGCGATGATCGATTCGGGCTTAAGGATGGCCTTTTGATCAGGCTGAAGGCGCCCCAGATGCAGGAGCATAAACAGGGCGAGGTCGTGAGCTGTGGCATAGATCGCGCTGGCCCCCCGGGTGTCGTGATCGCAGAACGGGATGGGGGCGAGCGTTGATGCGTATTTTTCGGCGACGTCAAGACCTTCGGGAAGAGCCTTGCAAACGGCCGCATGTTTCAGATTCAGCGGCTTGAAGACCTCGGCTGCCAGGAATTCCGGATAGGACTTCCCGGTAACCTGTTCGATGATGGACTCTAGGACGGCGTAGCCGAGGTTGGAGTAATTGTAGCTCTCCCCCGGCCTGGATACGATAATGCCATAACGCTGGAGGGTTGTCTCGAGAGGCGGCCTCTGCCGCGAAGTCCCCGCGTAATAGAAGTTCCAGTACATCGGAAGCCCTGCCGTGTGGTGAAGGATGCGCCGGACCGTGGCTTCGGAGGCGTCCCCCTCGAATGCTCGGAGTTTCGCTTGTCGCAAATAAGCGTGAGCGGGCTTGCCCAGGTCCACGAGTCCCCGCTCGACGAGGATCATCAATGCCGTGGCCGTGAACGGCTTTGTTGCCGAGGCGATCGGAAAGACTGTTTCGGGCGTGGCTTTGAGCTTCTTTTCGAGGTTGGCCAGTCCGAACGCCTCCTCCCAGATAATCTCGCCGTTCCTGACGACGGCGAGAGAGAGGGAAGGAGCCTTTTTCTCCTCGATCAGGCGAACGATCCTTTCTCTGACGTCGGAGACAGGAGCTGTCAGGCTTTGCGAATTCCCCCTAATGATAGCGGCGGTTGCCAGCGTCAGGAATCCCGTGCTTACGAGGATCTTGAATGTTGAGCAAACCATCTCGGATGCTCCCGGTTCATTGCTTCGCATCCGGATCACGGCCTTGCCTCTCCGCGCTTCTTCTCTTCAGCTCTTTCGCTACGGTGCCGTTGATCAACCGCCCGATGACGAGATACATCAGCCAGATCGCCCCGACGGCGATGGCTGTGATGAGCAGGGACTTTCCAACGCCGTGCTTGCCGACGATGTTCGGGTAGAGCATCACGGCTACGAATATGGAGAGCAGTGTCGTCCAGATCTTGAAACCGAGCTCCTGTTTTGCCGTCATCACCGTTCTCCTTTCTTGGACTCCCTCCCTCATCGGCCAAGCTTGCCGGTCCCGCGGGCCTTCCAGATGCCGAGCCCTTTTTCGCGGGCCTCCTTCTCCAGGTCGAGATAATGCTTCAGATCGTCCGGGAGATACTTGGGATCGACCCGCGCATATCCCTTCTTCAGCATGACCTCGTTGAAGCTCACGGCCGCGCCCTTGCCGTAGAAGATCTGGACGAAGGCGTGATCCTCGTCGTCGTAGACGATGCCGGCCGCCGTGTTGTCCGTCGTCCAGGTGAAGAGCTTCACCGTCTGGCCTTCGAGCTCTCTCTTGGTGAAATCGTAGATCTCATAGCCCAGGGGCTCGTTCCGTTGCGGCGCCCTGATCCCGGTCAACCGGGCGACGAACGTGTCCCCGAATCGGACGAGGTCCCCGCTGAGGACCTTGGTGACGATCCCGATGTTGGCCGTGGCCGAGACCGCGGCGGCGAGAACGGCCGCCACGACCAGGGGCCAGATCCTGCGTGCTTTGGACATGTCCACCTCCTCTAGGGAATAGCCCTGCGACGGTTGCCGGCCGTGCCCTCAACGGCCGGCCAGCTTGACCTCGCTCTTGCGCGTTTGGGTTGCCGGGATGGTCATGGTCTGGGGCCCGCTGACGGTGATGCTGATCTCGTTCACCGTCTCACTGGTCGATTTGACGTAGATCCCTTCTTTGACCGCGAAGTACCAGACGTCGGTCCCTTTGAGCGTGCCGGCGAACAGCAGGTCGAGCCCCTGTTGGTTTCCCGTTCCGGAGATGGTCCCGGTGTTCTTGGAGGCGATCCGGGCGCACTCCATCCCGTCGATGGTTTCGAAACCCTCGAGCGTGTTGACGCTCTGGGCATCGACGCGCATGTTCGTCGCCCCGCTCTTGTCCTCGATGACGAACGACGACGGCCAGGTGTCCCCGATCTGGACGGGCTTTCCCGGCAGATCGGGGAAGAAGACCTTGAATCCCGGGGCGACGCTGCGCGGTCCGGTCGCGAACTGGTAGGTGATGGCCTCGGCGCCCGAGACGTCCACCTCCGCGCCGAGGGGGGACAGGACCATGTCGAAGCCCCGGCCTTTCACCGGCGTCATCTCCGGAGAGAGATCGCCCTGGGGGCCGGTGACCGTCAGGCTCATGTCGTCGATAGTCACCCCGATCAGATGATTCTGGTCCTTCTGTCCCTTCGCCTGGAAGGAAATGGACGACGCGAGGGTCGAGTGGGACTCGTTCGTCATGCCCATGACGTCCGTGACCTCGCGGACCTCCGTGGCGTCCTGATAGCGCAAGACCCGGCCGGCCGGCATCTTGTACTCGAGGACGATCCCGGCGGGTCGCGCCGCCGGGGCGCCGGCCTTCTCCGCGGCGAGAGGCGCCGCCTCTTCGCCGACAGGCGCCGTGGACCGGGCGGCGCACCCGGCCAGCAACACGAGCGAAACGAGATAGGCCGTGCTGGCCATGCGCCCCGATAAAGAAGTTCTCTTCGTCATGAAGACACCTCCCGATGTGGATTTCATCCCTTGGGGGAAAGGATCGCGGCGATCACGAAGACCAGGGTCAGACCGATGGCCAGGAGGCACAGGCTGTAGAGCCGGCCCGGCTTTCCCGTTTCCTTGACCGTGGCGTCCTTGTAGGCTTTCAGGTACCTGCCGAAAAAGATGCGGGCCAGGAGGATGTTCGTCTTATACCCCCGGCGGTCGAGGTCCGCCATGATCATGATGTACGAAGCGACGTGGACGAGCGCCGCCGCCGCTCCGAGCCCGAGAAAGATCGTCCGTATCGGCATGCGTCATATCCTCCTAGATCGTCCTCGTTCCGGCTATTTGAGGGCCCCGGCCGCCTTCAGACCTTTGTCGAGGTAGCTCTGGCGGAGGCCCTCCCGGCGGGACAGGTTCTCGAGATGGAGATGCAGCGCGACGACCTCCGAAAGGACGGCGTCGGCGAGCGCGGCCAGTCCGACGCCGGCCCCGCCGTGGTCGTTGACCATGAACGCGAGGGCCTTCCAGTCGGGGGCCTGGCCGGTCCGCTCCTCGATGAAATCGGCCATGGCGTAGCGGTACATCGGCCAGTAAAGGACCTCGGGGTCCATGGTCGCGGCCTGCCGGACGGCGCTCAGGAGGCGCGAGTAGCGGACGGCGAAAAGATCGTCCACCCGTTTGGCCTCGCGGGTCGCCTTCAGGTCCTTGGCCAGCTTGAGGACGCCTTGGCCGAGGTCCCCGCTTCCGCCCCCGGGCGCCGCGGACGTTACGACGAGAACGACCAGGCGGTCCAGGAGGTCGAAACCCGGTTGGGCCGATGCGGCCGGCGCTTGTCCCGCGGCGGAAAGCGGGGCGACGGCCAGGGCGGCGGCTGCGACCAGTCCCATGAACTTGACGCGCTTTTTCATATCGTTCTCCTTTCCCGTTATTTGATCCTCTCGACGGAGAGCACCCAGTCATCCGTTCTCTCGTTGTTCCTGATGACGTAGAGATGGCCGTTGTGGACCGTATGGTACTTGACACCGTTCAGGGTCGCCAGGAACGGCGCGTCGTCCGCCGGGAGCAGGTCGGCGCGACCCGCATCCGTACCTTCGAGCGTCAGGATCACCCATGTTTCCCGGCCGTCCCGCGTCGGGGCGGTCCGGACATAGATCCGGTCGTCGGCGACCGCGAGGTCTCGGATGGCCGGCCACCTCTCGGGCCAGACCAAGGTGCTCATGCTCTCGAACCGCCCGAACCCAAGGCGCTTCACGTAGGGATCGCTCTTGATTCTCTCCAACGCCTGGTCTTTATGCTCGCGGGTCACGGCGGTCCTTTCGTATCCCTTCTCGATCCGGCCGAGGAGGGCCCCGCCGCTGTCGAACACGTCGATGACGAAGCCCAACCGGCTCCTCTCCGCGTAGATCCGGTCCTCCCAAACGGCGAAATCCAGGACGTCCGGGATCATCTCCGTCCGATGGGTCACCGACTGCACGGGCGACTCCTGGCGGGCGAGTTCCCGGATGAGGGCCCCGTCGGCGCCGTAGAGAAGCAGACGCTCGAACTGAACGTCCCCCTCGATATGGTTCATCTCGACGGCGGCGAAGTTCGTCCCCACGGGGGCCATTCGACTGACGCCGAGAGGCTTCCTCGCTTCTTTCAGGAACCGGCCGTCTTTGGAGAAACGGACGGTCTTGTCGAAGCCGTCGACGAAGATCTCGTCCGCCAGCACCGTCACCGTGTTGTACCAGAAGTCCGCGGCCCTGAACTCACCTGGCCCTTCCCCCTGGCCGCCGAACTTCCTGAGGAGCCTCAGGTCCTCCAGGGAGTAGACGAGGATGCTGCCTTTCTCCACGATGAAAAGCTCGCCGTCGGCGACCTTGACCGTCTCCGGCTCGAAGACGCCGGCCAGGACCTTCTGGCCCCCGCCGGGCAGGCTTCCGGCCCGCAAGGCCGGCGTCAGGAGGATGGCCGCCGCGGCCAGCGTGTTCAGCGTTAGCCTTAGGGACGTGGTCATGATTCCTCCGAGGATCAGCGGCGGACCGCCGGGAGGATGCGGTCGTAGAAGACCGAGATGGGCTGGCCCGATTCGGCGCCCGGCCTGGCGTCGCCGCCCATGGCCACGACCATGTCGTACTCGGGGACGACAATGACGTATTGACCGCCGCGGCCGCGGGCCGCGAAGATGTATTCCCCCGTCTTCCCTTGGTAGTCGGGGGCCCAAACCCACCACAGATAGCCGTAGCCCGAGGGCGGCTGGCCCGCGACCGTCAGGTCGACGTGCATCTTGAGCGACTCCTCGACCCATTTCTCGGGCAAGACCTGGACGTCCCCCCAACGCCCTTTGTTCAAGTAGAGCTGGCCCAGCTTGGCCGTGTCGCGGGCGGCCAGATTGAGGCCTCCGCCGGTGTGGGTGTGGCCCTCGCCGTTGCCGAACCAGAAAAGCTTTTCGATGCCCAACGGCTTGAAGAGATACCGTTGGGCGTATTCCAAGGCGTGCATCCCCGTGCGGCGCTTGAGCATGGCCGAGATGAGGATGACGCCGCCGCTGTCGTAGCGGAACGAGGTCCCGGGCGTGGCGATCATCGGCCGGTCGAGATAGAACTTGTCCCAGCCCGTGGCCAGGCGGTTCAGCTGATAATGGGGCGAATCTGGCCCATCCTCGTGATAATCGGTCCCGGTCCGCATGGTCAGGATGTCGCGCAGGCGCATGGCGGCCTTGCGCTCGTCCAGATTGGCGATCCCCGTCATGTCGGGGAAGAAATCGAGGACCTTTTCATCCACGCCCTTGAACTCGCCCCGGGCGATGGCGATGCCGACCAGGGCCGAGGTGAAGCTCTTGGAGACCGACTGGAGGGTGTGCAACTTGCCGGGCCCCCAGCCGTTGAAATTCTCCTCGAGGACGAGCCGGCCGTGCCGGACGATCACCAGATAATGAAGCGTCGGGAGGATCTCTCCCTTCCGGATGAGATCGACGACATCGGCCAGGACCTTCGGGTCAAGGCCCTGTTCCTCGGGCGTCGAGACGGGCCATTGCCAGGAAGATGGGCCTTGGGCCGGAGCCTGCCCGGCGG